>Ga0114129_10005438_pt1 | contig 17999 bp, 15 predicted proteins | sample RhiMetdeltSRZDD1_FD_80071 | JGI IMG/M metagenome (GOLD analysis project Ga0114129, IMG submission 80071) | Populus rhizosphere microbial communities from Tennessee, USA - Rhizosphere MetaG P. deltoides SRZDD1 (version 2) (version 2) | ecosystem: Host-associated > Plants > Roots > Rhizosphere >...
CCAGTCGAGCCAGATGCTGAACACGAGAATGAAGACGAGACCGGTGAAGAAGGTCGGCAACGAGAAGCCGATGAAGGCCAGCGTGGTCGCGATCTGGTCGAAGATCGAGTACGGGCGCAGCGCGGAGTAGGTGCCGATCGGCAACGCGATGGCGAGGCCGAGCAGCTGTGCGCTGCCGAGCACGAAGAGGGAAGTCGGCAGCCGCTGCATGATCAGCGTGTCCACGTTCACGCGGCTCACGAACGAGAAGCCCCAATCGCCGCGGGCCATCGACGTGAGCCAGCGCACGTAGCGCACGGGCAGCGGATCGTCCAGACCGAACTTGGCGCGTAGGTTCATGCGCACCTCGGGCGGGACGTTCGGGTTCGTGGCCAGCTCTTCGAACGGATCTCCGGGGGCGAGCGCCAGAATCGTGAACAGGACGAGGCTGATGCCGAAGATGACGGGCACCATGATCAGCAGCCGGCGGATGACGTAGCGTGACATCGTGTAGGGGCCGGGCGCCGACCGCCCGGCCCCGCTCCGCGTCCTAGACCCTGAACCAGTTGTAGAGGAACGCCGTGTCGTTGTCCCAGCCGCTGATCTCGACGCCGCGCAGCCGGCTCGACACCGCGTGCACGTTGGTGCGCCAGAGGACGGGGATGACGACGACGTTCTGGATGACCATGTCGTTCATCCGAATGAACAGCGCGGCACGCTTGCCGGGATCGAGCTCGCTCTCCGCGGCGCGGAAGAGCTTGTCGTAGTCGTCGTTGCGCCAGCGCGTGATGTTGCGGCCCTGGTACTTGTTGTCCTTCGCCGAGACCTCCCACGACGCGAACTGCTCCATGAACGTCTGCGGATCGGGCGAGGCCTGGGTGGTCGTGTACATCTGAAGATCTGTCGAGAAGCGCGAGTAGATGTCAGGATTGGCCGCGTCGGAGGAGAAGAAGACCGACGCCGTGATCGACTTGAGCTCGAGCTCGATGCCGGCCTTGGCCGCGGCCTGCTTGACGATCGCTTGCGTCTTCTGGCGCGGGGCGTTGATCGAGGTCTGGTAGACCATCCTGAGCTTCTTGTCGCCTTTGGCGCGGATGCCGTCGGCACCCTTCTTCCAGCCGGCCGCCTCGAGAATCTGATTGGCCTTCTCGACATTGAACTCCGCCTTGTTCGCCTTGGAGGCGTATTTCGGCGCGTTCAAGAAGTTGGCCGTCACCTGCCCGCCGCGTCCATAGATCTCTTCCTGCACGGACTGACGGTCGACGAGCAGGCTCAACGCCTGGCGCACGGCGGGATCGGTCAGGAACGGATGCGGCGCCTTGATGCTCGAGCGCTCGCCGTCGACTTCCTTGTTCGGATCCGTCTGGTTGCACTGGACGTGCTCGATGTTGCCGGAGGGCGAGGCCTCGAACTTGCCTTTGCCGCCCTGCTCCATGCGGCGCATGATCTCTTCCTCGACCTGCATGTTCCACGCGTAGTCGTATTCGCCGGTCTGCACGACGGCGCGTCCGGCCGAGACGGCGTCGCCGCCACCCTTCATCTCGATCGAGTCGAAGTGCGGGCGGTTCGGCATGTGATAGGTCGAGTTCAGCTCACCGCGGACGATGTCGCCGGGCTTGAAGTCGACGAACTTGTAGGGACCGGTGCCGACCGGCTTGATGTTCGCCGGCGCCTCACGCGACTTCGCGCCCTTGAACGGCTCGAACACGTGCTTGGGAATGATCATGCCGCGATAGCCGCAGAAGCCATCGGACCAGAACGGCGTGGGGTTCTTGAACGTCAGCTTGACGGTGTGGCTGTCGAGCTTGTCGATGCGCGCGATGTCCTTGTACGAGCTGATCGTGGTGGCCGCGGTGGCGGGATCCGCGGCGTACTCCCAGTTGAAGACTATATCGTCGGCGGTGAACGGCTTGCCGTCGTGCCATACGACGTTCTTCTTCAGCTTCCACGTGACCGATTTGCCGTCCTTGGTCACGGCGCCATTCTGGATGGATGGGATCTCCGCAGCGAGGATTGGCGCGAGGTTGCCGTCCGGATCGAACGCCGCGAGCGGCTCGTAGAAAATGCGCGAGCCGTCCTGGTCCTTGGTGCCGGTGGCGAAGTGCGGATTCAGCAGCGTCGGCGACTGCCACCACAGCACCTTCAGCGCGCCGCCGCCACCGCGCTTGGTCGGCGCGTACTGCACCTTTGGCTGCGCGGCGGCCACGCCGGCGGACGCCAGCATCTGGGCCGCGAGCGGCGCCGTCACGCCCACGCCGACCATCATGTGAACGAAACCACGTCGGCTGAGGGCGCCGACACGAACTTGCTCGATCAAGGCCCGAAGCTGGCCTTCGTCCATGAGTGTGTCCTCCTTCGAAGTCATTGATGTGGCGTCAGGCTTTGTACCAGTACGGCAGCCGCCACATGTTGGTGTCCCAGCCGTTGAAATCCATGCCCTGCAGGCGCGCGTTGGCCGCGCCGACGCCGTTGCGCCAGATCACGGGAATGGCCACGACGTTCTGGATGACCAGGTCGTTCATCCTGATGAACAGCGCCGCCCGCTTGACCGGGTCCATCTCGGTCTCGGCGGCACGCCAGAGGCGGTCGTACTCGTCGTTGCGAAACCGCGTGATGTTGCGGCCGGCCCATTTGTTCTCGCGCGAAGCGATCTCCCACGACGTGAACTGCGCCATGAACACCTGGGGGTCGGGGGCGTTCATCCCGACGTTGTACATCTGCAGATCGGCGTAGAAGTGCGCATAGGTGTCGGGGTTGGCCGCGTCGGAGGAGAAGAACACCGAGGCGACCACCGACTTGAGCTCGAGCTCGATGCCGGCGCGCGCGCACGCCTGCTTGACGATGGCTTGGGTCTTCTGGCGGGGCGCGTTGATCGAGGTCTGATAGACGAGCCGCAGCCGCTTGCCGTCCTTGGCGCGGATCCCGTCGGCGCCGCGCCGCCAGCCAGCGGCGTCGAGGATCTGGGTCGCGCGATCGACGCTGAACTCCCACCGCGTGTTCTTCGAGTAAAAGCGCGACGGCGAGTTCAGGAAGTTCGCCGACGTCTGGCCGCCGCGCCCGTAGATTTCCTCCTGGATGGACCCGCGGTCGACCAGTACGTTGAGCGCCGCGCGCACGGCGGGATCCGAGAGGGTCGGGTGCGTCGTTCGCGCGCTCGCACGCTCGCCATCGACCTCGCGCCAGGGGTCGGCGTTGTTGAGCTGGATGTGCTCGGGATTGCCGGTCGGCCAGGCGACGACACGCCCTTTACCGCCTTGCTCGAGCCGCCGCAGGATGTCGTCCTCGACCTGCAGGTTCCACGCGTAGTCGTACTCGCCGGTCTGCAAGACGGCGCGCGCCGCGGACGCGGCATCGCCGCCGCCCTTCATCTCGATCGCGTCGAAGAAAGGACGGTTGGAGACGTGATAGGTGGGGTTCAGCTCGCCGCGCACGGTGTCGCCCGGCTTGAACTCGACGAACCGATAGGCGCCGGTGCCGACGGGACGCAGATTCGCCGGCGCCTCTCGGGACTTCGCGCCTTTGAACGGCTCGAAGACGTGCTTGGGGATGAGCATGCCGCGCGCGCCGCAGAACGCATCGGCCCAGAAAGGCGTCGGCCGCTTGAAGACCACTTTCACGGTGTGCGCATCGAGCTTGTCGACCCGCTCGATCTCGCGGTACGAGGCCAAGGTCCACGCCGCCGTCGCAGGGTCGGCCGCGTACTCCCAGTTGAACACGACGTCGTCGGCGGTGAAGGGCTTGCCGTCGTGCCAGACGACGCCTTTCTTGAGATTCCAGATGACCCACGTGCCGTCGCGCGCGAGCCCTCCGTTGTCCACACTGGGCAGCTGCGCGGCCAGCACCGGCACGACGTTGCCGTCGGGATCGAACGCGGCGAGCGGCTCGTAGAAGATGCGCGCCGCGTCCTGATCCTTGGTGCCCGTCGCAAAGTGCGGATTGAGCAGCGTCGGCGCCTGCCACCACAAAACCCGGAGCGGCCCGCCGCCGCCGCGCCGCGTCGGCGTGAACGCCGCGCGCGTCTGCGCGTGGGCAGCGGTTGGGGGCAGCAGTCTCGCGGCCAGCGGAGCCGTGAGGCCAGCGCCGACCATGAGATGTACGAACCGGCGCCGCGACAGCCCGCCGCGGCGAACCTCGTGCAAGAGCGATCGGAGCTCGGCTTCGCTCACGTCGCGGCGAGCATGCGCACCGCGACGTCGATCGCCTCGATCATGCTCTCAGGATTGGCGATGCCCTTCCACGCGCGATCGAATGCGGTGCCGTGATCGACGGAGACACGCAGGAACGGAAGCCCTACGGTGACGTTGACGCCCGAGAGACCCGTCCAGCTTCGGGTGGCCTCGTCGTACGTGAAGCCGACCGTCTTCACTGGAATGTGTCCCTGGTCGTGATACATGGCGACGACGATATCAAATTCGCCACCGCGCGCACGGGAGAACAGAGTGTCCGCGGGCAGCGGACCGGTGACTGTCATGCCCTCGGCGCGCGCCGCCTCGATGGCGGGCACGATCGACGTCTTCTCTTCGTCGCCGAAGAGCCCGTCCTCACCGGCGTGCGGGTTCAAGCCGGCCACGGCGATGCGCGCGTCGCGCCGCCCGAGGCCTTCCATCGTCCGCTGCGCGAGACGGATCGTCTTGAGCACGCGCTCGCGCGTGACGAGATCAGGTACCCGACGCAGCGCCACGTGTGTCGTCACGTGGATCACGCGCAGCTCGTGGCCCATCAACAGCATCGCGAAGTCGCTGGTATCGGACAGCCGCGCGAGAATCTCCGTGTGGCCGGTGTGCTGCATCCCCGCCGCCGCGAGTGCCTCCTTGTTGATCGGCGCGGTGACGATGCCGTCGATCTCGCGCGCCTTCGCCAGCGTGACGGCGCGCTCCACAAAGTCATACGCCGCGCGACCTGCCTCCGCGCTCACGGCGCCGCGCGGCAACGTCTGCATGTCGACGTTGGCGAGATCGAGTACTTCGAGCGTGCCCTCCGCCCACCGACAGTCGCCGACGCGTTTTACCGCGTGCAGCGTCAGAGGAGAGGAGACCAGCGCCAGCGCCGCGCTCATGGCCGACGCGGCGCCGATCACGACCGGACGGCTGTCACGGCGCACGGCAGGCTCCGCCGCGGCGCGCGCGATGATCTCAGGGCCGACGCCGGCGGGATCGCCCATCGTCACGCCGAGGATCGGGTGCTTCACGCAACGGCCTCGCGCACGAGATTGACGAAGAGATCAGGGTCGCCGAAGCCGCCCGCCTTGGTCACGACGGTCACGGGCTCGCGGCCCGGCACACGGAGGCGGCCGAGCGCGAGCCCGGGTCGAGGCGCGCCTTCCAGATCGAGACGCTCCGCGCCGAGCGCGTGATAGAGCGCGACGAGGGTTTCGCCGCCCGCGACGAGCACCACGTCGACCCGCTCCGTGTCGAGACGCGCGCGGGCCTGCGCGGCGAGCTCGGCGGCGGCGCCGGCTGGATCGGCCTGCGATTCTTCGGGCGTAGTGAGCACCGCGAGCCCGGCCTCTCGCGCGGCGTCCACCTGGCGGCGCGTGGCCGGATGACGACTGCCGGCGACGATCAGCCAGCGCTCCCCCGGCGGTGGCTCGACCCGCGCAGCGGCCAGTCCGAGCCGACGCGCGAGGGCCAACGCGAGCCCGGCGGCGCCAACGAGGAGCGGCGGCGCATCGAGCTCGAGCACCGCCTCGATCAGCGCATCGAGGTCCGCGTCCGTCTCGGCATCCGCGACGACCACCATCCCGGCGAGCCGCACGAGGCGCGCCGTGAGCGCCGAGCCACCTTCACGCACGCGGCCGAGAGGAATCCAGGCGAGTGGGCGATCGAGCTGCGGCCGCAACAGATCGACGACGTTGGACGAGCCCGACGCGCGGGGAAACGCGGGATCCTCGGCGAAGGGCGTCTCGGCGATCGGGACGGCGCCGACCGTGAGCACGCGTTCGACGACGACGCGATGCTCCGCGGGTAACGCGGGACACACGAGCGCGCCGGCCGTCGAGCTCGCGCGGAGCAGCGCGTCGACCTCGGCGCCGATCGGGCCCCGCAGCGTCGAGTCGATCTTTTTGAAGAAGCGAGTGCGCGCGACGTTGCGCGCGACGCCGGCGACGCGGCGCGCCGCATCGGCGGCACTGAGCGCGCGGCTCTCGGTGTCCACGACGCTCACCGGCGCGCGGAGCGCCGGATCCGGCCAGACGGTCACCGGCACCGGGCCTCGCGCGGCGAACAAGGCGCCGGTGTCGCAGGCGCCAGTGAGATCGTCGGCGACGATCGTGAGCGGCAGCTGTGCGGCGGGGCTCATCGCGGCTCTGATCGACCTCCGTCGAAATAGGCGCCGACCCTGCGTTTCGCGTCGTCGCGAGTTGTGAGGCTACGAAGCGTAGCACGGTCCGACGTCGCGGTGGGCATGGGCGATCGTCAACGCAGCCGTTGGCGCGCATGACGGAGGTCAGCTAAGATGACGGCCCATGGATCTACCGGCTCACTACGCAATCGAGGGAATGTGCGCGGCCTGCCGCGGTGCCATCAAGAGCGGCGACGAGCGCTATCGCATCGGCGATCGCGACTATCACGCGCACTGCTTCGACATCTCGCTCATCGGTCCACCACCGCAGCGGGCGATGTAGGGTCTGAGCGTCGGAAGACTTTCCAGAAGTCTGCCTGGGGTCCGTACGCGTTCTCGGCCGCTGAGGTCGAGTCAAACCGAGTCGCCGGGGCCATCAGCCTCGGCGACGCCACGCCTTCTCGTCAGCGCGGCGGGCGGCGCAGCCACGCGACGACGGCGGCGAGCCCGATGCTGATCGCCCCCGCCACTAGCACAGTTCCCAGAACCAGCAGTGTGCGCATGCCATCGAATGGACGGGGCGGAGAGCGCCGGTATTCCGAGCGGACAGGGGTATACTTGCAGGGATTTCAATGCCACGGAAGGTCCCGCTCCTCTTCGCGCTAAGCCTCGTGCTCTCCGCTGTCGCAGTGGCGCTCTACGCGGCGGCCACCGCGCCCAGCTCCGAGGAGGCCGCACCGGTCGCGGCGCCGCGGAGCGTCGAGCGCGCGCCATCCGGTCCGCCGACGGCTTCGCGACCGTCGAGCGCCGGTGTCGACGTCGCGCTCAAACAGCTCGATCTCATGAAGCCGGCGCGTCCGAGGATGGCCGAGGACTTCACGCTGCCGACGCCCGATGGCGCGACGTTTCGTCTGTCTGAGCAACGCGGCAAGGTCGTGCTCGTGAACTTCTGGGCGACGTGGTGCCCGCCGTGTCTGGAAGAGATGCCGGCGATGGAGCGGCTCTGGCGGCGCCACAAGGACGCGGGGTTCGTGCTCGTGGCGGTGTCGCTCGACACCGACCCCAAGAAGGTTCCACCCTTCGTGAGCGCGCGCAAGTTCAGCTTTCCGATCGCGCTCGATCCGAAGATGGGCGTCGCCGAAAAGTACGGCGTGCGCGCGCTGCCGTCGAGCTTCGTGCTGGATCGTGACGGCACCGTAGCCGGCATCGCGCTCGGGCCACGGGCGTGGGACGGCGGCGCGGCCCATGGCCTCGTGCAGGCGATGCTCCGCTGATGGGCTCGACGCTCGGCGTGGCCGTCGCGTTCAGCGCAGGACTCTTCTCGTTCCTGTCGCCGTGCGTGCTTCCGCTGTTTCCCTCGTACATCTCGTTCATCACGGGGATGTCGGTGGGCGACCTGACCGGCGACCTCGGCGCGAGCGCCCGGCGCCGCGTGCTGCTGCATGCGCTGGCGTTCGTCCTCGGGTTCTCGCTCGTGTTCGTCTCACTCGGCGCGTCGCTGAGCGCGGCCAGTCAGGCGCTCTTCCGCTATCGCGACGTGATCCGGATCGTCGGCGGCGTGCTCATCATCGTGTTCGGCCTCTACATCTCCGGAGTGCTTCGAATCGGATTCCTCGGTCGCACGGCGTCGGTGCAGATCCGAGAAAAGCCGGCCGGATATATCGGCTCGTTCATCGTCGGCGTGACATTTGCCGTGGGCTGGACGCCGTGTGTCGGGCCCATCCTCGGCGCGATCTTGTCGCTGGCGGGCACCGCGGAGACCGTCGCTCGCGGCGTCGGCCTGCTCATCGCCTACTCGGCGGGACTCGGCGTGCCGTTCTTGCTGTCGGCGCTGGCGCTCGGTCCGTTCTTGAAAGCGTTCAAGCGCTATCGACGTTTCATCCCGACGGTGGAACGCGCCGCCGGCGTGCTGCTCGTGATCGTGGGCGTGCTGGTCGCTACCAACTACTATCTGGTTCTCAACTCCTGGGCGAACTCGATCACCCCGGAGTGGCTGCTCAAGCGCCTGTAGCGCGCGTGCGCGTCCACGTCCGCGTTCCAGCAACGTCCGCCAACCTCGGTCCCGGCTTCGACGCGCTCGGCCTGGCCTTGGCGCTGTACAACGACGTCGAGGCCAGCGAGCGCGACGGCGTGAGCGTGACGGTGGAAGGCGAGGGCGCCGGCCAGTTGCCCGGCGGCGCCGACAATGTCGTCGCACGCGGCGCACGCCTGGCGTTCGACGCCACGGGGCGGCCGTTCAAGGGGATTGCGTTGCGGTGTACGAATCGCATCCCGCCGGCTCGCGGGCTCGGCTCCAGCGCAGCCGCGTGGGTCGGCGGCCTCGTCGCAGGCAACGCGCTGGCCGGCGGTGCGCTGACGAAGGACGCGCTGCTCTCGCTGGCGACGCGGGCGGAAGGGCATCCGGACAACGTCGCGGCCGCGTTGCTCGGGGGACTCACCGTTTCGTGTCCCGCCGAGGACGGAGCGGTCAACGCCGTGTCGTTGCCAGTGCCCGAAGATCTCGTCTGGGTGGTGCTCGTCCCCACGCTCACCTCGTCGACGGCCGAAGCGCGCGCGGTCCTGCCGGCGACGGTGCCGCGCGGCGATGCCGTCTTCAACGTTCAACGCGTCGCGCTGCTGCTCGCGGCCTTGCAAGCGCGGCGTCGCGATGCACTCAGGAGCGCGCTCGACGACCGTCTGCATCAGCCCTATCGGCGCGCGCTTTTCCCGTGGATGCCGGCCGTGGCCGAGGCGGCCCGGCGTGTCGGTGCGCTCGGTTGCGTCCTGAGCGGCGCCGGGCCGTCGCTCCTGGCGGTCGTCGCCGGTGACGGCAGCGCGGTGGCCCGATCGATGGAAGCGGCACTGAAGGATGCCGGCGCCGACGGCCGCGCACAGCCGTACGCCGTCGACACCACCGGGGCGACTGTCGTGTCTGACATGACGCCGTTGAGCGGAGCCCCGCGTGCCTGACCTGACGCCGTTGAGCGGAGCCACCCGTGCCTAAGGCAGGCCACCCACGCGGCGAGCCGACCTCGCAGACCCCGCTCCAATGACCCCGCTACAAACAGGCGTTCTGACGGATCGCGAGCTGCGCGATGCCGTGCGCGATGGCGCGATCGTCGCCGCCACGCCGCTGCGCGACGACCAATTCCAACCCGCGAGCCTCGATCTGCGCTTAGGGCCGGTCGCGTATCAGCTCCGCGCGAGCTTCTTGCCGTTTCGCGAGAGCGTGCGCGAGCGCCTGGAAGGCGCCGCGAACAACGATGTCGTGATCGATCGCGTATCGCTGGAGCACGGCGCGACGCTGCAGCGCGGCTCCGTATACCTCGTGCCGCTCGTGGAATCGTTGGCGCTGCCCGCCAACGTGCGCGGCCGGTCGAACCCGAAATCGACGACCGGCCGTCTCGACGTCTTCACGCGCGTGATCACGGACGGTACGCCACGCTTCGACGAGATCAAATCCGGCTATCGTGGCCCGCTCTATCTCGAAGTGTCGCCTCAATCCTTTCCCGTCCGCGTCTATGCAGGCCTGTCCCTCAACCAGCTGCGCTTGCTGGAGGGCCCGACCTCGATGTCCGACGCGGCGCTGGCGAGCCTGTATCGGGAGATGCCGCTTCTCTACGACGACGACGACCGGCCGATGCCGCTGGAGCGCGTGATCTTCAACGATGGGCTCTGCATGGGGATCGACCTGTCGGGTCGGATGACCGGCGGCGTCATCGGCTACCGGGCGCATCCCAATCCTCCCGCCGTGGACCTGGCGCGCGTGGGGCACTACGACCCGAGCGAGTTCTGGGAGCCGATCAAGGCGCCGCTCCGGGACGGTTACATCCTGGAGGCCAACCGGTTCTACATCCTCGTTTCCAAGGAGCGGATCCGTGTGCCGCCCGAGTTCGCCGCCGAGATGGTCGTCTACGACGCCGGCGCCGGGGAGATTCGTACACATTACGCGGGGTTCTTCGACCCCGGCTTCGGATTCGGTGACGGCACCATTCTTGGCACGAAGGTGGTCATGGAGGTGCGAGCGCGCGAGGTGCCGTACATGGTCTACGACGGCCAGACGTCCTTCAAAGTGTGGTTCGAGCGGCTCCGCGGGCGGCCCGCGCGCGTCTATGGGGTAGGGCTGGCGTCCTCGTATCAGCATCAGACGCTGAGCCTGAGCAAACAGTTCCGGCGGTGACCGTGGGCGCGATTGACGGTTCTTGCGGGGTAGGGGCCGTCGGTTAGAATAAAAGCGTGGCACGGTAAGGACGCGCGCCTCAACAGTTGGGAACCCATGGAGGGGCCCACATGGCAGAACAGAAGAAGAAGGAAACACGACCGACCAAGCCGAACGAAGGCGGCGGTGACGGCGCAACGGCGAGTCCGGAGATCGCGAAGAAGGGGAAGAAGATCAAGGAGGACATCGACAAGCTCCTTGATGAGATCGACGACATCCTCGAGGAGAACGCCGAGGAGTTCGTGAAGAGCTACGTGCAGCGAGGCGGCGAGTAGCTCCGTGCCGATTTACGAGTATCGCTGCCGTGGCTGCGAGCACGAGTTCGAGAAGTACGTCCACGGTCCCTCGACGAAGGTCGCGTGTCCCACGTGCCAGAGTGGTGACGTCACCCGGAAGCTGTCCGTCTTCGGTCTCAAGAGCGACGGCGGGTTCATGACCGCACCGACTACCGGCGGCGGCTGCTGCGGTGGTGGGTGCGGCTGTCATTAACGTCCGCGTGAAGGTGTTGTCGCTGCACGAAGGGCCCGCGAGGGCCCTTCGGTCTTGATGGACCTGCGCCGGCTCGAGGTTTTCGCCAAGGTCGCCGAGCTCGGCAGCTTCTCGCGCGCCGCCGACGCGTTGTTTCTCACACAGCCGACCGTGTCGGAGCACGTGCGCGCGCTCGAGGACGAGCTGGGCGTGCAGTTGCTCGATCGCCTCGGCCGCGGCGCCACGCCGACCAAAGCCGGTCAGCTGTTGCTCGGCTACGCCAGACGCATGCTCGGTCTCGCGCGCGAGGCGCAGCAAGCGCTCGATCAATTTCAAGGACGCATGAGCGGCGAGCTCATCATCGGCGGCAGCACGATTCCCGGCGAGTATGTCCTGCCGGCGCTGCTCGGTGGCTTCAAGGCGAAGTATCCGGATATCTCGGTCTCGTTGCTCATCGGCGACTCGCGACAGGTCAGCGAGTGGCTCGAGCAGGGCCGCGTCGAGCTCGGCGTCGTCGGCGCGCGGCCCACCTCGCGCGCGCTCTCGTCGCGTGAGCTGATGCCGGACGAGCTGGTGATCGTCGTGCCGGCCGGCCATCCGTGGGCAGCCCGCCAGAGCATCTCCCTCGACGAGCTGCGCCGCGAGCCGATGGTCATGCGCGAGCGCGGCTCGGGCTCCCGCCAGGCCCTGGAGCACGTTCTCGAGGAGGCGCGACTCTCGCTCTCCGCGTTCCGCGTCGTGGGCGAGATGGGGTCGACCCAGGCGATCAAGCAGGCGGTCCGGGCCGGTGTGGGTATCGCGCTGATCTCTCGGCGCGCGGTCGAAGACGAATGCCGCGCCCGTCTGGTCGCCTGCGTCAAGGTGAAGGACCTGAAGGTCGCGCGTAGCTTTCACCTGATCACGCACAGGGACCGGACGCGCTCACCGCTGGCGCAGGCATTCGTCGATTTCCTCGAATCCCAGCCACTCGGTCGGCCCTCCCAAGCGACATGAGCGAGTGCGCGCACTCGGGCAAGGAGATTCGGCTCACCGCCTACGCCTCCTGCGCTGGCTGAGCGTCCAAGATGGCTCCTGGAGATCTCCAGGAGGTGCTGAGCGTGCTGCGTCGCCCGACGCTGTCGGCAGAGACCGCCCAGAATCTGATGGTCGGGCTCGGTGCCGCCGACGATGCCGCGGTCTACCGCATCAGCGACGACCTCGCGCTGGTCGAGACCGTCGATTTCTTTCCGCCCGTCGTCGATGACCCCTGGACATGGGGCGCCGTCTCGGCCGCGAACGCGATGTCGGACGTCTATGCGATGGGCGGCGACGTGATGTTCGCGCTCGCGGTGGCGGGTTTCCCGCGCGACATGGACAAGGCGATCATCGTGGAGGTGTTTCGAGGGGGCGCGGAAAAAGTCGCCGAGGCCGGCGGCGTCATCGCCGGCGGTCATACCGTGGTCGACAACGAGCCGAAGTACGGCCTCTGTGTCACGGGCCGCGTCCATCCGCGACGCGTGCTCATCAAGGGCGGCCTGCGCGCCGGCGACCGCCTCTTTCTCTCAAAGCCGCTCGGCACCGGGGTGATCACGACAGCGGCGAAGAACACGGCCGCGCCGGACGACGCGCTCGCCGCCGCCGTGAGCAGCATGCTGCGCCTCAATCGCGTGGCCGCGCGTGTGGCCCGCGACGCGGGCGCGATGGGCGCGACCGATATCACGGGCTTCGGATTTCTCGGCCACGCCGGCGAGATGGTGGTGGCCTCGGGTGCGGGGATCGCCGTGGACACATCACGGTTACCGCTCCTGCCGCACGCGCGCGCGCTGGCGGAAGCCGGCCAGTTCAGCGGCGGCATGAAGCGTAATCGGCGCTACCTCGAGACTCTGTTTGGTCCGCGTCTGGAAATCGGCGCTGACGTCCCGGCCGTCCTCGTGTCTCTTCTCATGGAAGCGGAGACGTCGGGCGGACTGATGTTCTCGGTGAGGCCGGACCGCGCGAATGACGTGCGCGACGCGTTCCGCGCCGCAGGCGAAGAGGCGTGGGAGATCGGCGAGGTGTTGTCTGCGTCGGTGCTACGGCTGCGGAGCTAGCGGGTTTCTTTTGCGTCGCGAGCGGATTTCACGAAGGCGATGAGCCGTCGCTTCAGCTCGACCGGCATCGGCGCTTCGGGCAGTCGGCGCGTTGCGGTGATCGTGCCGCGGTACGTATTGATGAAGGCAACACAGGGTGGGCAACCGTCGATATGCCACTCGAGCAATTCGCGCAGGTGATTCGGAAGCGAGCCGTCGAAGTAATCACCAAGGAGCTCGGCAATCTGCCGGCACTCCATTTCGGATTGACCCCCGGAGCTACATTGCCCCATTGCCCACCATTATAGATAGATGTCCGGGCCGCCGCGCGGGATTCACAGTCCGGTGACGCGCAGCGTCGGATATCCTGCGCACGTGCCTCGGACCGCCTTCCTGACCCCGTTCGCGTTTCCCTCAGTACGAGGCAACGCGATCACCTCCGAGCGCATCGCCGTCGGCCTCCGTCAGCGGGGCGAGGATATCACCACCTGGGATCTGTCCGCCGTTCCCGAGACGGAGGTTGGGGCCCAGGTCGAGACCTGGCGCCCCGACCTGATTCACGCCTTCCACGCGCTCCGCGCTGGACCTCTCGGTCTGCGGCTGGCGCGGCGGCTGGAGATTCCCCTCGTCGTCACGCTCACCGGCACCGACGCGAATCACTCGCTGTTGGACGCCCGGTATGCGCCGATCGTCCGTCGCGTCCTCGAAGGTGCCGCAGCGGTGACGGCCTTCGATGGCTCGATCGCCGACCACGTGGCGGCCGTGCTGCCTGACGTGCGTGGGCGGCTCGTCGTCGTTCCGCAGGCGGCATCCTTCGCGCGCGAAGAGCCGTTCGACCTCGAGGCACGGTGGTCACTGCCGTCCGACGCTGTGCTGTTCGCGCTCCCGGCCGGGATCCGTCCGGTCAAGGCTCCGCGACGCCTGCTGGAACCGTTCGATCATGTGGTGGCGGCGTACCCTCGTGTCCGACTCCTGTATGTCGGACCCGTGATCGACGCCGCGGAGGGCGACGCACTCGCGCACGGTCTCCGGAGCCGTTCCTGGGCTCGGCACATCGGCCCGATTGCGCATGGGGCGATGCCGGCGCTCCTGTCGCGCACGGACGTGGTGCTGAATTGCTCGGTTTCCGAGGGCGGCATGGCGAACGCCGTGCTCGAGGCCTTGGCTCTCGGTCGCGCGGTGCTTGCCGCCGACATTGCCGGAAACCGGGCGCTGATCGAGCATGACGTCACGGGGCTCTTGTTCGATACGGACGCGGAGCTCGAAGCGGCAGCCCTGCGTCTGGCGCGTGACGACGGTCTGCGCGCACGGCTCGGCGCGGCGGGACGTGCGCGCGTCGCCGAGCGCTGGCCTCCGGCGCGCGAGATCGACGGCTATCTGGCGGTATACCGGCGGTTGATTCCAGTCAACGCTTGAGGCGGAGGTGAACCTCGGGCATGCTGCGCGAACAGGGGGCCAGCTACCGTCGATCCACTCGCCGTCCCGATGCCGCGGATCCGGGCAAATGTAAGTATGCCGGCTCCGTGGATGGGCAGCGCCGGCGCAGCGCCGGGCCGCTCGGTCAACCCGTGATCGCGTTGTCGCGCGCTTGCGGGCCGCATCGTTGGTGTGAGGTTTGGTGTGTCGCTTGCATCATATAATGAGCCCGGGGTCCTAGGGCCGGGCGACGTCATCCACTGAGAGGAGAGGCGATGACCGACGACGGCCGCGTCCGAGAGTTCGTGACGGCGTTCGAAGAGTTGCGTGCGGAGGTCGAAAAAGTCATCGTCGGCCACCGCGAGATCATCAACCACGTCCTCATCGGGATGTTCGCGGGCGGCCACGTGCTGCTCGAGGGCGTGCCCGGCCTCGGCAAGACGCTGCTCGTGAAGACGCTGTCGGAGAGTCTCGAGCTGTCCTTCTCGCGGATTCAGTTCACGCCTGACCTGATGCCGGCCGACATCATCGGAACGAACATCATCGTCGAGGACGCCGACGGTCGGAAACATTTCCAATTCCAGCAGGGGCCGCTGTTTGCGCACATCGTGCTTGCCGACGAGATCAATCGCGCGACACCAAAGACTCAGTCGGCCCTGCTCGAAGGCATGCAGGAGGCCTCGGTCACCGTGGGTGGTGTGAGCCGGCCGCTTCCGGCCCCGTTCTTCGTCCTCGCGACGCAGAATCCCATCGAGATGGAGGGCACATATCCGTTGCCCGAGGCGCAGCTCGACCGTTTCATGTTGAAGCTCCGCGTACGCTATCCCGCAATCGAGGAGCTGAATGCGATCATCGATCGCACCACACAGTCGCGGCACGTCGCGGTCGAGCGGGTGATGAGCGGCGCGAAAGTGATGGCGTTCCGTGAGCTGATCCGCGAAGTGCCGGTGGCGGCGCACATTCGCGAGTTCGCCTCGGGCATCGTGATGGCCACGCATCCGCAGTGGGCTGACGCGCCCGACATGACGCGGCGCTTCGTTCGGTATGGTGCGAGCCCGCGTGGCGCGCAGGCGCTGATCCTCGGCGCGAAGGTGCGCGCGCTCGCCGAGGGGCGCTACAACGTCAGCGCGGACGACCTGAAGGCCCTGGCGGCGCCGGCGCTTCGCCATCGCGTGATCCTGAACTTCGAGGGCGAGGCCGAGGGCATCGACGTCGACACCTTGGTCAGCCAGATCGTCGACAGCGTCGAAACGACCACCACCCGGGCGCGCGAGCCGTTCGTACGATGACGTCGGCCGTGGCGCTCGATCGTCTCGTCCGTCGCGTGGCTGCGCAGGTGCGGTGGCGCCGCATCGAGCACTACGCGGTGCGTGGCTTCTTCTGGGCCTCGTTGCCCGCGGTGGCGCTGCTCGTGCTCAAGGGGATCGTCGGCCCGCTCGCGCTTCCGGTGGCCGCGGTGCTGCTGGTGGCCGGCGCGGTGCTCGGCGCTCTCTGGGGTACGCTCAAGCGCACCAGCCGTCTCGATGCTGCGCGCCTCGCCGACCGCGCGTTCGGCCTCGAGGATCGTGTGGCTACCGCACTCGAGTGGGCGGACCGGCCTGATCGCACTCCGTTGGTCGATGCCCTCATCGCGGACGCCACCGCGCGTGTGGAGCAGCTGCAACCCCGCCGCATCGTCCGACGCATCATGCCGCGGGAAGCGCACTTCCTGCCGGTGCCGTTGCTCGTCGCGCTCACCCTGACGCTCGCGCCAGCGCTGCCGCTACCGTCACCGCGCCTGCCCGACTTCACTCCGGGCGGGACCGAAGAAGACAAGGAGCAGCGCACGGGCTCAGGCATGCTCGAGGAGCGCTCGAAGACGGAGACGCGGGAGCGGCTGCGGCCGCCAGCGTTCGAGGAGCGCGAGTTCCAGGCGCGCAGCGGCGCGTCGACCGCAAGCACCGCCGGTGATCTCTCTGCAGTGTTCAAGGACACCTCGCTGACGTCACAGCGTCCGGACTTCAACAGCTTTCTCAAGCGCGGCGACGAGCGGCTCAAGCTCCTCGAGCAGGTGGACCGGCTGCCGGATCTCGCGTCGGATTTCACGCAGAGCCAGTACAAGATGGTGTTTCGCAAGTCGAAGGCGCTCACGGGCGGGCTGCGGCCCGATCAGATCTCGCCCCAGAAGCTGAAGGAGCTTCTGGAAGAGATGGAGCGGCTCGGCCGCAAGGGCGGCAACTGGAGCGGCGACGTCGGCGAGGGCATGGAGGCGCTTGAGGGCGGCCAGACCGACCGCGCGATGGAGGCGATGCAGAAGGCCCTCGACAAGATGCGCGCCCAGGAAGAATCACAGCGCTCCGGCAAGGGCCTGCGCGGCGGGCGCGACAACGAGCGCGGCGGCGGCTCACGCGATCGCCGCGGCGGCGAGGGCGGAGGCGAAGGCGAAGACTTCGGCGAGGGCGAAGGGCTGCTCCCGGGCAAGGGCAAGAGTGCCTCACCGAAGGGCGAGGCGAGCCGACGTCTTTCGGCCACGCCGTACGACGTTGGCGTCGAAGGCGAGTCGCGTCGCGGTCGCAAAGAGGGCTACGACACGAACATGACGGGTCGTGGCGGACCGATGGCGTCGCGCCTGAACTATCTCGGCGTGATCGGCCAGTATCGCAAGCTCATGGAAGACGCCATCACGCGCGAGGCCGTGCCGCGCGACTACCACTCCCAGATCAAGGATTATTTCCAGGCCCTGGATGAAAGATAGGATCGCGACTGGCGACTCGCGGCAGACGTTCTTTTCGCCGGAGTTTCTCTCGCAGCTCGAGCGGCTCGGGTTGCTCTCGCGCCGCGCCTTCCGCGGCAGCGTGAAGGGCGAGCGACGCAGCCCGCGCCGCGGCCATTCCGTCGAGTTCGCGGACTACCGCGCTTACGGCGTCGGCGACGATCTGCGCTACGTCGACTGGAACATCTATGGCCGGCTCGACCGCCTGCACGTCAAGCTCTTCGTCGACGAAGAAGACCTCTGTCTGCACCTGCTGGTGGACGCCTCGGGGTCGATGGATTTTGGCGCACCGTCCAAGCTCACCTATGCCGTTCGCGTGGCCGCCGCGCTGGGTTTCGTGGGGTTGGTGAGCCACGAGCGCGTCGGCGTCGGCATCCTGCGTGATCGCGCCACCGAAGGCTGGCCGCCGGCGCGCGGACGGAACCAGGTCGTCACGCTCCTCAATTTTCTGTCCGACGTGAGGCCGGGTGGTCCGACACGCCTGAGCGAGGCGCTCGGCGAATACGCGCTGCGCGCCCGCGAGCCGGGGCTGGCCGTGCTCGTCTCGGACCTGCTGGATCCGCACGGATTCGAGGTCGGGGTGCGGGCGCTCCTGGAGCGGCGCTTCGACGTCCACATCGTGCACGTGCTCGATCCCGGTGAGTTGAACCCGGAGCTGGCCGGCGATCTGCGGCTCTACGACGCAGAGACGGGCGAGGCGCGCGACGTCACGGTGGACGGCGAGGCGATGCGCGGTTATCGTGACCGGCTCGCGCGCTTTCTCGAGCGGGTCGAGGCGTTCTGCCGAAGCCACGAGGTGGGCTATCACCGCGTGAGCACCGAGACGCCGATGGAGGAATTCGTCGTGGCGCAGTTGCGC
>Ga0114129_10005439_pt1 | contig 17998 bp, 11 predicted proteins | sample RhiMetdeltSRZDD1_FD_80071 | JGI IMG/M metagenome (GOLD analysis project Ga0114129, IMG submission 80071) | Populus rhizosphere microbial communities from Tennessee, USA - Rhizosphere MetaG P. deltoides SRZDD1 (version 2) (version 2) | ecosystem: Host-associated > Plants > Roots > Rhizosphere >...
CCCGACGTCGAGCTCGTCGAGCCGAACTACATCATCCGGGCAAACGCCGCCGCCAACGATCCGTCGATGGGGTTGCAGTGGGCCCTGCTCAATACCGGACAGGTCGTCGACGGCATCGCCGGCGTGGCGGGCAAGGACATTGCCGCGACCGGGGCCTGGGAGATCACTACGGGGTCGCGCGCGAACGTCGTCGCCATCCTCGACACCGGCATCGATTACACGCATCCCGATCTCGCCGCCAATGTGTTCAGCGCGCCGCGAAATTTTTCGGTGGCAATCGGGTCGACGATCCTGACCTGCGTCGCCGGCACGCACGGGTTCAACGCGCTGAATAACAGTTGCTCACCGTTCGACGACAACGGGCACGGCACGCACGTCGCCGGCATCATCGGCGCCGTCGGCAACAACAACGTCGGCGTCGCCGGCGTCAACTGGACCGCCAGTCTCATGGCCCTGAAGATCCTCGACGCCGCGGGCACGGGCACCACCGCGGACGCGATCAAGGCGATCGATTGGGTGATCAAGGCGAAGGCCACGCTGGGCAGCGAAGCGAACGTCCGCGTCCTGAATGCCAGCTGGGGTGGCCCGACGTTTTCGCAGGCGCTGAACGATGCGATCGAACTGGCCAACAGCGCCGACATGCTGTTGGTCGCCTCCGCCGGCTCCGCCGGCAGCAACAACGACGCGGTCCCGCATTACCCGTCCTCTTCGACCAGCAGCAACGTCATCAGCGTCACGGCGCTGGACAACACCGGTGCGCTGGCCGCGTCCTCGAATTACGGCGCCACGTCGGTGGATCTTGGAGCGCCCGGCGGCGCGTCAACCTTGTCGACGCTGCCAAACAATACGTATGGCCATCAGAGCGGCACCTCGATGGCCGCGCCATATGTCTCCGGCGCCGCGGCATTACTGCTGTCGCGCTGCGCGCTCAGCACTTCGGCCTTGAAGGCGGCGATTCTCTATGGGGTTCATCCGGATCCGCTGCTCACCGGCAAAACGGCCACCGGCGGCCGCCTCAATCTCGAAAACTCCCTCGCCATGTGTCCGCCGAGTTCAGGACCATCGGTCACGGTCAACGGCGTTGCCGGCCCCCTGTCGGTGCCGACCGGCGCCTCGCTGACGATCGCGGTCGCCAATGGACCCGGTAGCGTGTACGACTGGATCACGATCGTGCCCGTCGGCAGTGCCGACAACGCCTACACCGGCATCTGGTTCCTGAATGGAACGTCGACGCCGCCCGCCTCGGGACGAACGAGCGCGACCTTTGCGATCCCGGCGCCGGCCACAGCGGGCACCTACGAAGTCCGTTTCCTGGCGAATGGCCGCTATCAGCGGCTGGCGACCAGCGGTGTCATCACGGTGGGCACCGCGACTCCGCCGCCACCGCCACCGCCACCGCCGCCACCCCCTTCGGGCGCGACGCTTACGGTCAATGGCTCCACGGGCGCTCTCACGGCCAACGCCGGTTCCTCGCTGACGGTGTCGGTGGCGAATGGTCCAGGCAACATCTACGACTGGATCACGATCGTACCAACCGGGAGTGCGAACAACGTCTACACCGGCATCTGGTTCCTGAGCGGGAATTCGACGCCGCCGGCGTCAGGCCGGACGAGCGCGACGTTTATGATCCCGGCGCCGGCCACGGCAGGCACCTATGAAGTGCGCTTCCTCGCCAGCGGCTACTACGACCGGTTGGCGACGAGCGGTGTGATCACGGTGGGCACGTCGAGTCCGCCGCCACCGCCGCCGCCCCCGCCCCCGTCGGGCGCGACGCTTACAGTCAATGGCTCTACGGGCGCGCTCTCGGTCAATGCCGGATCCTCCCTGACGATTGCGGTCGCCAACGGTCCGGGAAACGTCTACGACTGGATCACGATCGTGCCGACGGGAAGTGCGAACAACGTCTACGCCGGCATCTGGTTCCTGAGCGGGAATTCGATCCCGCCGTCCGTCGGCCGGACGAGCGCGACGTTTGCGATCCCGGCGCCGGCGACAGCGGGCACGTATGAAGTGCGGTTCCTCGCCAGCGGCTATTACGACCGGTTGGCGACGAGCGGTGTCATCACGGTCGGCACGTCGAGTCCGCCGCCACCGCCACCACCGCCGCCCCCGTCGGGTGCAACGCTCACGGTCAACGGTTCCTCGGGCGCGCTCGCAGTGAACGCCGGCACTTCGCTGACGATTGCGGTCGCCAACGGTCCTGGCCACGTGTATGACTGGATCACGATCGTCCCAACGGGGAGTGCCAACAACGTCTACACCGGCATCTGGTTCCTGAGCGGGACGTCGGTCCCGCCGTCGACGGGCCGCACCAGCGCGACGTTTGCGATCCCGGCGCCGGCCACACCAGGCACGTATGAAGTGCGGTTCCTCGCCAGCGGCTATTACGACCGGTTGGCGACGAGCGGCGTCATCACCGTCGGCACCGCGACCCCGTCGCCGCCACCCCCGCCGGGCGCGACGCTCACGGTCAATGGCTCTGCGGGTGCGCTGTCGGTCAACGCCGGCTCCTCACTGACGATCGCGGTTGCCAATGGTCCCGGCAGCATCTATGACTGGATCACGATCGTGCCCGTGGGCAGCGCCAACAACGCCTACACCGGGATCTGGTTCCTGACTGGAACGTCGACACCGCCGGTCTCGCCAAGAACGAGCGCGACCTTTACGATCCCGGCGCCGGCGACGGCGGGCTCCTATGAGGTGCGATTCCTCGCCAGCGGCCACTATGACCGGTTGGCGACGAGCGGCGTCGTGACGGTGACACCCTAACGGGCCAGCGCGCCGCGGATCTTGCGGTCAAGCCAGGTGACGATCCGGCGGGGCAGCGATGCCGCCGCCGGTGCCTGGCACTCGCGCACGGTGGGATCGTTTGGCGCATCAAGAGGCGAGGGCCCGCGCGCGTCGACCCACGGATTGGCAACGGCAAGACGCTTGCTGACCAGCAGCGCCTCGAACACCGGGCCGGCAAATGGCTCGAAGCCGGCCCGGCACTCGAAGTTGTTGTAGTGAATGTGGGCGACGTAGAAAAACTCCTGCAACCGTGCCGCGGTGTCGAGATACGCACGATCCTCGACCTGATGGAACTCGATCGCGAGCTGATCGATCGCGTTGAGCACGTGATCGGGCGCCGTGGCCAGCGCTCGCCACTCTGATCCCTCGACGTCCATCTTCATGATGAGCCGCTTGCCCGTATCGCCGTTCTTGTCGACCTGAGCGGCGAGCGTGTCGAACGCCCGCCCGTCGACAGTGGCGCGCCCCGGTCCAACGCATTCGGCGTGAAACTGCGGGACCGCGTTTCCGGGGCACCGCGGCGCGGCGGTATTGAAGCAATCGTACTGGTGCAGCGGAATGTTCAGCGGCCCGGCCACGTCGCAGCCCCAGTCGTCATTGCCGTCAATGCCGTAGGAATACGCCGCCTGCGCGGGCTTCAGCAGGTTGCCGCACATCAGGTAGCCGCCGTCGTTCGCGCTGCCGAACCGCTGCAGCTCGCAATTGGTGATGCGCGTGGGCGCCAGCGCGGCATAGAGCGCCACGCGGACCTCGCGCTCCCGCCAGTACCAAATGGCGGCGGCCAGGATGAGCACCACGAAAAGCCCGGCGGCAATTCCGGCCGCCCGCCGCCGCGCCCGAGTCACGCTACCGCCTCTTCCATATCAGTGTGCAGCCGATCTTAACGCCCTCTGGCGGAGCGGGGCGGTTTTTGCGATAGTTTGTGGCGCACATGGCGCGCAGCCTGCCCCTGGCGTGCGTGAGCCTCGCGCTGGCCGCGAGCACGCTGGTGGTGCACGCGCAAGACACGCGGTGGATCTCGTGGATTCGCGAGAACCACCACGCCATCCAGCAGGGGCCCTCACCCTCAACCGCCAGCGAGGACAATTACGCCGACCTGCAGTTCCTGAAAGAGGTGATCGGGAATCGCCGCATCGTCCAGATCGGCGAGAGCCATCACAGCGTCGCCGAATACGGCGCGGTGAAGACCCGCCTGATCAAATTCCTGCACGACGAGATGGGCTTCGACGTGCTGGCGTTTGAAAGCTCGATCTACGAATGCTTCGCCGCCGATCTGCGGCAGCTGTCGCCGACCGACGCGTTGTTCGCCACGGTGTTCAGCGTGTGGGCGTTCGAGGAAGTGCTGCCGCTGTTCGAGTACTTGAAGCAGACGCAGTCGACGGCGCGGCCGCTGGCGTTTGCCGGATTCGATCCGCAGATCAGCTCGCGGACCGGCGTGGCCACGCGGCCGGCGTTTTTCCAGCGCGTGGTTGGCGTGCTGGATCCGAACTATGCCCGCGAGGTGGCGCAATTCGACGCGCAGTTCGTCGATCGCATCCAGCGCGAGGGGCCGAGCTACGCGCGCGATGAAGAAGATCGGCTGGTCGCGTTCTACACCCGCCTGTCGAACTATCTCGAAACCAACCGCGAGGCGCTGGCGGAGGCGTTTCCGGGTGACGCGTCACCACTGGTCGCCGAGCGCGTGGCGGTGTCGTCGGCGAAGCTGGCCCAGCTGCTGAGCGCCTATGAGAAAGACCCCAACGACGTGACGCTGCAGGGCCACATGGCGATTCGCGACCGCACCATGGCCGACAACCTGACGTTTCTCGCCCGCACGCTTCACCCCGACAAGAAGATCATCGTCTGGGCGGCCAACATCCACGTGCGCCACGCCAACGAGAAGACCACGTGGGTGTTTCCGACCATGGGCGGCTGGCTGGAAGAACGATTCCGCGACGAGCTCTATACGATTGGGCTGTATCCGAACCGCGGGACCGTGCCCGGCGGCCGCACGGTGTTCACGATCGATGCGGCCGAACCCGGAACGCTGGAGCGGTTGCTGAGCGATGCCGGCGCCTCGCGGCTGTTCGTCGACATGCTGAGCCAGCCGCGCAACGACGGCACCCGCTGGATGTACGAACCGATGCTGTCGCGCGACGCGTCTATTTCCGGTCCGCAGGCGATGTTGCCGGTGTTGATCGTCCCGCGCGATCAATACGACGGCTTGCTCTTCATCGATCGCGTATCGGCGCCGCGCTTCCTGAGCCGCTAGATCACGAGCCCTGACAGATGTTCGAGTTCGCCGGCTCCGGAATACTCAGCTTCCACTTGAGCGGCGTCACGCCCGGTTCCGGCGTATCGAGCTCCCAGATCAACTCCGAGATGCACTTGTGGCCCTTGTCGTTCGGGTGCACGCCCATGCCGGACGTCGTCTGGCTTTGCTCTAGCAGGATGGTCGGCGGAAGCGACGGGAACAGATAGAACGGATTCTTGGTGCCGTCCTCGCCCTCCACGTACCACGGGTCGCTGCAGCCGAAGCTCACCTTCGACAAATTGTTGTGGTCGTGCACCTGGCCCTCTAGTTCGGGGTGCTCGACCTTGGTCTTCATCTCGACATCCATTTTCATGCAGTGATCGCGCGTCTTCGTGTAGACGTCGACGTAGAAGAAACGTCCCGCCGTCGGCATCGCCAGCGTGAATGGCTTGACCGCGTTCTGAATCGTCGTGTTCAGTTTCTTGATCGCCTGATCGAGCATCTCCAGCGCCGGCGGCAGCTGCACCCAGCGCACCGTGCAGGTGATGATGGTGTCGACCAGCGGCGTGCACAGCTCCGCAATCTTCGGCGCCGCATCGAGCGCCTTGGGGAATGGATTCGGATAACCCGTTACCGCCACCACCAGCTTCGGGCGGCCGGCGAGGATCACGCGATACTGCTGGAGGATCGTGGTCAGGTTGCTGGTCAGCTGCGTCCACAGCATCGTGTTGCCCATGACCGCGGCGGCGCACGTGCTCGCCTCGGCGAAGTCGTGGTCCTTGACGTTGTCGAAGCACTCGGTGATCAGGTTGATGATGGTGTTGTTCTCGCCGCCGAGGGTGAGCGTGATCAGGTCGGGGCGCAGGTTCCAGGTTTGCGAGAGCTGCTGGCTGCCGCCGCTGATGTACTGCGATGAGGTCGCTTCGTTCTCAGCGGTGACGTAAACGCACCACGGCCCCCACTTCTTGAGCTTGGCCTCGAGCAGTTGGTTCGGATACCGCTCGCTCTCTTGGACCTCGTGGCCGGCGGGGATGTGATCCCCGCCGGCGACGTAGCGCCGCGCGCAATCCTGCGCGATGAGAACGCTGGGCGACAGCTCCGGCGCCAGGCCGCCCGGGAAGGCGACCATGGCCAGAAGCACGAGAAGCGGGACTCGAATCGATGTGGTCATCGGTCGCTCCTACGGAATGATGAGGATCGTTCTCTGCAGCCGGTTGTTGCCCGGCGCGGAGAAGCCTTCGATGAGCTCGGGGATCGTGTTGTCCGGATCCGCCGTGCCAAACGCGGTAATTGACGCTCCGGACACACCAAAGACGGTGATGCTGATGGTCACCCCTTCACCCGGTCCCAGGTCGCCGCTGCAGTTACTCAGGATGTTGGCACCTGCGGTCATGGCCGGATCGTTGACGCAGCTCACCTGCAACGGTTTGGAGGACGTCCGGATGAAGCCCGTGTGCGCGCCGAAGATGTCAGCCGAGATCAGCTCGCCGTGCGGGAAAGTGAGCGCCGTCGAGACATTGCCCACGTTCACCACGGTGAAGTTGAACGTGATGGCGCTGCCGGCCTGCACCGGGTTCGGGTTGGCCAGCAGTTGCGCGGCCACCAGGTCGATGCAGGGCGCGGCCAGGCACGTATCACCGGACACCGTGGTGACCTCCGACTGCTCGTTGTTGACCTCGTCGTCCTCGGGGAACACATCGAACGGGTCGATCTTCGCCGTGAGCGTCAGATCGTCCGGCGCGCCAAGCAGCACTCCCGCGGTGATGGTGATGGTGGTGTCGCCGCCGGCGGGCAGATCACCGGTGCAGTTGATCACCCCCAGGAACGGCGCCGGGCAGTTGAAGCCGTTCGTACCGTCGGCGCCCACCACCGTAACGCCGGTCGGCGGCAGCGTGATGCGCACGACCGTATTGTTCGTCGCCTGCGTGCCGCTGTTGAGGGCGACGATCGTCCACGTGAGCTGCCGGGCGCGATTCACCGGGTCCGGCGTATCGAGGATCGCCGACACCGACAGATCGAACCCCGTTTCGCCCACGTTGGTGGTAATCGAGGCCACGTTGTCGACGAAGTGCGCCGCCGTTTCGTCCTCGGCGTCCGGATCGAACGGATTGGCCTGCCCGATGCCGGTCGAGACGATGTTGGTGAACGGCAGCACGGCGGTAGCACGGACCTCGACCTGGATGGTGATGGTGGCCGAGTTGCCGGGCAACAGGTCGGGGCCAGTGCAGACCACGTCCGTTGTTATCACCTGCTCGCACGTAAAGCCGTTGGTGGCGTTCGAATCAACATACTGCACCGCCAGCGGGATGTTGTCGATCACCGTGATCGGTCCCTGGGCCGTGGCATCGCCGTTGTTCTGCACGAGGATCGTGTAGGTCAGAGGCTGTCCAGGCGTGACGGTTCCGGCCGACGCGCTCTTGCTGACCGCGAGGTCCGGCGATGTCTTCGGCGGATCGCCGACCCCCGCGCTGGCCGTGTGGCAGTTGTCGCTTTCGCCCGGCGGGTTGAACTCCTCGTACTTGTTCTCCACGTCGATGCACGCTTCGTTGTCGAGCGAGCGGCCGCCCGTGCCGGTCATGAACACGTCGATCGTGAAGGTGACCCTGTTGGCGAAGCCCACCCCCACATCGCCGGTGCAGACCACCTCATTGATCGGGTTTTCCGCGACCGTGCACTGGAAGTTGCCGTCGTTCTGGACGGCGAGCGGAATCAGTCCGACCGGCAGCGTATCCCGCATCACGACGTCGAATGCGGTCTCGCCGCCAGCAATGCCCTGGTTGGTCACGGTGATCGTGTACTTGCCCGTCTGGCCCTGGCTCGATTGCGTCGGGCCACCCTTCGTGAGCGTCAGGTTCATGAGCGACTGAACGGTCGTGTTCTTGGTCGCGGTGTTGTTCTCCTCGTCGCCTTCCGGAATGTTGTTGTCCGGATCGACGAACGCCTGGTTGGTCAGCGTCAACTGCGCGTTCGGCGCCTTGACTTCGATGCTGATGAAGCGCGCCAGCGCCTCGGTGGGATTCAGCGTGCCGCCAGTGCAATTGACGATGCCGCTGACGTGGCTGCACGTGAACGCTCCTGGACTGAGCGGCGCGGCGTCTTGCGCCGACACGAACTCGGTGCCGGCCGGCAGCACGTCGCGGACGGCGACGTTCAGCGCGGCGTTCGAGCCGGTGTTCCAGACCTTCAAGGTGTAAGAGATCGGCGCCCGTGGCGCGACGCTGTTCGGCCCGAGCTTGGCGATCTGCAGGTCGTTGAACGCGCCGTTGCCGCCGTTGACGACGGTGGTTTCCTCTTGCGCCAGGTTATTGAACTCATCGCCTTCCGGAATGGCGTTGTCCGGGTCGACGTTGACCTGGTTGATGAAGGTACCCGGCGCATCGGGCGCGAACATCCTCAGCGTGATGGTCGCGGTGCCGCCACCCCCGGCAACCTCGCCGTTGACGCAATCGACGACGCCGTTCGGCGTCGCGGTGCACAGGAACTGGTCATTGCTGGTGCCCTGGATGTATCGAGCGCCGGCCGGCAGCTCGTCGCGCACGACGACGCCATTGACCGCGTCGGACCCGTTGTTGGTCACGACGATCGCATACGTGACGACGGCGTTCCTCGCCGTGTTGGTCTTCGGCAGCGGTGAGGTCTGGGTCTTCGTGACCGACAGTTCGTGGAACGAGCCGGCGCCGGCGTTCTTCACGATCGTCTGCGCGGACGCGTTGTTGTTGAACTCGTCGCCTTCCGCGATCGCGTGATCGGGATCGACTTCGACCTGGTTGGTGTAGGTGCCGGGTGTGTCGGGCGCAAATGCCTTGATCGTGATGGTGGCGGCAGCGGGACTCGCCAGCAATGTATTGGCGGCAATCTGCCCGCCGACGCAGTCGACGAACCCGATCTGCTGCTGCTGGCACAGGAAACTGTTCGTGCCAGTCGCCTCGATGTACCTGGCGCCGGCCGGCAGCGTATCGCGAACCCTGACGCCGACGACCGGATCGGTGCCGTCATTGCCAACCTTCACGATGTAGGTGACGACCGCGTTCCTCGCGGTATTCAGCGGATTGGGACTCTGCTGGATCTTGGAGATGATCAGCTCGTTGAACGCGTCGTTCGTGGTGCCGCCAGAGTTGACCTGGGTATTCTGGACCGCGAGGTTATTGTTTTCGTTGGCTTCCCCGATCTGGTTGAGCGGATCGACGCGGACCTCGTTGTGCATCGCCGGCTGCTCGTAGGCCGTCGCGAACACGCGGATCGTGATCGTCGCGGTGTCGACATTCGTGCCCGCGAGATTCGGGTAGTTCATGCTCTCGGTGCCCTGGAGGTGGCCGTTGATGCAATCAACGACGCCGCCGGCCTGCGAGCAGGTGAATCCGTGGAGCGGGTCCGAGACCGCATCGCGGAAGATCGAATCCGCCGGCAGCGCGTCGCGGACGTGAATGTTCGTCGAGTCCTGCGTACCGATGTTCGAGACCTTGATCGTGTAAGTCAGCGTGCCGCGCGTGGCGACGAAATTCGTCTCGTGGTTGCTGTGTTTCGACACCGTGAGATCGATGCCGGTCGCGACCTGCGTCTGCTGCGTAAACGTGTTGTTCGACTCGTCGGCTTCGAAGATGGCGTTGTTCGGATCAACCGTCACCGTGTTCGTAATCTGGCCCAGGCCGGGCGGCGCCACGACCGTGAACTTCAGCGTCCTGGTCGACTGCGCCGGAATCGCTCCGCCCGTGCACGTGACCACGTTGGTCGGCACGTTGTAGGCGCAGGTGAATCCGCCACCGTCGACGTTGACCACGCTGGTGGGTTCGAAGATGGCTCCGGCCGGCAGCGGATCGCGGACCGTCACCCCGGTGACGTTCTGAATGCCGCTGTTGCCGATCACGAAGGTATAGGTGAGACCTCCCTGGCAGGTATTGCCGGCCGGGTAATCGGGACCGACCGGGGCCCCGGGGCCTGGCGGGTACGGGTTTTGGGCCGGCCATGAGGCGGCGCACACCGGATCGGGCGAGTCGGCCTTCGTGATCGTCAGGTCGAACTGCGGCATCACGGTCGTCAACTCGGTGTCGGTGTTCGTGACACCCTTGTTCTTGATGTTGCCGGTCACCGTGGCCGTGCCGATCATGAACGACCCGGCTGAGCCAATGACATAACCCGAGACCGTCATCAGGATGGTTCCGCCCGGGTTGAGGGTTCTGGCGATGCATTTGGCCTGCGGCGCCACGTTCGTGCATCCGCCGGAATTCCCTTCGGTGCCGTTCGTGATGACCTGACTGACGATCACGCTCGAGGCCTCGAGACCTTGCGTCCCCAGCACGATCACCACATCGTCGGCTCGCGTTGCGGCATTGTTCATCACGAGAATCTTGTAGGTGAGACCCGCTCCCGGGATGACCGGATCGTTCGGGCCGGCGCCCGTCATGACCGTCGGATCGTCCGTGATGTTGATGCCGAGCGCCGGCGGCTCCGGGACGTCGGTGACTTGCGTGTTGACCAGCGCGGATGTGTTGTTGAGCTCGTTGGACTCGACAATCGTATTGTCCGGATCCACGACCGCCGTGTTCGTAATCTGTCCCGGAACGCCAGGCGCCAAAGCGTTGATGGTGATCGTCGCGTTCGAACCCTGGTTGACCGCGCCGCCGTCGCACGTCACCGTCTGGTCGACCACGTCGCAGACAAACAGGCTCGTTCCGGACGCCGTAATGCTGGTGAGGCCCGCTGGTACCGTGTCGATGACCCGAATATCCGTCGCATTCTGGGTGCCGGTGTTGTTCACGGTCAGGGTGTAGGTCATCGGCGAGGAAAGGACCACGCTGGTCGGGCCCGTCTTGTTAATCGACAGTTCCGGCAGATTCGAACCGCCGCCGTTGCTCACGATGGTCGTGGTGGTATTGGTCGTCGTGAAGTTCTGGGCCGACTTCGTGCCGGTCACCGAGACCGTGTTGTTGAGGACCGTGCCATTGGGCGCGGTGACGATGCCTCGGATTGAAATGACCCACGTGCCGTTGCCCTCGATCTGCCCGCCGTTGCAGGTGACGAGGGTCCCGCTCTGCGCGCAGCTGCCGCGCGAGCTGGCAATCTGGAGCTGCGGTGGCACGCCGATGCCGCCGACGCCATTGAGCTGATCGCTCATGACGACGTTGGTGATCTTCGCGCCGCCGGTGTTGACGATGGTGATGGAGTGAGTGATCTGGGCGCCGGACGCCACCGGATCAGGCGTGTCGACGTCGGAAATCGTGACCGGACTGGCCGGGTCGGCGATGACGATGGCGGCGCCACTGATGGCGGCGATCGCGATGAGCGCACACAGTGCGGCGCGGCGAATCGACAGGGGAAGACTAGTCACCTGATTCTCCTTGATGATGAAACAGAGCGGTGATGATCGCGGGCTCGTGACGCGCGATCAATTAGCGGAAGAGCTATTTCTTCGGGCGTCCGGCGGTGGCGAGGTTCGACTTTCGTCGTACGACCGTTGGCGCTGCGATCGAGAGGAGCGGAGGCGCCGGCCGGGGCTGCCGCATCGGCCCCACGCCGTGATAGAGCGCGGCGAGCTCCGCGCGGCCGCGCACGCCGAGCTTCTGGAAGATGCGCGTCATGTGTGCCTTGACCGTCGCTTCGCCGATGGCAAATCGCGACGCCAGTTCTTTGTTGGCCAGCCCGGTGGCGGCCTGGAGGAAGATCTCGCGCTCGCGGTGGCTCAACTGCTGCTCGCGTTGCGTGACTCCGTCGCGTCGGGTCAACGATGCGGCGGCCAGTTGCCTGATACAGGACGCCATCACGCGGCGTGGCGCCCAGATCGAGCCCTCGTGGACCACGCGGACGGCCTGCAACAACTCGTTCGCGCGAGCGGTCTTTGGCAACACACCGCTGGCGCCGGCACACAGCGCCTCCCGGCACCAGTCCTCGTCGCCCGGCGTCGCGATCATCAGCGACGACGCCGGCAGGACGGCGGCGCACAAGCTGCACGCATCGGCCAGCCGGCTGTCGATCAGAACGATGTCGACATCCGCAATCGACGGGACTTGATGCGCGTCGTACGTACTGACCTCAAACCCGGTCCCGGAAATCAGAATTCCCGTGATGCCGTCGCAAAACAGGCGGTCGTCACTGACGAGTGCAATCCGAATACTATCCACGCGACCCCCAACATGGCCGAATACACTTCGGCCGATCGCGTCGCCTGCGGGGGGAGTTGGCAGGTTCGCGCGACTGGCTTGCAAATTTAGAGACGTGCATTCTAGAAGGAATCACCCGAATTGAGGTGACGATGTGGCGCCAGGCGGATTTTTTTTTGCCGGCACTGGCAAAGGCTGCAAGCACCAGTAAAATAGAGAGTTCGGGCGGGTAGCTCAGTGGTAGAGCAGGAGCCTTTTAAGCTTCTGGCCGTGGGTTCGATCCCCACCCCGCTCACATTCTTCTCAATCTCCCAATTTCCAATCGCCAATAAATCATCAATTCGTCGATTTGACCGGTTTGAAGCCTTTCCCCCGCAGCGGCTTGCCCGGCTTGGCGCCGGTGTGCTCGCCGTTGTCGATCACCACCACGCCGTTCACCAGCACGTAGGGCACTCCCTGAGCGTACGACTTCGGCTTTTCGAACGAGTTCGTCTCTCCAACGGTGGCCGGATCGAAGATCACCACGTCGGCCGCCTGGCCCGGCTTCAACTGGCCGCGATCGGTGAGTCCGAGGATGCTCGCCGGCAGCGACGTCATCTTGCGGACCGCCTCCGGCAGCGTCAACACTTTCTCATCGCGCACGTAGTGCCCGAGCACGCGGACCGCAGTGGAGTAGTTACGCGGATGCGGCACGCCCTCCGCCTCGAGGTTGATCGCCGACCCGTCGCTGGCCACCGCCACCCACGGCAGCCGCATCACCTTGCGCACATCGTCTTCCGACATGGTGTGGAAGATGCCGCTGACGCCGCCGCCTTCCTCCGCCATGATGTCGATGCAGGTGTCCATCGGATCTTTATCGCCGCGCAGCTTCGCGATTTCGGCGATGCGCTTGCCCTCGTACTGCTTGTTCTTCCCGGTGCGGGCGCGGGCCAGCGCGATGCCGTTCCAGCCGCCGTGCTCCTCGGCCCACGTCGCGAAATCCTTGTCCTTCTTCAGGCGCGCGCGCACGGCGGGATCCTTCAGCCGCTCGGCAAACTTCTGCGGCCCGCCGTCGCGGATCCAGAGCGGGAAGAACGCGCTCCAGCCGTGGAACATCGCGGTGTACGGATACTGGTTGGCGGTGATGTCGAGGCCGCGGCCGCGTGCGGATTCGATCTGCGCGACGTATTTGTCGATGGTGCCCCACAGCGGCACGCCGCGGATCTTGAAGTGGAAGATGTGCGCCGGGATCTTCGCTTCCTCGGCGACGCGAATGACGAAATCGAATTCCCTGGTTTGCTCGTACCCTTCGCTGCCGGCGTGCGTCGTGTAATTGCCGCCGTAGCGCGCGACCGTGCGCGCCAGGTCGATGATTTCCTCGGGATGCTGCGGCCCGCCGCTCTCGAACCGGGTGACCAGGCCCCAGGCGCCTTCTTCCATCGATCGCGCCACCAGGTCCATCATGCGCTGGCGCTCTTCCTTGGTTGCGGGGCGCGAGTCGTATCCCATCACCACGCGACGCACCTGCTCCGAGGCGACATGCGCGATGGTGTTGATCGAGATGCCCTGTTTCTCGAGGCGCGCAAAATACTCGGTGAACGTCGTCCAGTCGGCCGCGGCGCCGTCGCCGCCGCGATCCTTGAGACCATCGCGCGGCGCCGCCGAGCTACTCTCGCCCGTGATGTCGAGCGTCACGCCCTGCCGCACCTTGCTTTGCGCGGTGCCGTCGGAGATGAGCGGCATCTCCGAGTGGGTGTGCAGGTCGATGAAGCCGGGCGTCACCACGCGGCCGGTGGCATCAATCGTTCGCGTCGCCGCACGTCCGGCCAGCGAGCCGACCTCGGCGACACGGTCGCCGCGGATGCCGACATCCGCGCGCACGGCCGCCGCCCCGGTGCCGTCGAGGACGTCGCCGCCGGTGATCAGGACGTCAAATGCCGGTTGCTGCGCCCCCGTACACGCGGCGAGCACGATCACCAACACCATCGTTGCTACCGAAGCCGTTACGCGCATGGCATCCTCCAGAACTCCGACGCAGTATAGCGTCCTCGATGGTGCGGCACCTGCAACTTGTCCGGCTAAGTGCGACGCAAAGGCTGCCGCACAGGTACCTTCGCACGCGCTCGAATGAAAAGACGCCCGTATTTCCAGTCACCCCCGGATTGCTTCTTGCTGTGGAGAAGGGCGTACGCACACAACGCCTCAAACCAAAGGACTGGATATTGCTCAAGTCTGCCGCCCTCTCTCTTCTCTTGCTTCTAGCACTTGGCACCTCCGCGGCGCACGCCGCAACTCTCGTTGAGTTTTCAGGCAACACCAATGGGTCGCTGGCCACCGGAACAGCGCTGATCACCGTTGCGGGTGACGGCAATTCGTTTACCGGGGTCATCACCAACACCGCGCCGTTCGACGCGCGCATCACCGGATTCGGGTTCGATCTCGGGGCCGGCGATCTGAACGGCTACACTGGAACGCCGAATCCGATCGTCATTCCAGCCGGCGTCGTTTTTGTTTTCGAAGACGACGGGCTCGGTAACGTGAACCAGTTCAATGACGTCGAACTCGATTTCGGCTACCTCACCGGCAGCAATTTCAACGGCGGCAGTCCGAATGACGGCTTGGACAACTTTCAGTCGCTGAGTTTCATGGTCACCGGCCCGTTCGAAGGCATGACCGAGATTGAAATCGCGTCCGGACTCTACGTCCGGTTCCAGCGGGTCGGCGAGAACGGCCGGTTGAGCGACGTCGCGATTTGGACAGACCCTCCCGTCGTGGTAACCGCAGTACCAGAGCCGGCCTCGATGCTTTTGTTCGGCACCGGGTTGGTCTATCTGGCGCGCCGGCTGCGCCCGCGAACACCCGCAACGCACTGACTTGCGGCGATGTTTTATTTCGAGCCCGGCGCGAAGGCGCCGGGCTTTTTTTGTGTCTGGGCACAGGCGGCTCATAATCAGCGCGTCAGCAGCGCCCATGCACCGGCATTTAGAGGAGTGTCTCGCGATCATTGAAGACGCCACGCGCGGCGGCGGCGCCGAGTGCTCGGTCCGCAAGGAGCCGAGCAAGTGGTCGGTGGCGGAAGTGGTCGAGCACCTGCAACGTGCGTATTCCGGAACGGCCAAGGGGTTCGAGCGATGTCTCGAGAAACACGCGCCGAGCGCGACGGCGCGGACGATGAAGCAAGTGATGGCGTCGTTTGTACTCGTCAAGCTCGGGTATTTCCCGCCCGGACGCGAGGCGCCGAAGCATGTCATTCCCACGGGCGAGCTCGACTTGCAGGCCGTGCTCGCCGCCGCGCGTCGCGACCTCGAGCGGCTCGACGCCGCCGCGATCAAGGCCCGCACCGAATTCGGCAGTGTGAAGCTGGTCGATCACCCACGGATCGGCGCACTCACTGTGGACGAGTGGCTGAAATTCCACCTCGTCCATACGCGCCACCACGAGAAGCACATCCGGGCCCGGCGCTGAATCTTTACGGATGTGCACACGACGGCGGGGGCTACCTCTTCACAGCTATATCTATGACAGCCCGAAGAGACGATAATTCCGGCGTGGATCGAGAAACGTCTCCTGTCGTCCTCGTCGTGGAGGACGATTCCGCCGTTCGCCAGCCGCTCGTGAAATTCCTCCAGATGCGGCAGTACACCGTCGTGACGGCGGAGACGGCAGACGAGGGGCTGGATGCGATCAAGACGCACAAGCCGGCGGCGGCGATTGTCGATCTTCGGCTGCGGCGCGGCTCCGGCCGCGAGGTAGTGGTCTCGGCGCCGCCCGATATCCCCGTGATTATCTTCTCCGGGCTTCGTTCCGAGTCGGCGGATCTCGAAACCATCCGCCCGAACACGCGCCTGGTCGAAAAGCCCTACTCGCTCGTGATGCTGATGGACACGCTCGAAGACATGCTCGAGCAGTCGCGCGGCAAGAACAGCGGGTTCGGCCGCATGGCGGCTTCGTAAGCAGGCCATCAGGCCATCAGGCCATCAGGCCATCGGGCCATCAGGCCATCAAAGGATAGATTTCCCTAAAGCTGAAAGCGCCAACTCGGTTCCGAGTTCGGCCGTCGTGTTCCTGATGTCGAGCGTCGGATTCACTTCCACCAGATCCAGCGACGTCATCTTTCCGGACTCCGCCACCATTTCCATCACGACGTGCGCTTCGCGATAGCTGAGGCCGCCTTTCACCGCCGTGCCGACGCCGGGCGCCACCGTCGGATCGCAGACGTCGAGATCGTACGACACATGGAAGCCGCCGGTGCCTTTGCTGGCAATCGCGATCGCGCGCTTCATCACCTGGGTGATGCCGAGCGTGTCGATGTCTTTCATCGTGAACACGTGGACCTTCGACGCGCGCACGATCTTCTTTTCAGTCTCATCCAGGTTCCGCGTCCCCACCAGCACGGTGTGCTTCGGCAACACCGCGGGTCGGTTCGGCACCAGGTGCAGCTCCGCGGGCTCGGCGCCGAGCAGCGCGGCGAGCGGCATGCCGTGCACGTTGCCTGACTCGCTCGACTTCGGATTGTTCATGTCGGCGTGCGCGTCCACCCAGATCAATCCGATCGGCTTGCCGCCCTTGCGCGCGTGCGTGGCGGCGGCCGCCACCGAACCGGCGCCGAGGCTGTGATCGCCGCCCAGCACGATCGGCATCGCGCCGTCGGCAAACGAGGCAAGCGAGGTTTGATACAGGTGCCGGCACACGCGCGCGATGTCTTTCACGTATTTCTTGCGCGGATCACCCGAGCCCTTTTCTTCAGCGATCGGCGATGAGATGTTGCCCTTGTCGCCGACGGTGATCCCGAGCTTCGCGATCTGATTGGCGATGCCGGCAATGCGAAACGCCGACGGACCCATGTCGGTGCCGCGGCGGTTGCCGCCAAGGTCGAGTGGGACGCCGATGATGTGCACGGTCTTCTTCATCGCTTCTTGTAGGTGATCGAGATGCCTTCGTGTCCGGGAGAAATGGTGGACGTCAATGCCTGTGGATGCGCCTGGATCGCCGACAGGAAATCCAGCATCTCGTGCTTCTTGTTGATCACGTTGTGCGCGAGAAAGAGCCCGCCCGGCGTGACGCGCGGGAACACCAGCTCGAAGAACTTCTTGTAGTCCGGCTTCCAGGCGTCGAGAAACACGAGATCGAACTGGCCCTGCACCTTGGGGATTTCCGTGAACGCGTCGCCGGCCACCACCTGCACGACGTCCGACAGGCCGGCGCGCTGCACGTTGGCCGCGGCCTCCTTGGCGCGCACCGGGTCGTACTCGATCGTGACCAGCCGGCCGCCGGTCTGCTGCAGGCCCATCCCGATCCAGATCGCGCTGTAGCCGCTGGCGGCGCCGATTTCGAGCACGCGCCTGGCATTGGTCGCGCCCACCAGCACGCGCAGGAAGCGGCCGTCCTCTTCCGAAACGGCCAGTTGCCCCTTGTCGGCGGCCCGGATGCCGGCGAGGAGCCTGGCGACATTGGGATCGACGGGTTGCTGGCGACTATTGGCGCTGGCGGGCAGCAGGAAAGATGTAACGAGGATGCACGCAAGAACGTATCTAGCAGCGAACATCAGGCAATTGTAGGCTTTACGTACATGCTATAGTTGCGCGTTTTATTCAGGTAGAGAGGCAGCCCCAGGCTGCCGGTCCGGAGGCATAGTGAGCCCGATTCTCACCCGGCCGGTTCGCGAGCAACTCGAGCACGACCGCGTCATCCGGCAACTGCAGGCGAAATACAAGCGCAAGACGGACGTCATCATCAATCCCGGCAACGAACAGAACCAGTCCGTCACGGTCGAGAATCTCGTCGTCTTTCCGGATTTGCTCGTGTTTTCGGAAGGAACCCGGCGCCTCCTGATCACGGTCGAAGTGGAAACCGGTGAATCGGTGAACCCCATCGAGGCGCGAGCCGAATGGGGTGTCTACAG
>Ga0114129_10005440_pt1 | contig 17996 bp, 16 predicted proteins | sample RhiMetdeltSRZDD1_FD_80071 | JGI IMG/M metagenome (GOLD analysis project Ga0114129, IMG submission 80071) | Populus rhizosphere microbial communities from Tennessee, USA - Rhizosphere MetaG P. deltoides SRZDD1 (version 2) (version 2) | ecosystem: Host-associated > Plants > Roots > Rhizosphere >...
CAGGAGAGCGCAGACGCGCCCGCCGCGAACCTGCCAGGCGCCCTGGATCGAGGTGGATTTCTCGATCAGGCGGCGGAAGACGGGGCGCAACGCGTCGCAATCGACATCGTCGGCCATCATCTCCAGGGTCTCGCTCACCGCGGCGAGACGCTCGAACTCGGTTTCCAGCCGGTGAGTGAAGGCGACGCCGATGGCCCGGGCGCGCGAGCGCCGGGTCTCCGCCTCGCGCGCGGTGGTCGACCGGAGCAGGGCCGAGCCGCAGAGCATCGCGATCACGGTGGCCAGCAGGGCGCGGGTCGAGGCTTTTCTAGTCGTCATCGCCTGCCTGCGCCCCGCCTTGGCCGGGCCGCCCGGAGAACGGGATGAACCAGGCCGTCGACAGCATCCGCCGCTCGGTGTTCTCCCCCTCGAAGCTGGAAGCGGCGACATTCAAGCGGTGCTTTCCCACGGGCAGCGCGACGGTCATGTAGATCTCCGTCGAACTCTGCGTGGCGCTGCTCGGCGCGCCTCGGAACGGCACCGTGCGGCCGGCGGAAATCCCCAGAGTCCAGGTCGCCGAGCTGCCGCGCAGGCTGATGTTGCCGGTCGCGAATTTGTCGTCGAGGTCGCCGCTGATCCCCTTGTGCAGCCGCAGCCCGGCCCCCCAGCGTTGCTTCCAGAGGAGGTCGACGCCGCCTTGCAGGAGCTGTCCCTCGGTGTCGCCGATGTCGAGCCAGCTGTCTCCGAGCACCAGCGTCACGCGTCCCGGTGTGACGCCCGCGTACAGGATCGCGCTGACATCATGGAAATCGTCGGATTGCCCGGGGATGGCGGCCTTCCCCAGGCGCGTGGAGGCGTCGAACAGGAAGCGCGTGCCGCTCTTGAAGGTGCGGCCGCCGGAGACATAGGACCAGTGGGCGTCCTCGAGGGAGACTCCCGCCGCGCCGACCCGGAAGGAGCCGCCGGCGCGGCCGGCGCCGATCCAGATCGCGCTGGCGCCCCAGCCCTCGACCTCGGCGCTTCCGTCGTAGAGATCGGCGTTGAGCATGAGGTTGCCGTCGGCCGCGGCCGCCTCGCCGGTCGCGGCCATCGCCGTTACCACCACTGCGGCGGCCGCCGCGGCGCGCAGGCCATCCCTCAGCACGAAGGCACCTCGCGCCCGGGGCCGGTGTCCGCGGAGGCTCGGGGCGCGCCCTGGGCCAGCACCAGCTCCTCGAACGTCACCACGACCAGCGGATCGAGCCCCTGGAGGATCCTGTGCGAGCGCAGGCGGCCGACGCGATTCTCGGACCCGATGCCGTAACGACAGCCCAGAAGCTCGGTCTCGTCCCCGGTCATCAGGATTTGAGCGTCGTCGGGTTCGGCGAACCGGACGACATCGAACAGATTGGCCGGTTGTCGATCCACGAGCATCTGCCTGCGGAAGCTGTCGCTCATGTGGACGATGTGGCCGCCGTCCGGCTGCACGATCACCCGGGGGAGCGGATCCGCCTCGACCGCACGACGGAACAGGCTGGCGACGTCCTCGCTGATTCGATCCAGGGCTGCTGCGCTTCCGAGGCCGGCGCGTCGTGAAAGCGAATCGGCGACGCACACGAGCGTCAGGGAGGCGCCGCCGAACAGCAGCAGCGATATGGCGATCTGCGAAGGAGTGGTCGACAGGCCGGAGAACACCTCGGAGTCGCGTCGCAGCCGCAGGACACCGCTGAGCTCGGCCAGCGGCAGGCCGATCCGGAAGGCGAACCAGCGCAGGCCCTCCGACTCGGCCAGGGCCACGGCCGTCACCGCGAACCATGAAACCGCGCCGATCATGTAGGGACGCCACCCCGGCAGCAAGAGAGCGTTCGCCAGCAGGACGGGTGCAAACAGCCACAGGAAAGCCGGGTTGTCGACCCCGCCGGAGAGGTGCCAGATCCAGCTGAAGGTGACGACGGCGCCCAGCTGCATCACCAGCGTCCCGGCGACCATGCTCGATCGAGCGCCGACGCGATCCAGCAGCTTCGCACCGCCCCAATAGGCCACTCCGAAGCAGGCGACCGTCGATGTGATGCTGCCGATCGGGACGCGGTAGAGGCGCCACAGGTAAGGCACGAACGCCAGGACGAGCCCCGCCGTCGCCGACGTCAGGACGACGCAGTCCAGGATCGACCGATCGCTGCGAAGACGTCCCAGGCCGGTCATGGTGACGGGCTCTTCGGCGGCGGGACGAGGTATTCGCCGAGCACCGGGCTGTCCACCAGATTTCCCTGCAGCGTGTTGTTCTCCAGCGAGGGGTTGGCGGCGATGCGCCGGCCCTGCGGGAGAACGTACGTCAGGACGCGCACGCCGGCCGCGCTGCTGCTCTGGATCCGGTTGTTCCGCAGGCTCGGGGAGCTGCCGAGGACGAAGACGCCGTCGACCGTCTGGCCCAGCAGGACGTTGTCCACGATCAGGTTGGGAGTGCCCACCGTTCCCTGAATGATGGCGATCCCGTAACCGTTCGCGTGCACCCGATTGGCGCGTACCATCGCGCCCGACGACGAACGAAGCAGCACGCCCATGCTGACGTTGTGATCGATTTCGTTATCCACGAGCGACAGTCCGTGGGTTTCCTCCGCCTGGACTCCGATGGTGCCGGAGCTGACCCGGTTGTGCTGGATCGTCACCCCGCGACCGCTGACGAATATTCCCGCCTCCCGCGACTTCGTGAACTCGTTGTTGGACAATGACGCGCCGACGTTGATGACCCCCACGCCGATTCGGTTCTCCAGGAACTTGTTGTCCTTCACGACAAGACGCGGCTCCCCCGGGTTGGATTCCGACGGCCCCGAGGCCCAGATGCCGGCCGAGATGTGACGCGAAAAGACGCTCTTCTGCACCGTGATCGCGCCACCGGAGGCGATCTGAATGCCGGTCCGGTTTCCTTCGAAGCGTGACCCGTCGACGATCAGCTCCCGGGCCTGATCGCCGATCTGGATTCCGATGTCGCAGCCGGAAATATCGACGTTCGTGATGGCGACGGCGCCGCCGCGGATCAGGATTGCGGGTCCGGCCACCTGAAGCAGCTTCAGTCCCGAAATCGACACGCGGGGGCTGGAGACGTCGAACAGCGGGCCGTCCTTGGGCAGATCGCCCCGAATCTCGGTGTTGTTCCTGCCGTCGATCAGGACCCCGCCGGGATTGACGATGGGCGGGAGCGGCGAGCGCACCGTGATGCTGCGTATCTGGAACTGGATGAGCGCCCGCCCTTTCGCCAGATTGGAGTCGAAGATCGCCTGGCGCAGGGTGCCGACTCCGACGTCGGCGCCATCCGTCACCAGGATCACGTGCGACGCCCCGGGAGCGGGCCCGAGCTCGCCCGCGTCCGTCATCCAGCGCGTGGACAATCCGGCGACGCCGACGACCAGAAGCAACGCCATCGCCGCGACGTTCCGGGCCTCGAATCTCATGGGGCACCCTCCTGCGCGTGCGTCAGTACGAAGACCTTGTGCCAGGAACTGCGGACGAAACGCCGTCCGGCTATCAGGTCGATCGGTGCCGCCGCTGCCGCCGCCAGCGCGAGCAGCGGCCAGCCAAGGAGCCGTGGCAATCTCTGATACAGGCTGACGGCCGGCAGCTTGAATGTGGCGGGATCGACCCCGGTGACGTGGATGCATCGGAGCCCGGCGTCGGAAAACATCGACAGATAGTCGCCCGCAGTCCGGGCCCGGAAGGCGGCGTGGTCGTACGCATGTGTCGCGCTCGTCGGTGCTGCCTCCAGAAGGACCAGACGGCCGGACGGAGCGAGGTGCGCCGCAAGGCGGCAAATCGTGTCGCGCACGGCCGCCGGATCGATGATGTGCTGCAGGACGGTCACCGCCAGGATCCGGTCGAAAGTCGCATCCAGCCGCAACGTCGCCAGATCCCCGACGACGAAGCGACAGCGATCGGCGACTCCCTCATGCCGGGCGCGCCGGACGGCCTCGTCAATCATGGCGGGGGAGAGGTCGACACCGCTCACCAGCGCCCCCCGCCTCGCCATCAGACGGCTCCACCGACCCACGCCGCAGCCCGCATCGAGGACGGTGCTCCCCTCCGGCACATCGAGCCATCGCAGGAGCGCCAGGCGCTGACTCTGATGGATCAGCGAGTTGTAGAACGCCGGCATCCCGAACGAGCAGACGGCGGCCAGGCCCCGGCCGGTCCCCGCGAAGGTGCGCGCCCGGTTCTCCCAGTATTCCGCGAATGAATCGACGCGCTGGCTGTTCATGGGCGCGAGAGCACCGAATGCGTGGAGCCGGGATGGTCGTAATGATCCTCGTACACCCGCCGCCCCCGGATCCGCAGGCTCAGCCAGTTCAGGTACCCGACCGTCGTCGGCACGACGAGAGCGATCGCGTAGAAGAAGAAGAGCGGCACGGCCGGGCCCAGACGGACCTTCTCCGGGCCCTTGATGGCGGTCAGGAGCAGGACGCTCATCAGCAGGGTGTACTGCACGTAGGCGATTACGAAGTGAGCCGGGTCGGTCATCGGCAGGTCCGGGACCAGGTCGAGTCCGAACAGGAAATCGATTCCATTCAGAGTGCTGAGCGTGAGCAGGAAGAGCATGAGCAGGCGGATCGGATGCAGGACAATGGAGAGTCCGCCAGCGTAGATGAGGAAATGGTAGGTCGTCGACGCATCGCGGCGCCAGAACGATCGGATGCGAGGCAGCTGCGTGGTGTAGACATGCAGCAGACCGAAATACCAGCCGACGCGCTGCGAGAACAGCTCCTTCCATGTACGCTTGGCGACCGATTCGAAAACCAGTCTTTCGTCGTAGTAGATACGCTCCCCCTCGGAAAGCAGGATGATCGCGTTCTCGAAGTCCTCGGCGTAGACGGAGAGATCATGCTTGTCCAGCACCGACTCCAGGGCGTCCCGGCGGTAGATCGACAGACCGGAGGTGACGCAGTGATCGCCCAGGCTCTTGCGCAGCACCGAAAACGTCAGGCCGTACTCGAAAGCCTGAAGGGTGGGCAGCAGGCCGGCCTCACCGAGACGGATGCGCGGCGTCATGGCCGCCATGCCACTGCGCTGGAACTCGAAAATCCGGCGCTCCAGGCCGCCGAGCATGACGACCTCGTCCGCCACCCGGCAATCGGGATCCATGACGATGACCGTCCGCACTTCCGGATCGACCTGCCGCAGCAGGTGACGGATGGCGCCCGGCTTCTTCTGGTTCACCGAGCCCCGGATGCAGCGAAACCCGGCGCGCAGCAGGCTCTGCGCCGTGGAATCGGTCGACGCGTCGTCGATGATCCAGACGCGATCCTTGAATGGCCGCATCGCCTCGATGAAGTCCTCCACCTGGTCGGCCATGTTGTGAACGGCCAGCAGAAATGCATAGGGCTTCAGGTGCAGCCGGATCTGATCATCGGTGAACGTGCCGATGCGGATCGGTACGGAGGTCGGGCAGTCGCCGCCGCGTGCGCTGCCGGTGTGGACGCGGAGCAGGGCTCGGCGCACGATCAGATCGAACAGATCGGCGAACAGCATGAAGTTCACCACCACGTACAGGCCGGCATAGAGCGGTCCCGCCAGGGATGTGGCCCAGAAAATGGCCAGTACGAGCGCGCCGCATCCAAGCGACAACACCACGCGTCGCCGCAGTGCGTCCGGGCGAAGGGCCGGGCCGGCTCGACGGGGTCGTGTCGTCACATCCGATCTCCGGGCTGAATCCGCCAATCCCCAAGGTGCCATGGACTGGACGGCGACAAGAGTTCTCCGGGCACGGGGGCGCCCTGCCGCTCCGGAACCTCGAGGGCCGCGGCGAGCTTCGCGTGACCGGTGACCAGCAGGGCGAAGTGACCCGGCTTCCAGGTCAACGCCGGGAGCCCGGTCCGCTCCATGGGCGCCTCTCCGAGCGCGAACGCGAGGAAGCGTCGATCGCCGCGCCGGGCGCGCCGGGCGAGGGCGCCGAGGGCCTCTGGCCTTTCCTCGGGTCTGCCGATGAGCAGTTGCAGTCGATCGGTGTCGCCGTCCCGCTCGACAATCGCGGTGCTGTCGCCGATTGAGAGTGTCTCGACGGGGTGAGGCCGCTCCAGGAACTGCAGGCGCCACTCCCGCAGGTCGGGATAGTCGAATCGCGCGTCTCCATGTGCCGCGTCGCGGGCGGCCGCCGATTCGATGGACGCGGGCGTGACGGATCGCACCCGGATCCTGTTCACGATGGGCAAGCGGGATGGCTCCGTCTCGGCGGAAAGGTAGGTGGTCGGGAGCATCTGCGCCCCAAGTCTCCTGAGGACGCGGGCGCTGGCCGTGTCTCCCCTCATGAACGCCAGGGCCAGGGAACATCCCCGGTCGGCGGCGACGCCTACGGCGGACGCGAGCAGCCTGCTGAAGAAGCCGCGGCCCCGGCTCGCCGGCGACGTCCATCCGGCAGTCAGGAGCGCGGCGGGAGCCTTGGCGCCGTTGGCCAGGCGAAGGGTCCGGTAGTTCACTCCGACCCCCGACACGACCCGGCCTCCCTCGCGCATGACGAGCAGGTCGGGAGACCGACCCGCGAAGGCACGGCGCAGGTAGAACCGATACATCGAGCGCGTCCACCTCACCCCGAAGGCGGCTCTGAGCCCTCGGAGGTAGGGGTGGTCCACACCCGGCGGGTTCAATTCGACCTGGCCCGCTCCGCGCTCAGCAGCCGGTCCGCGATCTGTCCGAACGAGGTCCACCAGAGTCCCTCCCCGAAGCGCCGATCGAGCTCCGAGAAAAGCAGGTCGAGATAGTTGCAATAGGCATCGTCCAACCCGTCGAGCATCGAGTGCCCGCCGCCGTGCTTGAAAATGTGCGCCTTGATCCCCAGCAGGCCGTGGCACTCGACGATGCTGAGGGCGCGTTCCAGTCGTGAGGTGGCCTGGAAGTTGTGGGTGAAATGGACGAGACGGCCATCCTCGGTGAGTCCCGGGCGCAGGAGCGGGAAATCGCGCAGGGCGCACGCTCGGGTGACCGCCTCCGGAGCTGCCTCGGTCGTGAGATCGCGGGCCGAGCAGACGAACGTGAAGCCCAGATCCCCCAGCGCCTCGGCCAGCGGCCGAGTCAGGTTCCAGCCCGGCGGCTGAAACCCGCGCACATGAGAAAGACCGGCGGCAGCGAAGATGTCCAGCGCCCGGCTCAGCATGGCACCGCATTTCTCGCGGTCCTGCTCCTGGAATTCGACGGTGAGGCGCCGCCCCGGGTGGAGATGATGCAGACCGTGCGGCGCCATCTCCGTGCGTGGCAGTGCGTTCAGGTAGCGCACGAACTCCGGAAAGCGATCGATCCGCATGTCGTCCTTCGGACGGACCGGCGCGAGGTTCATCCGGCGCCCCACGACGGGAATCCGGGCGATCAGACGGCGGGTCGGGTGCAGGCCGAGCGGACGCCAGTCCGGCGTCACGAACAGGGTGGCCCGCAGCTTCGGATGCCTGTCGAGAAGGCGGGCCAGGCGGCCCAGCGCACCCCGTCCGAGATCGCCGCCTGCTTCGTACGGGTCGATCGAGGTCGAGGGATGGATGTCGTCGACGCTGAAACAGACCGCGGCCGTCTTGCCGACCGGGAGCCAGCGATCGGCGTTCCGTTCGTTCAGGGCCAGGGTGGGAGCCGAGGGTGCCTCCCGAATCGCATCCGGTGCCGCCGCTCGCCCGTTCACCGGCATGCGATCGCCTCGTGGGGCGAGATCAGATCACCCCGCAGGGCGTTCTCTCCGTCCCCGATCGCCGCTCCGGGCATGTGCGCCAGAAGCTCGTCCACGATCTCTTCGACTCCGGGCGTCGGGTGTCCCGCTTCCGAGAGGACGCGCACCGCGCACAGGATCCACAGGAAGGATCGCAGGCGCGACGGCATGTGCGCGATGCGCTCCTGAAGGCTGCGGAGCTGGACCTCGAAGGCGGCTTCGATCGCCAGGATCGCCGCGTGCGCTTCGGGATCGATCGGCAGGATTTTCGCAGGCTGGTCCCAGGAGATGGCAGTGCCCGCGATGGTCTGGCGCGCGAAGACCGTCCATGGGAGCAGCGCAGGATCGCCGGCCATGGCGGCGCCGGAGAAGGGGATCACGTAGGGATACATGCCCACCTCGCAGCCGGCGACCATCCACCGGAACGCCTGGCGGATGGTCTCCGCCAGGTCGCTCATGCGGCTGCGAGGCGAAGTCAGGATGATGTCCAGGAACGGCGTCATCCCCAGCTCCAGGGCCGTACCGAGCACGTCCTGGACATGCGGATGGATCTGCGCTTTGTTGAATTCCTTCAGGACATCGAGGGAGAAGCTCTCGATGCCGAAGCCCAGGACGCGGAATCCGGCGCGGCGCATCGCGGTGAGACTTTCACGATTCATCGCATCGACACGGTTGGTGCTGATGAATTGAAGGTCATGAGGAAGATCGCCGGATCGCTTCGCCGCCAGGATCGCCTCGCAGAGCGGCAGGACGCGGTGATCATTGCGAAACACGAAGATGTCGTCCTGGAAGATGACCGTGCGCACTCCGGGCTGGGCGGCGACGATGCGGCGCAACATGGTCACGCACTCTTCCGCCTCGAGACGGGCGATGCGCGCCGTTCCGCCTTGCGCCGCGTGCAGGAAATTGGTGGAGGAGCAGAAGGTGCATCCCATGGGGCAGTAGTTGAGGGTGATCAGCCGGACCGATCGGATCTCGGCCAGGCGCGCTTCCCGCTCGGCCTTGAACGGCAGGTTGCCGACGTTGTAGCAGCGTTCCAGCTTCTCCCAGTAGGAGGCGTACGGCATCCGTTCGTAGGGGATGCGGAAGATGGCATCGCGCAGCGTGGGGCGATCCATGGCGGTGCGCGGCAGCCTCTCGATCTGTCCGTCGTCGTGCAGGAAGGAGGTCCCAGGGATGCCCCGCAGATCGCTGCCGGCCCTCAGACGGTGGCCGATCTCGAGCAATGGCCCCTCGCCTTCTCCCAGGACGACGAGATCGAATGGGCCAAGGTCGAACAATTGCCGTGGATTGAATGTCGCCTCCATGCCGCCGGCGACCAGCAACGCCTCGGGCAGGGCGCTCCGGGAGAGGTGCGCCAGGGCCAGGTCGTAGCGCAGCGTCATGCCGGTCGTGGAGAATCCCACCACGTCCCAGGGGCGATCCCGCAGCAGCTTGACGAGTGCCTTCTCCGGTGCTTCCGCCGCACAATTCGGATCGAACACCTGGACGGGGAACCCGGAAGCCGCCAGCACGCCCGCCAGCCGCCAGACTCCCAGGGGAGGGGCGAGGAAGGTGAATTCGCCGCCGGTGGGATCGTAAGGCCCGACAAGGAGAATATGGGGCGCAGCCCGACTGAGGCGGGACTCCCTATGGCTCATCCGGCACACTCTCGTCGAGTCTAGTGAAGACCGTGCGCAGGTCGTCGAGAGTGAACGGCTTCGAAAGGCAGAAATTCTTGACCCGGTCGAGAAACTCGAGAGTTTCCGGATTGACCATGTCCCCGGTGATGAAGACGATCCTGCCGGCCATCGCCGGGTCCTGCTCGTGCAGACGTTTGTGAAACTCGATGCCCGTCATGCCGCCCAGCCGCAGATCGGTCAGGAGGACGTCGTAGGACCGTGACGCAATCTTCTGCGTCGCAATCTCCGCCGAGGTGGCGGTGTCGACTTTGTGGCCCTCGAACGTGAGGAAGGCGACGAGCATGTCCTGAATCGCGGCATCGTCATCGATGACCAGCACGTCCCGCCTGCGTGCCGGCGGCTTCGACGCACCCCTCGACCCCTTGCCGGCGGGTGTCTCTTCGTCCGGCGTGAGGATCGGCAGCTCGATGACGAAGCGCGCCCCCCCCTCGGGGCGGTTCTGGGCGCAAATCGTCCCGCCGTGTTCGGCGATGATGCCGTGGCAGATGGCCAGGCCAAGCCCCGTACCCACACCGATCGGCTTGGTCGTGAAGAACGGTTCGAACACCCTCTGGAGTGCGGCGGGGGGAATGCCCGGTCCGTCGTCCTCGATGCTCACCTGGATCCCGAGCCCCGCCTTCCGGGTCACTATGCGCAGTATCCCGGCGTCCTTTTGTGACCGCATGGCCTGTTCGGAGTTGATCAGAAGGTTCAGCAGGACCTGCTGTATCTGGTGGAAGTCGAGGAGGGTCAGGGGCAGTCCAGGCTCGAGGTCCGTATGGACCGCGATGCGGTTCATCTTGAAATCGTGCACCTTCAGCTCGAGAGTCTTCAGCACCAGCCCGTTCAACCCGAGCAGCGTCCGCTCCGGCGAGGACTTCCGGGCAAAAGTCAGAAGGTTCTTGACGATTCGCGACGCCCGCATCGACTCCGAGCCAATGACCTCGAGTGCCCTGCGGAAGCCGGCGTTGGTGTTCTGCGCGCTGAGGAGCTGCGCGTATCCCATGATGCTGCTGAGAGGGTTGTTCAGGTCGTGCGCGACGCCGGAGACCAGCTGCCCCAGCGAGGACATCTTCTCGCTCTGCAGGAGCTGCTCCTTGAGTCGCCACTCGCCGGTTGCATCGCGAAGGATGCTGACACAATACCGCTCATTCCCATATGCGGAGGGAATCGAGTGGGAAGCAATCGAGATGGAAACGGTCTGGCCGTCCTTTCGCCGGAATGGGGCCGTGTGTTCCGGTGTCCCCGGATCGGCGGTCGTGGCGTGAATCGTCCGAGGATTGCCCAGGGGAAGGGCGAGGACCGAGGAGTGCTTGTCGAGCAGTTCGTCGGGACGATAGCCCAGCACGTGCTCGGCTGCGCGGCTGACGTGTACGATGTGTCCGCTCGCGTCGGCCACGATGACGCACTCGTGCATCAGGTCCAGAATCCGAGGCAGAATGGAGATGGCTTCCAGCGAGGCCGATGGAGCCGGAGGTTGGTGCGGCTTGGGTGACCTTGCCAAGGATTCTCCTTCGGGTGACTGCTCTCCTGGCGTGCAACATAGTGTCGCGATCACGGAATCGCCATGGGAGTGCAGTCCCCGGGCTGATTAGGGTCTTTACCTCATACGGGCCTCCCTCGATGCCGTCAGGACGCACGCCTTTTACGGGTTACCGAACAGGAATCACCGGTCGATCAGGTTGTTGAGAATGTCGTACAGCCGCGACAAAGGGAACGGTTTTGCCAGGATGGGGACGCCCGTTTTCATCGCCCTCTGGTGCATCGGATGCCTCTCGTCCAGCCCGGTGATGAAGATGGTGCGACGGGCGAGATCCTCGTTGGTTCTCTCGAGCTGGTGGAACAGAAAGACGCCGTTCAAGTCCGGGAAAGTCAGATCGAGGACCAGACAGTCGTGGGACTTCTTCATGGACTCGAGGAAGCCATCCAGGGCCCCGGTGGCGGGGTCGACTTCGAATCCCTTCTGCACGAGGAATTCCGTCAGGCAGTCCCGCATGGACGGCTCGTCCTCGACGAGCAGGATCCTTTTCGCGCGCCCGTTCCTTGCGGCGCGTCGGACGTTGGCGACGACGGAGGCCGCCGTTTCTTCGTGAATCGCTTTCCGTTGCATCGTCTCTTCTCCTCTCATGATTCGAGTCCCAATTCCTGCAGGGCGGCCAGTACCTCTGATATCCGGCTGGGCTTCAGGAGGACGGGGCAGCCTTCTTCCCGCATGAGGCCCAGCTCGGGATGGCGCTCGGCCGCGGCCGTGAGGAAGGCGACGCGGCGAGCCAATGCAGGCCAGCGGGCCTTCAGACGGTAGTAGAAATGGATCCCGGTGCTGTCTGGAAGCGACAGATCCAGAAGAACGAAGGAGTACTGGCCTGAGGCCAGCTTCTGCCCGGCCTCGCGGCAGGTCCGAGCCACGTCCACATCGTAGCCGTGGCAACCGAGGCCGAGAGACAGGATTTCCCCCACGGCATAATCGTCGTCCACGACCAGCACGCGAATGCGGTGCTGGCAGAGTGATTGCGCGCTGTCCCGGGCGATTTCAGGGTTTTTCCCAACCCCGGGATCGATGGATGCTTGAGTGATCATGATCTCTCCATCTCCTTCATCGGAGGTTTCGCTGGGGACAGCAATAACATGTTCAAACACAGGAGGATTTCCCCCACGGCATAATCGTCGTCCACGGCCAGCGCTCGAATGCGGTCCTGGCAGAGTGATTGCGCGTGGTTCCAGGCGATTTCAGGGTCTTTCCCAATCCCGGGGTCGATAGATGCTTGAGTGATCATGGTCTCTCTGGCTCCTTTGGAGGTTTCGATGGGCACAGCAATAACATATTCAAATATTGAAAAATGACAAGTCATTATTCAAATAATGCATAGTTAATTATTTGCATAGTTCAAAATCGTAACAGTGGTCCGACAGCCGGCAGGGAATTGTGGACTCTGAGATGGTGGGAACGGTCAGGGTCTGGAGTAGACCACCTGGCCGCCCACTATGGTGAGCTTGATCCCGGCGCGCGGGATCTCGGACGGCGGGATGGTCCTGAGGTCCTTCTCGAAGACCGTCAGGTCGGCCTGATACCCGGGGGCGATCATCCCCCGGCGGTCCTCTTCGTAGGCGGCGAACGCGGCCCCCTGGGTGTAGGCGCGCAGCGCCTCGTCCAGGGTCATGAGCTGCTCGGGGTGCCAGCCCCCCACGGGGAGGTCCTTCAGGTCCTGTCGCGTGACCGCGCTGTGGAGGCCGATGAGCGGCTGCTCCGGATCGACCGGGAAGTCGGACCCCGCGGCGAGGACGGCGCCGGAGTCGAGGACCCAGCGCCAGGCATAGAGCCCCTGGCCGCGCGCCTTGCCGACGCGGTCGTCGGCCCACGGCATGTCGCTGGTGGCGTGGCTCGGCTGCATCGAGGCGATGATCCCGAGGGCCTTCAGGCGCGGCACGTCCTCGCGCCTCACGCACTGCAGGTGCTCGATGCGGGGCCGGGGATCGTGCGGGCGGGCCGCAGCCAGGGCCTTCTCGTAGGCGTCGATCGTGAGCCTTATCCCGCGGTCGCCGATGGCGTGCGTGCACACCTGGTATCCATGGCGCATCGCCAGGGTGGCGCGCCTCTCGATCTCCTCCGCCGAGGTCACCAGCAGCCCCCGGTTTCCCGGGTCGTCCGCGTAGTCCTCCTCGAAGACCGCCCCGCGCGATCCCATCGCGCCGTCGATCATCAGCTTGACCGCCCGGAGCGTCAGGCGGTTCCGGTAATTGACGAACGGCGGCTGCTGGACGAGCGTCTCGAGCGCCACGTCGCCGATCCCCCGCCACATCAGGTAGACGCGCAGCGGCAGCTCCCCTGCGTCGGCCAGCTCGCGATAGGCGGCGACCTCCTCCGGCCCGACGCCGGCGTCATGGATCTCCGTCAGGCCGCTCTCGGCGCAGCGGCGGAGGGCGCGGGTGATCGACTCCTTGATCTGGGCGCGCGTCGGATCCGGCTGGGCTTCGTCGATGGCGTCCTGCGCGTTGTCCACGAACACGCCGGTCGGCCGGCCTTTTGCGTCGCGCACGATCCGGCCGCCCGAAGGGTCGGGGGTCTGCGGGCCGATGCCGGCCGCCTCCATCGCCTTCAGGTTCGCCCAGCCGGCGTGGCCGTCCACGCGCGACAGCCAGACCGGCCGGCCGGGGGCCGCCTCGGTCAGTGCCCGGTGATCCGGGAACTGCTTCCCGGGCCAGAGGTTCTGATCCCAGCCGTGGCCGGTGATCCAGGCGCCGGGCGGCAGCGATCGATCGCGCTCGCGCACCTTGAGAGCGATGTCCGCGATGCTAGCGGCGCCGTGCAGGTCGAGGGTCCCCAGCTCCTCACCGAGGGAACGGACGTGGCCGTGCGCGTCGGTCAGGCCCGGGACCACCAGGGCGCCGCGCAGGTCGATGCGACGGGTCTTCGGTCCGGCGAGGCGGAGGATCTCGTCGTTGCTGCCGGCGGCGACGATGGCGTCGCCGCGCACCGCCACGGCCTGGGCGTCCGGGCGGGCGGGGTCGAGTGTTGCGACCGCGCCTCCGAAGAGGACCAGGTCGGCGGTCATGTCAGGCCTCCTTGCGGAGCAGGCGGCGGACAGTCCCGCCGCCAGGAGCGGAAGCGCCACGGCGGCGCCGAAGGCCCTGAAAAGCGTCGACGGTCGCCTGCCGTTCATCGCGCGCGTTTCTCCCGATCATGAGAGGCGGGATGATAGCACGCGGTCTCGTGCGTCGAGACGGCCTGGGAGCGGGCCTCCTGTTCGGAGAGGCTCCTAGCCGCGCTCGGTGAGGACGACGCCCGACAGGACGAGCCCCCCTCCCAGCAGGAACGGCGTGCCGAACGTCTCGCCGGCGAAGGCGTAGGCGACCAGCGCGGCGACGACCGGCTGCAGGTACATCATCGCCCCGACCTTGGAGGGCTCGATGCGCGACAGGGCGAAGTAATAGAGGATGTAGGCGAGCAGGGTCGAGAGCAGAACGACGGCCGCCAGGCAGAGGAGCGCGACCGACGACAGCGACCCCCAGTCCTGGCGGAGCGCCGCCGGAATTGTCAAAACGACGATCCCCGCTCCGCCGGTCACGAAGGCGAGCCCCGTCAGCCGCAGCGGTCCGAGGTCCCGGAGCGCCGGCTTGCCGAGGACGGTGTAGGCGGAGAAGGCGAGGACCCCCGCGAGCGTCAGCAGGTCCCCGGCGAGATACGACCCCTGGAAATCGATCCCCCGCTCGAGCGCGATGACGCACACGCCCGCGAAGGCGATGAGGACCCCGGCGACCTTGGGGAGGCCGACCGGCTCGAAGTGCCGGACCGCGGAGATGAGCAGGACGAACACCGGCAGGAGGGCGATGAGAATCGCCGAATGGGCCGCGGTGGTGCGCTTGAGACCGGACATGAACAGCAGCTGGTTCGCGAAGATGCCCAGGAATCCCAGGGGCGCAGCCCGCTTCAGGCCCTCCAGGTGGGAGCGCCAGCCGCCCCCAGCGAGCAGGAGAGTGCCGAAGAACAGCACGCCGGCCGCGGCCCTCGCGAAGGCGACCGCGAGCGGATCCACCTCGAGGAGGAGCCGCTTGGCGATCGAATAGTTGGCGCCCCAGATCAGCACGCAGCCCCCCGCCGCCAGGAAGCCGGGGAGGGCGGACGCCGGGCGCGCGCTCACGCTCACGGAGCCCCGGACCGGCCGCTCGCTGGCCGGGACGCGGGGGATTCCGGGCGATGGCGGACCAGGGGCAGGGCCCGCTCGATGTCGAACCTGGGGTCGTTGGCCTGGTCGTGGCAGGTGGCGCACACCCCCTGGATGATGCAGAACGAGCACTGGTCCGTGATGCCGTAGATGGTGGATTTCTTCAGGGCGGCGGGGGCCTTGACGTGATCTCCGCCCGGCCCGTGGCACACCTCGCACTGCACGTGGGTCATCGCCCCGCCGGGCGCCTCCTTGTCGCCGAACCCTCCCTTCTGCCCCATGCCGGTCGTATGGCAGGGGGTGCACTTCCCGTCGTGCCCCCGGCCCGCCTGCAGGATGACGGCGAAGGCGGCGGCGTGCGGTGTCTTGGCCCATTGTTCGTACTCGGCCGCGTGGCACGTGCGGCAGGCGTCCGCCCCGACGTAGGGGACGCCCGACTTGAACTTCTCCAGGCGCCTCGCGTTGATCGCGTCGAGCCTCTGGCGCTGCGCATCGCTGTACCGGAACAGCTTGTCGAGATCGGGGTGGTCCTGGTGCGCCACCATCAAGAGCGCCTCGTCGGGATCGAAGTTCAGGACGAACTTGCCGGTGTGGCACGAGGCGCAGACGGCCTTCATCGCGGCCGGGTCGAGCGACGCGCCCGGGTGGCCCGCGGGGTGTCCGCCCCCGAGACCGTGACAGACCTCGCACTGGATGTTGACCATCTGGGGGGTCTTCTCGGGGTCGACGTACCCGCCGGCCTGCCCCCTGCCGGTGACGTGGCAGCCGACGCACTCGGCGTCCCGCCATTTCTCCCCTTTCTCCAGGCTGTCCCAGGCGATGCTGTGCGGCGTGAGCAGCCAGTCGCCGTACTCGCGCTCGTGGCAGGTGCGGCAGGCGCCGTCGCCCGAGAATCGAGCCTTCGGCAGGGATGCGGCCACGGCCTTCGGGTCCTCGCCCAGCAGGAGGCGCAGCTGCAGCCGGGTCAGATCGGCGCGGTCCGCCCGGTCGCCGTGCTCGCGGAACCGCACGAACCCGTCTCGATCGATGAAGAACGTGTCCGGCGTCCGGGTCGAGTCGTACTGCCGGAAGATCTCCCGCCCCGGGTCGATCACCACCGGGTAGTCCACCCCGTGCTCCCTGAGGAAGGTGCGCATCTGCCCGCCGGAGTCGCGGCTGGAGACGCCGATCGCCGTCACGCCGCGGGACCGGAACTCCCTGAGAACCGGGGCCATGAGGGGCAGATCGCGCTGGCAGTGCGGGCACTCCTGGTCGAAGAAGTTCAGCACTATAACCTGCCCCTTGAGCGAGGCCAGGCTCACCGTCCGGCCGTCCATGTCGCGGGCGCTGAACACGGGGGCCCGGGGATGCTCGGTATAGACCAGGTCGAGGGTCACCCCTTTCGGCGCGCCGAGGCGGGGGAGCTCGCGCAGGGCCGCCTCGGTCGCCTCCAGGCGGGGCTGGAACTGCCGGCCGAGGTACCCCTCCATGCGGAATCGGACCACGCCGTCGCCGTCCAGAAGAATGATGGTCGGGAACTCTCCGATCCCGTATTCCTGGGCGATCGTGCCCGGATCGCGCAGGAGAGGCAGGGAGAGGTTGTGGATCCGGATGTACTCCTTGATGCGGTCCACGGAATCCTGGGCGAGCCCCAGGAACACGGTGGGGTGAAACGAGGGGTCGGCGCGCATCCGGCCCATCGCTCTCGCAAGGTCGGGGGCGAACGGGGCGCCGGGGCGGAAGAACAGGAGGGCGATCGGCCGGTCCTTCAGGCTGGTCATCGGCAGCCACGGGCCGGAGGGATCCTGCGCCACGAAATCCGGGGCGCGGCGCCCCACCATCGGGTGATGGACCCCTTCGTTCGGCCCGATGGATTCCGGGCCGGCGCCGCCGCCGCAGCGCGCGAGCAGGAGCGCGCAGGCAACCGCCAGTGCCGCGCACTCAAGAAGGGGTGCGCTCGCGGCCGATCCGATGCGTCTCACGTCGTCCTGGGAATGGGCCGGCTCCGAACGGGACACTCTGCCGCAAAGGCGCGCCAGTATATGGCCTGCGCCTGGGCCGGTCAATTCGGCCCAACGGTGCTAGACTCCGCCGGGGCGGCGGAATCGGGTCTGGGCCGCGCCCCGCAGGGAGGGAGACTTGGGGAACCTCGTCGAGGAAAGGGTACGCCATCTTCGGATCGCCGTGGGTGTGATGGGCTCGGCGGGCGGGGCGATGAACGAGAAGGCGGTCGCCATGGCGACCGAAATGGGGAAGGCGATCGCGACGCGGGGCTGCGTGCTGGTCACGGGGGCCTGTCCCGGCCTGCCGCATTACGCCGTCAAGGGGGCCAAATCGGCCGGCGGGATCGTGGTCGGCATTTCGCCGGCGCTGAATTTCGAGGAGCACAGCATGAAGTATCACTCCCCCTACGAGGGATACGACGTGCTGGTCTACACGGGCAGCGGCCTCATGGGCCGCGAGATCGAGAACATCCGGTCGTGCGACCTGGTCGTGTTCATGGGGGGACGGTCGGGCACCCTCGGAGAGTTCTCCATCGCCTACGACGAGGGGAAGGTGATCGGCATCCTGCAGGGGACCGGCGGGATCGCCGACAAGATGGAGATCATCGTCGGCCTGATCGAGAAGCAGACCGGGGCCCAGATCGTCTACAGCCGCGACCCGGTCGACCTTCTGGATCGCCTCCTGGCCGTGTACCGGGAAACGCTCTTGCCGTACTACAAGACGATCCTGGCCAACAGCCATCCGGACGGGAAGCCCGAGGACTGAGGAGGGCGGCCCCTTCGAGGGGGCGGGTGGGGAAGTTTTCGTCCCCATCCTATAATTTAAGACCACTCCGGCTGCAGCCGGCGCGCTGCGCGCGCGGCTGAGCCGGAGGGGAGATGGGGTGGGCCGGGGAGTGGGGATGCCTAGGTTGGCGCGGTGCTCGAAGATCAAGGCTGGCGGTGCCGGGCTTTGGCTCCTGCTGATGCTGCCGGGGGTGGCTCATGCGGAGATCGAGATCAATCCGCATGGATGGAAGTTTCCGAACATCCTCTCGTCCGCGAAGGAGGTGATCCGGGTGTCGGA
>Ga0114129_10005441_pt1 | contig 17996 bp, 17 predicted proteins | sample RhiMetdeltSRZDD1_FD_80071 | JGI IMG/M metagenome (GOLD analysis project Ga0114129, IMG submission 80071) | Populus rhizosphere microbial communities from Tennessee, USA - Rhizosphere MetaG P. deltoides SRZDD1 (version 2) (version 2) | ecosystem: Host-associated > Plants > Roots > Rhizosphere >...
ACCGTTCGTGTGGACCGCCACCGCCGACGAGATCCTGGCCAAGGTCGCCTGGGTCCAAGCCAACGTCAAGAAGCTTGTCGACAACAACGCGAAGTAACACAATCAGAATCACGAGACACTAGCAATTGGTTGTCCTTTGTCAGAGGTCACGGCGAACTCACGTCTCGGTGGGACCTGCGCGGATGTGAGGCAGGGCTCTAGACGCGTCGGCCGGACCTTCCGGCGGCTGGCGGCCGGGATCGGCGGTGCCGCCGTCCATCCCTATGGCACCGAAGCCGTCGAGCGCGTTCGCCATCAGCGGGGCAGAGCGGCGGCTGCAAAGCGGAACGCGGGATCTCGGAAGATCGGTTAACGCGCGCTCATGCCGATGAGGTCGTGGCAGCGCTGCGAGGAGCAGGCGTCAGGAGACCGATGGCGGCCAGCGGTATCCGCGCCACTCGTCCCATGTCGCGAATCCAGCCGGTGGGTCATCGATGGGTTCACTGCCGTCGAGTTCGCCTGGCGTTGGGATGTCGATGGTGACGGCCCACTCGGCGAGTTCCCCGTCGGACATCGGCCACGTCGTGTGCGGCGCTTCGGCTTGGCGCTGATCAAGTCGTCTGCGCTGCTCGGCCGGGGTGAGTTCGAAGTAGCGCAGCTCCACCGTCGCGCCTAGGTCCGCTGCTGCCTGGCGTAGAGCGGAGCGCTCGTCCCGACTCCACAGGCCGTAGTCGATCACGACGTTGTTGCCCAGTTCCAAGGCGCGTAGCCCGATCTGGATGAGCCGTCCTTCGATCACGTCCCCAGCCGATGGCGGATTCTCGTGCCCGTAGAGAGCCTTCACCCACTCGTCCTTCGTAAGGCGCAGCGCGTCCTGCTCGATCTCGATGTGCCGAGCGGCAGTGGTCTTCCCGGTGCATGGGAGTCCCACAGTCAGGAACAGTGTTGGTTGCCTCATCATCACCCGCTGTCGGGGGGTACTCGTTGTAGTGGTTCTGGCAAGATTTTCGTAGCTCAAGATCCCCTTAAAACGAGAGATTGAGCGTAATACGGTTTAGGACACTCTGTCCCTACGTGACATTGAGCTGTCCTGCTGCCACCAGTTCGCCAGGGTAGTGGTCGCCTCCGTTGACGCGACTGGCACCGCGGTGGTCGTCCACGGCCGTACCCGCGCCGAAGAGCCTTGTTTGTGCATGTGTTGCGGCAGTGCGAGCGACTGGGTCCACAGTCGACACACCCGGCACCTGGCCGAAACCGTGATCGGCGGCCGACCGGTGCACACAGAACTGGAAGTCCGCCGCTGTACTGCGAGAACCGATCCTGCCCGAAGGTGACCTTCGCCGAGCAGATCGACGGTCTGACCGTGCGCTACGAGCGTCGTACCCCGGTGCCACAGCGCCTGGTGGAAGACGCCGGCATCCTGCTCGCCGGCCGCGCCGGCGCACGGCATCACCAGCGGTGCGCCGGACGCGATTCAGGTCAGTGACCGGTTTCATCTATGGCAAGACCTTTCTCGGCGAGTGCAGCAGATCGCCACCGTGCATCGTGCCTGCCTATCAGCCGCCGTGCCCGACCCCGAACCGAACCCATCACCGTCGGTCGCCGCCAGAGCCGTTGAGGTGCGCAGCCAGGCACGACTGATCTTGCACATGCCCGCGTGGACTCTCCAGTGGCCGGTGACGTTGCGTAGTCTGAACGCGCTGCACGGCCGATCGAAGAGGACGACACCCGGGATCTTCGCCGCCGCGCGGTCGTGTGATGACGCACATGGTTGCCGCGGCTACCGGAAAGGATCAAGAGAGTGAAAAGGTACATACTCTTCGATCATGATGGTGTTCTGGTGGATACCGAATTCTGGTATTACAAAGCTGGAGAACGCGCCCTGGCGGACATTGGTTTGACTTTGGACAAGGATCAATACATCCGAGACATGAACCAGGGATTGGGCACTTGGGCCCAAGCCAGGGCGGCAGGTATTGACGAACAGACCATCAGCAGGCAGCGTGAGGTTCGTGACGATTATTATCAGGAATATCTTAGAACAGAAGCCATTGAGATCGAAGGCGTCGTTGAAACTCTGGCTGAACTGTCGAAATACGTCCGCATGGCCATCGTGACGACTGCAAAACGTGTGGATTTCGAAATCATCCATGAAAAGCGCCAAGTTAGACAATTCATGGACTTCGTCCTTGTTCGCGAAGACTACAAGCTCACCAAGCCGCACCCGGAACCATACCTGACCGGCTTAAAGCGCCTTGGAGCCACCAAACAAGAGACACTGGTGGTAGAGGATTCATCCAGAGGGCTGAACTCAGCCGTGGCGGCCGGTATTGACTGTGCCATTGTCTATAGCGACTTTACAAAAGAACATGACTTTTCACAGGCTAGCTATCGCATCGAAACGCTGATTGAATTGAAGGATATCATCCTTAATACTAATGTGTCCCGTACTCCTTTGAAAGCGAACGAGCACGCTATCTCGGCCGCGAAACGTTCGTATAGGTAGATCCGTATGCATTACCCTTCGACCAGCTGGCCGATGCGATCGATGTCGCGTTCGCCCGCTGGGCCTGGCCCACATGCACGCGTTCACCCTCGCCGACGGGCCCCAGGCCATCCCGCTGGCCCGTGGGACGGCGAGGCGCCCGACGGCCGCATCGACGGCGCCGCGACGAAATTGAGCCGGCTGCAACCGGGCGGGCAGTTCGCCTACCTGTTCGATTTCGGCGATGACTGGGCTCGTCTGTGCACCGTCGCCGGCCGGCGCATCGACCCGCTGGACACCCTCGGCGTCGCGCCATCTGAACCAGCGCCCTACTTCGGCTGGCTCGACCAGTACGAGCGACGGTGGGACGGCGACGACGGCGAGTCCTCGCCACCGAAACGCCCCGCCCGGCTTCTGGCCGACCTGCCGCCCCTGCTGCCCTGTGGGGCCCACGCCAACGCGGAGAGTAACGACCACCGGCACCCGATCCGTACGACGACCTGTGCAGATCAGCCGTGCCTGGCCGTGCACATCAACGGTTCTGGCGAGATTTCGTAGCTGCGCGCCTTTGGGTGTGCTGGTTCTGATGCGGACCAAGCGAATCCAGGACCACTCCGCTGTCGCTGTCGAGTTTGCTCGAAGATCCGAGGCAACCCGCAGCCACCACAGTGCGTGGTGGCTGCGGGGTTGTTGTTGCGACCGCGTATTACAGGCTCTCGACCCAGACCGAGTACTCGATCAGGTACTCGTAATCGCCGCCTACCACCGGGGCGTACCGGATACTGCCGTCAGCCTGCGCGCCATCGATGTAGCCGTACCCGAGGTACTCGTAGCTGCCCGAGTCCCGCTCCCACAGGTCGATGAAGGTGTAGCTGCTGAAGGTGAACTGTACCCACACGCCGTGCGACTCGCCGCCGTCCACGTCATTGATGTTCCTGACGTTGAAGTAGCCGCCGTCGGTCTCCCGCCATATCTCGATCTCATCGGAGAACGGCTCCGATTCGTCGAAACAGTGAAGTACCCGGACCTCGACGCGGTACACCGCCTCTGTGGAGACGGTCGGTGGTACCACGAGCCGTGGCGGGGCGGACGGTGCAGGTACCGGCTTGCCGGCGAGGGCCGCCGTTGGCGCCAGCGCGAGTACCGCGAACGTGGCGGCGAGGGCGACGCCGATCCTCCGAACGAGTTTCATCGATCCTCCAAACGCTCCAAGGAATAGATTAATAGAAATGTGTAGCATCGCCGGTGGCGGCCAGCGACGGTCACAGACCACTAAGCGACCGAAAACAGACCAACTCGAGAAGGCTCGAGGTACGGCCATGTCGCAGCGGACCGGAAGCGTACGGCTAGGTAGGCAGTTGCGCAGGCTGCGCTTGGCTCGCGGCTTGTCGCAGCGCGGGCTCGCTCGGGCGCTGGGGCTCAGCGCGCACAGCAATCTTGTGCAGTACGAGCTTGGGCGCCGCATCCCGCCCAGAGACATCGTCGATGCCTGCGAACGGCTGCTCGGCGATGGCAGCGGTTCATTGCGGCGGCTACTGGCCGAGGCGCTGGCGGAGCGGGCAGCCGACGTGGAGTCGCTCGCACAGCACGCGCCCGAGGATGCCCCCGCCATGCTTCCCGCTTCGGTCGCCGACTTCACCGGGCGAGCCGCGCAACTGCGCCGGCTGGCGACGTTAGCCTCTCCCGGCCAGGCACCGGCGGTCGTGGTTGTCGCCATTACCGGCATGGCCGGAGTGGGGAAAACGGCCCTGGCAATCCGCTTCGCCTACGAGGTGCGTGGCCAGTTCCCGGACGGCCAGCTCTACCTCAACCTTGGTGGCTGCGGCCCGGGTGCGCCCATGTCATCGATCAAGGCACTGGCCAGCCTGCTGCACGCACTCGGTGTGCCGCCGGATCAGGTACCGGTCGACACGGAGCAGGCGTCCGCGCTGTACAGAAGCCGCTGTGCGGGCAAGCGACTGCTTGTGGTGCTCGACGACGTGGGTCGGGCTGATCAGGTACGACCGCTGCTGCCCGGCGAGCCGGGAACACTGGTCGTGGTCTCCAGCCGTGACCGCCTCAGCAGTCTGATCGCCCACGACGGCGCGCGGAGACTGACTCTCGATGTGTTGTCCAAGGTGGAAGCCGGCGCGCTGCTGGCCAGAATCATCGGCCGCGCCAGGATCACCGCGGAGCCCGACGCCGCCGCTGAGCTTGCCGATCTCTGCTCGTACCTACCTCTGGCGCTGCGCATCGCCGCGGCCAATCTCATGGATCAGCCACAAGGGACGATGGCGAATTTCGTGTCCGCGCTGCGTAGCGATCACCGGCTCGATGTGCTGACGGTCCATGGCGACAAGCGAAGCGCGGTCCGCGTGGCATTCGCCTCGTCATATCGGCGGCTACCCCGAGCCGCTCGCCGCATGTTCCGCCTGCTTGGTCTGCTGCCGGTACCCGACTTCACGTCGGCGTCCGCGGCGCAACTGGCGGGGGTGACACCAGAGCACGTCGGCGTACTCCTATCCCGGCTGGCAGAAGTGCACCTGATCGCCGAGACCGTTCCCGGCAGGTTCACCTATCACGACCTGCTGCGGCAGTACGCAGCGGACCGAGCGCGGTCCGAGGAGAGCCAGGCGGATCGCGATGCGGCACTCAACCGTTGGTATGTATGGCATCTGGTGACTGTCCACGCCGCGGCGCAGGTGTTGTATCCCACCTCTGCACAGCTCAAGCCACCAGCCGATGCGAGCTGGCCGCTGGTCGAGTTCGACGATGACGCAGCGGCATTGGCGTGGCTACGCGCTGAACAGCCGAATCTGGTGATATTGATCCGGCACACCGCCACACCGGCAGAGGTGGCGTGGCGCCTTGCCGATGCGTTACGCGGATACTTCTGGATCCGAGTGGACGTCGTGGATTGGCTCGCGGTGGCCAACGCCGGTGTCAGCGCCGCCGAGGCCGACGGCGACCAGCTTGCCCAGGCATCAGCCGGACTAAATCTGGCCGACGCACTTCAGAGCCTTGGCCGCCACCAATCTGCGCTTGAGGTGTACACCAAGGTGCTCGCCTCCTTCCGGGATATTCAATGGGTACCGGGAGAATCTTCGGTGCTCAACGGTCTCGGGCGTGTGTATTGGCAGTTGGATCGGCTTGGACCGGCAGCGAGCCACCTCATGGCGGCACTTGAGATCGACCGCCGCACCGGCTCGATTGAGGGGCAGGCGATCCGGCTGGCCAACCTGGGTGCGATCCATCACGAAATGGGCAAGCTCGGCCAGGCTGCCGAGTTCTTCGACGGCGCCCTCGATCTGGCCCGACGTACCGCCCAGCGTCGGGGTGAGGCAATCTGCCTGGCCAACCTGGCCATGACCCGGCATGAACTCGGAGCCGACGACGACATCATCGGCATGCTTGAAGAGGCGCTGGCGATGGCGCGTGAGATCGGCGATCCGGCCAACGAGTCCCATACGCTTCGTGTGATCGCCGAGGTGAACGCGCAGCGAGGGCAGACCCTCCAAGCGCTGCGAGTGGCCCACACCGCTGTGGAGGTGGCAGCCGGCATAGCCGACCCGACCTTTTGGATGGAGACACTGACCACGCTGGCGAAAGTCCATGCCCAGCGCGGAGAGTTGGCAACGGCCGAGGATCAATTTCGGCAAGTGCTGCGGATGGCCCGCCAGACTCGGACGCGGTACCCCCAGATCGTCAGTCTGATAGGTCTCGCCGGGACCCACCAGGCGCAAGGCCAGTACGACAAGGCTCTTCTTCGGGCTCGGCAAGCTCGCGAGCTCGCCGCGGAGTCCGAATACCGCGTGTTGCAGGGCGACGCCCTGACCATCCTCGCGAAGGTCAAGCGGGAGCTGGGGCATCCAGATGAGGCCGCCGAGTGTGCACTGCAGGCCCTAGGCATCCAACAGGAAACCGGCCACCGAGCCGGCGCAGACGCGGCGCGGAGCTTGCTGGCCGCCGTGGCAACCGATCTCGCCAGCTAAAGTTGGCTTCCTCGGTACCTTCCCGCCTCGCCAGGCGTTCGGCGGTAGAACGATGCCCACCGTCGTCGCCTTCTCTCTGGGGTCGTTATCGCGCACGTGGCCGGGAAATTGACGCTCGGCGGTTGATAGTTACACGACGGTTGTCACCGGCTCGGACGAGTGGATTCCGTTCGAGGCTCTCCGCAGGGCTCAGGGTATCGGCCCGCCGTTGACGTTTCGCCGGGTCTGCCGGCGGCGAGACCAGGCGCCACTACTCGCAGGGGAGGCTGTCGAGGTCAAGCCACGTTGGGAAAGATCACTGCACGGAACTCTCCCTCCGCCAGGACGCCGTACTCGACTTCGAACGGCACGTCCGTCCTCAGTCCAGACGCGTAGGCCAAGCGTACGAAGCTGAACAAGCCTGGGTTCTTGGCGAGGTAGGTCTCGATGTCTCGCCACAGCGATCCGGCTGGGGACAACCGCCGGTTCACCCTGGGAATCTGAAGGAAATAGTTGGGCCCGCCCTCCCGGCCGCCCTGGGCGTTACGGCAAGGAAACCCGACCGGATGACGGCGGTGTCTCGGCCTCGCGCCCGGCCACAGCATCACCAGTATCGCCGGACGCGATCCAGCCCGGCGGCGTGCTAGCCACTCGAAGGCGGGCGCCGCGATGTTGGAAACACTTCATCCGGCGTGCGCACCAGGATTCCACCCGGCGGATCCGGTGTGTATCTGGTGGTGGGTCCCGCGCGGTCGCGACCAGTCGGAGGCTCGGCGTAGTTACCCGACCGGTGGCTGGCACTGGCCGTGACCGCTCGTCCTAGTCCGGGTGCGTGGCGCAGAACTCGTTGCCTTCGGGATCGGCCAGGATCCGCCACGTGCCGTGCTCGGACATCACGGTGGCGCCCAGCCGCAGGAGTTCATCCAGGTGAGCCTGGTCGCGGAGCCGGATATCGACGTGCATGCGGTTCTTGGCGGTCTTGGGTTCGGGAACCTCTTGGAGGAAGAAGACCAGCGAACCGTCCGGGGAGTCGATGGCCACCATCGGATCGGTCTCCGGTGTCAGGCCCCGGGCGGCGAGCCGGGCGACCTCGGCTTCGTCGTATGGCCGGATCCGCCAGCCAAGCGCCGCCTGCCAGAACCGCGCGAGTTTCGCCGCATGACGACAGTCCAGCACGATCCCCACGAGCCCGCTCATCCTGTGGACGCTACCGGTGGTGCTCAGGCACCGCGACCGGGTTTGACGCTTCCGTGATCGAAGCAGGGTGCTTCGGGATGGAGCCGGCGCTGTACCGGGTACGAGACGTAAGCCGGACTGGATGCCCATATGTCGGCGTACAGGTCAACGCGGCTCTGGCAAGATCTTCGTAGCGGAGATCTCGTTATGAGGCTGTGGCGTGGCGATGCAACTGGGCTACGCCGACTCGCCGACGTACGCCACGGATCGCGCGCCGCTGATCGTGGTCGCTGCGCTCTTGATGGGGGAACCTCATCGAGCATGTGATCGTTTCTGTCAGGGATCGACCGACACGGAGTGGCGGCTCGGTTCCTGGGCGACCGCGGCTGGCGTCGAGGTTATGGGAGGGCTTGCTCCGGTGGCGGTCGAAAGTCGTAGCTGCGCGGCGCCAGCGCGGTGTCGCTCGGGTGCCACGCGAGCATCCGGAATGTTCCGCTCGCGACGTCGATGTCGCCGTTGGCAGGAAGACGACATCGGACAAGATGCCCATTACACACTCGCCGGGATGGTCGCGGGCCCATTGCACTTCGCGCGGCGAGACGATCACGTGGCGCCCGTGGTCTCGGTTCCCTTGGCCCCTCTCAGGGCAACGCTGATCGGACCATTCTGGCCGCGCCGATTCCAAGGTGTGGGGAGGGCCAGCTCAGCGCACAGCCGGCGCCGATCCGGTGGCCAAGGATTGAACGAGCTAGGCAGGAAACCTCTCTGACGCCTCGTTCTCGGAAAGGCGCGTGGTGATCACGACCTCGCCCGGACGCACTTCATACATTGATCTGCAATGCGGACATCGAAGTAGCAAGGCGCGCCGCTCATCGCTGCTGGCAATCTGTTCGACGTGGCCGTAAAGCATGTTGTCGTCGTCCGCGCAGTAGTCACACCCGCGATCGCGATCAAGGGCGTTCGGCATAGCCGACGCTAACGCAGATGCCGGACCATCGGAGGCATCTCAAAAGGTTATCCGCATCTGCCCTCGTAGGCGATGACGCCCTGGTCAGACTTAGGGCGCCGGGCCGCAAGCGATCCAGAACTCCACCACCTTGCCGCCGGTGTGACGGGCGGCCTGGAAGCACACGCGGCGGAACATGCTTGACGGGTCGGCGACGGTGCCTTTCGGCTCGTTCGGCGCGCTGCGCAGGGCATTGGATGACACCCGGGTGAAGCCCGAAGTGGAGGAGGGGCTACTACGCGCCGGGTGTGGGGCTGGTCAAGGTCGTCGTGGTGGCGGCGGGGCAGGTGGCGCCGAGCTGATCTCGGTCACCACCCGCTGATCCGCGCGTCGGTCAGGCGAACTCGAAGATCACTGGGAAGGCGAGCACGACGGTCCACGCCCACGCGGCGTAGACGGTGAGGTAGCCCGTCTGCCAGCGTTCTAGGCGGCTGAACGGCGTACGCGCCCGCAGGATGGCGAAGAGCAGGTACGCCGACCAGGCCAGGTTCGTCAGCAGGATGACGTTCTCACCGAGCGCGGCGGTCTTGTTGGCAGTGAAGCCGAACTCGGTGATCCGGTTGGCGAGCGCGACGAGCACCAGAGCGTCGATGACGAGTGCCGCGAGGACCAGTGCCAGCTGAAGCTTGTCGAACAGGCCGGGCTTGGCATCGGGGTCGCGGGCCGAGATGCCGTAGAGCAGCAGCCCCAACACGACCACCAGCAGCAGGTTGAAGCGGATCAGTACGTCGCGGTCGATGTCGATCGCGTTGCCCGTCACGACGATGCTGACAGCGAAGGCGAGCAGCGCCGCAGCGAACAGCGGCGTGAAGACGCGGGTCAGCACCGGTGCCATGTTTTCGATGACGGCCTTCTTCGCCTCGACCAGCCAGGCGGCGACGACGACGGCGGCCATCGCGCCGCACGGCAGCAGCCAGGAGCTGACGAAGGTCTCCGGATTGACGCCGATCGCGGTGAACGTCGCGAAGGTGAAGGCCGTGAGCACGCCGCCGCCGAGGGCGATGAGGACGAAGTAGATGAACCATTCGCCGGTGAACCGGATGAAGTCCATCCGCCGCCGATCCGAGCGCCACTGGCCCCCCACGTAGGCGACGCCGACGACGAGCCACAGCGCCAGCGGCAGGTGGATCGCGGTGAGCACGGTGCTCTGCGACTGGTCGCCAAGCGGGTACGCGTTCGCGCCGACCGCGCCGACCGCGAAAAGCGCCGCCAGCAACCCGATGACGGCCGGCCGGAGACGACGGCACCACGCGAAGTAGGCCGCGAGTGGCACCAGTGCGAAGAGGCTGAAGTTGCGGGCGTAGAAGGTGGCGTCGTCGGCGAGGTCGAACCCGAATATGGCCGGAATCTTGATCGCGATCGCAGCGAGCGCCGCGCAGGCGATCATGACCATCAGGTCGAGCCGGGACGCGGCAGCGGTCGTCTCGTCGGGCCCGCCGGTCAGCACGAGCTGCTTCCACAGCCGCTCGGAGTGCTCTCGCGCGAACTCACGCGAGAGCGCGTCGAGGCTGCCCATGCGCTTGACCGCGATGAGGAATGCCTCGTCGGGGCTGAGCCCTGCCTCAGTCAGGTCGGCGATGCGGCTGCGCAGGTGGTCCTCAAGCTCGTCGGCGTCGGCCGGGGTGAGTTCGCGCCGCTTGGCGATATAACCGAGCCACTGGGCGATCTGAGCCTCGATGTCAGCGCTGCTGTCGATGGCCACGTCATCCCTCCAGCGCGGGGCGAACAGTGAGCGCTTGCGTGTCGGTCCAGATGCTTTGCAGCGCGTCCACGACAGCCGACCACTGCCGTCGCTGCTCGGCCAGTTCGGCCCGGCCCTGCTCGGTGATGCGGTAATACTTGCGCCGCCGCTCGCCGGCAGCCTCGCGCCATCCGGACTCCACATGCCCCAGCCGCTCCAGACGGTGCAGGAGGGGATAGAGCAGTCCGTCGGTCCATTCGAGATTGCCGCCGGACAGGTCGCTGACCTGCTTGAGGATCGCGTATCCATAGCTTTCATCGTCGGCCAGAATGCCGAGGACCAGCGGCGTCGCGGACGCGGCGACCAAGTCTTTCGCGATATGCACGACACTCCCTTCACCCTAGAGGCTCGATGCATCGTAGCTCTAGGTATCAGGCGCCGCTCAACCCCTTCACACAAACCCTTCACATTTCCGCTTCGCGGCGAACGGTCAGGTCAGCGCTGCCCGGTCAAGGCCTGCCGAAAATCCACTCCCGCGCCTCACTCGTCGGTCACGTCCAGCACACCCGCCCGGCTCGCGACGCGATCATGGCAGCTGTCTCATTCCAGATGCCCTTTGCGTACATGTCTGGCGGTAAAGGGAATCCAACCCTGTGTGAGACGGTTCGTGGCGGCGGCGCTGCGCTCTTGTGGGGGAACCTCAACGGACAAGGATCTTGGGAGGACAGTCCACCAGCGTCTGCACATGCCGAGAGGCATGCGAGTGCCGGGTGCCGGGTGATCGGTGTCAGGATCGCACCGGGATGGTCAGTAGGTAGTCGTCGGCGTCGGCGTCCCACCGCAGGTCGACGATGCCGGCCGTGGCCGCCGCTTTGCAGAAGTGCAGGAAGCTGCGGTAGCCGAGCTTCTTCTCGCTGAAGTCGGGCTCTGTGCGGCGTAGCTGGTTTTTCAAGCCGGACAGGGCCACCGGTCCGGTACGCGTCAGGTCGGTGACGACGGTTCGCAGCAGCCCGAAGGCCGCCTCGCGGTCGCCGTGCTCGGGCAGTGAGACCTGCGGGTCGCCTTGGGCCGGGCCTTGCACCAGCTCGACGATGTTGTGCTCGGCGAGATAGCGCAGCAGTTCCCCGAACGCTCGGAAGCCGTAATCGGCCTCGGTGAAGGTAGGATCCTTGCGCAGCAGTGTGCGTTTGAGCGTGGAGGCGCTCACCGGCTCGCCGGAACTGCCCTGCATGCCGGCGACGGTTTGCGCCACGGTCACCGCGACGGCGTCGATGTCGCGGGCGGTGCTTTCGCTGTCGGGGGTCAGATCAGCTTCGGGCTCGGTCACGGGTGGGGGCGTCTGGGACACCACCGGCCGGGCTGGCCGGGCGGTACGGGTATGCACCGGGCGGATCTCGACGCCTTCCAGCCGGTCGTAGTAGAGGAATTCGTCGCAGGCCGGTGGGAGAAGGGCCGAGGTGGTCCGCTCGACGCCGACGCCGATCACCCGTTTGTTGAGCTCGCGAAGCTTGTGGACCAGCGGGGTGAAGTCGCTGTCTCCGGTGCCGAACACAAACGTGGAGATGTAGTCGCGCTCGAACGCGAGTTCTAGGGCGTCGACGGCCATCTTGATGTCGGCGGAGTTCTTGCGTGAGGCGCCCATGCGCTGCGGGATGTCGATCAGCTCCACATGCGACCGGGTGAGCAGTCGGCGATCCTCGTCGAAGTACGACCAGTCGGCGTACGCGCGCCGGACGATGACCCGGCCGCGCTCGGCGAGCGCGTCGGCGATCGGACGCAGGTCGAAGGTCATGCCGCCGAGGTGCTCGCGTGCGCCGATCGCGAGGTTCTCGTAGTCCAGGAAGAGCGCAATCCGATCCTCTTGATCCACGCCGCACAGCCTACGCCCACCGCCGCGTCACTGAGGGCTTTACCGCGCGTGGCCGAGGAGTACAGCTGGGCGGCTGGTGGAGGAACCGACGGTGTGATCCGTCGCCACCGTGCCGATATCAGCTCGCGCTGGCGGCCACCACCCGCCGCACGCCAAGCCCTGCGGGTCCTGGTCCACCTGCGCTGCGGCGACCCGTACGCCCACCGAGCGGTCTCCTTCGGCGTCGGCGCCACCACCGCCTACCGGTATGTCATCGAGACCGTCGACCGGCTCGCCGCAACGACCACCGGCCTGGACGGCGTGCTGGCCGGCCGGACCGGGTGCGCGGTCACTATCCTCGACGGCACGATCATCGACAGCTACCGGGTGCGCGCGACCAACCAGCACAAGCAGTGGTACTACACCCGGAAGAACACCTACGGGATCAACCTGCAAGCCCTGACCGACGAACACGCGACCTGCTGTGGGAGCAGTTTGCGCAGGCCGTGCAGTACTACCAGCAAGCCCTCGACCTCAAGCTGGAGTTCGCCCACCGGCACCGCACCGCCAGCACTTACCACCAAATCGGCCGGGTCCTGGCCGTACTCCGACGTCCACCCAGGCTGTGGCGGCTGCCTTGCTCCAGGGCGCCTGCCGGTGGCGTACCGAGACGGGAGTCTGGCCCGACGACACCATCGACCTGATTCGGCAGCAGCGCGAACACCTACCGCCAGCAGAGTTTCGACAGATCATCATCGACAACTTCGCGACCAACCACTCACGCGACCTGCTTGAGCTGTTCGAGTCGCAGACCAATCCCTTCAGTCGATGTGACCTGCCAGAACCGCGCCCTCGACGGGATGCCTGTTCGCCTATTGTCCGTGAGATCATCGGCGTGAGATCGTTCGGCCAGACCGCTCAAATCAAGATCGGTCTCAATCGGGGTCCGCCATGGGACCTTCGGGCCAGGCGGTCAAGCGAGCCAAATGATCAAAGCTGTCGTCTCGTACGCTCCCGCTTACCGGACGCGGCCCGACGGTGTACGGAATCGAACCGCTTACCACGCAAAGGATGCCCCACAATGAGCAGCCCACGTGACGTCTTTCTCCGGCTTGTCAAGGGCGTCTGCGAAGGTCCGTACGAGGATTTGGCCGGCTTGTATGCCGAACAGACCCACGTCACACATCCGTTGCACCCGCTCAACCCGCCACCGCTGCGCAGTCGTAGCGAACTGCATGAGCACTTCACCGCGCCGCCCCCGCAGAACCGAACACTGAACCGTACGCCGGTCGACATCACCGTCCATGAAACCGCCGACCCGGAGGTGATTGTCGCCGAGTTCGCCTATCAGGGGCAGGTCAACGAGACTGGGGAGGCGTTCACCGTGCCATGCGTCTTTGTCATGCGTATCCGTGATGGTCTCATCATCGAGTCTCGCGACTACATCGACCCTATCGCCAGCGCACGAGCTTGGGGCCAACTCGACAGCCTCCTGAGCGCCCTGCGTCCGCCAGGCACGGACAATCGCTAGAAACGAGGGGCTATCAGAATCCCGCTCTGGCGCGAATCCGGTAGGGCCGTCAGCACCCAGACGGTGCCTCGTCCGGCCAGTTCCTTTGCTACTACGCCGATCCGGGCGTCCGGCCGAGGCGTTCGCCGCTGATGGCGTTCCAGTACGCCGGGTGGCTGCTCGCGAAAGGTCCGGCGGATCCTTACGTCGGGCAGACCAATCGGCGCACGTGCCACGATCTGCACCCGGCGCGCGTCGACGGGAACATCGTGCACCATTCGCTCGTCATAGCCGTGCACGCGTACATCTAATATGGACAGTCATGGTGACACACCGTCACCGGACTCGCGCCAGAGCCAACTTCCAGATAGTCCCTCGACCGCCCCGCCGCACCGCACTTTCTCATCGGGCTGCGTAGGCGTAGGTGCCGGCGACCGACCCATGGTCGCGCTAGTGTCCCGTGACCCTGGTCCCGTTAGCTCCACCGTCGTCCCTCCCCCCGGCGCAGTGTTGGTGGACATGTGGGCCTGCGGCAACTTACGATTTCCATACTCTTCCCGATGAGAGGGCGCGCTCAGTGCCTACTCCCGCCATCCCTCCGTCTCCCCCGCCCCGCATTGGACCGCGGCGAGGAGCCCACTTCTGGCTTTTTGTCGCCAGCGGGATCTGCTTCGTACTGACCGTTGTCCTGGTGGTCGTCATTGCCGTCGCGGCGTCCATGCAGGACACGGACTCGGAGCGTCAGGCTTTTGGATTCTTCCTCACGGCGGCGGTCCTTCCCTGCGGAGCCTCTGTATTCCTTCTCTTCATCGGCATCGTCGTTCTCACGTCGAGCCGTGGGCAGCGAAGGTAAAGCCTGCTTGGATCATGCAGGTGACGTACGTCGACAACAACGCGACGCAACGAAATTAGGATCACGAGACACTGGGTCGGCTGACGGTGTACGGAAGCGAAGGGCCTGTCTGGCCGGCCGAGATTCGGTTTGACTCGTGGAGAGGCAGACCCCGGGCTTAGCGATTGTCGCCGCTGCCGCTGAGCAAGCCACGGTTCTGGCGGCTGGCCAGCTTGGCCAGGTTGGCCGTCGCGATGTCGTCTAGCGACAGGTCGAGGTAGTCGGCCAGCACCGCCACATACCAGAGCACGTCACCGAGTTCCTTGGCGATGTCGGCCCGGTCGATCCGCGACTCTTCGCTGCCGAGGTCGCGGATCCACTTCTTGAACTTCTCGGCGATCTCACCGGACTCGCCGACCAGCCCGAGCACCAGGTGGAGCAGTTCATTCTTCTTGTCACGCGGAGCGGCGGTACGGAGGGCGCCGCGCTGATACTCAACCAGGTCCATGGCGGACCATTATTGTCGAAGCCTCCGACCCGTGAGGGCGCTCACGGAATTGACCCGGGGTCGGCTCATGTTATGGGTCCGACCCCGGTCGAGTTCCTGGGTGTGGTGTAGCCGTTGACCTTGCGAGTCGATTTGGCTAGTGCCGTATCAGTCAACGTTGGCCTCGTAGTCGGCCGGAATCGCTGGGGTCTGCTGCGCCGTAGGCGTGACCGCGGCAGAAGTGGGCACGGCACTGGCGGCGGACCGCACCTCGGTGGTGTCAGAAGCGGCTTGTGGTGCCAGGGCTACCCAGGTGCCGGGTGAAGAACCGGATCGAGCTGTCGATTTCGAAGGACGGGACTCGAAAGTGGCTGCCGGGGTTGGCGTGCAGGGTCTTCTCGGCGGAGCCGAGCGCGTCGAACAGCTTCATGACGGAGTCCCGTGGATTGCCTTCATCGTCCCATTGCAGCAGGAACTCGACCGGGATCGTGATCCGTGCCGCGGTGTCGGTGAGCCAGTCGCTTCCGATGAGGCCGAGGACCGCAGCCGTGATCCGAGGTTCGGCCGCGACGAGGCGTATGCCCATCTCACCGGCCTGGGACAGGCCGTAGTACCCGACGGGCTGGCTGTCGCCGACGGAGTCCAGTTTCTGCAGTGCGTCCAGGGTGGTCTGCCAGTCGGGTATGAGCTGCGACGCCACGGTTTCGTTGAGGGCAGGCCACGCCGGTCCGAAGGGCTCGCCCGCAGCCTCTCGTTCCTGGATGAGCGCGACGAGCCGCCGGATCTCCGGGTGCTCCGGCCTGTCACCAGTACCTGGCGCATCGATCGCGGCGACCGCGAAGCCGCAGGAGGTGACGTAGGGGAAGGCCCGGGAGACGACCTCCCATCCCTTCTTGTGCTGGCCGCCGCCGTGCCCGATCAAGACCATCGGACGGGGACCGGAGCCCTCGGCGGGCGTCCAGAGCACCCCGGGGATGTCCCCGATACTGAACAGCTGTTCGCGGACGCTGTCAGCGACGGTTTCTGAGGTGATGCGCATAGCGGGGATTAAATCGGCATTCCCGCTGACGCGGCGAGTCAATTACCCGGGCGGCCGGCCAGGCCGCCGGCGACGATGCCGGGCGCCGGTTGATCTCGCGCCGCCCGGGTGCGATCGGCCAGTTCCGGAACCGACCCGCGACTTGCGCGAACAGGTCATCCAAGCCCGACACCCACACGCGCGGGCGGATCGGCCAACCCGGATCGCCATACGCAACACGGACGTCGTGAACCCGCTCGATCGTCCTGACGGCGAGGCGGCACCCGCTGGACACCGCTGGCACCGGTGAGCTGCGCCGGTCGGTGGCGGCAGGCGCCGGTCAGCTGCGCTGCCGGCACTCCACGATCAGCGGCAGGCGGCTGGGCACGAGGGTTGCCAGGGCGACCGGGCGAATGGTGACCCCGACGACCGGCCGCACCCGCCATCGCGCCAGGATCGTGGCCAGGACGACGGTGGCCTCGACCCATGCAAACCCTTCCCCCAGGCACTGGCGGTTGCCGGCGCCGAACGGAATGAACGCTGGCCGAGGTATCTGCTTGGCGCGCTCGGGTAGCCAGCGGTCGGGATCGAACACCTCGGCGTCTGCATAGATGTTCGGGTCACGGTGCACGGCATACGGAGAAAATAGGATCGAAGCGCCCGACCGCAGCACATGACCGCCCAGGTTCACGTCGACGGCGGCTCGCCGGGACAGCAGCCACGCCGGGGGATACAGACGCAGCGTCTCGCTGAGTAGCCGTCGAATGTAGTCCAGCCGATCGAGGTCATCGGCTGCGACGGCGCGGTCACCAACAACCTCGTGGATCTCAGCGTAGACGCGATCTTGTATGTCCTCGCGGACGGACAGGATGTGCAGAGCCCAGGCGATGGTGGTTGCCGTGGTCTGCGTCCCCGCGGCTAGCATCGTGAGGGCCTCGCCGCGGATGTGCTCGTCCGACAATCCTTCTCCGGTGTTGTCGTCGCGCGCCATCAACATCATCGAGGCCAGGTCACCATGGTCGACGCCGGTCCGCCGGTACTCGGCGATCATTCGGTCCACGACCTGGTGGACGCGTTGTATCGCGGCCTTAAAGCGCCGGTTGTCAGCGGTGGGTAACTTTTCCAGCAGATCGGTCGGTGCCAGCAGGCGTTTGCGGATCCCGTCGAGCAGGACGGGCATGGAGGCGACGACCTCGTCAACCAAACCCTGGTCGAGGTCTAGGGAGAACAGGGTCTTGCCCACTACGGCCGTGGCCAGCTCCATCATCTCCACGTCGGCCACGATCTGCTGCCTGTCGCGCCAGGAGCCCGCGCGCTCGGCTGCCAAGCGGTGCATCACGTCCACATAGCGGGCGATACTGCTGCGATGGAACGCGGGCTGCAACATCCGGCGGTGCCGTCCGTGATCAGCTCCGCGCAAGGTGATCAATCCATCGCCGATGAAGGGCCTGACCTTCTCCAGGAGAAGACCTACAGCTCCGAACGACTGGGCTTCGGTGACGAGAACCCGGCGAATGAGATCGGGATTATTCACGATGTAGACCGGATTGGGGCCGAGCCGGATCATTACTACATCTCCAAGCGGGCGCAACGACTCGATGAACTCAAGCGGCGCACGCCTGAACCGCAGCGCATGCCCGAAAAGGGGCAGGGGCCGGGGCAGTATGGGCCGCGTCTTCGTCATGGCCATGATCGCCGCCTTCGCTGGAATGACGCAGGTGGCAAGCGTACCTCTGCGGGGACTGAACCGACCTTTGGAAGACTAATCAATCGTTTGTGGTCGATAGGCCACGTGACCTGATTGGACCGGCCTCTGATGTGTCGTGAGTGGACACGGGTCGAACAGGCGCAAACCACCTGGCCTGTGATCAACAAAATCCTCGCGGACCGGCCGGCGCCGCTGCGCTTGACGCTTAGACTTTGGGACCGCTGTCATCGTGATCGGCGCTATTTCTTTTGGCCAGGCTGGGTCGGGCCGCCGTTCGACGCTGATAGGAAACGTCAATGGCCTGGACGAGAGTCG
>Ga0114129_10005442_pt1 | contig 17993 bp, 17 predicted proteins | sample RhiMetdeltSRZDD1_FD_80071 | JGI IMG/M metagenome (GOLD analysis project Ga0114129, IMG submission 80071) | Populus rhizosphere microbial communities from Tennessee, USA - Rhizosphere MetaG P. deltoides SRZDD1 (version 2) (version 2) | ecosystem: Host-associated > Plants > Roots > Rhizosphere >...
CGCGGTTATGCACACTGCAAGATCGTGGCCATTCATGCGCGAGCTCCAACTCGCTTGCCGAAGCTTACGCACGACTCGGATTACTGTGCAAATGAGAGCTTTTATACTTAAAGGACCCTGACACGTTTGTCCGATGATCTGTTAATCAGTGACCGCATCTCGCCTCCTGACGGTATGTGGTCACTGCAGTTAAGCAAAGAGCAAAAGAGCAAAGAGCAAAGAGCAAAGAGCAAAGAGCAAAGAGCAAGACCTGCTCCCTACTCTTTGCCCTTCGCCCTTTGCCCTTTGGCGCTTAGCTCAGGCTTGGACGACTGATGCCAAGCTTCTGCATTTTGTTATTGAGAGTAGTCCTGGGCAAACCGAGGCGTGCCGCTGCACCTGAGGGTCCGCCAATTACCCAATTTGTGTCGCGCAACACCCGAAGGATGTGTTCACGCTCGACCGCCTCGAGAGCGTTACTGCTTCCATTCACCCCGTTATGCTCCGTGGCTGTTTTCCCGTTCTCCTTCAGTTCAGCCAACGGAACTTCCAGCACCGTGCCGCGCGAGAGGATTACTGCTCGTTCTATGAGGTTTTGCAGTTCGCGAATGTTACCGGGCCAACTGTAGCGAGTCAGCGCGGCCACAGTCTCAGTTGGGATTCGCTCGATCGGTTTCTTCATACGCTGCGCAAACTTCTGAGCGAAGAAGTGCACGAGCAATTGGATGTCGTCCGTCCGTTCGCGTAAAGGAGGCAAAGTAATTGGAAACACGTTCAGACGATAATAGAGATCGCTGCGGAATTTCTTGTCAGCGACCAACTGTGCCAGGTCGGCATTTGTAGCAGCAACGACACGAACATCGACCGATATCGTTCGGGAACTTCCGAGTCTCTCGAATTCCTGTTCCTGCAGCACCCGCAACAATTTGGGTTGGAGGTCCAGTGGAATGTCTTCTACTTCGTCTAGAAAGAGTGTGCCTCTGTGCGCGAGCTCAAACCTTCCTTTTCGTTGTTCGATAGCTCCGGTAAACGCTCCTTTCTCGTGCCCGAACATTTCACTTTCAAGTAAGCCTGTGGGAATCGCCGCACAATTCACCTTGACGAGGGTGTGATCTTTCCGACCACTGAGGTTGTGAATTGCACGTGCGATTAACTCTTTGCCGGTCCCGGTCTCGCCAAAAATCAAAACATTTGAGTCTGTGGGTGCAACAGTCTGCGCATCCTGTAGAGCCCGTTTGAGACTGTGACTGTGGCCAATAATCTCTCGGAAATTAAACTGGTTGGAGATCTCTTCCTCGAGATAAAGCTTTTCTTCTTCAAGCTTATTCTTAAGCAAATCGATTTCTCGATAGGCGAGAGCGTTTTCGATTGCGATCGCTAGCTGATTCGCTACCTGACTTAGGAGTTGGGCATCACTGTCAGTAAACGCACCCGGTTTCGCGCTACCGACATTTAGTACGCCTAATGCTTTTCCGTGCGAGATTAGGGGAATACTGCACCCAGACTTAATACCTTCAGCGGTTAACAAACGTGCCATGCACGAAGGAAAGCGTTCGATGTCAATCGAAGGCATGATCACCGGCTCGCGGTTCGTGAACGCCAAACCTGCCGGTGTGACAGTCGGATTTTCTTTCAAAGAAATTTCGGCATCTTCGTTAATCAAACCTCGGCCCGCAGGAAAGTCCAGCAGATTGAGTCGCAGAGAGTTTCGCTCGGCGTCGTACAAGAAAACACTCAAGCAGGCAAAGTGCATCACACCTTGAAGACTCTTCGTCGCCGCCTCCAACATCTGACGCAAATCCAGGTGTGAGGCAACCGCGTTATTTACATCGAGCATAACGCGGAGCATGTCTCTCTCTCGTGCTAGTTCTTGCTGATAGCGCTGCGCTTCCTGGAAATGGATCGCATTGTCGACGGCTACTGCGATTTGTGTGGCTACCAATTGAGCAAACTCCAAATCGAGGTCGTCATAGGCACCAATCTCTTCGCTCCAAACATTCAGTGTACCTAACCGCTGGTGCGCTGTAGTCAAAGGGAGACTGCAAACAGCCTTCGCGGCATACGGCCGAAGGCCTTTAGCGGCTGGAAATCTGGTCTCTTGCTCGAGATTGCTAACGATAACTGGTCGCTGGTTTTGCCAGACCCAACCTGCAATCGAACCTTCGATTGGAATGTCCTTAACCGGCTCACGTAACAAATCTTCGCAGGCTTCAAGAACATACAGCCGCATTACGTTTTGAGTTTCGTCATGAAGCATGACACCGATGTCCCGAAACTTGAAAAGATCCTGGAGACGACAAGCCAGATCGCGAAAGAGATCCGGAATGTTTCGATGGGAGCTGATCGCTTTTTCGAGTCCGAGCAGGGTGAGGTATTGCTCTTGTCTCAAAGCGGCAACCGCGATTTGAGCTGTACTCTCAGCCATTTTGAACCTCGTCAACTTACATTCGATAAACGTGTTCAGGGGAAGAATACTTGAGCCGAATTGTTCTAGCCAAATGCGCGCTGACCAAATACGGTCAAATGCCGACCAATGGTCACGACTTGTTCGAACGAGGTACGCAAAAAACTGTGCTTTCAGACCCCGTTTGCAGTTCTACGTCAACGAATTCAAATATGTTGCCATACGCAGAAAGTCTTTCGACGTGGCAACTCCGTTGCATAACCAACAGCCAGCGTAAGACTTCTCCACCCCGCTAGACGCAAAGACTGTCAAGAACGGATTCTTGAAACGCGGACTACTAATTAAGGAAAAGGAAAGACATGCCGCTACGTATAACGCAACAGGAGTGCAACAAGACGCGACAATGTGTCGAAGCGGGGGCAGGGAACAGCGAAAAGATTGAACAGCCACAAACTCCTCAGACAGTGCTGAAGGTACAAGGCTCTCTGTATCTCGAGGACGCCGAGCTGCTAGAAAAGATCTGTCGGGATATCCGGGAAGAAACCGGGCGCCATCTGACGTTGGATCTTGCGGACCTGGTTTTCCTCGATAGTGACAGCGCGTCGGTGCTATGCCGTCTAAAGCGAGAGCAGGACGTAACTCTGGAAGGATTGCACCTCTTCATTGCAAAGGTGATCGAATTGACCGAAGCGGAGGCAATGGTGGCGAACTATCTCCGGCAGGAGAACGATCATCTCGACAACGCCAAGAGCGCTACGAAATCTCGCAAACTGCGAGCTGTATAGCGCCTAATATCAACTCCCCGTCTTTGAACTGCCAAAGTACCAGTGCCCACAAGTCATTTTTCCTAGCTTGATGAGTTCAGGCTAAACAACATTGGGGGATTACCATGACACCAGGTGTTCAGACACAAATTACGAAGGAATTTTCGCAACTCCTTAAAGAGACATTTGAGGGCCCAGAGCCAACAGGACCAAGTGCCTTTCTTGAGAAAGGTACGGGTCTCTTTCAAACGCTTGACGATATTCCTGCGGAGATAGCTTCGGCCCAAGCGAGAGCTGAAGGTTCTACTATCGCTGCACACAGCGAACACATCCGCTTCTACATCGACGTCCACCACAACCTCTTGCTTGGAGCGAGGGATAAGATCAATTGGGACGACAGTTGGCGAATCAAGACTGTAAAAGCAGCCCAGTGGGATACTCTCAGACAAGACCTGCGGCGAGCCTATGCAATAATCAAAGAGCAGCTGCGACGCGCTAACAGCTGGGGTGAAGACGAAATAAGCGTCGCCCTGGCCATCATCGCGCACACCGCTTACCACTTGGGTGCGATTCGTCAAATTCTTCTTACTGTTCAACCGCAGGCGCAGACGTAGAAAGTTAGAATCTTGAATTGAAGATTCATTAAGGGGAAAGGTCTAGACAGGTTTATAGCGCGTTGCGAGGAGACGTGTGGCTGCTGCTACGTCGATGTCAGCAATCAGCAAGCCGTCTTTGCCGTAAGGCTGATAACTCAGCAGCGTACCATCCGGCTTCACTACTGCCGAAGTCGTCGGCGAGCCAGGACTGGCGTAGTTAACAGTTGCGAAGTAGCAGTTATTCTCCGCCGCCCGACAAAGCGCCGCCTTTTCATGGAATGAGTTGGCGGGATCCGCGAAACTGGAAGGTCTATAACTGTCCGGTTCAGCTTCGTGAAAATGTGGATGGAACACGATATGTGCGCCACGTTGGACGGCCCAACGAACCGTTTCCGGATAGCGCCAACCTTCATGGCAGATCACTACGCCAAACTTCAGGCCGTCAGTCTCGAAAACTTGCCTAACTGAACCAGGTGAATAGATGTTGTCTTCGGAAGGGTCAAGTTGGACCTTGTCTTGAAAACCGGTGATAGTTCCATACCGAGTTACCACCAGTGCAGTAGGAACAACCGCCCCTTCGACCACCCGTTCAGTTCCGAGAATGACCGCCACTTTTGCTTTGGCCGCAGCTTCCGCGACTGTTGACCATGCGCGTTCCAAGAACGCAACATCCGGCGGCGGCACACGCTTTCCTATGCCTCGATAACCGGGAACGAAGCACTCGGGAAAGCAGATGAGGTCAGCCCTCTCGCTCGCCGCTTGAGCGATGGCTTGCTCGGCCAATGTCAGCGATTCAGCCGGAGTCTCGGGAAAGCGGACATTTGCGAGCGCAATTCGAAACACATTCATTGGTTTATTGAGCCTCGATAGTTTAGTTGTTGCGATGCATCATTAGTAGTCACGAGTGGTGTCTGATTAAGTTCATTGGATCTCGCTCACCGTTGTGTGAACCTGCCCACAGGTAGAATGAATGAACTGTAAACTCTCGCTGATGATTATGTGAATTAAACTTGATGCGAGTAGCTCCTAGGGTCAGCGAAATTGAATGTCGGAGATTAGCAAGACAACTTAACGCTTATTTAGCTTGACTGTAACTACCGCGTAGCCTCACTAGCAAGTAATTCATCAACGCAGAGATTCTGGTGACGGATGGCTTGGATGAACGATGTCTAAGTCATTGCCGTTGTGTGCTCACACAGAACATTCATCACCGACAGGCTGGTTTCTTAAGCAACAATTAAGGTTCAGTTAAAGACACTGTAGCATCCCGGCGGTACCTTGTTTCCAAAGCAAGGAAAAAAGCACTAAACATGGGTCGGGCCATGCTCCTTCACCAAAGCATGGCCCTTTTGTCTACGGTAGATACAGTGCGGTCAACTAAGAGTTACTTCAATTTTGCAATCAGAAAGTAATCCACTATCTGGTCTTCACGCGACGCGCAACGTCGAAGGAATACGGTCCGGTTGTTCGTCGTTAGATGCAGAAAGAATCAAACGTGCTACTTCCTTTGGCTCGTCCATCTGAACAAAATGTCGCGCGCCGGGCAAAAGAAACAGATCAGATGTTGGAAAAAACTCGTGAAACTTCTGCGCCACACCTTTATTCAGGTAAGGATCGGCGGCACCGAAAATGATTCGCACAGGTCGCCTAAACGCTTTCAGCTTAGGGATCATCTTCGAATGTGAACGGACTGTGGGTAATAAGTCATCATTTAGACGGAAGAAAGCTGGGCGTGCACTCGGGACCGCATCGAACTGTTGATACAACAAAGGTACGAATTCACCTCTCACTTCAGCATCTCGAAAGAACCTTCCGACCTGCCACCAGTACATTCGACGGAAAAGCCAGTGATCGAACAGTCCGGATACAGAGCGAGCAACATTTCTTACGACCGGAGTAGAAAAGAGCCAAATCGCCTCGGGTGACCTAAGCGACGGCATTTCACAATAATAGGTATTCAAAAGCACCAACGTCGCCACTTGATCTGAATTATTGAGCGCCCAATCAATAGCGGGTGGGCCCGAGGCATCATGGGCGACGAGGACGACTTGCCCGAGCTTCAGTTGTTTGATTACGGCGTCAAGATCGAGCTCTTGATTCTTTGAAGTATACGCATAGCCAGCCGGCTTATCTGAATTGCCCCACCCCAGGAAATCAAAGGTAACTACATGACGAGGCGGCGACAGATGGCGAATGAGGCGATCGTAGAGGTGCAGATTATCCGGAAAGCCGTGCAATAGAATGATCGTTGGCCCTTTACCGGGGTACTCTCGCACATAGATCCTGTGTTGGTTCCGTTGCACGAACCCTTCGGAATGATCATTGGTCTTTGTCACAGCTTGCATAACCGCTCACTCAAACAAATCTACGTTAGGAGCTATCCGTTCTACCAACGCTTCATCCGATCATTACAGTGGCAAGCAGCCTGCCACAATTCATGCAAGAAGCCAAACCGCGTCCCTCGTTAATTCCTACTGCCTTTTCATCCAGCGTCCAAGAATCGTATTTCCTTACAAAAAATTGAATGCTTGCTTTGCGACGGCATGTCGTCATGCGCGACCGAATGGAGTCACGAACTCCCAATGAATCTGCATGCAACAACTTCGATTTTCTGGACGTACGGTTAAGGTTCATCTGAATCGGTCACACATATGGAAATCGTCGAAAAGATAACGAATACAGACCACGAGAAGGTCCTTTTTGGACGCGATTCTACGAGCGGTTATCGCGGCATCATCGCAATTCATAGTACTGCGCTTGGTCCAGCCGTTGGCGGGACGCGTTTTTGGAATTACGCAAGCGACGAAGAGGCGCTTACCGATGCGTTGCGGCTTTCTCGAGGAATGACTTACAAGACCGCAGTGGCGGGTCTCCCGCTCGGCGGCGGTAAGGCGATTATCATTGGTGATAACAGGAAGTCGAATCGAGAAGCGATCCTTCGAGCGCACGGTCGTTTCGTTGAAACGCTGCGGGGACGTTACATCACCGCCGAAGATGTTGGAACAAGTCCGGCCGACATGGAAATCGTGCGGCTTGAAACTCGCCACGTTGCCGGTCTCCTGGGTCTTTCGGGTGATCCTTCACCTTACACGGCGCGTGGTGTGTTCCGTGCCATACAAGCCTCCGCAAAATACCTTTGGAATACTGACGACCTTTCGAGTGTAACGGTTGCGGTCCAGGGCTGCGGACACGTCGGGTACCAATTGACGAAGATGCTGCATGCGGCGGGAGCTAAACTCATAATTGCGGATGTTAATGCTAACAGTGTGGCACGCGTAGCAAACGAATTCGCCGTTGAAGTCGTGCAGCCAAATGAGATTTTCAGTGGGGCTGCTGACATCTTTGCGCCTTGTGCTCTAGGTGGTGTTATCAACGATCGAACGATTCCTGAACTCAAAGTGCAGATCGTTGCCGGCGCAGCCAACAATCAACTTTTGGAGGAGCGACACGGAGAGTCGCTCCGGGAAAGAAACATTCTGTACGCGCCGGACTACGTCGCCAACGTAGGTGGAGTCTTCAACGGTTGCATCGAGCTTCTGGGGTGGGGATCAGCACGCGCAGCAAAAAAGATAGATGACATTTACGATACGATTTTGACGATTTATGAACGCGCGAGGGCGGAAGGCATTACAACAAGCAAGGCGGCTGACCAACTCGCGGAGAGCAGATTGCGGCGCGGCGGCGCTTAATACTCATGTGCGTTCTGAACGCCTGGAAGAAGCTATTCCGGTTACTCTTCGCACCCGCTGAGATTGTCCTTGATCGAACGCCAACTGTGGCCGTTACGCCTCACTAATTCATCGGCTGATGTCGGACCGTTGCTGCCCGCTTGGTAGTTGGGGAACTCCGGCGGTCGTTGTTTCGTCCACGCTTCCTCGATGGGCGTGATCAGCTTCCATTGAGCTTCTACTCCATCGCGACGAGTGAATAGTGTTGCGTCACCACGCATCGCATCAAGCAATAACGTTTCGTAAGCTGAAGGCGATTTCACGCCAAATCCCGTTCGATAGCAGAAATCCATGTGTACCGAGCCGGCACGCATCTGTATGCCCGGACGCTTAGCGCCGAAACTAAGAGAAATGCCTTCGTCAGGCGAAATGCGCAGTGCGATCACGTTCGGTTCAATATGATGATCGGGAGTGTCAGCGAAGAGTGCCTGCGGCGTCCGCTTAAAATGAACGATGATTTCTGTCAGTGAACGGGCTAATCGTTTGCCGGTGCGTACGTAGAACGGCACACCCGCCCAGCGCCAGTTTTCTATTCGAAACTCAACCGCAACATAAGTCTCTATTGACGAATTTTTAGCGACGCGGTTCTCTTCTCGGTAGCCTACGACTCGGCTACCGTCAATTTCACCTGGTCCATATTGCCCTCGTACTGTTTTCTGAGCGACGTCATCTGGCGACATCGGACGAATAGATCGCCAGACCTGCGTCTTCTCTTCGCGTACTGAATCCGCATCCATCGCTACGGGAGGTTCCATTGCCGTCAGTGCCAGTAGCTGCAAGAGATGATTGGCTACCATGTCACGCAAGGCGCCAGCTTCTTCGTAGTAGCTGCCCCGGCTGCCGATGCCCACCGTTTCAGCGGCCGTGATCTCGACGTAATCAACATAGTTGCGATTCCAGACAGGCTCAAAAAGCGAGTTGCCAAAACGGAACACAAGGATATTCTGAACAGTATCTTTGCCGAGGTAGTGGTCGATCCGATAAACCTGATGTTCGTCGAAAACTGGAGCTATCGTGTCATTAAGAGAGCGCGCGGAATCGACATCGCGACCGAAAGGTTTCTCAATGACAATGCGCGACCATCCTTTCTCCTCTTTTTGTAATCCACTACCACGAAGGCCGGCCACAACAGTTGGTGCGAGGGAGGGTGGTGTCGAAAAATAAAATAGATGATTCGCGCTGACGCGTTCTCGATTTTCTAATTCTTCGAGACGCGCCGCAATCCTGATGAAAGTCTCCCGGTTATCAAGATCGCCAAAAGCATAGTGGAGTCGTGGCTCAAACAGTTGCCACTTCTGATCGTTGAAATCTCCCGACTCGATGGAGTCCGTTACTGCCTCTCTCATCTTACCGCGAAAGTCGTCGTCTGTTAGTTGGTCACGTCCTACACCAAGAACTGCAAAGCCATCTGATGTACAGCCAGAACTAAACAGACTAAAGAGCGCTGGCAGCAATTTGCGACGAGTCAAATCGCCCAGTGCGCCGAAGATCACGACTACACATGGATCTCCTTGCGGCAATGGAGGTGAAACAATCAGAACGGGTCTGGCTTCGACGACAGTCGAAATCACTTCATTGCCCTCAGCCATTACTTCTCCAGATAACCACCAAACGAGTTCTTGGTGGGCTCACCGTCGTACGCGGCCAATAACACTCCGCAATCTACCCACTTTCGGCCAGCGGATGCGATCCTCTACATCTGAGGTCCTGATAGCGTCCAACAGACTCTCCAAATCAGTCGCACCCGTATAACGAACGTCGTTGATGTAGATCGTTGGCGTTCCTGTTATGTGTTCATCGAACACACTGCGGTCATAATCAGCTTCGATTTGCAGACGGAATCTGCTGTCTGAGATGTCGCGTTGGAATCGATCGAGATCGAGTCGAATACGGCGGGCGTACCGTGAGATGTCGCGATCCTCAAGCGAGGTCTGATGCGTAAAAAGCTCATCGTGCATTTCCCAGAACTTCTGTTGTGCACCGGCAGCATCCGCGGCGATTGCCGCGTGCAAAGAGTGCGGATGGGTTCGCACGGTAGGGAAGTGGCGAAAGACAAAGCGCAAGTTGTCGCCTAGAAACTTGCGCGCCTGTTTGATGACCGGAAAGAATTGCCCACAATGGATGCATTCAAAGTTTCCATACTCAAGAAGCGTTACCGGCGCAGTTTTCGGCCCCGCAGCACGATCAGCATCCGTTATTGGGTTTCTCAGTCTAATTACTTCAGCGTTGTTATCAGATGTTGCCATCGACTTCGCTTTCCGGAATCTTCAGGGAATCACTCGCCGCGATTTCGGATGCGTGAATTCGCGTCACTCTCAGCTCACCGATCTCTACCGACTTGAATTTTACATGCTCAACTACAAGCCGGCGGATTGCAAGTCTCCCAATCGCTAAAGCTCCAATCGCAAATGCACCTACTGCCACTGCGCCAATTGCCGTCGCCCCGATTGCTACGCTGCGAAGCGCGACCCTCCTGGAATTACTAAGCTCTCTCATTGATTTACTTTCTGTTGAAAAAGGTTCCTTCAGCATTCAATCTTGGCCATTTGCTACCGCGAACGGTACTGAATAGCGATCCTTTCCGGCTCAAAGGAGTTTTGCATTCAGGCGAATCTCTGTGCCGGCGAGAGCCTTGGACAGAGGACAGTTCTGTTTAGCATCGAGTGCATATCTTTGGAACGACGCGTCGTCAAGTGCCGGAACCTCAGCTTCGGTCTCAAGCTCAATTAGCGTGATGGTAAAAGCTTCACCGACCTTTTCCAATTTCACTCTGGCTTCAGTATGGATGCGTGTGGGTGTGATTCGCTGTCGCGAAAGTTGTGCGGTTAGCGCCATTGTGAAACAGCCTGCATGGGCCGCGCCGAGCAACTCTTCGGGATTCGTAGCGGATTGCCCCTCTTCGAATCGCGACTTGAACGAATACGGACCTTCAAAGGCACCACTGCCGACTTTCAGTTGACCACCGCCTTCAGCAAGATTGCCTTTCCACTCTGCCTCCGCTTTTCGTATTGGCATTACCTTCCTCCTGTTACTCAATAATCAGACTGCCCCACATTCAGGTCAACAAATCGAAGGCATTCAGTCACAATTATTTCCTTCTGCCTTAACGAAATTGTGTGATTTCCACTATCGCCCGGATTGCTGACAGTGACCGCAGGTTGTCATCTGACGAAATATGGTCACTGAGATTGTCCTCCCTTTTTGAACATATAACCATTCAGAACAATATAATCTCCGACGGCAAAAATTGAACCATTCGTGGCAAGCCTGTTGCTCAGTCACATTGGACTCACGAACGAAAGGAATCAAAAAATGAAGATTGGGATCATTGGTGCCGGGCAGACCGGCGGCACGCTAACGCGGCGCCTTAGCGCGCTCGGTCATAAGGTTTTCGTCGCTAATTCGAGAGGACCTGAAACGCTGACAGAATTGGCAGCTGAAACTGGCGCGACTGCCGTCTCAACGACAGAGGCAGCCCGGAGCGGCGACGTCGTCATCGTCACAATTCCCGAGAAGAACATCTCGAAGTTGCCGAGCGATCTATTTGAGGGTGTACCTGACGATGTCGTTGTCGTAGATACCGGCAATTACTATCCGCAGCAGCGTGATGGTCGAATTGATGGAATCGAAAACGGCACGACTGAGAGCCGTTGGGTATCACAACAGTTGGGCCGGCCAGTCATCAAGGCCTTTAATAATATTCACGCCGAACATCTACTCAAATGGGGCCAAGCGCCCGGAACACCTGGACGCATAGCGCTACCTGTTGCGGGTGACGATCAGAGGGCCAAAGCAGTCGTCTTGAGGTTGATCAACCAACTCGGATTTGATGCCGTCGATGCGGGTGGCCTCGACGATTCCTGGCGGCAACAACCGGGCACGCCGGTATATGGTTCCGACTTCGATGCCGATGGTGTTCGCAAGGGACTAGGCCGCGCGAGCAAGGAACGGACAGCAAAATGGCGAGCCGCGAACTAAAACATCAATTAACCACTAGCGATCGTTTGGTGCCAGCCAGTGTGCGAGGTTGCTCACGTACGTTTTTATATCGTTGAGTCTGCCAGGTTCTCTCTGAATCTCATCACCCGGCGGTTCTTCCAGAAAGCTCGGACACCCCATCGATGTATCCCAGTTGTAGTCCACAAAATGATGAAAGCTCGTCTCGGCGATTGCGCGTCCAAGCATGTGTCCATGGTCGTCGCGACTGCGTTCGAAAGCCACGATCAGGTTGAAGGGACGACCTGTTACCTGGCTTGTCCCTGTTGCGATCACATTTGCGTGATGCTCACCTTCCGGAACACCAACCGCCCCTTCGTGAGGATGGGCAGGGAAATATTCGATTACACCTGATGCATTATTAGGATTCCGCAAGAGTTCGTGAACGGGGATGATGGCATTGATCGTCTGATAATCCCCATTGCTACCAGAATGGTAGTTTGGCCACGAGATGCTCTTGTTGTCCTGGTCATCTCGGACGTGCCTCGTGTCATCCGGTTCAGGATGTTTGCTGTGGAAGAAGTGAGCGCGGCCAACTCCGCCCAATGTGCAAAGTGACGATCCGAGATCCTGATGATCACGAGTCGCCAGAATCCCGCCGCCTCGTTGGCGAAATCTTGTAATGCCTTGGCAGTCAGGCACTGACAAACCATCGCCGGTGTCGACAGCGAACAACCAAAGCTGATCGAAGTCGGTCGTATCAAGCACGCTCAAGGTGGCGTCGTTGCCTTGTGCGTTTGTTTCACGATTGCGCGTTGTCACTTCGCACAATCGAGTCCCGGCATCATCTTTAAGGGATGACAGATGTTCACGAAGCAAGGAGAATCGCCCTATGTTCCAATCATCCTCAATCGACGGGATCGTTGTTTGTAATAATATGCGAATGGGACTTGCCATAATGCCTCTATTGAAATCTTCAAATTCGTCTCACAGGTTAGATAACTTATACATCCGGCAGCCTGCAATTCCAATCGCATTTGATCCTCACTGTCGCTTAGGCCGAAATCAGATCCACCGTCGCACGCGTTGTTTGTAGGCTAAGAACTGTTTACCAAACTTCAGCTCCAATTGTCTTTCTTCTCGACGGATGAACAGATCGACGAAGGGAAGATGAAGCGCCGTTATCAACAATGCCGTCGGAGATCCGAATAGGAGAGCCGCCCCGAAGAAACAAAACACATTGCCACCGAGGTAAAGTGGATTTCTCGAATAGCGATACGGACCAGTGGTGATCAGCGAGTTTTGCGGCACGAGTGAAATTACCCTCATGTTGTGACTATAAAAATGAAATGTCGCCCACAAACGCGTCACGAAGCCAAGCAACAAGAGTACGAACCCGCACACGCTCGCTGTAGGCGACGAGAATGTTGGAACGCCAAGCAAGAAATCTACGAAGGATCCCAGGTAGGCGAGTCCAAGGCTCGCCAAAAGCACGCCGATGTTGTGAAGAATACTCTTCAGAAAATTGATGTCCATTTACTTGATCTGCCGTCTTAGCAACTGACTTCTTCGAGCGTTCCGCTCGCTGTCGAGAGCAGGTCCGTTGTGAATGCGACAGAGATGGCCCACGAACATTCTAGATCCCTCACATGGTCGATCAATTTGTTCAGTACCGTCAGCTGTAGCAAATGGCTAGCCGTCGTAATTGAGTCTTAGCCTTTTGCTACCACGAAAAAATCTGAATAGCAACTTAACAACCCATGAACTAAGAACGTGCATCTGATCACTCTGGCAAATCTCTTGCGAGAGACGTTGAACAGAGAGAGGGGATCAGACGTTGATACTCTTAACGTGTTTGCATATAGCCCATCACGGCGCTGGTTGTCGACTAAACGGTCAGCCATTCGGGACCACATATCGTCACCGGAGACCAAATCCCGTCACGAATTGAAGCTTGGGTGTACAACCCGGGCAATACTATTTCTCGTCAGCTGTCGATCTCGACGGGCGCTGTTCGATCTACTATCGAAGACACCGAAATGTAATGAGTTGAGTCAAACGTATGCTCGGACGTGAAGCAAAGATTATCGCGGGTAATCACGTAACAGACCCTCGATTTGGATGCAGAGACGAAACGGCTAGCCCACAACATTCGTACGATTCATTGAAGGAGAGTTTGATGTTGAAAGTAGTTACGAAGAATTTCGGGCACACCGCTATCTTATGCGTACACGGTAGTATCACGATCGGTGAGACGGGCGCTCTCCGCAACGCCGTGGAAGTTGCGTCACCTGCCAATTCGCTTATTCTCGACATGGCGCACGTCAGCCTGATCGACGCTCACGGGCTGGGTGTATTACTGGAGCTGCGTGCGCGGTCCGAAACTAAAGGCATCGGATTCAAACTGATGAACGTGACAAAACCTGTAAGTCACATATTCGAACTCACTCGTTTGAATACGGTGTTCGAACTGATATCTGAGCCAGAATTTTCGGCTGCTGCTTAACATCGAGGAGAAGCCGCGATAATGGGCCGCACGCTTCTCGAGCTATTTGTCCCTTGCCATTTCGATAAACATCAGGGCAGCACGACTGAGAAGCTTATCTTTACGGTAGACAATCTTTAACTCGCGTTGGATGTCGAGGTGCCGAACACGTACTACAACCAAAGTTCTGGCTTTCAATTCTGACTCAACCGCAAACTTCGAGATGAAGGCGATTCCCAATCCGCTCTGAACTGCTTTTTTCACCGATTCCGGATTTTCCATCTTCATCAAGCTGTCGATCTGCAGTCCGATCTTCTCCAGATAACTAACTGTGGTTGCCTGAGTGGCTGAACCAAGCTCGCGAGCGATGAATCTCTCCCTCTTAAGATCATCCGTCTTGACTACCTTCTTTCGCGCTAGCTTATGATCCGTAGGTACGACAAGCACAATCTGATCGGTTAGCCATGGAATAACCTCGACCTCATCGCCAACCAAGTGCCCGCCGACGAAACCAAAGTCGAATTTATTCTTAATAACTCCGGTTTCAACTGCGCGCGTGTCCTTGATTCCGAGGTTTATTTCGATTTTCGGGTGACGATGTTTGAAGCGCGCCAGAGTTTGAGGAATAAGGTACATGCCCGGTGTAGTGCTTGCACCTATTCTTAGTGTGCCGCGCTCCAACCCCTCCAGCTCATCAATCGCCTGCTGTGCGTCGTCCACTGCTGTCATCACGCGATCAGCGTAGGGAACGAGCAATTGTCCCGCCTCACTTAGTGAGACTCTCTTACCAAGTTTTTCGAAGAGCTTCACACCTAGTTCTGCTTCGAGCTGACGGATGCGCACGGAAACGCTCGGCTGGCTCAGATTCACTTCTTCAGCGGCTCGCGTGTAGTTCAGGTGTTTCGCCACACTTAAAAAGACTTCTAAGCCACGTATATCCATGATATTCAATGATTGTAATTCACTATCGTAATAATCAAAACAATTCATTTCCCGTATACTTCTCCTAAACCTAATATGTCCGACTTTACTAAACGGGAACCGCGAGAATTCGAGAAATGAGAGGTTAACAGCGATGAGTAGCGTTCAGATCAACGATACGCTACGTGAATGGCGGGAAACTGCGCAGTTTTGGGCAAAACACCACGACACGATTCGTACGATGTTTGCGCCCGTGACACGCGAGCTTATTGAGCGGGCGCAAATCAGCGAAGGCCAAAATGTACTCGACGTTGCCGGTGGTGCAGGTGAGCCCTCGTTAACGATCGCGGCCACGGTTGGGGGAAAGGGCTCGGTCACTTGCACTGATGCTGTCAAGGAAATGGTTGATGCTGCGCAAGCTGAAGCTCTTAAGCGAGGCATAACGAATGTTCAATTTCGTCAATGCACTGCCGACTCGTTGCCATTCGCTGATGAATCCTTTGACGTGGGTGTAAGTAGGCTGGGAGTAATGTTCTTTCCGGAACCAGTTGAATCTTGTCGTGAGCTACTTCGAGTAATCAAACGCGACGGTATCCTGGGATTTGCAGTTTGGGCCAAAAGTGAACTCAATCCTTTTTCTTACGTAGTGACGAACGTCATGTCGCGTCATGTGGAGACACCACCAACGGATCCTGATGCCCCCGATGCTTTTCGTTTTGCTGAGTCGGGCAAGCTTGCAAAGGTCATGTTACAGGCTGGCGCCAGCGATATCGAAGAACGCGTGTTCAAGTTCCACATCGAAGCACCAATCTCAGCGGCAGAATTTTGGGCGATGAGATCGCAAACATCTGAGACTTTGAGAGGAAAACTTTCCGGGATACCTGAGAGCGAGCGTAGGCAGATTGATGCTGAGGTCGAAGAAGCTGTACGGGAATTCTTTCCTAACAATCAAATGAAGTTTCCGGCTCAGATGATTATTGTTACAGGGCAAAAAGGAAGATGAGTTTTCCTGCTCAGATGATTAGTGTGACTCTACCTAAAGGAAGTTCACCCAGACATAAAAAGTGTTGAGGATTTATGGTTCGTTCACCACCCCGGTGAACGATTGGTCGCGTGGGGTGAGGACACGCGGCCTGGGCCGGGAGTGTGGGAGCTTCCGGCCCGCTGTATTTTTGACGCTTTATTTGCGGTCAGTACACCGCGGCGCTTCATTCTAGTAAGGCATTCGCCGCGTGCGAGGATCCCAACATTCCACTATGGCTGTTTTGCTGGCGATGGCAATTGGCTTATTACTCGGCCGTTAGTGTCTAGAAAATATAAACTTGCAGTACCGTCAGACTTAACCTCCATCACGAGGCGTTTTCTTCCATTAGCGTCCATAAGATTAACAGCGGCAGCGCCGTCCTCAGCACGCCCAATCCAAATGCGCCGCCGATTATCAGTACCGGTTATACTATCCGTGATGGAGAGACCCGCGAAGCGATCTTCCTTATCATCGACTCCGATCAATTGCACTATCTGATTAGCGCCGTATTTATCAAACGAAAGGCTACCACCCGAATCTACTACCTCACCCTTGTTATTGCGATGACCACCGAAAATCAAACCACCATTTTCAGAACCTTCATCGTTGTAGAAGAGCATTCCGGCCTGAGGCCGCGCAAACGGCTGTTCATTCCCGCGTACAATAATGCCAGGCAATCTGGCGTGATTTGAAATAACCATCCGTAATGTTCCATCAGCCTCAATTACGTTAATGCGATGAACATCGATTTGATCGAACTTCGCTGATTTATTTCCGGCAGAGAAACCAGACAATAGAGTAGCAGCGAAGGCCACAGTTAATGTGCCAGAATATATTGTTAGAAATCTCTGACCTGTAAACATGTTGTTTTCTCTCCTGGGCGCTCATAAGCACGCTAGGCTCTCTAGAGCAATCATTGAGTTCCGCCGACGGCGAGTCTCTAATCACCACTCTGAGGTTACCGCCCCTCTAATTGTTGTGTCTTGAAGAGAAGATCACTTCTTAGAACGTATCGCCTACACAGCACTGTGGAAATGAGCAACGACTACACTTACTCGCAGAGTTGAACCTTCGTGAAACACTTACCCGCATACATCACGTTCCAAACCTTCACGCGTTGTGGTTTTAGAGAATCCATATTCATGGACATCGTCTGTGGTTTGCTGATCATTATCAACGTAGCTGCTGCCACCGCGAGCCTACGAAAAACCGAAAACTCGTGCATAAATTCGCACGTTCATTGATGTTTTTGGAACATGGATTTTTAGAATTTAGGATTTCGTTTTCCCCTCTCAGTCAACCGAACAACTAAAACCGTCAAAGCGCGAGAGTTTTTCGCTTGTAAGAAAATCTGGTGTCTGAGGAATAGTAACTGCAAGCGCCAACTCTGATCAGAGATCTGGATCGAACACACTCGACGATTCGAAAAGCATTCGATCTAAAAGCCTGCCCAAAAAATTGAACGTGTTCGCTCAGATTCAAGTCGCCTTTCAGTCTCCCCGTACCTAGGCAAGCGGCGGCCGACCGAATTCGGCCAAATCGCCAGACATTTTCTTGGGAGGAGTTCCATGAAACGAAAAAATCTTCTGGGAGGCGGTCTAGTCTCTATCCTAATCATCGTTATCATCCTCATGATCCAGTCAAGTGCGGTTATGGCGCAACAAGGTACTTCGACCGTGCGCGGTGTCATAAAGGATCCGCAAGGCAACGTGGTAGCCGGCGCAGCTGTGACGCTGACTAATTTAGGTACCAACTTGTCTCGCGCAACCGTAACCAGCGACAGCGGTGCGTACTCTTTTGATTTCGTTCAGGTTGGTGACTACCGCCTTGAAGTTGAGGCAAAAGGCTTCAAGAAGGCATTCATAAATGACGTTCATGCCTTAGTTGCTAAGGCGACGAGTGTCGACGTTCAACTTGAAATTGGCAATGTTTCAGAATCTATAACAATCGCAAGCGGGACCGGAGAAGTTTTAATTAACCGTGACGATGGAACGCTAGGTAACAACTTCGTCAACAAGCAGATCACTCAACTACCTCTGGAAGCGCGTAGTGTAGTTTCACTGTTGACCTTGCAACCAGGTGTTACTCGCGAGGGTTACGTCTCCGGCGCACGCAGTGACCAATCCAATGTCACTCTGGATGGTATTGATATCAAC
>Ga0114129_10005443_pt1 | contig 17993 bp, 14 predicted proteins | sample RhiMetdeltSRZDD1_FD_80071 | JGI IMG/M metagenome (GOLD analysis project Ga0114129, IMG submission 80071) | Populus rhizosphere microbial communities from Tennessee, USA - Rhizosphere MetaG P. deltoides SRZDD1 (version 2) (version 2) | ecosystem: Host-associated > Plants > Roots > Rhizosphere >...
CACTAATCGAACAGCTTCAGCCTTAAACTCCGGACTGTATGTAGGACGTCGACGTCGAGCCATCGTGGACTCCTTGGCGCATTGTGCGCGTTTCGAGGTGTCCACGGAAACGGATCAACGTCACATCGTTCAAGAAAAGCTCTTCTTCATGACCTTCATGTCCTTCATGCTCTTCATGTCTGCTTTTGGCCATGCGTCGTTGGCGCGTGCTCTTGGATTCAGAGCTCGTCGTCGGCGATCGATCCATTCGCCTCCGACTCGCTGCCTGATTTTCGGCGGCGCGGGCGAATGTCGTAGCGCTTGATCATTTCGTTCAGCGTGGTGGGCTTGATGTGGAGAAGCTCGGCGGCCTTCTTCTGGACGCCGCCGGCCGCTTCGAGCGCGGCTTCGATGTAGCGGCGTTCGTGGCCGATGATGACCTCGCGGAAATGGATCCCGTCGGCCGGAATCACGACCTCGGGAACCTCGAAGACCGGGTTGGCGCTCACGTTGTCGGGAATCAGATCCGGGCCGATCTCCCGATCACCCGACAGCACGACGGCACGCTCGATGACGTTCTCGAGCTCACGCACGTTGCCGGGCCAGTCGTATGACATCAGCCGATCCATGGCCCCCGGCGTGAGGATCAAGCCGTCTTTGCGGCTCTCCTGGCCGTACTTTTCGAGGAAGTGCTGGACGAGCAGCGGGATGTCCTCCTTGCGCTCGCGCAGCGCCGGCAGCTGCAGCGTGATGACGTTCAGTCGATAGAACAGATCCTCGCGGAATCTGTTCTCTTCCATCATCGCGCGCAGATTGACGTTGGTCGCCGCGATGATCCGCACGTCCACCTTGATCATCTCGACGCCGCCGAGCCGCATGAACTCGCGCTCCTGGATGACGCGGAGCAGCTTGGCCTGCGTGTCGTGAGGGATGTTCCCGATCTCGTCGAAGAAGATGGTCCCTTTGTCGGCCAGCTCGAAGAGCCCTTTTTTCGGGTAGACGGCGCCCGTGAACGCGCCTTTCACGTGGCCGAACAGGTTGGACTCGAGCAGATCCGGCGGCAGACTGCCCGAGTTGACGGTGATGAACGGCTTGTCGGCGCGCGCCGAACGGCGGTGAAATGAACGCGCCACCAACTCCTTGCCGGTGCCGCTTCCTCCCTGCACGAGGACCGTCGTCCGGCTCGGCGCCGCGCGCGAGATGAGGTCGTACACCGCTTTCATCTTGGGACTGCCGCCGATGATCTCGTCGAACCGGTGCGAATTGGATCGCAGCCGATCGCGCAGCTCCCGGTTCTCGCGCACGAGCCGCCGGCGCTCGATGGCGTTGCGGAGCACCGCGAGTACCTCGTCGTTCTTGAAGGGTTTGGCGACGTAGTGGAACGCGCCCTGCTTCATCGCCGCGATCGCGCCTTCGATCGTCCCGTACGCCGTGACCATCACGATCGGCAGCTCGTCGTCCAGCCGGCGGATGTCGTCGAGCACGTCGAGGCCGTTGCGATCGGGCAGCATGAGATCGAGCAGGACGGCGTCGATCTGGCGGGCGCTGAGCGAATCGAGGCCCTGCTCGGCCGTCGCGGCCGTCGCAACCTGGTAGCCCTCGACCACCAGGAGCGCCTCGAGCGCCTCGCGGATGATTTCCTCGTCGTCGATGACGAGGATTCTGCCCTTCATAGCTGTCCTCCGACGATCGCCGGCTCCATCAGCGGCAGCACGAGACGAAAGCGCGTCCCCTGGCCGACGTCGCTGTCGCACGAGAGCCGGCCGCCGTGTTCCTGGACGATGCCGTACGTGACGGCGAGACCGAGGCCGGTGCCTCCGCCGTCGGGTTTGGTGGTGAAGAACGGATCGTAAATGCGCGCCAGGTGCTCGGACGGAATCCCGGCGCCGGTGTCGCCGACCTCGACGAGCGCCTCGCAGCCGTCGACGCGCGTCGACACCGAGACCCAGCCGCCCTTCGGCATGGCATCGCGCGCGTTGAGAAAGAGATTCAGAAAAACCTGCTGAAGTTTGTACTCGACGCCGCGGACCACGACGGGCGCGCCGCTGAGATCCCGCCGCAACTGGATCTTGCTCATCTTGAACTGATGTTCGAGGAGCGACAGCACGTCGCCAATGACGACGTTCACGTCGACCGGACCCGTTTCGCCGCCCGACGGGCGCGCGAGATTGAGCAGGCTGTTGACGATCTTCGCCGCGCGGAAGGTCTGCCGCTCGATCTTCTCGAGCAGCTCCGTCCGCGGATCGCCGGGCTCGGAGCGCTCGAGCAGCAGCTGCGTAAAGCTCGAGATGCCGGTGAGCGGCGTGTTGACCTCGTGCGCGACGCCCGCGGCGAGCAGCCCGATCGCGGCCATTTTCTCCGAGAGCCGGAGCTGCTCTTCGAGATTCGCGCGGTCGGTGACGTCCTCGAGCACGATGATCCACCCGGCCTGCGCGCCGTCGGCGGTCTGGAACGGGGCGACGGCGAGATTGACCAGCAGCTCGCGCTTCCCGTCTCCCTGGCCGGTCGCGAGCGGTACGCGATACAGCTGCGTGCCGGCGGGCGCGTCGCGGCGCACAGCCGCGAGCGTGTCGACGAACGGCCGGCTGAACAGCGCCGCCAGCCGCCGTCCGATCGCGCGATGCCGCTCGACACCGAACAGCAATTCAACGCGGCGGTTCCATCGCAGCACGCGATCGTCGAAGTCGACGACCACCAGGCCGTCCGACAGCGATTCGACGACGCTGTCGCTGAACTGACGGAGCCGCTCGATCTCTTCGGCCTTGCCGCGGAGCTCGCCGTAGAGGCGCGCGTTCTCGATCGCCGTCGCCGCCTGTCCCGCGACGGCATTCACGAGCACGAGATCCTCGCTGTTGAGCGGCTCGCCGTGCTGACGCCGGCCGGCCGCGAGCACGGCGATCGTGGCGTCCTTGGCGACGCACGGCACAAAGCAGTACAGGCCCACCTCGCGCCAGGCCGCGGACTCGTCGCCCAGCAGGCGCCGCATCGGCAGCGGATCGTCAATGACGACGGGCAGCCCGTCGAAGAGCCTCGCGCCCAGCGTCGACCCGCCTTCGATCCCCGGCACACCCGACGTGAATCCAGTCGAGGCGATTGCCGTGAACCGCCGGGCCACCGCGCGGGGATCGAGCATGTACAACGCCATGTGCTCGACGCCCAGCGTTTCGGAGACCCGTTCCACCAGCCGCGAGGTCAATCGATCGAGATCGAGATCGCTGTTGAGATCGCGCGCGAAACTCATGAGCGCGCGGCGGTAGTCGTAGCGGTCGCGGTAGTAGAGCCGATCGAGTCCGGCCTGGATCGCGTTCTTCAGCCACGGCGCCACGAGCGCGACGATGAGCGTGGCGAGCATCGCCCAGAACTGGCTCCGGTTCTGGTCCGCGCCCGGCAGATAGCCGACCAGGCGAAGCGTCAGCGCGTAGATCGAGATGAGGACCATCACGACCGTCGACACGACCAGCGCCTTCTTGATGATCACCTCGATGTCCATCAGCCGGTACCGGACGATGGCCGAGGCGAACGCGAGCGGGATGCACCCGAGCAGTACGGCGGTGTACTCGGAGAACGACAGCGACCAGCCGAAGAGGAACGGAATGAGGTAGAGCGTCACGAACGGCAGCGCGCCGACCGACATGCCCCACACGATCCACCGCAGCTGACGGCGCGCCGTAACCGAGCGCAGCCGTGTGAGCGTGCGCAGCATCAGCGCCAGTCCGCCCAGGAGACACAGCGCGAGGTAAATCAGCGAAGCGGACTCGATGCGCTGGAGCAAGACCGACGACTGCGACCCGTGCAACCCGTCGGCAAACGCGACGATCCGTCCGCCGAGGAGCAGCAACGCCGGCAGGTAGAACGAGGGGATGACCCCGCGGCCAGCCTCGCTCTTGGCCCACGGATTCGGCCGATCGGGAAAGACGAACGCGAAATGCAGAAAGAGCGGCGGCAGCAGGAACCGCGCAATCGCGTCCGCCCAGTCGAAGAAGTAGTCCAGCCGATCGTAGCGGCCGCTCGGCGTGAATGCGAGGACGCCGAAGAACGCCACCGTGAGCCAGAAGAAATGCAGCGTCGCCGGATCGTTCGGCCGGCGAAGCCTGACGGAAGAGCCGACGATGATCGAGAGCACGCCGACCAGCGCCAGGGAGTAGTACAGCCCCTGGCGGACGGTGGGCATCGGCTGGAGCTCGACGGTGATGACGTTCTCAGCGCCCTGCCGCATCAGCACGTATTTGAAGGAACGGCCGACTGACGCGCCATGCAGCGCCGCCTCGACTTGCTCAGCCTTGAGAACAGGATCCTCGTTCAGCGTCAGCAGCACGTCGTTCCGGCGAATCCCGGCGCGGTCCGCCGATGATCCCGGCGCGATGTCCGACGCGATGACGTCCGTTCCTCTCGACGTCCACAGCACGCCGTCCTCGGCCTCGCCGGGCCACGTCTTGACCAGCGCCATGTTGAGGACCGCGAGGCAGACGAGGACCACCGCGACCACCACGGGCAAGGCGACTTGAAAGAGCGGACGAAGCTGGCGAGCAGCGGCAGCGTGCATCAGCCTCTGCCAATACGTTGACTCTGCACTTCGGTCCCCTGAATATACACTTCAATCGAATGGATGGATTCGATTTGTCGCGTTAGAACCGGACCTGCACGCCGCTCAGGAGCCGCATCGGCGGCGCGACCGTGAGCAGTTCGTCGTAGAACGAACCCGGATCGCGAGAATCGCGGAAGAGACTCTGCAGCGCGAAGACCGCTTCGATTTTTCCGCCGCGGATCGGCTGGAACGGCAGCCCCTGGTGGACCTGGACGTCGAAGCGCCCTGCCGCGACCGGGCTCGAGACGCCGGGGTCGGGCGTGCTGAATCCGGAGTTGAACCGGTACACCGCCGAGAGCCGGGTCGAGGTTTCGGGGAACGCGGCGTCGACGGACGTGACGAGGTCGTGCAGCCGCTCGCGGTCCGGGCGGACGACCGACGGGGCATGTTGCCGGATGACCCGGGCGCCCCGGCGCTGGTCCCATGCGCCGACGCCGCTCGAGTAGTCGATCGACGTCGAGACGCGCCGCGTGAATTGCGTCGAGAGCCGCACGCCCCAGCCGTCGAAATCGACGTTGCCCGGTGACGCGACGTAGTAATGCCCGATGTCGCTTGTCTCGTCCATGCCGAACAGCGTCGCGACCTGGTTGGTCACGGCATGCCGGAAGCGCCGGACGGAGATGGTTCGAATCGCGTCGATCTGGCCGAAGCTCCGCTCGATCCCAACCTCGTAGTGAGAAACCTGCTCGGCCTTGAGCGGCCTTCCGGAGATGAGCGATGAGAAGGTGCGCTCGGGCGGGAGCCAGAGCCCCGTCGACGCCGGCGGGAGGAACTCGTCGGCGCCGGGCGCGACCGTCCGGCTGGACGCCACGGTGATCAGGTCCGTGTTCTTGAAGAGCGTGACGCGCGCGCCGGCGCGCGGGCTGATGAACCGCGACGCGACGTAATCGTAGCGATCGAAGCGGACGCCGTAGTCGAGCGTGAGCCCCGGCCGGATTCGCCAGAGATCGAAGCCGTAAATGCCGCCGACGTTGCGCATATCCGCCGCCGGCACGGAGAGCGCCGCGCTCTGACGCGCGATGGTTGCCTGCGAGCTGTACGACATCCCCAGGCGAAAGGCGTGTGAGTGGCTTTCGCTTGCCTCGTACTCGCCGAGGAGCACCCACGACGACAGATCGCTGGCGTTCACGGCGCCGTGCACGGACCACTCGCCGTGCGTGCCCACCGGCGCGCCCACGGCCACGGACGCGACGCCGCGCGGCCATTGCACCGGCAGCCAGCCGTGCGTGGCGTCGACGGCGCTGGTCGTCAGGAAATTCACCTGCCCCTTGAAATCCGTGCCCGCAAAGAACGACGTCGACGCGTGCGCCGTGCGCCCCAGCGTGTTGTCGAAAATCGATCGTTTCGGCGGGTCCGTCCCGTCCCCGATCACATCGGTACCCGGCCCGGAACCATCACGCAGCACCGATCGCGGCAGATGCCGCAGGCGCCAGGCGGCCTCGCTGTGAGAGTGATCGCCGGCGGCCACGATCTCCGCCTCATCCGGCGGCAGCGCGATCGCACCGCCGACGCTCGCCGTCGATACCGTACGCTCGATCGTGCGAACACCTTGCCTGAGCAGCGTGATGTTGCGTTCGAGCTGGGCGCTGGTCTGCACGCGCACGGCTTCGCGATACGTCGAGACGTAGCCGTCACGCGTCGCGCGCAGGACGTAATCGCCGGCCGGCAGCGCCAGCGCGAAATGGCCCTGGGCGTCGCTCCGCGCAAGCGCCAGCGTCCGTCCCATCGCCAGCACGCTGGCGTCGCCGACGCCTCGACCGACGTCGTCGCGCACGACGCCGTGAATGCGGCCGCCGAGCGCCGCGGCCTGAATCGCGATCGGATCAGCCGATCGGCCCATCGGCGGCGATTGAGCAGAGACGTGATCGACCGTCAGAAGCGTGAAAGTGATCGCGACGAAGACGGACAGGTGCCGGGGCATACACCCTCGTTATCGTGCGCCGGGGGACGGGCTTCGAGAATCGTAGCGCAAAGAGAGGTGGAAAGGCGAAAACACGTCTCCGCCGAACCCATCAAGTAAGATGCTGGTCGGGTTGAGCCCGAGCGGCAAGTACATCGAGGATGTGCTCGTGAGCGGAGTTCCTCCACCGCCGATGATTTGTTTGAACGGGACTCTCAGCCAGATGCCATGACCGACAGGACTCAGCTCCCTGAACGGCTCGGGCTCACCCGGCGCCGCCGACTGACTCCAACGGCCCAGGCCGCGATCGGCGGACTTGCGGCAGGTTTGGGACTCTTTGTCGCGACGAACTGGGTGGCCCTCATGGGCGGAGAGGTCGTCAGACGCCTCCTCGTTCTGCTCGGGCAGGCCTTCGTCGGCTACAGCGTCAGCTTCGTCGGAAGCCTGATGGGGCTCGTCTACGGCTTCATCTTCGGGTTCTGCGCCACTTACTGGGTCGTGGTCTTCTACACCAGCCTCGCGGAACTCAACAAGGGGCCGCACCAAGGTCGTGCATAGAGCCGACCTGCGCCCTCCGCCGTCGATCCGCCATCACCCGGCCGTGTCCGCGTCGTCCCGGGACACAGAAGTTGATCCGTCAGATGCGCGGAACGCGTACTGAGGGCGGTCGGCACGCGAAATAGAAGAACCCTGCGCTCAGGAAAACAATCGCGGCCTGAACGAAGTAGACGTCCGTGGGAATGTACGGTCCGTAGCTGTGGAACAGACGCGAATAGCCCGACAAGTCCTCGGTGAGCGGCCTCACATTAATCTTCAGCCAGAGTTTGGACGAGATCAGCGCCAGGATGACGAACGACCAGGCCAGCGGTGCTCGGCGGAACAAGGGTTCGGCGGCCACGATTGTAAACGGCAGGAACAGGGCCAGGGTGTTGACAAGGCTGCGAGGCTCGCTGCACAAGCCGAGGAGAAGGGCCAGCGCGGCGGCAAAGGTAAGGCCCACCCCGTGCATGTGGATCAATCGGCAGGTCGGCCGCCACAGAATAACGACAAGGAGAATGATCGGCCCATAAAACACCGCATCGGCTACCAGGAATGCGCCGGGTCTCGCCACGCTCGTCATGATGGTGAACGACAGCCGGAACTGCTCGTCGTACGGAGAGGTGATTTCGCCAGCCAGCATGTACTGCGATGCTCTGATCGCCGCAAGCCCACCGACAATCAGATAGAACTTTGGATCCCGCAGGCGCCGCGTCCAGTACGAGAGGTCGAACACCTTGCGACAATCCAGCAGTTTCCAGACACCGACGAAGGCGCAGGTTAGCGTGATGAGAAGACTGGGGATGAGCATCGCGCGGATCGGCTGCTGGACGTCCATGGGAATCACCCAGCCCTCGTACACCCGTTTGACGAACTGGATGAGCAGGAGCAGTGTCGGAATTGCAGCTACGACAACTGGAAGAACGGGGTACGGCGACGCCTCATCCGTATCGGAAGTCTCTTCGCGAGGAAAGAGCAGAAGGAGACCGCCGATCGCCAGCGTCGTCGGCCACACGAAGGCACCAAAAACGGTGACGGCGGCAAGTGCCCACGTCCGGCGCGTCAGATAGAGATACACGCAAAGGAAGCCGGTCAGGTACGCGGGAATGTCCGTCAGCACCGGATAGTAAGCCGACCACTTCAAGACAAAGAAGTTGACGAAAATGGCGACGTATCCCCATACGAGGCCCGCCATCGTAAGGAGGAGGTGGCGTGCGATATGGACCCAGATCCACGCCACGATCGACAGGCACGCAGCATTCAGAATGCCAAATGCGTGGATGACATTCCTCGGCTCGCGATCCACGCCGAGCAGACCGAGCGCGTAATACACAACACCGGATGGGAGGATCCGGGTGATCTGATACGAATCGAGTTCTCTGGCCAGCACTTCGCCGTGGAAATCAGCGGCCCACGAGCCATAGCTGGCGCCGTCCCAGCCGAACCCACCGTTGGCCGCAATTTTCTCGCTGACCGCGTAGTTAACGAGGGTCACGGCGAAGGTTACCGCCATGAGACCCATGGTCACAGCGGACCAAGGCCGAGGTCGTCCGGCTGACCCATGGGCCAACCCATCCATTCGTATTTGTTCGGTGGTTTGCATCTTTCAAGACACTAGCGTGCCGGGATGAAAGTACCGGATTGCCGAAGAGTTTGACCCTATCCTGAATTTAATCCCAAACGCCCGCACAGACCAAGAACGCAATGACCCGGCGTCTCACCGCGAAGAGAGTTACCGGACATTGACAACCGCCTTAGGCCACGTCACGTTTGGCGCCTGCACCATCCGCCCGGAGGTTTCGTGCTGGCTACCAGAGCCTCCTCTGTCAGGACAAGCTAGACTGGAACTCGATGTTCTCTCTGACGATCCCCGTCTACCGGAACGAATCGTCAATTCCCCACCTGCTGGAACTGCTTGAGGATCTGAATCGGGGAATGGGTGGCGACCTCGAGGTCGTGTTTGTCGTCGACGGAAGCCCTGACCGAAGCCTCGAGTTACTGGCGGCAGCCCTCCCGCAGGCGAAATTCACCTCGCAACTGATCGTGCTCAGCAGGAACTTCGGCGCATTTTCGGCGATTACGGCGGGCCTGGCCAGCGCGCGCGGCAGTCTTCTGGCGATCATGGCCGCGGACCTTCAAGAGCCTCCCGAGCTGATTCTCGAGATTCGGCGCAAGCTCGAAAGTCAGCATTACGACGTCGTCGTGGGCACGCGGCTCCGGCGGGCGGACCCGCTGCCGACCCGCCTCGCCTCGGCCATCTTTTGGAAACTGTATCGTTCGATTGTTCAGCGGGACGTGCCGCGGGGTGGCGTCGACGTATTTGGCTGCACCAGCGAGTTCCGGGCCCACTTGCTGGCACTTCCCGAGCGAAACACCACACTCGTCGGACTGGTCTTCTGGCTTGGCTTCAGGCGCGGTGAAGTCAGCTATAGCCGGAAACCCAGGCAGCACGGGCGGAGTGCGTGGTCGTTCCCGCGAAAATTCAGGTATCTGCTGGACAGTACCTTTGCCTTTTCCGACCTCCCGGTTCGCGTGATGAGCGGCATCGGCATTCTGGGCATCGTGCTGTCGCTTCTTCTCGGGTGCATCGTCTTGTATGCCAAATGGGACCGGGATATTCCCGTTCCCGGCTATGCCGCCACGGCCCTGCTGATCGTCTTTTTCGGCGGTCTCAACTCGCTCGGTCTTGGGCTGCTTGGCGAGTACATGTGGCGGACGTTTGAGAATACGAAGGGCCGACCGCACTACATCGTGGCTCTGAAGCACGAGTTCAGCCGGGAGAGGCAGACCGTATGGAACGAAACCCCCTACTCGAAGACCGACGCGTAGGTGCCGACGACGTGCCCAGCCGGAAAGTGCGGGGCGAGCATGCCCACTGGAATCTCCACCAGTTCCTTGTCTGCCTCAGGGGTGACTGCTCTCTTCTCGTCGACGACGGTCGGACTCGCGAGGAGATTCTGCTGCACAGTCCGCGGATTGGTGTACATCTTGCTCCGCTGGTGTGGGCTGTTCAATTCAAATTCTCACTCAGACGCCATGCTGATGGTTCTGGCATCGGAAGCGTACAATCCGGCCAGTTACATCCGTGATTACGATGAGTACTTCGCCATCGTCAGTGGAGACCCGGAAGCCCCACGCTGAGCCCGTCGACCCACAACACGGCAAAGGGAAGGGACTTGGCGTGACGAACGCGCACTGGTCACGGTGGAGTGCTCTGCTGGTTGTGGGAGTCCTCCTGACTACCACCTGCAATCATCTGCTCGGCGAGAAGATTCGTGTCGCGAACGGGCTGGGGTGGGACGGCCAGAGCTACGGGGCATGGGCAGCGGACTTCCCTGCTCACGCATCCAAGGGCTTCAACCAGTACTACACGGGCAGGATTCTGCCATCGGCCGTCGTCTATTCGGCGTTGGGGTTGCTCGGGCTGGACCGCACCGTCGAAGAGATCATTCACGCCTTTGGAGTCTTGAACATCGTGTGCCTGACGGTGTCCGCCTGGATCTGGACGCTCACGGCCCGGCATCTGGGTCTGGGCCTCGGGGGCCTCGCGTTGGGCTCCATCGGTCTGTTCGTCAACTTCTTCGTGTTGAAGTGGTCGCCGTACTACCCGGTCTTGGCCGATGTGCCGACCTATCTCGTGGGGTTCCTGACCCTCCATTCCTACCTGACAGCGCGGACGTGGACCCTTCTCGCCACGACTGTTCTCTCATCATTCCTGTGGCCGACTGCCTGGTATCTGGGGGGGTTGCTGCTGCTCTTTCCGCGCGAGCGGACGACTGATAGCGACGCTCCGGCGAAATCCCCGCTCCTTCCCGCTGCGGTGGCGCTCGTACCGACTCTCGTTCTCCTGGGTACGATCGTGTATCTCGTAAAGACCGGCTGGATCATCCCCAACGACGTGACCCAGCCGCTGCGGCCGACGTTGGTTCCGAGCACCGCCATTACTCTGGTGTGCGCGTTCCTCGCCTTCTTTACCATCCTGAACAATCGCAAGCTGTTCGACGTCGCCTACTACCTGCGCCGCCTGCAATCTTCTCACTTCTATCTCGTGCTCGGCACGCTGGCCGCGATCAAAATCGTTCAGGCGCTGATCTCGGTTGAGGCGCCGAGCGTCGCGAACGAGACGCGTCATTTCTTCGTGCTGGCGATGACGAGTGTGGCGAGGCCCGCGGCCTTCCTGGTCTCTCACGCCTTGTTCTTTGGTCCGATCGTCCTTCTGGTGCTGCTCGTATGGAGGCCGACCGTCCGGCTGATTCACAACCACGGCGTTGGACTGACGCTCGCTACGGCGTTTGGCGTCCTCATCGCGTTCGGCGCCGAATCGCGGGACCTCGTGAATATCCTGCCCGTCGTCGTTCCGTTTGCGGTGCTTGCGTCAGGATCCTTACCTCGACGCGCGGGATTTGTCTGGGCGTTCCTCTTCGTCGCGCTGGTATTCTCGAAATTCTGGTTGCGCATCAATGTCTCGCCCGATCCGGACGCGTGGCCGACCCGGCTCTTCTGGAGCAACGGGCCGTGGATTTCCAACAACGCGTTTTTCGTTCAGGCAGTGGTGGTGTTTCTGTGGGGCCTGATCTTATGGCTCAATGTCCGGTCCGGACTTTCCGGCGACGAGACGTATTCACGGGCCATGACGGCACCGCCCGCAGGCCAGCGGGTCTGAAGACGCGGTGGCCCGTTACCGACGATCCCGCGGCTGTGTGATGGCCGGCCGCTCAGGCCTGAGGTCGAAGACCCAATAGCGGCCGAGGCTCCTCGAGACCGCTGGGATCGCTGTCCGGAAGCTCGCAATCCGCGCGGGCGATGAGAGAATCACCACGTCGAATCCCTCCTTGAGCACGCTGTTCCTGCACGCCTCCACCTGAAAGTCGTTTCCGCAGATACTCCCCCGGACGCCGTCCTCGACCCGAGGCGGAATCGGTGTCGGCCTGTTCGCCGATCTTTTCAACAGCGCTGTTTGACGGAAGGCACGCTCGTTCAGCACCACGAAGCGTTCCGGCTTGTTCGCCAGGGCGACGATGCCCAAATCGCCCCAATCTTCCGCCCTTTCGATGAGGATCTTGCTGTCGGGCGACAGGGTGCCGGTCTCTTGGAGAGCGCGGAGATGCCAGCCGGTATCGATCGCATCCACCGGAAACTGTGACGGGTAGTTGAAGGACCTCAGAACGTCAAAAGCCACCATTGACGTCACAATGACGAAAGAGGTCAGCGCGGCGTGATTGCGGCGTTGCTCACTTCGTGTGACCAGCTGCGCCAGCAGGCCGCCAGCATAAGGCAGCAGGACCACCACGAACGGAAGCAGGTACCTCAGGAAAACGATCGACGCGGCCATCTGACCCTTGAAGCCGATCGCCAGGCTCAGAACGGACGCCGCCAGCACGATGAGGTACTGCCGCAGGGCGCGGCGCGCGTCCGACTTCAGCACCAGAACCACCGCAGCGATCGATAGGGCGAATTCGAGCGGAAACGCGCCTCCCGCGAGAAGCGGCATCCCCAGATATCCGATGCCACCGCTGGCTGGCTCAGGTGCGTCGGCGGCAGCCGGACCCGGCGAGCGCCACGGCGACCATGAGAGGTGCGGCATCACGTCGCCTTGCAAATAGAACGTTCGCGCCATCCAGAAGACCGGGAACGCATTCATGATCGTGAGTGCAACTGCGACGACAGTCAGCCATTGCCTCGTCAATCGCCCTTCTCGCGCGCGCGCGACGGCTCGCCAGACCAGGAAGAGCGAAAATGCTGCCCCAAAACACCAGCCCTCATGACGAAACCCCTGAGCCAGTCCCAGAGCGCTGGCGGCAGCGAGGAGCGCGCGCGGCCGGTCGGTTTCCAGCCAGCGAAACACGAATGCCGCAAAGACGGTGATGAACAGAATGCTGGGCAGATCCGACGTCATCCCGGAGAACCCGAGCCAGACGTGCCAGGGCTGCAGCGCGACCAGCGTGGCCGTCAGAAAACCTGCCGTTCGACCAAAGAGCTCGCGGCCGAGGAAGTACGCCGCGACGACGACCACTCCGGACAGAATGAGATTCTCGATTCTTGGTGTGAAGAACAGATCCCGGTGAACGGCCAGGCCGAGGCCGAACAGATAGTCCGGAAGCGGCAGCCAGACAGAACTAGCAAACCCCAGCCATCCGTCCTCCTGAGGCACAACGTTCCAATGACGAAGCCAGTAGTCGGCGCTGATGGTGCGCGTGAAATCATCAGCTCCATATGCCGCGTAGCCGCTCATGTACAAGCAGAGCTGAAGGACGCTCTTCGCCAGCACCAGTGCCGTGAGAGCCAGGGGGATCGCCAGGGGCACGCGCTCGATAACGTCAGCCCACTTGCGTATCGCGTTGGAAAGGCGATCGGCCAGAGGCGGCGACTTCCAGCGGATGAAGGTGACGACCAGGAGGATCGTGCCGGTGAAGGTGCACCACATCCGGACAGTCACGAGCTCGCGTCTGACCCAGAGGTTCTGTAGCTGATCGCGCGGCAGCCCGAGGATGCCGAGAATGCCAGCCCAGTTGAGAAAGAGTCCCACCAACAGCATGGCAAACCCCGCGAGCGTGAGGAGGATGTTCATCGCGCGTGGCCGATTCTATCGCTCGCCGTTTGCGCGAGGCGCCGATCGCGCACCTGACCCGGGTGGTATCATCCGGCCGCCAAAGGTGGTCTCGTGAAGATTCGCAGCCTCGAAGCGCGCGAGATCCTCGACTCGCGCGGCAATCCCACGGTCGAAGTCGACGTCGTGCTCGAGTCGGGAGCGCGCGGCCGCGCCGCCGTTCCATCGGGCGCCTCCACCGGTACGCGGGAAGCGCTCGAGCTCCGCGACGGCGACAAGCGCCGGTATGGCGGCAAAGGGGTCGAGAAGGCGGTCGGTCATGTGAACGGCGAGATCGCCCGCGCCCTCAGGGGACAGGACGCCGGACAGAGCGCGGTGGACGCGGCGCTCATCAAGCTCGACGGCACCCCGAACCTGGGACGCCTTGGCGCGAACGCCGTGCTCGGCGTGTCCATGGCGGTCGCTCATGCCGGGGCAGCGCAGGCCGGCCAGCCGTTGTATGAGCACCTCGCTTCGCTCGTTCCGCAAGCCGGCCGATCGTCGCCTCTCCTGCCCGTGCCGATGATGAACGTCCTCAACGGCGGGGCGCACGCGGACACGAACGTGGATTTCCAGGAATTCATGGTCATGCCGCTCGGCCTGCCGTCGTTTGCCGAAGCGCTGCGCGCCGGAGCCGAGACGTTCCATGCGCTGCGCGGGCTGCTCAAAAAGCGCGGTCTCGCGACCGGCGTCGGCGACGAGGGCGGGTTCGCGCCGAATCTGTCGTCCAATCGGCAGGCGGTCGAGCTGGTCCTCGAAGCCGTGCAGTCGGCCGGCTACAAACCCGGACACGACATCTATCTCGCGCTCGACGTCGCCTCGAGCGAGTTCTGGGACGACACATCGAAGAGTTACGTCCTGAAGAAATCGGGCGAAGGCACCAAGTCCTCCGACGAGATGATTGCGCTGTACGAAGACTGGCTGCGTCAGTATCCGATTGTCTCGATCGAGGATGGCCTGAGCGAAGGAGACTGGCCGGGCTGGACGCGTCTCACCGCCGCCCTCGGAGCGGGCGTGCAGCTCGTCGGCGACGATGTGTTCGTCACGAACCCGGCGATTCTGAAAAAAGGGATCGCGCAGGGCGTCGCCAACGCGCTGCTCGTGAAGCTCAACCAGATCGGCACCGTGACCGAAACCATCGCCGCGATGGAAACCGCCCGCCAGGCGGGCTACGCGCGCGTGGTGTCGCACCGATCCGGGGAGACCGAAGACACGACGATTGCAGATTTGGCAGTGGCCACCGGCGCCGGTCAGATCAAGACCGGCTCGGCCAGCCGCTCGGACAGGACGGCTAAGTACAACCAGCTCTTACGGATCGAGGCCGCGCTCGGACCCGCGGCGCGGTTTGCGGGGCGCGAGGCGGTCAAGCAGGTCGCCTAGATATGCGCGTCGTCCTCCTCCGCCACGGCGAAAGCACCTGGAACAAAGAGAATCGCTTCACGGGGTGGACGGATGTCGACCTCAGCGACAAGGGGCGCGAGGAGGCGCGCGAGGCCGGACGTCTGCTCGCCGGGCAGCAGATGCGCTTCGACATTGCCTACACCTCCGTGCTGACGCGCGCGATTCGCACCTGCTGGATCGTCCTCGACGAGCTCGACCTGCTCTGGATCCCCATGGAAAAGGACTGGCGGCTCAACGAGCGCCACTACGGCGCGCTGCAGGGGTTGAACAAGGCCGAGACGGCGGCGCGGCACGGTGAAGAGCAGACGAAAATCTGGCGGCGCAGCTACGACATTCCCCCGCCGCCGCTCTCGCCCGACGACGAGCGTCATCCGTCGCGCGACCCCCGATACGCCCCACTCTCGACGCAGGAGCTTCCGTCGACCGAGTCGCTGAAGGACACGGTCGCCAGGTTTCTCCCGTACTGGACGGAGACGATTGCGCCGGCGATTCGTGACGGGAGGCGCGTGCTGATCACCGCGCACGGCAACAGTCTGCGCGCGCTCGTGAAGTATCTCGATCGGATCTCGGACGAAGACATCGTCGCGCTGAACATTCCGACCGGAATCCCGCTGGTGTACGAACTGGATGCGTCACTGAGGCCGGAGCGACACTACTATCTGGGCGATCCGGAGGCAGCGCAGCGCGCCGCCGAAGCGGTGGCGAAACAAGGAAGCCGTGGTCCGGGGTAAGACCCGGCGAGGTTACTCGACTTCTTTTTCCGTCGGCTCTTCCGACGAGATGCGGAGCGACTTCAGAAACCGGCGATCGTTCGCGCTCATCTCGAAAGTCTGCCGGGCGGCGACTTTTCGAGCGCCGGTGCCTTTTTGCGTCGCGCCCTTTTCGCGATCGACGAAGCCGATGACGGCCTCGAGAGAGATCCGCATTTCCAATCCGGCCGCCCGCGCTTTTTCACGGCAGGCCTCGACGCGCGCATCATCGCCGACGGCGGCAGAGATCGCTTCCGTGAGTTCGCGTGCCAACTGGTTCACGAGCGAATCCATGCGGACCTCCAGACGCTGCCGGGCCGGGCGACCGGCGCAGAGACCAGCCAGACGAAGCGAAGCTTCGGGCGAAGTTTCGAATCGCGCGAGCCGGGGATTGAATCGACCATTGCGGAGCCGGTGTCGGGGAAAAACTGCGGCAATTGTAGACAGGCACCTGTGACGTGTCAAACGTCATTCCTGTCGATGCGTACGATCAACCGCGGCCTGCGCCGCTCGCGCGACGCGGCGGCGCACGAAATTCGCGAGATCCACGAATGCGTAAGTGCGCAAATGTGAGAAACACATCGCTCGGCTAGAATTCAGCGACATGAGTCAACCTTTTGCAGGACCTTTCGACGCGCCGCACGCCGACGACGACGAAAATGTTCTGCCCGGCGTGTTTCCCTACACGCGCGGCATCCAGCCCACGATGTACCGCGGGCGGCTGTGGACGATGCGTCAGTACGCGGGGTTCGGCACCGCCGCGGAATCGAATGCGCGCTATCGCTATCTGCTGTCGCACGGCGTGAGCGGACTGAGCGTCGCGTTCGATCTGCCGACGCAGATGGGATACGACTCCGATCATCAGCTCGCGGCCGGCGAAGTCGGCCGCGTCGGCGTCGCGATCGATTCGATCGAAGACATGGACGCGCTCTTCGACGCGATCCCGCTCGATCGCGTCTCGACGTCGATGACGATCAACGCGACGGCGATCATTCTCCTCGCGCTCTACGTCGGCGTCGCGCGGCGCCGGAACATTCCGCTCGACCGGTTGAGCGGCACGATCCAGAACGACATTCTCAAGGAGTACGTCGCGCGCGGCACCTACATCTATCCGCCGCGGCACTCGCTGCGCATCGTCACCGACATCTTCTCCTGGTGCGACCGCGAGCTGCCGAACTGGAACACGATTTCGATCAGCGGGTACCACATCCGCGAAGCGGGATCGACGGCGGTGCAGGAGGTCGCGTTCACGCTGGCGAACGCGATCGCCTACGTCGAGGCGGCGCGGGCCGCCGGGCTCGATGTCGATCGGCTCGGCCAGCGGCTCTCGTTCTTCTTCGCCGCGCACAACGATCTGCTCGAGGAAGTCGCCAAGTTCCGGGCGGCGCGGCGCCTGTGGGCGTTCATCATGCGCGACCGCTTCGGCGCCCGCAGCGACCGCGCGATGCAGCTGCGCTTCCATACGCAGACGGCGGGGAGCACGCTCGCCGCCCGTCAGCCCGATAACAACATCGTGCGGGTCGCGATTCAGGCGCTGGCGGCGGTGCTCGGCGGCACGCAATCGCTGCACTGCAACGGCCGTGACGAGGCGCTGGCCCTCCCCACCGAGGAATCGGCCCGGATTGCGCTCCGGACCCAGCAGATCATCGCGGCCGAAACCGGCGTCGCCAACACCGTCGACCCGGTCGGCGGCGCGTGGGCCATCGAAAGGCGCACGGCGGAGATCGAGCGTGAGGCCCGGGCGCTCATCGAGGCGATCGATGCCGCCGGCGGCACGCTCGAAGCCATCGAAGGGGGCCGCATCCAGCGGCAGATTCAGGAGTCGGCGTACGCAGATCAACAGGCGATCGAGCGCGGTGAACGCGTCGTCGTCGGCGTCAACCAGTTCGTCACGGACGAGCCGAACACGATCCCGCTGCTGCGGATCGATCCGGAGAGCGAACGGCGCCAGATTGCCGCGGTGCAGGAAGTCCGGCGGACCAGGGATGCCGCACGCTGGAAAGCGTCGCTCGAGGCGATCGATCGCGCGGCGCGGGAGGGATCCAACCTGGTCCCTCCAATCATCGACGCGGTGATGGCGCGCGCGACGCTTGGCGAGGTCGCCGACGCGCTTCGCGGGGTGTTTGGCGAGCATCGTGAGATCCACACCTGAGCCGCTCCTTCGCGTCGAGCACCTGCGGACAGTGTTTCAGCTCGCCGGCAGGGGTGAAGCGGCGGCGGTCGACGATGTCTCGTTCGAAGTGGGCCGCGGCGAGA
>Ga0114129_10005444_pt1 | contig 17986 bp, 15 predicted proteins | sample RhiMetdeltSRZDD1_FD_80071 | JGI IMG/M metagenome (GOLD analysis project Ga0114129, IMG submission 80071) | Populus rhizosphere microbial communities from Tennessee, USA - Rhizosphere MetaG P. deltoides SRZDD1 (version 2) (version 2) | ecosystem: Host-associated > Plants > Roots > Rhizosphere >...
GCACGATCCCGAGCCTAACGAATGCCACGAGGGACCGGATGCGCGTCATGGCGTCGTGATCGTAACCAGGACAACGACCGTCTGCGACGGGAACGTGGGGTCGGCCACGCTGCCGGCCCCGGCGCGCGGACCGCCGGCCAACGGCGAGAAAAACACCGGATTGACGCGGTCGACGGCGACTGCCGACGCGCGTTCGACGCTCGTCATGCCTTGTCCGCTCGCACCGGTCGCCGCTCGGAGCGACGGCGGCGGCGCGGCCCCTGGAACCTGACTGAGTCGCTGACCGGCGAGCGAAAAGCTCGGATCGAGCCGAAGCGCGTTTCGATACTCGTTTGCCGCGCGCGGATAATCGCCTGTCACCTCGAAACGCACAGCGCGGCTGTACGCGAGCAGCGCCGCGATATTCCGCGTGGGGCGCTGCTCGATCCGCGCGCGCGCGGCGGGCGTGAGGTTGACGCCGAGCTGACCCAGCAGGCGCAGGGCGAGCTCCTTTTCCGCCGTGAGGATGTCGGCAACCGGCGCGGCTGCCGACACGCCCGCTCGTACGTCACCGGTCGCGACGTCTGCGATGCGTGCGTCGATCGCGAGTTGGCCGCCGGGGCGTTGCGACAATGCTCCGAGCACGAGGCGCCGCGCTCCGACGAGCTTCCCGACGCGGGGTGCCGTCGCAGGATCGACGCGACCGGCCTCGACGAGCTGGACTTCGCGCAACAGCGCGTCGAGACGCAATCGATCGACGAGCTGGAGCTGGCCGCTCTGCTGCAGATCGGTCGTCAGGATGTCAGCGAGGCCGTAGGCGAGCGGCGCGATCAGCGTGTCCGACGTGCTCACGGAGAACGGCGTCACCCCAACCGACCGTTCGGGGAACGACGCGACCGCGATGGAGCGCTCGTTTGCGATCGCCTGGCGCGCTGCAGCTTCCGCTTCCGTGACTGGTTGTGGTGCTCCTCGCCCGCCGGTGGACGAGGCGTGGCATGCCGCGCCGATCCCGATGCAGGCGATGAGCCACGATCGGAGCGTTGCGTAACGGGTGAGACGGATGGGGAACGGCATCATCGAGGATCGAGTCGCTGCACCGACGCCGGCACGACCGCGCCTAACGTGGAGAACGTGAATGTTTGTACGGCCGGGCCGAGGCCTGCCGTAGTCGTCGTGACTGTGAGCTCGAACGTGTAGGTGCCGAACGGCAGCTGGAAGAAGTTGATGGAGAGGACGAGCGTCGCCGGCGTGAACGTTTGATTCAGCCGCATCGACGTGATGTAGTTGTTGATCGGGCCCGAGACATACCGAACGGATGGAACGAGTCCTTGTGCTGTCCCGAGTGAGCTGCCGATCCTGACGTCAACCGAGTTCGTGTCCGACGAATAGGCCAGCGTTAGGCCGTCCATCGTGTACGTGAACACGGCCTGCTGTTGCGTCGTAAACAGCGTGGCGGTCTGTGTGTACTTGCCGGGCGCCAGGGTCAGACAGACGTTCGCAGCGCTCGCAAGACCGTTTGCGTCGGATGTCGTGACCGGCCCCGCCGGGCACCCGGACGGCCCGGACCACCCGATCGACGCGCCGCCAACCGGAATCCCGTTCGCGTCCACGGCGCGCACGACGAACGTACAGCCGGTGGACCGCGTGGCGCACGACGATCCCTCGCCGGACACCTTCTCGAGGCGCGACGCAGGAAGCGGCTGCGCTGCGGTGAACTGCGCCGAGCTGCTCACCGTTCCGAGCGTCGCTCGCACTGTGGTCGTACCCACCTTGAGCGCGCGGACGTCGACGGCCACGCCGGACGTTGTCGAAAGGCTTCCGATCGTTGCATCGGTGATCGACCACGTGACCGCCACATTCGGCAATGTTGCGCCGTTCGCATCCTGCACGGTCGCGGTGAAGCGCGCCGTCTGGTTGAGCGGCGCCGTGCCTGACGACGGCGCGATCACGATGGCAGCGGCAGCCACCGAAACTGGCGTGGTCACCGTTTGGGTGCCGCTCGCGGCGGTGAGCGTCGTCGTGATCGTCGCCTGGCCCACGCCGACGCCGCGGACCAGCCCTGCTGCATCGACGGTCGCGATGGCGGGTGCGCTCGACGCATACGACACCGCGCCGCCCGACACGTTCGTGGCGGTGAGCTGTGCCGTCCGCCCAGCGGTGATCGCGACGCTCGACGGTGCGACGACGAGTGGACCCACGACGCACACGGTCGCTGTGCCGGTTCGAAGACCGCTCGTCGCGGTCACGGTGGCCTGACCCAGCGCAACACCGGTGACGACTCCCGTCGACGCACCGATGGTCGCGACAGCGGAATTGGAAATCGACCAGGCGACGGGGCCAGGCGGCGAATCCACCGCGAGCGTAACGGTCTGGCCGACGATGACGCAGCCGCTGGTCGGGTTCTGACGAATCACGAGCGGCGCTGGCGGCACCACGTTCACGGCCACGGGGTTGCTCGTCTTGCCGCCGGCGCTCGCGGTCACGGATGCCGATCCGAGCTTGAGCGCGCGCACCGTCACGCTGCCACCGGTTGGCGCGCTCAATTGCGCGACGGTCGCGTCGGTGGTTGTCCACGTGACCTGGGCCGCTGTCGTGACGGCGCCGCTCGCGTCGCGCACCGTCGCGGTGAGCTGCTGCTCCTGCGTCACGTTCATGCCTAACGAGGTTGGCGCGACCGTGACGGTCGAGACGGTCACGCCAATGGTTACGCTGCCGAAGTCCACGGACTCGCCCGGGTTCACCGGTCCACCGCGGGCGTCTCGTGTCTGCGTGTCGACCACGTTGCCGCTGGCATCTGCCAGGGTAAGCTCGAGCGTGAGCTGGCAACCGCCCGCCGAAGCAAGCACGCGCTCCGGGTCGGCGAGGCACGGCCCCAGGTCGACGGTGACCGGGACGACCACGGTCGTGCCGGCAGCGATCGCAATCTCGGTGGGGCTCGATGGCAGTGCAACGAAGCCCTCCCGACTCGTCCGGTATCCAATGCGGATTCGCACGCTAGCACCGGCTACGCCGCCAACCACGTTCGCGCTCAACAGCGCGCGCACACTTGGGATGCCCGCCGTCGTCGGCGAGTCGTCGAGACACGCAGCGATGGCGAGTACCGTGATCGAAGCGCCAAGCAGGCGACGCCACGCACGAGAGAGGCGGCCGTCGAAATCACGGACCATCACGACACCTCGCCCACACCGTCTTTAAAGTTGCGACCCGGTGCCGGCGGCTTTCGGTCCGCCTGCCACCGCAGCCCAATTGTAGTTGCGCGGCACTTTGCATCCGCTCACTTCCGCGGGTGTGAACTTCCACTTCGCGACCGCGGCGCGGACCGATCTCGAGAGCGTCGGGTGCGTGCTCTTCACGACCGTGAACGTCTTCATGTCCGCGACGCCCAACGTGTCGACGAGGACGCGAATGCGCACCTCGGCGTGCCCCTGCTTATCGAGCACGCCCTTGGGAAGCCGCTTCGGAATCGGGGCCGGATCTAACGCAACCGGCGCCGGGACGCGCTCCACAGCCAACTCCGGATCGGCCACGGCGCGGCGAACCCACTCCTCGCACGTGACAACTGGATCGGGCGGCGCCATGCGCGCGGGCTTGACCGATGGATCGGCCGCTGGTCGCCCACCACCGCAGGCGACGGCGCCCGCGAGCCCGATAAACCACGAGAGATGACGCATGGACATGAGGAGCGACAAGCTACGGTAGCCACGCCTGCCACGACAGGTCCAGCTCGGCAGATGTCAGGGTGAGGGATCCGGCGGCAGCGCCTCGAACAGCGCCGTGGACAGATATCGTGCGCCGGAATCGGGCGCGATCATCGCCACTCGCTTGCCTGGCCCGAGCTCGCGGGCGATCTGCAACGCGACCCACGTGATCGCGCCGGTGGACATCCCGACGAATAGACCTTCTTCACGCGCAAGTCGGCGAGCCAGCGGAAACGCGTCTTCCTCCCACGCCGGCATGATCCGGTCGACGACCGTTCGATCGAAGTTCGGCGGCACGAAGCCGGGACCCATGCCCTGGAACTGATGCTGGCCTCTCTCTCCACCGGAGAGCACGGCACTCCTCGCCGGCTCGACCGCGACGATCATCGCCGGCGATCCGCGGTCCCGCAGGAATCGCCCGACGCCGGTGATTGTCCCGCCCGTGCCCGAGCCATAGACGAACGCGTCGACCCGGGCATCCATCTGGGTCCATACCTCGGGACCCGTCGTCTCATAATGGATGCGCGGGTTCGCCGGATTGCCGAATTGGTCGGCCATCCACGCGCCCGTCGAGTCGCGAATGCGCTCGGCCTCCTCGATCGCGGCCAGCATTCGGCGATCGGGATCGGTGAGCACCAGGCGTGCGCCATATGCGCGCAACGTGCGCTTGCGCTCCTCGCTCATCTGAGCCGGGAGGCAGAGCGTCAGCGGGTATCCACGTGCGGCTGCAACCTGCGCCAGGCCGATGCCGGTGTTGCCTGACGTCGGCTCGACGATCATCTGGCCGGGACGCAGTGCCCCGCTTCGTTCGGCATCCACGATCATGCCGAGCGCGGTGCGGTCCTTGATCGAGCCGCCGGGATTCATCCCCTCGATCTTGACCCAGACCTCGGCCATCTGCGGCTCGACGACGCGCGTTAGGCGAACCATCGGCGTGTTGCCGATCGCGGCGTCGATCCGGGCGTCGTGCTCGCCGCGGACCGGAAGTCGTTCGGGAACGGCCATTGTGATGGGGTGGGTCGGCGAGGCAGTGCGAGCCGAATTGCCCCTCGTGGAATCGAACCACGATTCACGGCTCCAAAGGCCGTTGTCTTACCGTTAGACGAAGGGGCACCAGTGTCGAGAGAGAAAGCTAGTCCGACACCTCCACTGCAACAACACGCGTCGCCGTACGCGTGTTGACGATTCGTGATGACGGTTCATGCGCACCCAGCATGTACGGCGCCAGCGTCGATGAAATCAGAAACACCGTGGCGCCGGACCCGGCGAGCATGACGATCGAGAACGAATCGCGAAGTGATGCCATCGTCGATCGAAGCCCAGCGAGCGATGCCGAGATCGCGGCGTAGCGAGGCCCGACAACCGACTCGAAATCGTTATGCGCGATGCGCGATACGCCGAGCCATGTGGTCACGGTGTCGACGGTCAGGGCGGACGCTTCCGGGGTCGCGGCGGTGCGCTCGTCATCGAGCCAACCGTACGCCTCGGCGGTGGACACGCCGAACGGAAACACCACGAGTGCGACATCACGTGCGGGCAAACTCGGCAGCATCAACAATCGCTCGCCACGCCCCCAACCCACGGCAAGCGGCGCGTCCAGCGTCAGAAACGGGACGTCAGCGCCGAGCGGCGCGGCGAGCGCGAGCAATGCGGATTGCGACAGCGGCTCCGGCGCGAGGGCGTTGAGGCAGCGAAGCACGGCCCCTGCGTCAGCGCTGCCGCCGCCAAGCCCCCCGCCCACCGGGATCCGCTTGGTGATCTCGATCGCCCACCCGTTAGGCCACCCGGTAGCGACTGCGTACGCAGTCGCTGCGCGCCAGGCGAGGTTCTGCTCCGTGGGCCCAAGGCCCGCTGCCGGAATGACGTCGCCGGCGCAGTCGAGCGAACGCCCGTGCACGTTGGTTCGGACGGTCACGTCATCGCCAAGCTCGAGCCGGCAGAACAGGGTCTCGAGCTGATGGTACCCGCTTGCTTCACGCGCCAGCACGCGCAGAAAGAGATTGATCTTCGCCTGCGCGACAGTGCGGGCGACCGTCCCCGACGGGTGCGCGCCGCCGGCGGAGGTGCTCATTGCCGGTCGTTAGGCGGCGTCTTGAAATCGCTGAAGTGCAGTCCGAGACGCGCGAAGTAGTACAACCCGATCAGCGTGATCGGAATGAAGGCCAGGACGTGGAACCCGATCGCCCAGCTCACGGCCTGACGACTGCTCACGCCATAGACCTCGAGCCCGACCCTGGCTGCCGCTTCGAACACGCCGAAGAAACCCGGCGACGATGGCAGTGCCACGCCAATCGCGATGATCCCTTGCAGGAAGTTCGCTGCGCTGAATGGTACGTCGATGCCCACGGCCTTGAACGCGATCCAGAACGCCAGTGCATTCACCAGCCAGTGTGCGACCGCCCACAGAAACACGGCGATGAATCGCCGCGGGCTGCGCAAGACACCAAGCCCTTCGGAGAACGTGTGGATGATGTCGCTCCCACGTGCTACCAGCTGCGGCGCGACGCGGCCCACCACACCCGCGTACATGCGAACCAGCTGCTCAGGGAACGCGACGATGACATACAACACCACGAACAGACCGAACGCCCCGACGGCGAACAGACCGGCCGCGCGCTGTATCGGTTGTCCCCCCACCGACATCCCCTGCGGAAACTCCGGCGCCAGCATCGCGCTCACGAGCAGAAGCATCAGCGTCAGCGCATCGAATACGCGATCGACAGCGAGTGACGCGACCGACGCCGTTAGGCTCACACGTTCCGTCTCGCGGGTGAGCGCATAGGCGCGCGCGATCTCACCGAGTCGTGCAGGATAGACGTTGTTGACCATCATCCCGATCGCGATCGACCGCCACAGCGGACCGATCGGCACATCGGGCGCGACTGGACCGAGGATGATCCGCCAGCGAATCGCCCGCAACGGGAAGATGGACGTGGCGACGATGACGGCGAGCGCGAAGAGGCCGAAGTTGGCCTCCGAGATCACCGCCCAGATTTCGGCCGGCGATTCACCGTGCAGCGTCCACACGAGGAACCCGACGCTCAGCGCGATGCCGAGCGCACTTTTCCAGTTGAGTCGCATTTGGTACTAGTCGACGGCGGCGAGATCCAGCAAGTCGAACAGCTCGGCGAGAGCCTCGTCGGTGTTGCCACCAGAGAGTCGCATCAGATCGCGGACCTCGATGGCTCGAGCGAGTGCGGCCCGTCCGCGGTACACGAGATCATCGATCGGCACGAGCGTGGCGTCATCGAGTAATGCTGGCTGTGCGAGCGGTGACTGCTCGAGCTCCGTGAATCCGGCGATTCCGGACTGCAGGAACTGTCGGAGCTCGGCACCGGTGGGTGTCAGTGGCGTGCGCCGTGTGGCTGGCGCGTCACCGCGCGCAGGAGTCGGCCGCACCGGCCGAGTCGCAGCCGGCGTTAGGCGCGGCGGTGGTGGTGGTTGTGCCGGCGGCATGGCCGGCGATGCAATCGGAGTACGCCGTGGCTGATCGAGCGGTCCGAGTCCCATGCCGATCGCCCGGTCCACCGTATTGCCGCGGCCGAGGTTCACGAGCTTTGCGCCGAGCTCCGTGAGTGCGACCGATGGTGAGGCGACGACCGCCGCGCCGGCGTCGATCGATGAAAGGAGAACAGGATCGAGAACGTTCGACTCGCCAGCGGCGCTCCCGAAGAAACGCGCCGCGTCGGCGTTGCCAAAGCTCTCGATCGTCCAGCGGATCACACGCAACGCCGCGCGCAGCTCGTGTGCGGCGCGATCGCGACTCACGGCGGTGGATGCCGCCCTCGCGTCGGCCACCAGCCGTCGCAGGTGCTCGGCAAGCGACGTCACTTCATTGCGGAACCGTGCTTCCAGCGTCGATGAAGGTCGATCCGCGCGCGACACCACGTGCGGTCCAGCGTCGCCGAAGAACAGGTTCGCAACTGGAACGACTTTCTCCTCGTCACGCGCTTGCTGATGAACGGCCGCGGCTGCCGCGGTGAAGCGCCGAACCTCGGGCGCCGATGCGTCCGGGCGCCCCGTCGTGCGAAGCTCACGCGCCGCGCGCCGCAACACGTGCGCAGACGCGTCGTACACCTCGGCGTGCTGTGGCGTGAGCGTTCTCCCCTCGCCGGTGCCGGTCGTCGCCGCGTATTCGATCGCATCCGCAACGTCGGCGAGCGGCGGCAGATCCTTGAGCGCGGAGATCCCGCGTAAGGCACGAACTCGGCCAAGCGCTTCGTCGAGCGATCGCTGATTCGTCGGAGCGGCCACGTATGCATCGAGCGCAGCGGCCACACCTTCGACTTCGGAGGCGAAGAACGTCGGGCTCACGGCGCCGCTGATCGGCGTGTTAGGCGCGACGGCGCCTTCCGGCACGAACGCTCGCAACTCCGCAATGCGGGCGGCCGCGCGCTGTTCCTCAGCGGCGCCCCAACTGCGAACGGTGCGAAGAAGGATTCGGATGTCATCGATCGCCGCAACAATGGCCGAGCGAAGCTCGGTGCTCCAACGCACCGAGCCGTCGCGCAGCCCGCGCCCCACGCGCTCCACCGAGCCCGCGAGCTCGGCCATGCGGAGCAACTTCGCCATGGTGGAGCTGCCGCGGAGCGCGCGAGCAGCCGTGATGAACGGCGTCGAGTCCGGCGGCGCGGTCACGGCGGCGCCGACGATCCCGTCGAGCTGGTCGACGTACTCGCTCGCCTCGAGGATGTAGAAGTCCAGCAGACCCACTGCCACGCTCATGCCCGCTCCACGCGAGGAGACCGATCGAAGTTAAGCGGCACCCTCAAGGACGGTCTACCCTCGGGTCCGCGCAACATCCATGACCGCACGCATTTCCCGGACGGCTTCCGGCAGACCCACGAACACCGCGCGACTGACAATCGAATGGCCGATGTTCAGTTCTTCGACCTCCGGGATGGCGGCGACCGGCCCGACATTGCGGGTCGTCAGGCCATGGCCTGCATGGACGGCGAGCCCCAGCCCACTCGCGTGGCGGGCGGCCTCCTCCAACGCACGAAGGACAGCCGGGTCGTTCGGATGGTGCGCGTAGCGCCCGGTATGGAACTCGATGGCCACGGCGCCGAGGTCACGGGATCGATCGACGATCCCCAAGTCCGGATCAATGAAGAGGCTCGTACGAACCCCTAACCCCGACAGTCGCTCGATCGCCGAGCGGAGAGCTTTGGGATCCCTGCTGACGTCCAACCCTCCCTCGGTCGTCACTTCCTCACGACGCTCGGGTACGAACGTGACCTGATAGGGCCGGAGTCGGGACGCGATCGCGACCATCTCCGCGGTGCAGGCCATCTCGAGGTTGAACACTGTCCGAACTGTTGTCGTCAGGCGCTCTACGTCGTCGTCTTGGATGTGGCGGCGATCCTCGCGCAGATGCGCGGTGATGCCGTCGGCGCCGGCGTTCTCGCACTCGGTGGCCGCGAGGACGGGGTCGGGTTCTACGGTGCGGCGCGCCTGGCGCAGCGTCGCAACGTGGTCGATGTTAATGTAAAGTCGCTGGTACATGGCAGTTGAACCACCATTTGCACGCCGTTACGCGTGGAGAGGAAGTCCAGTGAAGCGATCGATCCTGTTGTTTTTGCTGGCTGTCGTTGCTTGTAAGTCCGGTTCGACCTCATCGCCCGTTTCGGGTGCCCCGTCGCCCAACCTCCCAGGCGCCCCTGCCCCTCGGCAGGCCGTCGAACGCTTTCTTGGAGCGGCGAAATCCCAGGACCTCCAGGAGATGTCGATTGCGTGGGGGACTTCGAAGGGACCTGCGCGCGACCAGTTCGAGCGCACTGAGCTCGAGAAACGGCTCATCGTCATGCAGGGATGCTACGATACGGACAAGCACCGCATTCTTGATGAACAACCCGGCGACAACGGGAAGCGGGTACTTCGAGTCGAGCTGACGAAAGGCGCCGTGACCAAGACGCCCAGGTTCACGACGGTGAAGGGGCCGTCGGATCGGTGGTACGTGGAGGACGCGGATTTCGCCGCTGTGACTGCGCTCTGCAAGCGATGAGAGCAGGCTCGGCCGAGGAACGCAAGCGACCTTGACGGGATTAGTATTCGGACAGCTCGATGAGGACTCCCGCGGTCGATGACGGATGAAGGAACGCGATGCGCTTCTTCTCCGCGCCAATCCGGGGTGATTCATCGATGAGGCGAATGCCGGCGGCCCGACAACGCTCCAGGGCGGAGTCGAGGTCGTCAACGGAGAAGCAGATGTGATGGATCCCCGGGCCTCGCTTGGCCACGAACCGGCCGATGGGTGAGTCCGGGGATTCCGCTTCGAGCAATTCGACCAGAGGCTCGCCGGCTGAAAGGCCGGCAATGGTTGCTCCATCGGCGTCATCCAGCGGCACCTCGGGTAACTCCAGGATGTCGCGATAGAACGGCAGAATCTCATCGAGGGACCGGACCGCGATTCCGATGTGCGCGAGACGGGTTCCGCGACGGGCTGATCTTTCAGGCATGGCGCGTTCGTAACAAAGGGAGCGCGAGAACTTAATCCGAATAGAGGTCGGGCGAAGCCCGGCGGTGGAGGTTGAGAGAAATGTCGAAGGCAGTGGCAGTGACCGACGCGGACTTCGAGCAGGAGATCGAGAAGCACGATGGCCTCGCGGTGGTCGATTTCTGGGCGACGTGGTGCGGGCCGTGCCGCATGATCGCCCCGATCCTCGATCAGCTTGCGATCGAGTACCAAGGTAAGGCCAAGGTCGCGAAGCTCGATGTGGATTCGAATATTCGCACGGCTACGCGGTTCAACGTGCGCTCGATCCCGGCAGTGCTGTTCTTCAAGAACGGCAAGCTCGTGGACCAGGTCATTGGTGCTGTACCGAAGCCGGCGCTAGAGTCGAAGTTCAAGCAGCACGTTGCTGCCTAACCGATCTAACCGCAGGAATCGGGACCGATTTGCGACGGAGCATCGCGGTCCGCAAGTTTACGCCTGAGAGGCAACTGCCTCTCAGGCGTTTTCCTTTTGATCCCACGCGATGCCGGCAAACGCCGCGCAACTGCGGTACCCCTCCGGGCGCGTTCTCCTCGCGAGAACCAAGCTCGCCTACGTCCACGTTCGTAACCTCCTGACTGACGCCAAGCGCGACAGAACCGCGCGCGTTGCGGGTTACGTAGCGACTTGGCTTCCCGAAGAATTCCTCATTCTGTTTCTTCGCGATGGCGAGGTGGTCAACGCGATAAGCTGCTCCGCCGGTCGCGCGACAGAGCGGATCGCGATCTCTTCTGCGCTCGCGCACATCCCACCGGAGCCTGAATTCGGTGAGATCGCGTTTTTCGAGGCGCCAGCAGAACTGCTCGTCTGTATGTACCACACACTCGTCGTGGAACCAGAGCCGTGGCCGGCCGACTTCGCCGCGGGCGATCCACGCGTGCTGTTCCCGCACCTGCGCGATACGCAGTTCAGCGGAGTCGTAGAGGTAGTGAACCGGGGCACCGCGAACTTCATCGTTCTCAACGACGGTCTCATCGAGCAGACGTACGTTGTCGATGACAACGGCGCGGGCCGCACCGAACAGCTCGCGCGGATTTTCGGACCGACGTCTCCGCGACCGCGCTCACGCGTACGCGCGTGGCCCGGTCCGCTCCGGATGCCGGTTCAGGCCCCGGCGGCCCTCGTCGCGGCGTACCGGGAGCTCGTGACGAAGCTGTACGACGAGCTCGGGTCGTACGGCGTTCCCGTTCCGTCGGCAGTGGGAGAACGCGTTAGGGACGCACTGATCGATCGCCACCCATCGCTGCGCCGATTTGCGGCAGGCTCGAAGTCCGAGGATCCCGCCGATGACGCGGATGAGGTCACGGGAGCGGTTGCCGCATGGGTGACGGAGACCATCCGCGAGTCGCTCGATGGCGATGACGACGCCGCGCGCAGCGTCGTGAAGGCGGCAGCGCGTGAACGACGGCACATGCTGCACGCCGCCGGGTTCCTCTCTGCGCTTCCGTGGGACCTGGAGTGGTAGACACGGGCGCCGAGCACGCCGACTCGCGAGATGCGTCGTCGGGCGGGACGCGCTCGGGTTCTCTCTATATCGTGAGCACACCAATCGGAAATCTTCGGGACATCACGCTGCGGGCGATCGATGTGCTCAACTCGGTGGATCTGATTCTCGCGGAGGACACGAGGCACTCGCGTCATCTGCTCGCCCACCATGGCATCGCGACGCCAATGGTTTCGTATCACGAGCACAACGAAGCGCGTGCAACGGCGACCGCCGTTGCTCGTCTCCGTAATGGGCGCGACGTTGCGTTGATCTCCGACGCAGGGACACCGATTGTGTCCGATCCGGGTGCTCGTCTCGTTCGGGCTGCGGCGGAGGCTGGTATTCCCGTTGTTCCCATTCCTGGCCCCTCCGCCGTGCTCGCCGCCCTCGTAAGTTCCGCGATCGCCAGCGACCGCTTCACATTCTTCGGCTTTCTCGCGCGCAAGGGACGTGAGCGCGACGAGGCGCTCCGAGAGCTCAGCAGCCTCCACCACACGGGCGTATTGTACGAGGCACCGAATCGCGTGGCGGTGACGCTCGACGAGCTCGTGGATCTCGGGGCCGGGTCGCAACGGGCAGTGGTGGCCCGGGAGTTGACGAAACAGTTCGAAGAAGTTCGTCGCGGAACGGTGGTGGAACTCGCGGCGTATTACCGGAGTACGCCGCCGCGCGGGGAGGTCGTTATCGTACTCGAAGGAGCCGCTGTTCGACCGTTGGCAGAAGACGAACTGCGTTCGCGCGCGCATTCACTCCGCGCCGCCGGGCTCAGCGCACGCGAAGTGGCAGCCGCGCTCGTCCGCGACGACGGCGCATCCCGCAATCTTGCTTATCGACTCGCCCACGAAGAATGAGAATTGTTCGAGCAACCTTCGCGACGCTCCTCGCGCTCGCGGTCCTCGGCGCGGCCCACGACGGGCCGCGTCTCGCCATCGCTCGCCTTCAATACGAGGGTGGTGACTGGTATGCGAATCCGTCGAGCATTCCGAATCTGATCGAGGCGATCAACACGCGGACGTCGCTCAGGGTCGACAAGACGGAGGGGCGTGTCACGTTGCTCGACGACCGGTTGTGGGACTATGCGTTTCTCCATGTTACCGGTCACGGCGACATCAAGTTCAGTGACGCGGAGGTCGATCGACTGCGGCAATACCTGCTCCGCGGCGGGTTCCTGCATGTGAGCGACAATTACGGCCTCGATGCCAATTTCCGTCGAGAGATCGCGCGTGTGTTCCCCGACCGTCCCCTGGTGGATGTGCCGCTCGCGCACCCGATCTATCATTTGGTGTACGACTTTCCGAAGGGCGTTCCGAAGATCCACGAGCACGATGGCAAACCGGCTCGGGGGCTCGGGATTTTCATCGGTGACCGACTGGCGGTGTACTACGATTTCTCCTCCGATCTCGGGAATGGATGGGAAGACACCGGCACGTACAACGATCCACCCGAGCTGCATGAGGCGGCGCTTCGCATGGGCGTGAACCTCTTCGTGTACGCCATCACCAGCCGACCCACGGCATGACGGTCAACGATCTCGTCAACCGGGAACGCGGACGTCTTTCGCGACTCATTGCCGCTGCTGGCGGCGCCGCGGCGGTCGGATGCGGCGCGCTGCTCCTGGCTGTGGGCGTCGTCCTGCTCGGACGTGCGCGATGGATCGACCTGCCTCGAGTGCTGCCGTTCGTGATCTGGCTTGCCGTCATCGTCGCCGGCGGAGCGGCGATCTGGTGGACGCGTCGTCGGCTCGCCCGCGACGCTTCGATCGGCGGCCTCGCTTTCGAGGTGGAGCGCGAGCAGTCGCTGCGCGCCGGGCTGCTTCGAGGCGCCCTTGAGGTCGCGAACTCAGGGACGCTCGGTCGTTACAACGCCGAACAAGTCGCGCGACGACTCCGTGAGAAGACGGGTGGAAAGTCGCTCACGCCGACGCTCACCAAGCGAGCGGTCATCCGCACGGGGATTGCCGCCCTGGCCGGCAGCATCGGCGTCCTGTTGCTGGCAACGCGATCATCCGCCACGCCCGATGGCTGGCAGGCGATCGCACATCCGGTCCGCGCCTGGACCGGAACGTTGCTCGCGCCGATCTCGCTCACGAGCGCTCCGAAAACGGTGCTCCGCGGTGAGCGTGTTTCGCTCGCGATCTCCGCTCCGGATCGCCGCCGGATCACGGTCTACCAGCGCGCGAAGGGGTCAGCGTGGCGTTCGTCTCAGCACGAGGTGCGCGATGGTATCGCGCGGGTGCGGCTCGCGCCCATGGATGCCGACCTGGCGCTCTACGCGACGGATGGCCGCAGCACGAGCGACACCGCATCCGTGCAGATGGTGGAGCGACCGTTCATCGGGGATGTGTCGATCACCGCGACGTTCCCGGGCTACCTCGATCGGCGCGCGGAAACGCTGCCAGTCGGTGAGCCTGCCCAGTTGCCTCGCGGTACGGTGCTCACGATCTCCGGGCATTCCTCGACTGAGCTCACCAGGGTCTCGCTCGCGCGTGCGAGAGATACGCTGCGCCTAACGCCGAGCGGCCGATCGTTCACGGGCCGCATGGCAGTGGTGGATGGCGGTCGTTACGAGTGGAGCGCTGTTGGCGTCAGCGGACCGATCTCCGAGGTGCCGGCAGCGCTCGAGCTGGAGGTCGTCCCGGATTCGTCGCCGCGCATCGAGATTCTGTCGCCCGCGACCGACTCGACCGTGTCGGCGGCCGACACGATCCCGCTCTCGTTCCTTGCGACCGACGACCACGGGCTCGCGAGCGTCGTGCTTCGGGTGTGGCGGCAGCCGGACGGAGGAGCCGCCAGCCCCGAGACGGCGCGACCGCTGCTCTCCCAGCCAACCACGCAGTGGACTGGCGACGCGTCGCTGTCGCTGCCGTCGCTCGGTGTGCAACCCGGCGAGGCAGTGCACGTGATCGCGACCGCGGTGGATGCGTCGCCGTGGAAACAGACCGGGTCGACTCGCGAGCTCGTGTTGCGCGTGCCGGGCGTGAGTGAGGCTCGCGCCAACGTGCGCGCTGCCGCGGACTCCGCCGTGCAGCGCGCGCAGGCGGCGGCCGCCGCGCAGAAGGCGCTCCAGCAGCGCACGAACGAAGCGGCTCGCGCGCGTCAGCGCAACATTCCTCAGAAGTCGGCCCAGCAGAACCAGAAGGGGCAGAACTCGATGTCATACGAGTCTGCCCAACAGGCGCAGGCACTCGCCAAGGAGCAGCGGGAGCTTGCGGAGCGCATGCAGAATCTCCAGCAGAACGCGCAGCAGATCGAGAAGCAGCTCAAGCAGAGCGGCGCGCTCGACAGCGCGCTCTCGGCGCGGCTGGAAGAAGCGCAGAAGCTGCTGCGCGACGCATTGACGCCGGAGCTGGCGGAGAAGCTGCGGAAGCTCGAGGAGTCTGCACAGAAGCTCTCGGCGGAGGACGCTCAGAAGGCGTTAGGCGACCTGGCGCAGCAGCAGCAGAGGCTTCGTGAGCAGCTCGAGAAGAGCGTCGAGATGCTGAAGCGCGCGGCACTCGAAGGCGCGATGCAGACGCTCAAGGAAGAAGCGAAGGACATCTCGAAGGACGAGCGCGCGAACGCGGACTCGATGGCGAAGGCGAGAGACGCGGCGCAGAAGCAGGAAGCACAGCGCGACGCGCGGGATCTGGCCGATCGGTCGCGCGATCTCGCGAAGCAGATCGATGAGTTACAAAAACGGCTCGAGCGTGAGAATGCCGAGCCGGGCGCACAGCGTGTGAACGAGGCGAACCAGCAGGCCAAGGAATCGGCCGAGGCGATGGAGCGTGCGGCGCGCAACCAGCCGCCCGAGCAGCAGAATGGTCAGCGCTCGCCGCAGCAGACGGCGCAGCGCCAGACTGGCCAGCAGCAAAGCGGCCAGCAGCAGAGTGGGCAGCAACAAACAGGTCAGGGCGAGAAGTCCCAGGACAGGAATGCGCAGGGTCAGAAGGGTCAGAAAAAGCCGGAACAGGGACAGCCGGGCGCACAGAAGCAAAGCCAGGAGAGCCAGCAATCGCAGCAAGGGCAGCAGCAGGGTCAGCCCGGCCAACAGGGACAACAGAGTGGGCAACAAAGTGGTGGACAGCAGTCCGCGAAAGATGCGGCTGACGCCATGCAGAAGGCCGCCGACCAACTCGCCGATGCGCGCCAGAAGCAGATCGATGCGTGGAAGCAGGAGCTGACGTCGGAGCTGGACCAGTCGATCAACGAGATGCTGCAGCTGTCGCGACAGCAGGACGCAATCGAGCAGAAGGCGCGACAGGGTGCCGACAAGCAATCGCTGCAGGCCGAGCAGAGCGCGCTCCAACAGGGCGTCCAGCAGGCAGGCAAGCGACTCGGCGAGGCAGGACAGAAGTCGTCGCTGCTCACGCCACGTGCGCAGCGCTCCGTGAGTGATGCGCAAAAGAAGGTGGAGCAGGCGACGCGCGACCTCGCCAACGCTCGGCAGAGCGAGCAGGCGGCGGGGTCGATGCGCGAAGCGTCCGAGTCGCTCAATCAGGCCGCTGCGTCGCTCGTGCGCGATCGCGAGCGCGCGCAGAACGCGAATTCAGCATCGGGGTTCCAGGAGATGCTGGAGCAGCTCAAGGACATGGCGCAGCAGCAAGGGTCGCTGAATTCCCAGACGGCGGAGCTCATTCCGCGGCCGGGCGCGCAACTGGATCAGCAGGGGCGTGAGCAGTCGCGCCAGCTCGGGCGGCAGCAGCGTGAAGTTGCGGCGTCGCTCGAGGAGATGAGCGATCAGGATCGAAGCGGTCGCGCCGAGGAGCTGGCGAAGGAAGCGCGGCAGCTCGCGCAGGCACTGGAGGCTGGCGCACTGGATCCGAACGTCATCGACCGACAGCAGCGGCTGTTCCGGCGCATGCTCGATGCCGGCCGCACGCTGGAGCGCGACGAGCGTGAGGACAACGGCAAGCGCGAGGCGAAAGCCGCCACGGGCAACGAGCTGTTCCTGCCGCCTAACGCGTCGGCGAATGGCAAAGCGGCGTCGCGATTCGCGATGCCGAACTGGAACGATCTCCGCGGGCTGACGCCGGAAGAGCGGCGTCTCGTGCTCGATTACTTCAAGCGTATCAATGCGGAGAAGCCGTAGCGCCGCTACTGCGTTCACGTTCGCATGGCTGTTGTTGGCGCTCGCGCCTCGGGCCGCGCGAGCGCAGGCGCAACCAGGGCTGCCGATGCGCGCGCTCGAGCTGGAGCAGGCAGGGAAGTGGAAGGAAGCGCTCGCGGCGTACCGCGCGGCGCTCGATGAGTCGCTGATCGCATCGATTCTCGGGATCGAGCGCGTGTACGATCAGCTCGGCAAGCGCGACTCCATCCTGCCACTCATCGACTCGCTGATCACGAAGCGGCCACGAGAGCCGATGCTGCGCACCATTCAGTTGCGCACGCTGTCCTACCTGCACCGCGACGAGGCGACCGCCGCTGCATTCGAGCGATGGGTGCAGCTGTCACCGCGCGACGCGGCACCGTACCGCGAGTACGCGCGCATCCTGCTCGATGACACGCGAGCCGCCGCCGCCGACACGGTGCTGCAGCGCGCGCAGCGCGCGTTAGGCGGTACCAAGGACATCACCGTCGAGATGGCGCAGCTCCGCGCAGCCACCGGCTTGTGGGAGCTTTCGGCGCGAAGCTGGCGCGACGCGATGATGACGTCGCCGTACCTCGATCAGGCGGCAGTCTTCTCGCTCTTCCCGACGCCCGATTCAGTCCGAACCGCCGTACGCCAGGTTTTCCGGGCGCCGCCGATCCAGGTCGATTCGCGTCGCGCGCTCGCACTGCTGGAACTGCGCTGGAGCTCGGCGCGTGAAGGATGGCTCGCGCTGCGCGATCTACCGCCGAGTGACGAGGCGGCAAAAGCGTGGACGGAGTTCGGTGATGATGCCGAAGCGTCTGGCGCGTGGTTAGTCGCGCGCGACGCGTTCGCCGCGGCACTCGCCTACAAGCCGACGCGCGAGCTTGCGGTTCGAGCCGCGAACGATGCATTGAGCGGGTCCGATGCTAGCTCCGCAGTGAAGCTGCTCGAGCCCTACGCGACCGCTACCGATAGCGAAAGCGTTCGCTCGGTGCTCCCGCTTCGTGTGCGTGCGCTGAGCGCGCTCGGCCGCGCCGCCGACGCCGAAGCGTTGATCACGGCGAACAGCTCCCGGCTCGATTCGCTCGCGCGCGTGCGTCTGGTCCGAATGGCGGCGTGGGGTTGGGTCCGTGCCGGTGACCTCGCAAAGGCACGCGCCGCGATGGGCACGACGCCGATGGGCGAAGACGAGGATCGCACGATGGGGTGGATCTCGTTGTACGAAGGCGATCTTCGTTCCGCACGCCGCATCCTCAAGCGCTCCAGCGAAACGAATCCGGA
>Ga0114129_10005445_pt1 | contig 17985 bp, 25 predicted proteins | sample RhiMetdeltSRZDD1_FD_80071 | JGI IMG/M metagenome (GOLD analysis project Ga0114129, IMG submission 80071) | Populus rhizosphere microbial communities from Tennessee, USA - Rhizosphere MetaG P. deltoides SRZDD1 (version 2) (version 2) | ecosystem: Host-associated > Plants > Roots > Rhizosphere >...
GCGTACGCGGCGGAGCGGCTCGCCGGGTCGCGCTACGCCGTCGACAACCTCACGCCGCCGGGCGCCGAGCCCCACGACCTCGAGCTCACGGCGAAGGCGGTCGCCCGGATCGAGAGTGCCGACGTCGTCCTGTATCTCGGGCGCGGCTTCCAGCCGGCGGTCAGCGCAGCCGTCGACCAGGCGAACGGAAAGACCCTCGACGTCCTCCAGGGCCTGCCGCTGCACACCGCGCAGGGACAGGCGGAGGGCCTGACCGCCGACCCGCACGTGTGGCTCGACCCCGTCCTCTTCAGCCAGGTCGTGCAACGGATCGGCGCGGTCGTGCACGCGTCTCCCACCCCGCTCGTGCGCGAGCTCCGGCAGCTCGACCGCGAGTACCGGAGAGGCCTGCGGAACTGTGCGCGCAAGGACGTCGTCACGAGCCACGCCGCGTTCGGCTACCTCGCGCGGCGCTACGGCCTGCGTCAGGTCGCGATCACCGGCCTGACGCCGGAGGCGGAGCCGGCGCCGCAGCAGCTCGCGAACGTGGTGCGCCTCGTACGCCGCTCGCATGCGACGACCGTGTTCTTCGAACGGCTCGTCTCACCGCGCCTCGCGGACACGGTCGCACGTGAGGTCGGTGCGAAGACCGCCGTGCTGGACCCGATCGAGGGACTGACGCCGGACGAGCAGAAGCAGGGCGACACCTACCTCACCCTCATGCGCCAGAACCTCGCAGCGCTGCGAAAAGCCCTCGCATGCCGCTAGCCGTCCGGCTCGATCACGTCTCCTTCGCGTACGGCCACGGCCCACCCGTGCTGCGTGACGTGGACCTCACCGTCGACCGGGGCGAGTTCGTCGCGATCGCGGGGCCGAACGGGGGCGGGAAGACGACGTTGCTGCGCCTCGTGCTCGGCCTCGAGCAGGCGACGAGCGGCCACGTCCACGTCGCGCTGGGCCGCCGGGGCTATCTCGCGCAGCGGGCGCAGACGCCGATCGACGCGCCGTTGACGGTGCGCGAGCTCGTCGGCGCGGGACGCGTCGCGAGGTCGCGCCTGCTCGGCCCGCCAGCACGCGCCGACCGTCAGGCGGTCCGGGAGGCGATCGAGCGCGTAGGCCTGAACGCGCAGGCCGATCGGCGGCTGACGACGCTGTCGGGCGGACAGCAACAGCGCGCGTTCATCGCCAAGGCGCTGGCAGGCGAGCCCGAGCTGCTCGCACTCGACGAGCCGACGACCGGCGTCGACGTCGAGGCACAGGAGGCGGTCGCCGGCCTGCTGCAGCGGCTCGGCGGCGAGCTGGGCATGACCGTCCTGTACGTGTCGCACGAGTTCGGCGCCGTCGAGCACTTCGTCGAACGACTCGTCCTGGTGCGCGAGCGGATCGTCTTCGACGGGCCTCCTTCGGACCTGCCCGGTGTCTGGCACGACCCCTCGCACGCCCATGCTTGACCTCGAGTTCATGCGGCACGCGTTCGGCGCCGGCATCGTCGTCGGGCTGCTCGCGCCCGCGGTCGGGTTCTTCCTCGTGCAGCGACGCCTGAGCCTGATCGGCGACGGCATCGGCCACGTTGCGTTCGCCGGCGTTGCCGTCGGCTACCTGCTCGACCTGCCGCTCGTGCTGACGGCGCTCGTCGTGTCCGTCGTCGGCGCGCTGTCGATCGAGGGGTTGCGTGCGCGGCGCAGAACGGCGGGCGACCAGGCGCTCGCGCTCGTCTTCTACACGGGAATCGCTGCCGGGGTCGTGCTCATCTCCGCCGCGGGCGCGCTGAACGTGAACCTGTTCCAGTTCCTGTTCGGCTCGATCCTGACGGTGACGCGCACCGACCTGATCGTGATCGCCGCGCTCGGCGCCGCGGCTCTGGCGCTCGTTGCGCTGCTCTACCGGCCGCTCGTCGCCGTCGTCGTCGACGAGGAAGGCGCGCGCGTGGCGGGTCTGCCCGTGCCGGCGCTGAACGCGCTGACGGCCGCGCTCGCCGCCGTGACGATCGCGCTCTCGATGCGCGTCGTCGGCATCCTGCTGATCGCGGCGTTGATGGTCCTCCCCGTCATCGCCGCGTCACGCATCGCGTGGAGCATGCGCTCGGCAATCCTGATCGCGATGGCGATCGGCCTCGGCTCGGTGTTGACGGGCATCACGGTCGCGTATTACGCGAACCTGCCGCCCGGCGGAACGACGGTGCTCGTCGCCGCGGCCGCGGTGGTCCTCGCCGAGCTGGCGTCAGCGCCGGCGCATCTGCTCGGCGGTCGTCCGCGCTGATTCATGCACGGCGCGGCGCCGGGACTCCGGGTCCTCAGGAGCAGGCTCCGCCCGGTCGACAGTCAGCTCGGCGCCCTCGAACTCATCGCGCTCCTCGACGATCGAGCGCGACTCGTCGAGCTTGCGGCGCAACTCGTCGGCGCGCGGATCCGGAACTACCGGAGCGGTCTTTCGACGGCGACGGAGAAAGCCAAGCAACGCGAAGACACCGAGAACCCACGCCCACGGACGGCGCACGGGGCGATGCTACACTGCCGCCGCTTCCTGCCTCGTCATCGCGTCGTCCCTTCCCGAACGGCGCCCGCCGACGAGGCCGATTCAGACCACAGGAAGGGAGGTCTCGGGAATGTTGGTTGCATACGAAATCTTGCTCATGCTCGATCCCGAGCTGCCGGAGCAACGGCAGGAGGAGATCGTCAAGCGTACGAGCGACCTGGTGAAGGACGCCGGGGGCAAGTGGGTCGGGCACGACGCCTGGGGACGCCGGCGGCTCGCCTACGAGATCGCCCACAAGCCCGAGGGCACCTACCACCTGCTCAACTTCGACGCCGAGCCGGAGACGCTGGAGGAGCTCTCGCGCATCCTCCGCATCACCGACGGCGTCATGCGCCACCTCGCGGTGCGCCGCATCGAAGGGGGCTCGCCCGGCCCGCCGCCGGAGCCGGAGCCCGAGCCCGAAGCCGTCCCCGAGCCCGCCTATGCTGAAGCGAACACAAGTTCGGAAGAGGAGTAGAACATGGCCAACATCAATCGCGTCGTGCTCGTCGGCAACCTGACCCGGGACCCGGAGCTACGACACACCCCGAGCGGCACCGCGGTCTGCAAGCTGCGCATCGCGGTCAACACGCGTCAGAAGGACGCCCAGGGCAACTGGGGCGACAAGCCGAACTACTTCGACGTCACCGTCTGGGGCAACCAGGGCGAGAGCTGCGCGCAGTACCTCTCGAAGGGGCGCCCCGTCGGCGTCGACGGCAGGCTCGACTGGCGCGAATGGGACGCGCAGGACGGGACCAAGCGCCAGGCGGTCGAGATCATCGCCGACACGGTCCAGTTCCTGGGCAGCCGCGGTGAGGGCGGCGGCGAGGGCGGCGAGCGCCAGTTCGTGCCTGCGGCTGCGACCGCGGGCAACGAGGACTTCTCCGGTTCGCCGGACGACGACATTCCCTTCTGATGCCGCAGCGAGGAGGAGGAGAGAAGCGGGACCGCGACCGGCAGCCGGGGCGTAAGCGTCCGGGCGCGGCCGGCCCGATCCGCAAGCGCGGTTGTTACTTCTGCAAGGAGAAGGTCGACGAGATCGACTACAAGAACGCGAACCAGCTGCGCCGCTACGTCTCCGAGAAGGGGAAGATCCGGTCGCGACGGATCACCGGAGCGTGCCGGCGCCATCAGCGGCAGGTCGCGGTCGCCGTCAAGCGGGCGCGTGAGATGGCGCTGCTGCCCTACGTCTCGGACTCGCGCTAGATGGAAGTCATCCTCCGCCAGGACATCGACAAGGTCGGCCTCCGCGGCGAGGTCGTGAACGTCGCGCGCGGTTACGCGCGCAACTTCCTCTTCCCGCGCGGTCTCGCCGACGAGGCGACGCCCGCACGGGTGGCCGAGGTCCGCAAGGTGGAAGACCGGCGCGCGCAGCACGAGGCGAAGACGTTCGACGAGGCGCAGTCCCTGGCCGACAAGCTCGGCCAGATCGAGCTGCGCTTCGACGTCAAGGCAGGGCCGAGCGGCTCCCTGTTCGGCTCCGTCACGCCGACCGACATCACCGACGAGCTCTGGTCGAAGCACAAGATCCGCGTCGACCGCCGCAAGATCGGCACCGACACGATCAAGCGCATCGGCCGCTATCAGGTGCCGATCGAGCTGTTCCAGGACGTGAACGTCGAGCTGCGCACGCTCGTCGTGCCAGAGGGCGGAGAGCTTCCGCCGGAGGAGCAGCTCGAGGCGCTCGCCGCCACCGAGGCTACCGAGGAGCAGGCAGCTGAGAAGCACGAGCTCGATCTCGACGAGCTAGACGCCGCGGCGCTCGCACAGGAGGCGGAGCTCACCGCGAGCGGCGAGCTGCAGCCGTCACGTGAGGACGTCGCCGGCGAGCTGCCGGACGATGACTTCGACCGCGCCGTCGACGCCGGCACCGACGAGAGCTAGCCGCTAAGGCGCCGACTCGACGGCGCCGCATAAAGGCCGTGCGAGCTTCGCTCGCGCGGCCGTCCTCACCAAACCGCCTTGGATCACCGGCACTCGAAGCTCGGAGCCAATCCGACTAGCCGCCCCACATGAGGTACTGCGCGAAGGGCGCGGTACGCAGCAGGAGCCGCGGCCTCCCGCTGCGCGGCACTGCGTAGATCCCGCGCCGGCCTGACCCGACGCACCCGAGCGGCCGGAAGTGCACGACGGCCTCTCCGCTCGGAAGCCAGCCGAGCGCGACGGTCTCGGCGCCGTACGCGCGCAGCCTCCCGTTCGCGATCAAGTAGGCGACGGGCACCTCGCATTCAGCCGACCACTGTGCGAGGACGGCATTGCCGCTCGGCGAGCGCTCGGCCCAGACCCAGTGCCCGACCGCGTGCGGCGCACGCGCGAGGACGCCGGCTGCACCCCTGATCGTTCGGAGACACACGGTCAGCTGCACGTCGGTCGTGCGGCAGCCGCGCCGTAGCGGCGTCCGACGTAGGCGACCGCCGGCGAGCACGAACAGCCGGCCGCGGCCGTCGCGGAAAACGGCCCTGTGGGCGAGCGCCTGGTCGGGGGCGAGATCGAGCCCGCGCAGCGTCGCCAGCGGCGGCCCGCGGAGCGACTGCAACTCCACGCCGGCCTTCGTCTCGCGCGTTGTGGCAACGGTGGCAAGCTCGTCACCGCCGCCGCCAGAACGAGTGCGAGCACACCCGGCATTCCACAATCTTCCGCCGCTGGCCAAGCGGGGTTGTGCAGAACGTGGGGACAAGCTTGCACAGGCCTTTCCACGGCCCTGTGAATTGCGCAAGAACTTTTCGCTCCTAGCGGTCGAACGATCAACAGGCGCCGTCCGAAGCGTCTGGGAACATATGTTCCTTTTACCTGCAAATCGCCACTGCCAGACATGTCGAAAACTCGGCTTTCCACCGATGGAAACCCTGCGCCTGAGGTGCTTCACTCCGCGCACGTGACACCTGTCGTCCAGCTCGCAGAATCCGCCCCGATCGCGCCGCCCCAGAACCTCGAGGCCGAGGAATCCGTCCTCGGGGCCATGCTGCTCTCCCCGGGCGCGATCGGGGCGGTGAGCGAGGTCCTGGACGCCGGGGACTTCTACCGCGAGAGCCACGCCAAGATCTACCGCGGTGCGCTCGCCCTCTATGCCCGGGGCGAGCCCGTCGACGCGATCACTCTCGTCGACGAGTTGGAGGAGCGAGGCGAGCTCGAGGACGTGGGCGGCCGCGTCCGCCTCCACGAGCTCGCTGCGCTCGTTCCGGCAACCGCAAATGCGGCGCACTATGCGCGGATCGTCCGCGAGATGGCCACGCTACGCGGGCTGATCTCCGCAGGACAGCAGATCGCCCAGCTCGGCTGGGACCGGCCCGGCGAGACGCAGATGCTCGTCGACCGCGCCGAGCAGGTCGTCTTCGAGCTGTCGCAGGCTCGCGTCTCCACGGAGTTCAGCCACATCGAGGACCTGCTGAAGGAGAGCTTCGAGCGCATCACGGCGCTGTACGAGGCGGGCGCCGACGTGACAGGGGTGCCCTCCGGCTTCCGCGACCTCGACCGGCTGACGTCCGGCTTCCAGCCCGGCAACCTGATCATCGTCGCCGCTCGCCCGAGCATGGGCAAGTCTGCGCTCGGCCTCTGTATCGCCGCGAACCTCGCGCTGCGAAACGAGACGCCCGTCGCGATGTTCACGCTCGAGATGTCGAAGTCGGAGGTGACCCAGCGGCTGCTCTGCAGCGAGGCGAAAGTCGAATCGCAGCGCCTGCGGACCGGCAAGCTCGCGCAGGACGACTGGCCGCGCCTCGTCGCCGCCGGCGACAAGCTGATGAAGTCGCCGATCTACGTCGACGACACGGGCTCGATCACGATGATGGAGATCCGCTCGAAGGCCCGGCGCCTGAAGTCGCGCGAGTCGAACCTCGGGCTGATCATCGTCGACTACCTGCAGCTGATGACCTCCGGCACGACGGCCGAGAACCGCGTGCAGGAGGTGTCGCAGATCTCGCGCTCGCTGAAGGTGCTGGCCCGCGACCTCGACGTGCCGATCCTCGCGATGTCGCAGCTGTCGCGCGCCGTCGAGCAGCGCCACGACAAGCGCCCGATCCTGTCCGACCTGCGCGAGTCGGGCTCGATCGAGCAGGACGCCGACCTCGTCATGTTCGTCTACCGCGACGAATACTACAACGAGGAGACCGACCAGCAGGGCCTCGCCGAGATCATCCTCGCCAAGCACCGCAACGGGCCCACCGGCACCGAACGGCTGTCGTTCCTCAAGCGCTACGCGAAGTTCGCGGACCTCGCCGCTTGATGGCCAGCTGGGCAGTCCTCACCGAGCAGATCGTCTGGATCTCGCCGCTCGCGACCGGCTTCACCGTCGTCTGCGAACGCTGTTCCGAGCTGGGCGAGCTGTTTCCGTCGGTGCAGGCAAACCTTTCGCTCGACCACCTGCGCACCACGATCGAGTGTCCCCGCGGGCACTCGATCCGCGTCGAGCGCGACGGGCGCTAGGCCGCGGCGACGACCACTGCGAACACGACGTAGAGCGCGATGATTGCCGCGCCCTCGCGGCGCGTCAGGCCCCGGCCGAAGCCGAGCGCGACCGCGACGGCCGTCATCCCGACCATCCAGCAGGCGGCGAAGACCTCGACGCCGCTCGCCGAACCGAGGCCGAGGAACAGCGCCGGAATGCAGAGCCCGACGAGGATGTTCGCGTTATTCGAGTTGAGCGACTCGCTCACGCACGCGGCCCCGCGACCGTGTCGCGCCAACCTCACCGCGGCGATCAGGTTGGGGATGCTCGTCAGCGCGGCGAGCACCAGGGCGCCGATGACGACGTCGGACACGTCCCAGCGGTCGGCGAGCGATTGCGCGGCCGCAACCATGCCGTAGGCGCCACCGACGACGGCGGCGAGCGCAGGCACCACGGCGAGTGCATCGACGCCGGTGGCCGGCCGCGCGAACTCGTCGCGCCGCGCGTCCTGCTGCTCCTCGACGACGGCTTCGCGCAGGAACTGTGGTAGGCGCGCACGGGCCCGCGCGTGGAGCGCGGACACCGTCACGTACGGCGCCAAAGCGAGCAAGGCCAGGATGAAGCCGGCCACGCCAGGCAGGACGCCGACCGCCACGAGCCCTCCGATGAGGGCGACCGCGATCGCAACGCCGCCCGTCAGCGCGAGCCCGTGCGCGTGAATCCGAACTGGGCCGGCGATCAACGCCGACACCCCGAGCAACCCCGCGAGGTTGAAGACGTTCGAGCCGACGACGACTCCGACGCCGGTGTCCTCGTGGCCGGCCACGATCGCCGCGACCGCGGACGCGATCTCCGGTGCATCGGCGCCGAGCGCGGTGACGATCCCGAGCAGCGCCTCGGAGAAGCCCAGCCTCTCGCCGATCCGGTCGAGCTCTCGTGCCAGCACGACACTCGAGGCCACCGTCAGGGCGAACGCACCGGCAAAGAGCAGCAGCGCGACCGGGATGGACATCGGGGCACTCTGGCAGACTCCTTCGCCGTGCCCGCGACCGTGATCGTCGGTGCGCAGTGGGGTGACGAGGGGAAGGGCAAGATCGTCGATCTGCTGGCGCTCGACTCCGACATCGTCTGCCGCTACCAGGGCGGCCCCAACGCCGGGCACACCATCGTCGTCGGCGAGGAGACGTTCAAGATCCGGCAGATCCCGAGCGGCGTGATCCGCGGCAAGACCTGCGTCATCGGCGCCGGCTGTGTCCTCGATCCCGAGGTGTTCCTCAACGAGGTCGACGAGTTGGAGTCGCGCGGCCACTCCACCGCCGACGTGCACGTGTCGGGCGAGACGCACCTGATCATGCCTTGGCACGTCGCGCTCGACCAGGCGTCGGAGCGGCGCCTCGGGAAGCTGCAGATCGGAACAACACGCCGCGGCATCGGCCCCTGCTACGCCGACAAGGCTGCGCGGATCGGCATCCGCGTGCAGGACGTGCTCGACCCGAAGATCCTGCGCCAGAAGATCGAGGTCGCGCTCGCCGAGAAGAACGTTTGGCTCGAGCGCGTCTACGGCGTCGACCCGCTCGAGCTCGACGAGCTCGCCGAGCGCTACGAGTCGTACGCCCGGCGCCTGCGGAACTACGTCGCCGACACGTCCCTCCTCGTCGATCGCGCCCTGCACGATGGGCGCGAGGTGCTCCTCGAGGGCGGCCAGGGCACGCTGCTCGACCTCGACCACGGGACGTATCCGTTCGTGACGTCGTCGAGCACGGTCGCCGCAAACGCGGCGACCGGCGTCGGCATCGGGCCGAATCGGATCGACCGCGTCGTCGGCGTCGCGAAGGCGTACGTCACCCGGGTCGGGGAAGGGCCGTTTCCGACGGAGATCGCGGGGCCTGACCAGCGCCGCGTTCAGGAGCTCGGCGGCGAGGTCGGCACGGTCACCGGCCGCACGAGGCGCTGCGGCTGGCTCGACCTCGTCGCGCTGCGCTACGCCGTCCGGCTGAACGGGATCACGTCACTGGCGCTGACGAAGCTCGACGTGCTCTCCGCCTTCGCCGAGGTCCCCGTGTGCGTCGCGTACCGGCTCCGGGATGGGAGCGAGACCCACGAGTTCCCGGCCCACCAGAGCGACTTCCACCACTGCAGGCCCGTCTACGAGACGCTGTCCGGCTGGCAGGAGCCGATCACGGACGGCTTGCCCGACGCCGCACGCGCCTACGTCGACTTCGTCGAGCAGCAGCTCGGCGTCGAGATCTCGCTCGTCGGCACCGGCGCCGAGCGCGAGCGCGTGGTCGCGCTGCACTAGGTCAGGCGCAGCTCGTACAGCAAACGGCACTGGCCCTGCCGCGGCGCGTCCCCGGGCAGGCGCTCGAAGCCGTGGGCCTCGTAGAGGCGCTGCGCAGCAACCATGCGTTCGCTCGTGTCGAGGCGCACCGCGCTCATGTCGTGCGCGCGCACCCAGTCGAGCGCGACAGCGAGCAGCTCCCGGCCGAGGCCGCGACCGCGCGCGTCGGGGCGGAGGTACATCCGCTTCAACTCGACGGTGCTGTTGCCGAGGTCGCGAAGCGCCGCCGATCCGACGACGTCGCCCCCATCCTCCGCGATCCACAGCGCGGCGTACGACGCCCCCGGATCGTCGAGGTCGCCGTCGAGCGCCGGGTCCGGCTCGAAGCCGAACTCGCGCAGCGTGTCCTGGACGAGCGAGCGGAAGCCATCGGTGTGACGCCGCTCGAACGGGACGATTAAGGCGCGCCTGCCTCGAGCAGGAACTCGTAGACCTCGCGGTAGTTGTTGACCGCGAGCGCGACATCGCCCGCCGAGACGGCGTCGGCATCGCCGGCGAGGAGCCGTGTGATCTCGCGCGCCGCGAGGAAGTCCGCGACGACGTCGCGGCCATTGCCCTCGCGCACGACGGGATCCTCGATGGCGTAGCCGCGCTCCTCGAGCATCTCCTGGACCAGCTCGTCGAGCTCGGGTAGGACGTCGCGCGGCGAGTCCTCGAGGTCCTCCTCGAGGGACGACCAGCGGCTCTCCCACTCGTGGCGATCGAGTCCGGGCTCGAGCATCGCCCCGTACCTTACGCCGTCCGACGCCCTTCTAAACTCGGTGTGTGAGGGTGCTGCTGGTCGGTTCCGGCGGACGCGAGCACGCGCTCGCGTGGAAGCTCAGCCAGGCCTCCACCCTCGAGGAGCTGCACGCGGCGCCGGGGAACCCGGGAATCGCACGCCTCGGCCGCTGCCATCCCGTGCGCGCCGAGGACGGCGAGGGCTTGCTCGCCCTGGCCGGCGCGCTGGAGATCGACCTCGTGGTCGTCGGCCCGGAAGCTCCGCTCGTCGCGGGCGTCGCGGACGAGCTCCGCCATCTCGGCGTCGCCGTCTTCGGCCCGAGCGCCGGAGCTGCACGGATCGAAGGCTCCAAGTCGTTCGCCAAGGAGGTGATGCGGGCGGCCGACGTGCCGACCGCGGAGTCCCTTTCGGTCGCACGTGCGCCGTGCGTGATCAAGGCGGACGGGCTCGCTGCGGGCAAGGGCGTCTTCGTCTGCCACACGCAGGAGGAGCTCGACGCCGCCTTGCTCTCTGCGGCGACCTTCGGCGACTCGATCGTGATCGAGGAGCTGCTCGAGGGCGAGGAGGTCTCGTTGTTCGCCCTCTGCGACGGCGCGCGCGCGCTGCCGCTGCCGGCCGTTCAGGACTTCAAGCGCATCGGCGAGGACGACCGGGGCCCGAACACGGGCGGCATGGGCTCGTACTCGCCCGTCGCCGCGGACGTCGAGAGCCTCGTCGAAGCGATCCATCAACCCGTGCTCGACGAGCTGGCCGCGCGGGGAACCCCCTTCGTCGGCGTCCTCTTCGCCGGCGTCATGCTCACCGGCGACGGGCCGCGAGTGCTCGAGTTCAACTGCCGGTTCGGCGATCCCGAGACGCAGTCGCTGCTGCCGCGACTCGACGGCGACCTCCTCGAGCTGCTCGTCGCCGCCGCGCGGGGCGACCTCTCCGCGACGAGCATGGGCGTTGGCGAGAACGCCGCGGTCACCGTCGTCCTCGCAGCGGGCGACTACCCCGCCGCGGGCGACGTCGGCACGCCGATCGAGGGAATCGCCGACGCCGAGGCGACGGGAGCACTCGTGTTCCACGCCGGGACGGCGCTCAAGGACGACCGGATCGTCACGAACGGCGGGCGCATCCTGAACGTCACCGGAGTCGACTCGAACGTCGCGGCGGCGCGTGACCGCGCCTACGCGGCGTGCGAGCTGATTTCGTTCCCGGGCATGCGCTACCGTCGAGACATCGCCGCGGTCACACATGTCTGACGCCGTCGTCGGCATCGTCGTCGGCTCTGAGTCCGATCGCGAGCGGATGCAGGACGCGCTCGACGAGCTGGACGCGAGGGGGATCCCGCACGAGTTCGAGGTGCGCTCGGCGCATCGTCAGCCCGACGCGGTGGCCGAGTACGGACGCACCGCGCGCGAGCGCGGCCTGCGCGTGCTGATCGCCGGCGCAGGGCTCGCGGCCGCGCTGCCGGGCGTGCTCGCGGCACACACCGACCTGCCCGTGATCGGCGTGCCGCTGCGCTCCTCGAAGAGCGTCCTCGACGGCCTCGACGCGCTGCTCTCGATCGTTCAGATGCCGCCCGGCGTGCCGGTCGCGTGCGTCGGTGTCGACAGCGCGAAGAACGCGGCCGTCCTCGCCGCGAGAATCCTGGGACCGCCCTCCTGACGCCTCTCTAGACTGCACACCGGTGATCGCGCGCTACGCCCGCCCGGCCATGGCCAAGATCTGGTCGGACGAGAGCAGGCTCGGGCGCTGGCTGGACGTGGAGCTGGCCGCTCTCGAGGCGTGGGCCGAAGTCGGCGCCGTACCGGCCGGCGACGTGGCCGACATCCGCGCACGTGCCGTGCCGCCCTCGCCCGAGCGCGTGGCCGAGATCGAGCGCGTCACCGACCACGATGTGGCCGCATTCGTCGACGCCGTCGCCGAGCAACTCGGGCCGCCCGGGCGCTGGGTTCACTTCGGGCTGACATCCTCCGACGTCGTCGACACGGCGCTGTCGCTCCAGATCCAGGACGCCGGGCGGCTCATCCTCGCCGGCATCGATCGATCGCTCGAGGCGGTGGTGACGCAGGCAGAGGCGCACCGCACGACGATCTGCATCGGACGCTCGCACGGCGTCCACGCCGAGCCGACGACCTTCGGTTGGAAGCTCTGCGGCTGGGCGTTCGAGCTCGACCGAGCACGCACGCGACTCGAGCACGCGCTCGAGACGAACCGCGTCGGCCAGCTGTCGGGAACGGTCGGAACGTACGCGCAGGTCGACCCCGAGGTCGAGCGGATCGCGTGTGAGCGGCTCGGCCTCGAGCCCGACCCGCTCTCGACGCAGGTGATCGCGCGGGACCGCCACGCGGAGCTCCTCGGCACGCTGGCGCTGACTGCGACCTCGCTCGAGCGCTTCGCGACGGAGATCCGCCACCTCGCGCGCACGGAGGTGCGCGAGGTCGAGGAACCCTTCGCCGCCGGCATGAAGGGGTCGTCGGCCATGCCGCACAAGCGCAACCCGAAAGTCGCCGAGCGGATCTGCGGCCTGGCGCGCGTCGTGCGCGCGAATGCGCTCGTCGGTATGGAGAACGTGCCGCTGTGGCACGAGCGCGACATCTCGCAGTCCTCCGCCGAGCGCATCGTGTTGCCCGACTCCTTCCTCGCGCTCGACTACATGCTCGACCGTTTCCACTGGATCGTCGCGGGGCTCGTCGTCTATCCCGAGCGGATGCGCCGCAACCTCGACGCGAGCCATGGCCTCTTCTTCAGCCACCGCCTGCTGCTCGCGCTCGTCGAGTCCGGCCTTCCGCGCGATGAGGCGTATCGCGCGGTGCAGGCTCACGCGATGCGCGCCTGGGAAGAGGGGACCGACTTCACCGAGCTCGTCCGGGCGGACGGCGAGCTCGCGGGCCGCGTCGACCTCGACGCCGTCTTCGACCTGGACGCGACCGTCCGTCATGTCGACACCGTCTTCGACCGCCTGCACGCCCTCGTCCACAAGGAGGAACCCATTCATGCATGAAGCCGCCCTGCACGTCGGCAGCGGCAAGGTCCGCGAGCTCTACGCCCTCGACGACGACCGCCTGCTCCTCGTCGCGAGCGACCGCATCTCGACCTTCGACGTCGTCCTGCCGACCGAGATTCCCGACAAAGGCCGCGTTCTCACCGGCCTCTCCGCGTTCTGGTTCGCGCGGACAGGCGACGTCTGCGCGAATCACCTGCTCGCGCTGCGCGCCGATGGCCGCTCGACCGAGTGCCGCCGGCTCGAGATGCTCCCGATCGAGTGTGTCGTGCGCGGCTACCTGTCCGGTTCCGGCTGGAAGGACTACGCCGCGACGGGCGCCGTCTGCGGACACGCCTTGCCTCCGAGGCTGACAGAGTCGGCGCAACTGCCGGAGCCGATCTTCACGCCGGCGACGAAGGCGACGACAGGGCACGACGAGAACATCGACCGCCGGCAGGCCGCCGAGCTCGTCGGCGACGACCTCTTCGCCGAGGTCGAGCGCGTGTCGATCGCGCTCTACCGGTTCGCGGCGGAGCATGCACGCGCACGCGGGATCATCATCGCCGACACGAAATTCGAGTTCGGGCTCGACGAAGGGCGCAGGCTGGTGCTCGGCGACGAGGCGCTCACCCCGGACTCGTCGCGCTTCTGGCCGCTCGATGGATACACCGCCGGCGGGCCTCAGCCGTCGTTCGACAAGCAGTACGCGCGCGACTACTGCGAGTCGCTCGGCTGGGACAAGACCGATCCGGGTCCCGATCTGCCGGACGCCGTCGTCGCCGGCACCCGCGCGCGCTACGTCGAGGCGTTCGAGCGGCTTACCGAGCTGGACTTCGACGACTACCGCGCCGATCCGGAGGTGGTGCTGCGGTGAAGGCGACCGTCCTCGTGCGGCCCAAGCAGGGCATCCTCGATCCGCAGGGACAGGCCGTCGAATCGTCCCTGCGGCAGCTCGGCTTCTCCGTCGGCGGCGCGCGCATCGGCCGGGTGGTCGACCTGGACGTCGACGCTGCCGACGTGGCGGCCGCACGCGCCGAGGTGGAGCGGATGTGCGAGCAGCTGCTGGCGAACCCGTTGATCGAGAGCTACGAGATCGAGCTCGCGGAGCCGCAGGCGTGACGAGCCCGCAACCGCGGATCGGCGTCGTCCGCTTCCCCGGCGCCTGCGACGACCGCGACGCGCTGTGGGCGCTGTCGGCGCTCGACGCGGAGGCGCTCTTCGTATGGCATACCGACACCGAGCTGCCGGACCTCGACGCGGTCGTCCTCCCGGGTGGGTTCTCGTACGGCGACTACCTCCGCTGCGGTGCGATCGCGCGGTTCGCGCCCGCGATGGAAGCCGTCCTCGAGTTCGCGTCCGCAGGCGGTCTCGTCCTCGGCATCTGCAACGGCTTCCAGATCCTGTGCGAGGCCGGCCTGCTGCCGGGCGTGCTGCGCCGCAACGAGTCGCTGTCTTTCGTCTGCCGTGACGTCCCGCTCGTCGTCGAGCGCAGCGACACCCCGTTCACGACGCGCTGCGAGGAGGGACGCGTCCTCACGATCCCCGTCAAGCACGGCGAGGGGAACTGGTACGTGGACGACGAGCTCTATGCCGAGCTCGAGGCGCGACGACAGATCGTCCTGCGTTACCGGGAGCCGGTGAACGGTTCTCTCGCTGACGTGGCGGGCGTGGTCAACGAACGGGGCAACGTGATGGGGCTGATGCCCCACCCCGAGCACGCGGTCGACCCGCTCCTGGGCTCGGCGGACGGCGCGCTGATCCTCTCGTCGCTCGTCGAGTCCGCCCGCGAGCGCGCGCTGGCCGCCGTCTAGGCACCACCGCCCAGGAGGGCTTCCGCGAGGCCCGGATGCTCTGCGAGGGCGGCTCGCAGCCGCTCGAGGTCGCGTCGCTTGAGGGTCACCGGCCCGCGCCTGCTCACGCCGTCGGTCGTGTAGGCGAAGCGCACCATGCGCTCGCCCCTGTCGGTCTCGAGCAGCTGCACGAGCGTCGCGAAGCGCTTCTCGCCCGCTCGCTGCGGGAGCGTCAGCTGCTCGACTGCGTGCGCACCACCCCACGGGGTCGCGATTGCCTTCGGTCGTGCTGTCTTCGTCGCCATGTCAGGCAACGTACCGAAGAGATTCGCGCGTGGGTGTGCCGGGAATGTGCCGACAGTGCAACAACCGCCCGTCGACCGCGCATCCTCCGACGGAATCGTCCTGGATTGGCGCGGGCCACTCGACGAGGCCGAGATGGTCGACCTCACCAGGTCGCACGGCGGCCGGCCCGCGGCGGGCTGGTGGGAGCGGATCCAGCCGCACAGCTTCGGCTGGGTGACCGCACGCGATGCAAGCGGCATGCTCGTCGACTTCGACGACGACCTGGCCCCCTTCTACTTCGACGCGTGCGGATTCGAGCCGACGCCGGCAGGCCTGATCAGGCTGACGTGAACGAGCAGCAGCGCACCCGAACCGGCGGCTGCCTCTGCGGCGCGATCCGATACAGCGTCCGCGGCGAGCCGATGCACGTCGGACGCTGCCACTGCGCCGATTGCCGGAAGGAGTCCGGCAGTGCGTTCACCGTCTACGCGCAATGGCTGCGCGAGCGATTCGACGTCGAGGGCGAGCTCGCGACGTTCGAGGGCCGCAGCTTCTGCCCGCGCTGCGGCTCGCGCTTGCTGTGCCTCGACGAGGACGTCGTCGAGATCCGGATCGGCTCGTTGGACGACGCGCCGTTCGAGCTCGAGCCGGAGGCCGAGATCTGGATCAAGCGGCGCGAGCCGTGGCTCCACGCGCTCGAAGGCGCGTCGCAGCATCGCGAGAACCGAAGCTGAACGCGGCGCGGAGGATCCTCGTCACCGGCATGTCGGGCACCGGCAAGTCCACCGCGCTCGCCGAGCTCCGGAGGCGCGGTTTCGAAGTCGTGGACACGGACGAGCCCGGCTGGACCGAGTGGTCCGACGACGAAGGCGGGTACGTCTGGCGCGAGGACCGCATCGCCGAGCTCCTCTCCCGCACGCGCGAGCGAACGCTGTAAGTCTCCGGAACGGTCTCGAACCAGGTCAGGTTCTATCCGCAGTTCGACGCGATCGTCCTCCTGAGCGCACCTGCGGAGGTGCTACTCGACCGCATCGAGCACAGACGGACGAACGACTACGGGAAGTCCGGCGAGGAACGCCGCTTGATCCTCGCGCACCTGGCACAGGTCGAGCCGCTGTTGCGAAGAAGCTGCACGCACGAGCTCGACGCGTCGCGGCCGCTCGACGACGTCGTCGCAGAAATGATCGCGATCGGCGGCTAGCTACGCGCCGCTGCGGTCGATCAGCTCGACGCGGTATTGATCCGGGTCGCGCACGAAGCAGATGAGCGAGCCGCCCTCACGCACGCGATACGGCTCGCGCTCGGCCTCGATGCCCTGGCCCTTCAGCTCGGCCAGCGTCCGCGCGAGGTCGTCGACGCCGACCGCGATGTGCCCGTACGCGTCGCCGAGGTCGTACGTGCGACCGTCGTGGTTGAACGTCAGCTCGAGCACGTTCTCCCGATCGCCCATCGAGTAGAAGTAGTTCGTCGCCTCGCGCTCGCCGTTTCGGACGATGTCCATGTCGCGGCTGAACGTGAACCCGAGCGCCTCGTAGAACTTGCGGCTCTTCTCGGGGTCGGTGATGCGCAGCATCGTGTGCAGGTACTCGGCCATCAGTCCCAGGTCACTCCTCGGTCGAAGGTGACGACGAGCTTGCGGATGGCGCCGTTCTCGGACGTCAGGATCATCTCGCCGGCCGGGACGTCCGGTTCCGCGAGCCACGCATAGCGCGCCTCGATCCGGCCGTCGGCCTGGCGCTGCTCGAGGACCCGCAGCTCGTCGTCGGGCGGCTGCTCCCGATACGCCGCGGCGATGGCGTCGCGGCCGACGAACGGCCCGACCGGCACGCCGCGGAACTCCATCTCCGCCTCTTCCGCGAACCCGCCCACCATCGGCTCCCAGTCACCGGTCCGGACGCCGTCGTTGAAACGTCCGACGTGGTCGTCGAGAAGGCCGCCCATGCGCCGGGACCCTATCGTCCCGGTCCCCAGCGCGACCCCAGCGAGAATCAGCAGCAGGCCCCCGAGCGCACTCGCCGTCACCGGCTCGTCGAGGAAGACCGCGCCGTAGAAGAGCGCGAGGGTCGGGACGAGGTACGTCACGAGCGCCGCGTACGGTGCGCCGGCGCCGGCAATCAGCGTGAAGTAGAGGAGATACGCAATCGACAAGCCGACGGCGCCGAGCGCGACGATGGACGCGATCGCCTTCCAGCTCGGCGTCTCGCCCGGCAGCTCGGTCAGCCCGAGCGGGAGAGTCGCCAGCGTCGCGAAGCCGAGCGCGCCGAGCGACGTCACGAGCGCCGGCGTCTCGCGCAGCACGACGCCGGCGTAGACGGACGACCCCGCATAGAGCACTGCCGTCAGCAGGACGGCGAGCGCCGACAGCACATCGCCGCTCGGCTGTGCGCCGACGAGCAGCAGGACGCCGAGGAAGCCGACCACGACACCCACGAGCTTGGCGCCCGTCACCCCCTGGCTGCGCGTGAACCAGTAGGCGAAGAGCGCAGTGAAGAGCGGCATCGAGGCCTGCAGCACGGCCGCCAGTCCCGAGTCGAGCCGCTTCTCGCTCCAGGCCAGCAGCCAGAACGGCAGCGCGGCGTTGAAGATCCCGAGCAGGAGCAGCGGCCCCGCCCAGCGCCGCAGGCCGCGCCAGGTCGGCCCCCAGCCGCCGAGGAACGGCACGGCCGGGAGCAGCGCGATCGTCCCGACCAGAACCCGGCCGAAGACCACCTCGCCGGGCGTCACCTCCCGCACGGCGACCTTGATGAACATGAACGACGACCCCCAGATCGCGGCGAGGGCGAGCAGCATCGGCAAAGGGCGGCGACTCACGGCCTCCGAAACGTACCCTGGGCCTGTCTGGCCTCCCGGATAGACTCGAGCCCTTGACGCAGGTCGCGCCGGAACAGCCGCTCCACCGCGCGCTGGGGCTGACCGACGGGGAGCTCGACCGAATCCGCGAGTTGCTCGGGCGCGACCCGAACGACTTCGAGCTCGCCGTCTTCTCGCTGCTCTGGTCGGAGC
>Ga0114129_10005446_pt1 | contig 17983 bp, 6 predicted proteins | sample RhiMetdeltSRZDD1_FD_80071 | JGI IMG/M metagenome (GOLD analysis project Ga0114129, IMG submission 80071) | Populus rhizosphere microbial communities from Tennessee, USA - Rhizosphere MetaG P. deltoides SRZDD1 (version 2) (version 2) | ecosystem: Host-associated > Plants > Roots > Rhizosphere >...
AATTTTTCAGGCACTACAAATCCGCCAATATCCATTGTCCAGTACGGTAGTCCGGATAAGGAAAAATTGATACCGGCGGTAATCTGCATCTTCATATCACGCCATGTTGAACCAATATCGCCGCTCCATATTGCTGCGGCATAACGTTGTGATCCGGCAAAACCGGAACGTGTAAGCAAAAACACTCTTTTATCAGGATCGGTTGAACGCTGACCTTCATAAATTCCTTTTGCATTTTGCAGGGGATAAGCGTTCAGAAACGCTGCTGCACTTCCCAATGCGGTAGGGGTCATCTGCAACTTTCTTTTTTGGGGATCAACATTGGAAAGAATATCCGGCTCACTGGCGTCCATCCACCATGCATCTATTCCCTTGTTGTATATTTTTTTGTTGATAAGATCCCAGAAACCTTTTCGTGCTTTTTCGTTGAAGGCATCATAGAAAGTAGACACATATCCTTCGCCTATCCAGTCCCTCTGCCGGTCGGCTATATTTCTTTTGTAAAGCCATCCGTTTTTCTCAAACTCATTGTAGGATGGTATGCCTTCATAAAATTTCGGCCATACAGAGATCATGATCTGTGTGTTGTATTTTTTATGCAACACATCGATCATACTGTCGGGTGAAGGAAACCGTGTTTCGTCGAACTCCTGGCTGCCCCATTCGGCTTGCCGCCAGTAGCTCCAGTCTAAAACGATATTATCAATGGGGATTTTTCTTTTGCGAAATTCATCGACCGTAGCAAGAATTTCATCCTGTGTTTTGTATCTCTCCCGGCTTTGCCAGAACCCCAGTGCCCATTTGGGTACAATAGGCGCCTTGCCGGTAAGGTGCCGGTAGCCGGAGATCACATCATCTATATTATTGCCATAAATAAAATAATAATCAATCTGCTGACCCGCTTCAGAAGAAAAGCTAAAACAGTTCTGCTCATCTTCGCTTAATGGCTGCTGCCATTTTAATGAAAGGTAGGACTCACCTCCCTCAGGTGTCCATTCAATTTTGATAGGTATTTTCTGCCCTTTATTGAAATAAAAAGGGATCAATGCAGGCGCAGGGTTCCATGCCTTTCGCCAGTGGTCCAGCACTTGCTTTCCATCGAGCCACACTTTCAGTGACCCGCCAAATGTGAAGCGGAACTGATGAAGCCCCGAAAAATTACTGGCAAGGTCTCCTTCCCAGGTAACCATGCCTGTGGCTGGCATAAACATTTTGGGAAGCTGAATCTTTGAGTCGCCCATAAACTCCATATTGATACTTTCTTCAGCTCGTTCAGTAATTGTTTCCTGCGGTTTTTGCTTATCATTGGCGTAAGAGGCCGTAAGCCATCCCGGCTCGCCCTTTTTTGAAAAAAGCTGCAGGGCAGAAAGCGGAAGAAGCGGCCGTACGTCACCGGCTTTTGTAAGCGAATAATTGTCCCAGAGTATACCATAGTTATTACCTGATACAAGGAATGGGATCGCCACTTCGGTATTGTTCTGGAAGAAAGTAGTCTGCTGGCCTCTGTAGTTCATGATACCGTCCTGGTGTTGTCCCAGGCCATACCAGGCATCACCGGATGTTGATTGAAATGTTTGGGTAAGTGCGTAATAGGGTTTGCCTTCAAATACTACAGGCTGAAAACGGCCGGCCAATGGCTGCTTTTCAGCCAATATTTTTTTACCCTTATTATCGCGAAAAGTAACGGCGCCTGTTTTCAGGTCAACAACCGCGGTTAGTTTTTTTGTTTTGAGTGTGAGATAATCTTTAGTGGGAATGATATTCCAGGAAAGATCAGGTCTTTTGGTGTAAACTGTAACAAGGCTTTGAACAGGCGCTATTTCTTTTCCCGGCACCGCAATTACTCTTATAATATTATCTGATATCACTTCGAGTTTAACAGCATTGGAGGTACCTGTAAAAACCGGGTCTGTAAAAACAATAACCCCGTCTTTTGTTTGAATATACGATGGAGGCGCTGCCAATAAGTCATTAATAGCAAGAGCACAGAAATAGCCAAGCAATAGCAGGAATCTTTTCATATACAGCAATCTTTGGTCTAAAAGAATGCTGTAAAACTATTGCAGTGCTGATAAAAACAGGGGCCTCAAATGATGCAAATTGCGGCATGAAATGATGCAGGCAATTGATTTCCATGAATTTCTAAAAAATGGTTCAGCCAATTTTTCAACTGCATAAAAAAAAGCCCGACGAAAGCTTTAATACTGTCGGTCGGGCCATTAGCGGCTACCTGATTTTCTGTTATCTAAGCCTGATTTCGATTGTCATTTGTTAGACATATCAATTAACTTCTATTACATTTTTGCCTTTTGCAATGCCATTTTCATTGAATGCATCAATAGTGAAATAATATTTTTTAAGGCTGTTTAAACTTCTTATTGTCAAAGAATCCGCCCCAAAAACCTGGTAATTATGATACAACTTATCCTTTGCAACGCCGTATCGTATATTGTAGCCAATTGCTCCGGAAGATTTTATCCAATTTAATTTTACTACAGCATGATCATTTTCTGAACGTACTGCTTTTAAATTATCTACAACAGACGGGACCTTTCCGCCTGCATTACCAAAAATTCGTAAACCGGCAAGCGCAAAGGTGCCATCGGGCACCCGAACATTTGTTAATCGTACAAACCGGGCCTTAACGGGTTTTTTCAATTCGATGTAATCATGGGGAACATCTGTTTTGTTCTGCGTTTTGTTTGATAAAGTTTTCCAATTCCTGTTGTCGGCGGAATACTCAAGCAAGTATTGATAATAGATTTCAGGACTACGGCCCAAAAGTTTTGTTTCGTTTTCAGCATAGTTTATTTGAACAGCGTTGATGATACTTTCTTTCTGCAGATCTATGGTTATCCATTCACCTTTGTTGCCGGTTTGTGCACTCCAGAAGGTCCGAATCTCTTCATCCGTTGCATAACTTTTTGGATGATTGGCCAACTCAGAAGATACCTGCACTGGTTTGTTATAAGAAAGCAACATCCACTTTGGAAACAATTCATCGGGGCTTGCAATTTTTTTGGTTGGAACCTTAAATGGAAAATCGGCAAAGCCTGTGTAAACATACATTTCACCATCCTTATCAAAAAAAGTGGGAAACAATCCAAGGCGACGCTCAAACATGTGTTTTACGGAGATGGTCATTGTGGATATATGCCAGTAATTGCCATATATATCCTGAAAAGTGCTGCTATGTCCTGCACCTGCTATAAATCCTTCCGGTTTATACGAAACAGGATTGTGATTCGCTAACGTAAAGGGACCAAGCGGCTTATTAGAAACATATACGCCATCGCAGTAGCTTTTGTACTCGGTACCCGGACCTGAGTACTGCAGGTAAAATCTGCCGTTGCGTTTCGTAATCCACGAACCTTCTATCCACGGATTTTCCCCCTCATTATTGTAGTCGCCTTTCCGTTCCCACCCAAAAATTTCTTTGTTGCTATTGAAAAGTGCAACAGGCTTTCCGATGGGATTCAACGTGTTTGCATCCAGTTCAACACCATAAATGGGATTGAAGTTGGAGCAGCCGTAATAAAAGAATAAGCGGCCATCATCATCAACAAATAAATCAGGATCAGTCATTCCTGTGGGAAAAGAAGAATTTGCAATTTGCCATTTTCCCGACTTTGGATCTGCTGTTTTATAGATAGTCAGCGGCGCACCTTGTGAAGCCATGAAATATAAAGTATCGTTCATCACTACAGCAGTGGGAGCATAATCTTCAAGTGGCAGGTCATTTGTGGTTATCAGGTCCCAATGAATTAAATCAGTCGAATGAAAATACCCACCGGATTTTGAAGCAAACAGATAGTACCCGCCTTTATAAGCAACCATTGTTGGATCAGCTGCCTCACGTCTTGAAGGAGTATCCAGACAAAACCTGTAACTCAGGTTTATAGGGTTACAAATTGTTCCTTGTTGTGTAAATGCTACAAAAGAAACAACAACAGAGACAAACAACATCAGCAATTTTCTAAACATTAGATTCATTTGAAATAAATTATATTCAACGCAGTGTTAGCAAAATTATTTAGCCCACGCCTCACCTTCCGGTGTAAATCTCCACATAAAATATTCATCCAAAACTTTAAGTGATTTCTCACCGGGAACCGGCCCCGTATGAGGTGTTGGGCCAAAATACATGACCACCGGGTTTGCATCATAGAAAGCAGGCCACTCAGGAACTCCTTTACCGTTGGGATTACCAACTTTCGCAAAGTTTGTCCAGTAGGTACCCATAGCTTCCGAAATCTCCAGGTCGCTTTTTGTTGTTTGGGGATTCGATGGATCAATATGCTGAAAAACATAGGAAACATCCTGTGCATGGGGCGAACCATAACCATGTTGAGGAGAACCTACGGGATAATCGGGATGCTGATCAAAATAATAGTAATACACTTTCGACTTTCCTGTTTTAGATTGAAGCCGCACCCAACTCCAGGTATGCCATCCAAATGCAGCATCACGGGCCAGGTCACGTGCCGTTTTAGGTACCGAATTTTCACCAACAGGATAAGCCTTTATCAATGCATCAGCAAATTTGCCATACCGTGTTTTTACTCCTGACACATACTCTTCAGGGGTCTTACCCGGCGAAAAACTTGCGCCTTCGTCTGAATTGTAGCCCATAATTACAGGAACATCGTTGTACTTACCCGCTTTGTATAGTTTGTACTGATCATCAGGAATCACATATCCATCAACAATTGGCCATGCACTCCCCAATCCCCATCCCGAAGGAAGCTTGTCTGCATCTATTTTCCTTAATTCGGCAATGGAAGAAGCTCCGGCCTTTTGGAGATAAGTGTGACCCGCTGTTTCAGCCTGTTTTAGGGTTTTCATATTTTCACCAGGAAATGTTGTTGGGCGTGTTGGACCAAAGGATCCGCCACTTTGCGAAATGGCGCCATGAAATAGTCCTTTGGCTAACGGTGAAGCACATAACATACTTACAGATATTGCCCCGGCCGATTCGCCGAAGATGGTTACCTTATTCGGGTCACCACCAAATGCGGCAATATTTTTTTGTATCCATTTAAGACCGGCAACCTGGTCGAGCAAACCATAGTTTCCTGAAACATGACCCCGGTTCTCCGCACTCAATTCAGGGTGGGCTAAAAATCCGAGTTGCCCAACCCGGTAGGCTATGCTAACGAATACAACACCTTTTTTGGCCAGCTTTTCGCCGTTAAACCACGGCTCAGCAGTTGATCCAAAACTAAAACCACCTCCATAAATCCAAACAAGGACCGGCAGTCTTTCTTTAGCTGATTTTGCCGGGGTCCACACATTAAGGTAGAGGCAATCTTCACTTTTACCTGAAGGTGGATTTCCTCCCTGCATAGGGGCGGGAGCAAAACTGGTTGTTTGTTTTACATTGTCCCATTTTTTAACGGGCTGCGGCGCCCGCCACCGTAACTCACCAACAGGCGGTGCTGCAAAAGGTATTCCTTTGAATACAATTAAATCGTTTTCAACCGTTCCCTGTATCCATCCACCGTCAACCTTAGCCTTACCAGGTTGGCGGGTGGTATAGGAACTTTTTTCAGAAAATGTTTTGATGTTTACAGTATCTCCGGATAAACCAGATGAACTAACCATAAGTTTGATATCACCAATACTGTGAGTACTTCTGATTACGACCAGGGCTCGTCCGTGCCATGCTTTACGGCTATCCCCTACATATGGGTCAGTGTCTTTAACATCGGCATTATCTATTCCTGCGATTATACCAGGACCGTCAATTTTAAAATGCAAGCGGTTTGTAGCATTGGGCTGGAATATTCCGTCCTTATCTGTTATTTCAATCGTAACATAACACAAGTCCTGCCCATTGGCCACTATTTCTTTCCGGTCTGCCGTTAGTTTAATTTTTGCAGCATCGCCGGAAGTCTGCAGAATGGTTGATTCAATCTCCTTGTTATTTTCTACACCAACTGCTTTTAGTACCCCGGGAGACCAGGACAACGTAAATGTAGCTTTATACTCCTGTTCTTTGGTTGTTGCCTTTTCGCCAATAAGCTTGTCATTCAGATAAAGCCGAACGCCGGGATATTTTGAATACACTTCAACCTGAATGTCCTTTCCCTTATACTCCGGCCAACTCCAACTTTCCCAGGTTGGCCACACAGACCACAATGTTCTTTTAATTTCCAGGGGTTCCGGATCAGGCTCACGAACCGCCATATAGAGTTTTTCGGTGTTATTATACAACAAACTACGATAGTGCGAAATTGGTTTTCTCCATCCTGTCAAATCAATATCGCCGCAATAAGCGCCATGCCAGGGGAAAAAATCATGCTCCCAGTGTTCACCAGGTACGTCGCCCGAATAATACCAGCGGCCAATCCCCGATTCTCCTAAGTAATCAAGCGCCGTCCACACAAAATCACCAATAATATAATTATTGTTTTGTACCAGGTTCCAATTAGCAAAAGCATCTGCCGGGTACGATTCGGTTTGAACGATAATCCGGGAGGGAACCCGTTGATGGTCATACGAAGCACGGTGTAATTGATAATTGTACCCACATACATCATGCGCTGTCATAAGCGGATCGAAAATTTCCCAATCTTTGTCCCAGGTAGTCATTGCTGAAGTAACAGGACGTGTCGGGTCTATTTTTTTTATAGCATTTGCGAGCATTTTGGCTGTTTCAACGGCTTCCGGCTTTTTTCTTTCGATTATTTCGTTGCCTGTGCTCCACATGATAACAGAAGGATGATTACGGTCCCGAAGCACCATTGCATCCAGGTCGCGTTTCCACCATTGGTCAAAATACCTGGCATAATCGTATTGGTTCTTTTTTTCTTTCCAGCCATCAAACGCTTCATCGATCACCAACAAACCTAACCTGTCGCAGGCATCTAAAAAAGCTTCGGAAGGAAGATTATGAGAAGTTCGTATCGCATTGAACCCGGCAGCTTTAAGCAACTCAACCCGCCGCTCTTCAGCACGGTCGAAAGCTGCAGCGCCCAAACAACCATTATCGTGATGTACACAGCCACCATTCATCTTTACTGTTTTGCCATTAAGCCGGAAACCATTTTCGGCGGTAAATTGTATGGTACGAATACCAAAATTGGTTTTAGTATCGTCAACTACTTTTTTATTTTTTAACAGCTGTATCCGGGCGGTATATAAATGCGGTGTTTCCGGCGTCCATAACAGGGGATCCGATACCGTTATGGCCTGTGTAATTTCCTTCTCATTATTAGCAGCCAGTTCAACCTTTATTTGATTATTCCCTGCATCTTTAGCATTTGCTGCCAACAACCGGGTTTTAAGAAAAAAGCTTTGCGATAAACCGGTTTCATTCTTTATTACTGTTTTTATTTGAATGGTTGCTTTTTTTGAAGATACGTCGGGGGTTGTAATCGCAACTCCCCCATCAGCCACATGTATGGGATCTGTAACCATCATCCAAACATGCCGGTAGATACCGGAACCACTATACCACCGGCAGTTTACCTGTTGAGAATTATCAACCCGTACTGCTATGACATTTTCATTGCCAAAATCCAGGTAAGCTGAAAGATTATAACTAAAGGGTGAATAGCCATAAGGATAAATACCAAGCGATTTTCCATTGATAAAAATTTCGGAGTTCATGTAAACACCTTCAAAATAAATGGAAATATTTTTGTCTTTCCATTCTTTGGGAACGGGAAAGGTTTTCCGGTACCAGCCTACACCCGCCGGAAAGTAACCACCTGCGCCTCCTGTTGGGTTTTTAGGATTTATTTTTCCTTCAATGCTCCAATCGTGCGGCAAATCGAGGCTGCGCCAATTTTTATCGTCGAATTCCTTTGATCGGGCAGATGCGGTATCGCCCAAAAAGAACTTCCAGCTATAATCAAATAACTGTTTTCGCTCAATACTGCCCGGAATTTGGGCGAAAACTAAAATGTTACCTGCAAAAAGTAGAAACACTATTATTATTACTCTTGCATAATAACGCTTGAGGCTGTATGAATTAAACCGGTTCATATTATTCCGTATTGGCAATTTTGATATTCATAATATCATCCTGCAAAACCGTGCTGCCGGGCTGGGCAAATGCCGTTTTTAAAATCGTTTTAAAAAGCCTCTTTCTGCCAGCCATTTACGGCAGGCCTCAGGCCATGTGGATTCGGAATTTGCCGATCGCCCCAGGCCATATCCATGTCCTCCTGATGCATAAAGATGGAGTTCGCAGGGAATCTTAAACTTTTGCAATGACAGTACATAGCCGATACTATTCTGTATGGGAACGGAATAATCATCCATTGAATGAACCAGAAAAGCCGGAGGTGTTTCTGCATTTACCTGCAATTCGTTTGAAAAATTCCGCACCTGCCTGGGTGATGGCTTCCTGCCAAGTAAATTTTCACGAGACCCTGAATGAGTAATGCCTGCTTCCATTGAAATAACCGGATAGATGAGTAATGAAAAATCGGGCCTTGCACTGGTGGAATCAGGAGAGTCATATACCTTTTCATTGAAATGAGTGGAAACAGTGGAGGCCAGGTGCCCTCCGGCAGAAAATCCCATGATACCAATCTTATCCGGGTTGATGTCCCAGTCTTTCGCATGACGGCGAACGATACGAATGGCCTGCTGCCCATCCTGCAAGGGACCAATTGCTTTATTTTCCATGATGAAGTTGTCAGGCAGCCGGTATTTCAATACAAAGGCTGTTATTCCCAGGCCATTCAACCATTTGGCTATCTCTTCCCCTTCGTGGGCGATGGCCAGGGCTGAATACCCCCCACCCGGGCAAATAACTACGGCTGTCCCTGTAGCTTTATCTGCCGGAGCGGGATACACGTCAAGAGTAGGATTGACAACAACCCTCATCTTTATCCAATTATTGGCAGAATCGACAGTTGGTTTGAAATGGTCATTAGGAATCGCTCCGGGCACTTTATCTTCCCAAAGATTAATAACCTTGCTTTGAGCGAAGAGGTTGCCGCTTGACGCAATCAGGCATAGGATCGCCCACACTGCTGTTTTAACCCTTAATATTTTCAAAAAATAGATTTTATTTTTGAGTAATCGCTTTCCATTCATCCGTTCTGAAAGGGATAGCAGGCAACCCTTCGGACAACGACTGGTAAAAAATCGCTATAATCAATGTAACACCTATCCTTGCATTTTTTTTCATGCGCTTCAATTCTGTAAATTTTATTTAACTGAAATTTTCACCGATTTTGAAATATTGCGTGATGAATTCCCGATTTGTAATACAAATTCGCCTGCTTCCACATTCCAGTCTTTTTTTGTTTCGTCATAAAAAGCCAAATCAGCAACTTTTATAGTCAGTTCAATTGTTTTTGTTTCGCCGGGCTGCAGAAAAACTTTTTCAAAAGCTTTGAGTTCTTTTTCAGGGCGTAAAACAGAACAAACCGGGTCGCTAACATATAACTGCACAACCTCTGCCCCATAGCGTGAACCAGTATTTTTCAGGGTGCATTTTGCGTGGATGGTCTCTCCTTTTCCATAACTCGTTTTGTTCGTAGAAAAATTGCCTATCGAAAAACCAGCATAAGAAAGACCATACCCAAATGGGAATTGCGGAACAATTTTTTTAGTGTCGAACCAGCGGTATCCCACCAAAATATCTTCTTCATAATTCACTTTCAGGTTTCTTCCGGGAAAATTGCCTAATGCATGTGCAGGTGATTGATCAAGCGATACCGGTAATGTGAACGGAAGTTTGCCAGAGGGATTTACTTTACCACTCAGCAGATCTGCTACGGCATTTCCGGCTTCCATTCCGCCAAACCACGACCACAATATAGAAGGTACACGATGAACAATGCCTGATAATTTTACCGGTGAACCGGCAATGATAACTACAACTGTATTTGGATTTGCTTTGGCAACTTCCCGAATCAAAACATCTTGTCCATAGGGTAAATCCATACTTTGCTTATCGGAAGATTCTGTATCAAAATCATGATTTAATCCCCCGAAAATGATAACCACTTCTGATTCTTTTGCAACTTTAACAGCTTCATCAATCAATTTCCAGTCAACCTTATCTGCGCTTGTTTGGCCGGTATTGCTACCTTCTTTGAAGGTGGATTGTTTTTCATACCCCTGTGCAAAATTTATTTTTACAGTAGCTCCAAACTTTTTTTGAATAGCATCGAGCGGAGTTACTTCGTACAAGGTTTTTATTTCGGAACTAAGCCCGGCACCGCAATGTTTGCGGGTAGCATTATCGCCAATAATTGCAATTGATGTTATTTTATTGAAATTTAGCGGAAGTATGTTTCCGTTATTTTGCAATAAAACTGCCGCTTCAGCAGCATCATTATATGCAGCCTGCTGATGTTCCGGCGTATTCATCTTTCCTTTTTCCCGATTGCTTTCATCAAACATTTTTGTCTTCATCATTACACGTAACACATTGGCCACTTTTTCATCCACCTCAGCCATCGGTACTTTCCCTTCTTCTACCGCCTTGATCAACGGATTGGCAAAATACCATTCGTTGTAATCTTTTTTATCAGTACCCATTTCCAGATCAAGGCCTGTTAAAGCGGCTTTTATTGTTGTATGTGCCGCCGACCAGTCGGTCATTAACACGCCTTTGAAACCAAGTTCTTTCCTCAGTATTTGCCTGTTGAGGTATTCATTTTCAGAACACCAATCGCCCCTGAATTTATTGTATGCGGCCATAACAGTATAAGCGCCGCCTTCTGTTACCGATGCTTTAAATCCAGGCAAATAAATTTCACGCAATGCCCTTTCGCTCATATTAACATCAACAGAATCCCGATGCTCCTCCTGGTTATTAGCCAACCAATGCTTTACACTTGCTGCCACATTTTTTGATTGCAATGCTTTGATATATGCAACTGACATTGTTGAAATAAGAAAAGGGTCTTCACTCATGTACTCAAAATTTCTTCCGCAAAGCGGCGAACGAATAATGTTGATACCAGGCCCAAGCAAAATATCTTTTTTGCGAAAGCGGGCTTCTTCGCCCAATACAATTCCCCGCTCGTAAGCCAGCCTGGGATTCCAGGTGGCGGCAAGCGCCGTACCCGGCGGAAAGCAGGTTGCAGAATCATTTGTCCATCCTGCATAAGCCCAGTCATCCCGGTTTATTTCTGCCCGTACTCCATGAGGTCCGTCGCTTAACGCCCATTCCGGAATATCTAACCTTTTTATACCCGGAACATAAAATTTGGAGTTAGCATGTAATAAGCTCACTTTTTCCTGCAATGTCATCTGACTGATCAGGCTGCGGATTTTTTCTTCCGGAGCATTGCCGGCTTTTGCCATTTGCTGCGCATCGGTTACACACACCATTAACAATAAAACTGCGGAAAGAAATGTTTTCATTATTCTATTCATGTATAAATTTTTATTATTCTTCCGTTGAGCCTGGCGAATGCGATTAACTTTTTCATTTGTTTATCTGCGTATTTTAGAAAAACGGGCACTATGGAAATAGGCCCGTGTATTACCAAACGAATGAAAATACTAACACTTTTTATCAATTCAATAATGTGAACTTTCAACTTTCGATCTGTCGTGTTTTTACAAAAAATTATTGTGCACCCTGTAACAGAGCATCGAGTGTTCGTTGATCCAATACCGTATTGCTGCTTCTGCTTAAGAGGCCGCCGGTATCCCACCAGAATGGTTCGAGCCCATTAGCTATTGCCTGGTTGGTGACATATATTGCCCAATGATCTACTGATGCCTGATGTTTTTCCATATCCAAAGGGGTTGTGCGCCTGTAAGCGCCATATTCACCCAGAATAACCGGAATTCCTTTATCGGCAAATTTTGTTTTCATTTTTTGAAATTCGGCAATAACATAATCCTCCTCACCCCATGTGGCATTACGTGCAGGCTCTATGGTAGAATGATAATTTTGCCCCCAATAATAAAACATATTGCCCCATGTGGCATCCTGTTGCATAAGACAGAACTGGTACGGCGTATAGAAATGTACTTCAGTCATCATGCGATCAGGAGTAGGATCTGCAGGAAGCGTGTTCATAAGTGTGGTAGTTTTATCAATATCTGTGGAAGGCCCCTGAACAACTAACACACGATATGTATTGCGTCCACCGGTTGACCGCACTGCATTAACAAAGGTTTGATGATAGGAAAGCAGAATGTTCATCTGCGTGGCATTTTCTACGGGCGGTTCATTGGCGCTGGCAAACATCAGATGTTCATCAAAGTCACGCATTTTGGTAGCAATTTGCTCCCAAAATGCTTTTTGTTTTGCATTTACTGAAGCCTGCGCCTGGGTTGTAATATTACCGTCAAGCCATCCGCCATCCCAATGGATGTTAAGGATAACATACAGACTATCATCAATACAATACTGCACTACTTGTTTTACGCGATCAAGCCATTGGGCTTGTATCTCTGCTGTAGTACGATTGGCATATTGATCCCATGAGCAGGGAATACGAACTGTCTTAAATCCACTTTGTTTAACCAAATCGATAAAAGACTTAGTAATTTGCGGATTACCCCATGCAGTTTCACCTCCTATTGCTTCAAGCGTATTTCCGATATTCATTCCCAATTTAAATTTTGAAGCAATCTGAACAGCATTGCCGGACATACCGGTAGGGTCAGGTGGCAGTGGATTGGTATTATAACTGGGGTAGGTAGCCTTTCTTGCGGTTACGTTACCAGGGCTTTTTTCTACGGTGATTTGCGGTGAAGACGAACTGTTCACATCTTTTTTACAGGAGAGTAAAGTGCAAACTGAAATAACAAGCAATGGCGTTAGATTAATGCATCTCATTTGATTAAATTTTTAAAGATTTACAATTATAATCAAGAGTTTGTGAGCGGTATTACGGGTAGAATCTGTGGTAGAATGATAATCTTTTCGATGGAGGCTCTGCCAATAGGGCACTGGCAGGACGACAGGAAGCAGCAACCGTTTTCTCATATAAACAATCTTACAAGTGAAGCAATGCTGTAAAGCTACCTTAGAAGTGTTTGAATCGGGGGGTCCAATTGTTGCAGATTAGGGCACCAAATGTTGCAAGCAAATGGTTTTCATCATATTTTAAGCGAGGAGACAAGAAAAGAACGAGGAGAAACCTTTAAACATCTTTTTCTTTTTTATTGGCAACGTACTGCGAAGGAAGAACCTTAAACTCTTCTTTAAAAAATTTAGTGAAGTTCTTTGGAGTATTGAATCCCACTTCATATGCAACTTCGGAAACCGACATTCCGCTTTTGTCTAATAATTGAGCAGCCCTTTTCAGGCGGATCGAACGAATGAACTCAATGGGCGCTTTGCCGGTCAATGAAAGAATTTTTCTATACAGGGTGGAACGGTCCATATGCATGTCACTACTGAAATCTTCTACTGAAAACTCAGGGTTATCCATGTTTTTTTCAACAACTTCCAACGCCTGTTGCAGGAACTTTTCGTCGACAGGCGTTATAGTTACCTCCCGGGGATTGACTTCAATTTGTTTCTGGAACCTCTTCTGCAATAATTTTTGCTGGGCCAGCAAATTCCTGATCCGGGAAGCCAGGATGTCGAAAATGAAAGGTTTGGTAATGTAATCGTTCACGCCCACCTTCAAACCCTCCAGTTGTTTTTCTTCACTTCCCATGGCAGTAAGCAAAATCACGGGGATATGGGCAGTAAGCGTTTCGGTTTTAATTTTCCTGGCCAGGTCAACTCCGTCCATTAAAGGCATCATAATGTCGCTTACCACCAAATCAGGATAGAGCTGTTTTATTTTTTCCCAACCTTCTTTACCGTTCGTGGCTTCTTCAACATGATATAGTGCTTTCAGGTTGTCTTTTAAATAAAAGCGCAGGTCTTCATTGTCTTCTACTATTAATATTGTTTTCTTCTTACCGCTCCCTGGGCTTTCTTCCACTATTATTTGTTCCCCATCTTCTACCCCAGTTGGGATAGTCGTAGTTCGGGTTAAAGATTCATAGATCTTTTTTGCAGGAAGTAAAACTGTAAAACAGGTGCCCCGATCGGGTTCGCTTTTTACAGTTATAATGCCGTTATGCAATTTTACAAACTCTTTCGTGATAGCCAGGCCAATTCCCGTTCCCTGGTTCACCATACTTTCGGGCACATCGGTTTGAAAGAACCGTTCGAATATCCTTTCCTGTTGATCGGCAGGAATGCCAATGCCCGTATCTTTTACTTCCATGGCAAGCGTTCCATCGCCTTCATCGTTTACAGGGGCATTGTAGATAAGGTTGAGACTCACCATTCCATTATCATGCGTATATTTAAAAGCGTTGGAAAGCAGGTTGAATAATATCTTTTCAATTTTATCCTTATCAAAATAAATTTCGAGACTATTAATGTTTGTTGAAAATGAAAACCGGATCTTTTTCTTTTCTGCAATATCCATGAAAGAATGACTAATATCTTCGATGAACACAATAATGTCGCCTATTGAAGGATGCAATTTTACTTCCTGCACCTCCATCTTCCTGAAATCGAGCAGTTGGTTCACCAGGTTCAATAAGCGTTTTGCATTACGTTGCACCAAATTCAATTGATTTTTCTGTTCTTCATCAGTAGTTTGCTTTATGATCCTGTCTAATGGAGAAATGATCAGGCTTAAAGGCGTACGGAATTCATGACTTACGTTGGTAAAGAATTTTGTTTTTAACTGGTCAATCGCATGCGCCCTTTCTGCTTCCCTGCGCTGTTGTTGCACTTCAAAGCGCATGTGCATTCTTTCTAATGTTATTCGCCGCCATAGCAGCAGCAATCCTGCCGCACATAGTGCATAAATAATATAGGCTATATGGGTTCGCCAAAATGGCGGCTCGATATTAATTCGCAAAGTTTTCACATCACTCCACAAACCATCCCTGTTTAAAACCTTTACTTTAAAAGTATAATGGCCAGGGCCAAGGTTTGTATAGGTAGCCCTTCTCTGATTCCCGTCGGCATACAACCAATCTGAATTAAATCCTTCCAGCATATAAGCATATTTATCACCGGTGCCGCTGGCAAAATCGAGCGAGGCAAATTCAATAGAGAAAACATTTTCTTTATACTTCAGGACAATACTTTGAAGCTGTGATAAAGATTGTTGCAGCAGCACACGGTCATTGATAAACTCGCCTGGTTCAATATTATTATTTAATATCTGCAAACCGGTAAAAACAATTTTAGCATGATGACGAGGCGTCTGTATCTTATCCGGATCAATGATATTGAAACCTGAAGGTCCTCCGAAGATCACTTCCCCTGCTCTTGTTTTGAGTGCTGCGTTGTCATTGAATTCATGGTTCTGAACATTGTTCATTTCATCATAACAAATGACCGAAAAAACAGTACGGTTCCCGTTTTGTTTTGGAATGGCATTACACAATCCGTTGGATGTTGATACCCAAAGTGTTTGATGATTATCTTCAAGAATATTCAATATTAAATTATCGGGTAAACCATCCGATGTAGTGAATACCTGAAAATCTTTAGTTTGCTCATTAAACAGACTCAACCCTTCCCGGGTTCCTACCCAGATATTTCCCCTGCTGTCTTCCAAAAGACAATTAATATTATTGCTGCTTAAACTGTTTGTATCATTTGTATGGGAATAAAAAACAGGAGTGGTTTTATTCTTTTCAACAACAGCAACCCCATTGTCTGCACCAATCCACAAATTTCCTTTCCGGTCCTGCAGGATGACTGAAATATACGGGGAAAGTAAAGACCCGGATTTCACATCTTTGACCGGGTAATGTTGAAACCGGTTTGTTTTTCTGTCAAAAAGGTCCAGGCCGCTACCTAAAGTACCTATCCACAAATTCCGCTCTCTGTCTTCAACGATTTCCCACACGTTATCATTTGCCAGGCTTGAAGGATCATTATCATTATGCCTGTACTGCCTGAATTCCTTTCCATCGAAACTGTTGAGGCCACCGTAGTAAGTCCCTATCCAAAGCAAGCCCTGATGATCGATGCACAGGCTTACTATTACATTGTTACTTAAGCTGTTTTTATTATTGGGATCGTGCAGGTACTGTTTGAATATATTGTTCTTCCTATCTAAATAAATCAATCCTCCACCATTGGTACCAATCCATATATTACCCCACTTGTCTTCAACGAACCGGTTTACATCATCGTATGGAAGGCTTTTTGCATCAGATTCCTGGTGATGATAAGAGGGAAATTGTACGATGTTACCATTAAAATAATTAACCCCCTGCTTGTAAGTTCCCAACCAGATAATACCATTGTCATCCTTATATATTGTATTGATGGCGTTTTGACCGAGACTTTTGGGATCTTTTGGATCGTTCAACAAATAACTTGTTCTGAAGTTATTTCTTTTGTCGATCAGCGTCACACCCCCATGGTCTGCCGCCACCCAAATCAAGCCATTGTTATCCTGAACAATTTGACTGACCAGGTTTGAATTCAATTTCGATGGATAGGAACTTTCATTAAACATTTTGATCGAGTTATCCTTAGGATTAAAAAGAAAAGCTCCATAAGTGTAACTCCACACCCAGATATCCCCGTCGCTATCTATAAAAAGATTATTAGCATAGATTCCTTTATTCAGTTGCCGGATAGGGGTGCCCGAGAAAATAATTTTATCTGATTTTAAATCATACTCCTGCAAAAATCCATTTTGGTACACCAGCCATAACTTTCCATCTTTCGTTTCTTTAACCGAAGTAATTTTATCAGAAGGATGTACATTTAATTTTTGCCTGAATGGTTTCGCTTTTTTTTCGGCACCTGAATACAGGTACAAATCAAGGCTGTCGTACAAAAACCAATATCTTCCGTTGTCTCCTTTTACAATATTGAAAATCTTACCGAAAGGCAAACCGAGAGCATGTAAATAACTACTATAACGGGCATCAAATTTTTCTGTTTTCGAATTATAAATACAGGGACCTCCCCTTGTTTCCACCCACATCTTTCCATAGGGAAGTTCATATAACGAGAGGACGTAATTGTCGTACAGCGAAGAGCTATCATTATGTTTGTTACGATATACCTTACAGGAATATCCATCATAGCGATTCAGGCCCGACATGGTGCCAAACCATATAAAACCTTCAGGATCTTTTAGAATAGCATTGACCTGGTTATGTGAAAGACCTGTGTATGTATCGAGTTTGAAAAAATTATAGTGTTCACTTTGAGCTTCAACAGCAAGCGATAGTAACAGCAAAACAATCGATATAAGCAAACGCATCACAAGGAGTTTAACTCAGGAAAAACATTTTGCACCATATAAGTTACAAAATTAGCGGAATTAATGTTTTTTCTATGATGGTATTGGTTTTATATTAGTTGCCGTTCTCTCAACGTACCCCAGAAGCTGCCGGGAATGTTGATGTTAACCATGTCGATATTGCCTTTTACCTTTTCTGCTTTGGATGTGCTTAATGCTATGCTGGTAACCCCCGGCGCATTAATCCCGAATTGTACACAGGCATGGGCCGGTTGTATATTGAATTGGGTACAAACAGCAAAAAAATCCTTTCGCCATTGGAGCAGGTGTTTTTGGTTTTGGTTGCCTTCCTCTACCAGTTTGTAATTGTAATAATCCCCACCCGTTAAAAAACCTCCATTAAAAACAGCCGAGTTGATAATGATGGTATTTCTATTTTTTAATTCCTGCATGTAGTGCAGCAGGTTTTCGGGATGCGAATGCAGGGTCATGCTGTTGGCGATCATTACCCAATCGAGGTGTATACAATCTGTAATTTGTTTTATCACCATCCAGTTTTTGGCCCCTACTCCCACCGCTTTTACTTTCCCCTGTGCTTTTAGCTCAAACAGCGCCCGGTAGGCGTCTTTGATATTCTCAAACCTTTTAAGCCAGTCGTTTCCACTGGTTGCGGCTGCAAGGTATTCGTCAGGATCATGCACAGAAACCAATTCGGCATGATAGCTATTGAGTAACTGATTTCCCTGCTCAAAACATTCAAGGATGCCATTATAGCTGATCCTTTGTTCTGCATCATATTGAATATCTTTCCAAAC
>Ga0114129_10005447_pt1 | contig 17982 bp, 18 predicted proteins | sample RhiMetdeltSRZDD1_FD_80071 | JGI IMG/M metagenome (GOLD analysis project Ga0114129, IMG submission 80071) | Populus rhizosphere microbial communities from Tennessee, USA - Rhizosphere MetaG P. deltoides SRZDD1 (version 2) (version 2) | ecosystem: Host-associated > Plants > Roots > Rhizosphere >...
CCGCACACACGCACGAACGGCTCGCCCGCGTAAAACTCGCGGTACACGCGGCTCAGGTCGGCCGTCGTCAGCGTGGTCGCCAACGGCACCGAGGCGGTGGTGAAGAGCCCGCGGTTGAGCGGGACCAGGTGCGGCGTGAACGCGACCACCACCGGCCGGCCCGCCAGCATCGAGAGCTCCTGCTCGATCTCCGGGGTGTGCCGGTGGGTGGCCATGCCATAGGCCTGGACGTTCTCGTTCGCCTCGGTGAAGAGGTACATCGCGTCGGCCTTGCGGCCCTGGGCGCCCGCCCCGGTCACGCCGGACTTGCCGTCGATCACGATGCCGTCCACGCTCCCGAGCCCATTCTTGAGCAGCGGCGCGGTGGCGAGGATCGCGCCCATCGGGTAGCAGCCGGGCGAGGCCACCAGGGACGCGCCCGCGACCTGCTTGCGGTGCAGCTCGGGCAGGCCGTACACCGCCTCGGCCAGCCCATTCGCGTCCTCGTGGGGCACCTTGTACCAGGTCGTGTACAGAGAAGCATCCCTCAAGCGGTAGTCGGCGGAGAGATCGACGGCCTTCTTGCCGTGACGTCTCAGCGTGGGCATCAGCCGCTGGGACTCCATGTGCGGCAGCGCAAGAAAGACGACGTCGGCGAGCGCGGCCAGGCGTTCCCCGTCGATCTCCTGGAACACGAGATCGCTGAGCCCGCGGAGATGCGGATAGAGGCGATCGAGGCGCTCGCCCGCCCGCCGCTCGGAGGTGACGGCGCTGATCTGCACCTTGGGATGGACGGACAGGAGGCGGAGGAGCTCCGCCCCCATGTACCCGCTGGCCCCGGTGACCGCGACCTTCAACATGGCGGCCTCGCGGACGACTACCGCTTCGAGTACTGGAACTTGGAGCGCGCGCCCGGCTGGCCGTACTTCTTGCGTTCCTTCATCCGCGGATCACGGGTGAGGAGGCCGGCCCGCTTGAGCGTCTGGCGCAGCTTGTCGTCGAACTGCAGGAGCGCCCGCGCGATGCCGTGGCGCACCGCCCCCGCCTGTCCGGTGGGCCCACCGCCGCCCACGTTCACGATGGCGTCGAACTGGCCGAACGTGTTGGTGAGCTGGAGCGGCTGCGAGATGACCATGCGCAGCGTCTCGCGCGGGAAGTACTCCTCGAAGGCGCGGCGATTGATCAGGATGCGGCCGCTACCCGCCCGCAGCCAGACGCGGGCGACGGAGGTCTTGCGGCGACCGGTTCCATAGAAACGACTGACGACGGCCATGGGGCTCCTCAGCGGGCGCGCTCGCGCAGGGCGAGCGGCTCGGGCTTCTGGGCGGCGTGCGGGTGATCCGCCCCCTTGTAGACCTTCAGCTTCTTGGCCATCGCGCGGCCCAGGCGCCCCTTCGGGAGCATGCCCTGCACCGCCCACTCGATCACGCGCTCCGGATGCGTCTTCAGCATCCGCTCCGCGCTGACCTCACGCAGTCCCCCGATGTAGCCGCTGTGCCAGCGGTAGATCTTGTCGGTCAACTTGCGCCCGGTGAGGTGCACCTTCTCGGCATTGATGACCACCACGTGATCGCCCACGTCGAGGTGCGGCGAGAACTGGGGCTTGTGCTTGCCCCGCAGCACCGTCGCCACCTGGGTCGCGAGGCGGCCCAGGACCCGATCCTGGGCATCGACCACGAACCACTTGCGCTCCACATCCTCTTCCTTCGGCATCAGCGTCGTCATGATCTCCGTCCGGATAAGGCCTCCGCAGCCACGTCGAACACGGCTAATAGCAACGGGTAATCATAAAAGAAAGACCTCATGCGGTCAACTACCCTGCACCCCGGCGGCGGGCGCCCGGCTTGGCGGGAGCCGCCTTGGTCTTGCCCGGCCACGGGCAGAGCGCCAGGATCGGGCAGGTCGGGCAGGCCGGCTTTCGGGCGGCGCAGACCCGCCGGCCGTGGAGAATGAGGAGGTGGCTGGCCTGCGTCCAGCGCGGGCGCGGCAGGACCTGGCAGAGCTGGTCGTGGATCTTCTCGGCATCGTCGCCCCGGGCCAGCCCCAGGCGTTGCGACACCCGGAACACGTGGGTATCCACCGCCAGGGCCGGGATGCCGAACGCGTTGCCCAGCACCACGTTGGCGGTCTTCCGGCCGACCCCGGGGAGCTCCACGAGCTCTTCGAGCGTGCGGGGGACTAGGCCCGCGTGGCGCTCGACCAGCGCGCGGGCCATCCCGTTGAGCGACTTGGCCTTGGCGCGGAAGAAGCCGGTGGAATGGATCTCGCGCTCGAGGACCGGCAGCGGCACCTCCGCCCAGTCCGCGGCCTGCCGGTAGCGCGGGAAGAGCGCGGCGGTGACCGCGTTGACCCGCTCGTCAGTGCACTGCGCGGACAGGATCGTCGCGACCAGCAGCTCGAGCGGCGTGGTGAAGTCGAGCGCGGTGCGCGCGTCGGGGTAAGCCTTCGCCAGCCGGGTCAGGATCTTGACCGCCCGGGCCTTCTTGTCCGCGAGACTCTCGGCCATCAGCGTGACTCCTTTGTCGCGGCGGCAGCGGCTCCGTCGTCACCGACCTCCAGCCGCCCCCGCTGGATGCGAATCGGCGCCATGGACACCGGCATGGGTAGCCGGCGCAGGCGCGGGGTCGGGTCGAAGTTTCTCACGATCCAGTCCACGAGGAGCGGCGGCAGGCGCACCCCGCCGTAGCGGACGTCGGCGGCCCGCAACGTGAACGGATCGGGTGGCGAGCCGGCCGCCAGCGCCAGCCGCGCGGAGAGTCCGGGCCCCGGCAGCGCCCAGCGCGCCTGGATCCAGCCTTCTTCCATCGTGGCGCGCAGGCCGGCCAGCCCGCGCTGCTGCGCGATGAACTCCTCCAGATCTCGCTCGGCGACCCCGAGCCGCTCCACGTGGAAGGCACCGACGTCGAGGAGCTCGACGGCGCCGGTGGCCGCGAGCCGACCCGGGTTCACGACGACATCGCGGAGGCGCAGGCGGACCGGGCCGATGCGCAGCGGTGGTTTCCGCCGGGCAAACTCGCCGACCAGCGCCGACTGCGCCTCGACCGTCACCAAGGCCACCGACCCGACCGCCAGCGCGTCATCGCGATAGTCGAGCGTCACGCGGAGGTCCGGGGCCTCGCGGACCACGTCGGCCAGGAGCCCGGCCACCCCGCGCCGCAGCCGCTCCGCAAGCGCCGCCGGGGCCACTGCGCGGACCGGATCGAGGGGCCGCATCCGCACCATGCCCTCGCTGCCATCGGGGAGCGGCACGCGCGCGATCACCGGGTACGCCGCGGCCAGCCACGGATCGCCGCCCTCCAGCGCGGCCATGATCCGGTCGGGTTTGGCGGAGGCCGCGTCGGGCCCCTGGTCACCCGTCTTCACGATGGCAAAGTCCACGCCGAGCGGAGCCTGGTCCCAGGCGCGGCTCAGGCGGAGCGGCAGGCGATCGCGCGTGACCTCATAGCGAAAGTTGGATATGGAGAAGTAGTTGTCGTTGGGCACCACCGACACCCGCGCCCCGCCGGGGGCCGCCGCGCGCTGGATGGCCTCGAGCAGCTCCCGGTGGCGCCAGTCCCGCCCGTCGGGCGGCGAGGACACCGCCACCGAGGAAACGACCGGCGCGAGCAGCGTGGGAGGTGGCAGCGCGAAGGCGGCCGCGCCCACCTGCGCGACCCCCACGATCACGCAGGCCCAGCCGAGGCCCCGCCGGACGTGCGGCGGGAACACGCTCACGCCGGCGGCCGCGACCAGTGCGGCGGCGGGCAGGAGCGGCAGGGTGTAGCGCAGGTTCTTGTTCTGGATGAGGGTGAAGATCAGGAATGGCGCCAGCGCGGCCCACAGGAGCCCGCGGGCCTGGGGTCGGCGCGCGAGCGCCACGATCCCCCACAGCAAGAGCGCGGTCGCCAGGAGCCCCCACTGGACGATGATCCACTCGGGGTAGAAGAGCAGCGACGAGCCGCTGAACGCGGGCGCCTGCCCCGCCTCCGCCGCCTGCTTGAACGAGCGATTGATGAACTGGGCGGGCAGCCCGACCAGCCGCGGCCCGTACCACGGCAGCGCGACCACCCCCGCCACCCCCACCGCGGCGAGCAGATGGAGCATGCGGGCCCGGCGATCTGGCCCCCGGAGCCCCCGCCATGCAACCCAGAGGAGCGGCCCCGAGAGATAGGCCGCGAAGGGTGGCTTGGTGAGCATGCCCAGGCCGAGTACCAGGCCCAGCCCGAGCGACCACCGGCGGAGCATCAGGTCCTCCGTCCGCACCAACATGTACAGGGCCAGCGCCACGATGGCGGCCAGCGGCAGGTCGAGCTGGAAATTGAGAGCATGAACACGACGAAGGGCGCGGTACCGAACAGGAACGCGGCGAACAAGCCGGCGTCGGCGTCGAGGAGTCGCCGGCCGAGGCCGTACACGGCGAGCGTGCCCAGGACCAGGAAGGCCCAGATCACGCCCTGGGCGGTCAGCGGAACCGCCGGCAAGGCAAAGTAGAGGAGCCCGGCCGCGCACGTCACGATCGGGGGGTAGAAGCTCGACTCGCTGATGATCTCCTGTAGCCAGTCACCCCCGGACTCCTTGAGACTCCAGTGACAGGCAACGGCCCGCTCGAGATGGTTGGCGTGGTCCCATTCGGGCGGGCGGCGATCGATTCCGAGCCAGACGACCATGACCGCCGCCAGCCCGACCAGGAGACCCGCCAGCGCGAGCCGGTGCCAACCGGTCATGAATTCGCGACGCAGGCCATGCGGTCAGGCGAGGGCCCGGCGTATCGTCTTGATCCGCTCGCGGGCCGCGGCGGGCACCAGGGGCGCCGCCTGGTGCTCGAACGTCCAGATCGGCGAGCGGAGCGAGGGATCGGTGTCCAGGCGTGGCACCAGGTGCCAGTGGATGTGCGGCACCAGGTTGCCGAGCAGCTCGTAGTTCATCTTGACCGGGCGGAAGATGCCGGCCAGGGCCTGCGCCACGCGGCTCACCTCCTCCATGAGTGTCGCGCGCTCCGGCGCGGGCAGGTCGTAGAGCTCGGTGACGTGGCGGCGCAGCACCAGGAGCACGTAGCCGGGGAAGAACTGGTCCTCGTGCAGGAACACGCGCGAGAGGGCGAGGTCGGCGATGTGCAGGGGACCGTCGCTCCGGCCGTACTTGCCGCACATCACGCAGGCCGCGTCGGTCACCGGCGGTCGGAGAGGAAGCGGCCGATGCGGATCATCGCCTCCCGGATCCGCTCGATCGACTGGGCGTACGAGAAGCGGAGGAAGCCTTCCGCGTTGCGGCCGAAATCCACCCCGGGCGTCACCCCCACGTGGGCGCGTTCGAGGATCTCGAACGCGAAGGCGAGCGAGTCGCTCGTGAAGCGGCGGGCATTGGCCAGCACATAGAACGCGCCGGTGGGCGGGGCCCCCACTCCGAGCCCGATGCTCCGGAGGCCGGCCACCATCACCCCGCGCCGCTCGTCGAAGATGCGCCGGAAGCGCGCGCGCTCGTCCGCCGCCTCGCGGAGGGCGGCGAGCGCGGCCCACTGCACGAACTCGTTGGTCGAGATGAAGAAGTTGCCGTGCATGGCGGTCAGCGCGGGCATGAACTCCCGCGGGGCGATCACGTAGCCGACCCGCCAGCCGGTCATGGCAAAAGCCTTGGAGAAGCCGTTCAGCACGAACGCGTGGTCGGTGAACTCGAGCACGGTGTGCTCCGGCCCCTCGTAGGTGAGGCCGTGGTAGATCTCGTCCGAGATGACCCAGGGCCCGAGGCGGCAGAGGGCCGCCAATCGCTCCCGGCTCAGCACGGTGCCGGTCGGGTTCGCGGGCGAGTTCACGACCAGGCCCTTGGTCCGCGCGGTGACGCGGGCCGCCACCGCCTCCGGCCGGAACTGGAAAGCGTCCGACTCCTCGACCGGCACGTAGACCGGCACGCCACCCGAGAACTTCACGAACTTGGGGTAGCAGGCGTAGTAGGGATCGGAGAGGATCACCTCGTCGTCCGGATCGAGCAGCGCGCTGAATAGCAGCAGCATCGCGGGTGACGTGCCCGCGGTCACCAGGATCTGGTCGGGCGACACCGTCACGCCGTAGCGCGTCTGATAGTGCTCGGCGATCGCCTCGCGCAGCGGCAGGATCCCGAGCGTGTGGGCGTAGCGGGTGCGCCCGTCTTTGAGCGCCTTCTCGGCCGCCTCGCGGATGACGGCCGGCGTGTCGAAGTCCGGCTCGCCGAACTCCAGGTGGATGACGTCGATGCCCTCCCGCTCGAGCGCCTGGGCGCGCTGGAAGATCTCGACGGCCAGGAACGGCTCGATCTCCTGCGCGCGCCGCGCGATCATGCGCCCCGCCCTCCGGGCGGGCGCCCGGCGAGGCGGCGGCGGGCCGCCAGCACCTCGTAGAGCATGCGCGGCCCTTCGCGCAGCACGCGGACCTTGGACCCGGGCTGATCGGCCCAGTTGACCGCCACCTCCGCGACCCGGAAGCCGCCGCGCTTGGCCAGCATCAGCAGCTCGACGTCGAAGCCGAAGCCGTCCGTGGTGAGCTGCGGGAAGAGCGCCGCGGCCGCCGCCCCGCGGAAGAGCTTGAAGCCGCACTGGGTGTCCAGCACGGGAGCGGCCCCGAGGCGCCGCAGCAGGAAATTGAACACGTGGCCGGAGAGCTTGCGGTGCACCCGGACCTCACGGACCACCGCGGGGTCCTCGAGCACTCGCGAGCCGACCGCGAGGTCGGCGCCCGCCGTCACCGCCGCTTCGAGCCGCGCGACCTCCGCGATCGGCGTGGCGCCGTCGGCGTCGGCCATGAGCCGGAGCTCGCCGACCGCCCGCGCCATGCCCGCGCGGACCGCGTGGCCCTTGCCACGGTTCCGGTCGAGCGCGTGCACGATCACGCCGGGGCGCCCGGCGGCCACCTCGCGCACCCGGTCGGCGGTCCCGTCCTCGCTGCCGTCGTCCACCACGATCACCTCGTAGGACTCGTCTCGCGCCTCGAAGTAGGCCAGGACATCCTTGAGATAGCGAGGCAGCCGAGCCGCCTCGTTGTACGCGGGGATGATCACCGACCAGCGCGGCACGCCACCCACCGGGGGTCCTACATCCAGTCGGGAGCGTCGGCGCGCCGGCGGCGGCGGGCCACGCCCGTCTTCTGGGCGGCCTTCGCCACCTCGCGGGCGACCGCGGGAGCCACCTGCTTGTTGAAGACGCTGGGGATGATGTACTCGGGGCCCAGCTCGCGACGGCCCACGCAGGAGGCGATCGCGTGGGCGGCCGCGATCTTCATCTCGTCGTTCACCAGCCGGGCCCGGGAGTCGAGCAGCCCGCGAAAGAACCCGGGGAAGCAGAGCACGTTGTTGATCTGGTTCGGGTAGTCGGAGCGGCCGGTGGCCATCACGCGCACGTGGCGCTCCGCCTCCTCCGGCTGGATCTCGGGCACCGGGTTCGCCATCGCGAAGACGATGCGGTCGCGCGCCATGCTCTTGACGTCTCGCACCGTGAGCACCCGCGCCACCGACAGGCCGATGAACACGTCCGCGCCCTTGATGGCGTCGGACATCCGGCCCTTGACGTTGCCGGGATTGGTCGCCGAGGCCACCCATGTCTTCATGAAGTCCATCCCGACAAGGCGGCCCCGGTGAATCGTGCCGTGCTCGTCCACCCCGATGATGTTCCGGGCTCCGAGGGCGAGCAGGATCTTGATCGTCGCGGTCCCGGCGGCGCCCACCCCGGAGACCACCACCTTGATTCGGCGGATGTCCTTCTTGACGATCTTCAGCGCGTTGAACAGCGCGGCCAGCACCACCACCGCGGTGCCGTGCTGATCGTCGTGGAACACCGGGATGTCCAGCTCCTTCCGCAACCGCTCCTCGATCTCGAAGCAGCGCGGGGCCGAGATGTCCTCCAGGTTGATGCCCCCGAACGCGGGCGCGATCATCTTCACGGTCTCCACGATCTTGCCCGGATCCTTGGTGTCCAGCGGGATCGGGAATGCGTCCACCCCGGCCAGCTCCTTGAAGAGCATGGCCTTGCCTTCCATGACCGGCATGGCCGCCTCCGGCCCGATATCGCCAAGCCCCAGAACCGCGGTGCCGTCGGTGACCACCGCCACCGCGTTCTGCTTGATGGTCAGGGTGAAGGCCCGGCTCGGGTCGTCCTTGATGGCGAGGCAGACGCGCGCCACCCCCGGGGTGTAGGCCATGCTGAGGTCGTCGCGGGTCCGGATCGGCACCTTGCTGTGGATCTCGATCTTGCCGCCGAGGTGCATGAGGAAGGTGCGGTCGGAGACGTTGGCGATCCGCGCCCCGGTCGTGCTCCTGAGGCGATCGATGATGTCGTGGGCATGCCGGCTGTCCCGAGCCTTGATCGTGATGTCACGGAGCACGCGCTCCCCGCTCATCTCCACCAGGTCCACCGCGCCGATGTCCCCGCCCGCCTTCCCGATGACCGACGTGACGCGGCCCAGCATGCCGGGCTTGTTCCGGATCGCGAGCCGAACCGTGAAGCTGTAGGAGGCGCTTGGGGCTACGGCCATCAATCGTTCGTCATGGCGGGCATTTAGACGGTAAGACCGCGCCTCCGGCAGTGTCAACAATTTTCCCGCCGAAGGTTGACCCGCTCGTGGCGCCCATGGTATCCCACCCTGTGCCCGGACGACTCATTTCAGCACTGCTCACCGCCACGCTCTTCGGAGTCCTCCTCTCTGGATCGGCCATCGCGGCGACCGAGCGCTGGGTCGTGGAGAGCGGCAAGAGCCGCGTGGGCTTCGACGCCTTCCACTCATTCGGCAACTTCAGCGGAGCGAGCGAGACCCCCAGCGGCGAGGTGGAGCTGGACATCGAGGATCTCAAGAAACCCATCAAGGGCACCCTGACCGCGCCGGTCGCGAGCCTGCGCACCGGGAAGGCCGGCCGGGACAAGGATCTCCGCCGGGCGCTCGACGGAGAGCGCCATCCGGAGATCCGCTACCGGATCGACAAGGTCGAGAGCTCGTTCTCGTCGCTGACCGACAATACCGACGTGTTGCTGACCCTCCACGGGGTGCTGTCCATGCGGGGCACCGAGCGGCCCGTGAGCTTCATGGGACGCGTTCGCCTACGGCAAGGTACCCTCTGGGTCCGGGGTGAGAACAGGATCCGGCCGGTCGACTTCGGAGTCCCGCCGCTGCGGTCCTGGTTGATCAGCATGAAGGAGTCCGTGCTGGCCAGGTTCGACCTCATCCTGAGCAAGGCGAACTAAGCCCCTACCGTACTGCCCCTTTAAGGGCCGCCCCGGCCGGCGCCCCCCGAGGCTCAGCCATGGGTTGAATACCTTGCGGGGGACGTACGTCTCTGCAGCGACGCCGAGGAACGAGGCGCGTCGCTTGCCGGTTCCTCGAATAAGCCGGTCGAACGGTGATGTTCCCTGAAACTCCGGCGCGCGAATCGACGTCTAAACCACGAGGGGTAGTCCACGAGGCATCGGGGCGGAAATAAATACCGACACATCCCGACGAGCACGAGGGGCCGTAATGACCTTTAGAGAGAGTGATAGCGTGGTGGCAGCAGAGACGGGCCAATTCAGGGTAATTGCGGCCGAGCCAAAGCGCCGCGGTCGACCCGCCCAGACGGTCGGTAAAGTTGGAGCGCCTCCGGTGGACGACGAACTGGACCGCGTGGTGGATAGCGCGATCGAGACGGACGCCACGCCGGCCCTGTCGGACGAGGCGCTGCGGCCTTCGGCCTCGCCCGCGGAGGACCCGGTCCGACTCTACCTGAAGGAGATCGGCAAGGTCTCCCTTCTCAAGGCCTCGGAAGAGGTCAGCCTCGGCCAGCGCATCGAGATCGGCCAGATCGCGCTCCGACGCGCTCTGGGCCGTGTGCCATTCGCCACGAGCCAGCTGCTGGCCCTGGTGGATCGGGTGCGCCGCGAGGAGGTTCCGCTCGAGGACGTGATCCTGCTGCCCGAGGGAGGCGAGCCCTCGCCCAGCGAGATTCGCTCGAGCCTGGCCGCCTTCGCGCGCATCCGTCGGCTGGAGCGGGAGATCGAGCGACTGCAGACGGCGCTCGGGGACAAGCGGCGGAGCAAGACCACGCGCGCCAACTACAACAAGTGGATCGCGCAGAACCGCGCGTCCATCCAGGGCGTGCTCGAGAAGCTGCCGCTCAAGCCGGCCCTGGCCGATCAGCTCGTCACTGAGATCCGCCTGCTGGTGAAGGGCATGCTCGCCGCGGGCACGAGCCGTTCCGAGCTGCGCCAGCTCGAGCAGAAGGCGGGAGCATCTCGGAAGGCCCTGCTCGCGTCGCTCAGCGAGATCGAGGAGCACGACCGGGTGGTGCGACAGGCCAAGAAGGAGCTGATGGAGGCCAACCTGCGGCTGGTGGTCTCGGTGGCCAAGCGTTATCTCGGGAGCGAGCTGTCGCTGCTGGACCTGGTCCAGGAGGGCAATATCGGTCTCATGAAGGCGGTGGACCGCTTCCAGTACCGGCGGGGGTTCAAGTTCTCGACCTACGCGACGTGGTGGATCCGGCAGGCGATCACGCGGGCCATCGCGGACCACTCGCGCACGATCCGCATCCCGGTGCACATGGTGGAGACGCTCAACCGCATCTCGCGGGTGAACCGCTCCCTGGTCAACGAGATGGGGCGTGAGCCCACCCCGGAGGAACTGGCCCAGCGCACCGGCGTGCCCGCGCGGAAGGTGCGTCTGATCCTTGAGTCCTCGCGTAAGCCGCTCTCGCTCGAGACGCCCATCGGGGACGACTCGGAGCTGGGCGATTTCCTGGAGGACAAGGGGGCGGAGTCGCCCAACGACAACCTCATCACCCAGGACCTGACCCTGCAGGTGGAGCGGGCGCTGAGCACGCTGTCGCCGAAGGAGAAGGAGATCCTGAGGCTGCGTTTCGGTATCGGCGAGGCCGGCGAGCACACGCTCGAGGAGGTGGGACGCCGCTTCTCGGTGGCCGCCGTGTCATTCCAACAAAACGAGACCAAGGCCCTGCGCAAGCTGCGTCACCCGCTGCGCGGCCGCGCCCTGCGGGCTTTCGTCGAGAATTAGACGGCTTCGGCGCCTTCGAGGCCCGGCGGCCTGATGACAGGCCGCCGGGCCTTTTTCTTGTCCGCGCTCAGCGAATCAGCTTCGCGTACTGGTCGAGCAGGGGCAGGATCACGTCGCGCCCCTCGGACGGCAGGCGCAGGATGGACCGGGTGATGCCCGCGCCGGCGTAGGTCTCGAGGGTCGCCTCGTCGGGCTTGGCGCCGAAGACCGAGACCGAGATCGTCTTCATGTCGCGTCCGGCGCGCGCGGCCCGGGCCTTCAGATCCTTGAGCCCGGTCAGGATCACGTCGCCCGCCCGGCCGCGCGGGAACCAGCCCTCGCAGAAGTCCACCACCCGCTGCAGCGTGTGACCGCTTTCGCCGCCCAACAGTACGGGCGGATGCGGCTTCTGGGCGGGCTTGGGCCAGGACCAGATGGGGTCGAAGTTCACGTGCTGTCCGTGGAACTGAGCCTCGTCCTTGGTCCAGATCTCCTTCATGGCCAGTACCTGCTCGTGCATCCGCTTGTAGCGGCTCTTGTACTCGGTGCCGTGGTTCTCCATCTCGTCGGCGTTCCACCCGGCGCCGATCCCGAAGAGGAAGCGCCCGCCCGAGAGCAGGTCGAGGCTCGCCACCTCCTTGGCGGTGGTGATGGTATCGCGCTCGATGATCAGGCAGATGCCGGTGCCGATCTTGAGGCGCTTGGTGGCCGCGGCCGCCGCCATCAGCGAGATGAACGGATCGAAGGTATGGGAGTACTCCTTGGGCAGCGGCTCACCACCCGGGAACGGGGTCCGCCGGCTGGTGGGGATGTGGGTGTGCTCCGGGACGAACAGCGACTCGAAGCCGCGCTCCTCGGCGGCGCGGGCCAGCTCGTCGGCCCGGATGGCGTAGTCGGTGGCGAACATGCAGATTCCGAGATCCATGGCAGTCTCCTCCTTGGGCTAGACCGGCATCACTCCCTGCTTCCTCAGCCCTTCACGACGGCGGTGCGGTAGGTATTGATCCCGGTGTCGGGTGGCGAGCCGCTGATCAGGGTGATCATCGTCGCGGCCTCGCTCCGATGGTGGGTCGCGTGGTTGACCACGTGCTGGAGCAGCCCCCCGAGGGCAACCTGGAACTCCTTGCCCTCCGTGTTCCGGTACTGCACCGCCCGCGTGAGATCGGCCTCCGCGAGGCCCGTCACGAACGCGCGCTGCTCCGCCTCGAGCGCGCCCCACTTCGCGCGCAGATCAATCATGCTCGCGAAGTCCGCGTCGCCCAAGAGCCGGCTCGGGGACGACCCCTTCCAGCGGGTGAGCCAGACGTTGTCGGCGCCATAGATATGGGCGAACATGCTCTTGAGCGTGGGGAAGCTCCAGTGCGTGCCCATGTCGCGCGTGACCGCCTCGCCCAGGCCGGACGCCAGGTCGAAGAGCCGCCGGTTCGCCCAGTGGTGATAGTCGTAGTGTTCTCGGATCAGCACGATGGACATGGCGTTTCCTTCGCGGTCGGGGTCAGTCGAGGACCGCGACGGTGTCTCCCTCCTGCACCGTCTGTCCCTCCGCGACCTTGATCTCACGCACCCTGCCGGCGCGCGGAGCTTCCACCGGAATCTCCATCTTCATCGACTCGAGCACGATGACCGCGTCACCGGCGGCCACCGCGTCGCCCGGCTTGGCGGTGATCTGGAACACCACGCCGGTGATATGGGCTTTGACGTCCTCAGGCATTGAGCGCTCCTTTCGAGGCCGCCGCATTCTCTCATATCCGGCGGCCGGCCGGCGGCGCGGCTAGAGCGCGGCTAGTAGGGCAGGCTCTCCCGTCCCATCAGCTCGCGGGCCACCACCATCTTCATCACCTCGGAAGCGCCGTCGCCGATCTCGAGGCCGATGACGTCCCGCATCCGCTGCTCGAAGGGCAGCTCGTCGGTGTAGCCGTAGTGGCCGTGGAGCAGGAGGCACTGGTGGATCGTGTCCACCGCCAGCCGCGGGCCCCACCACTTGGTCATCGCCGATTCCTTGGTGTGGGGCCGCCCCTGGTCCGCCAGCCAGAGGGCCCGGTAGCAGAGCCAGCGGCAGGCCTCGAGATGCGTGGCCGCCTCCGCGATCGCGAAGGACACGCCCTCGAAGCGCGCGAGGGCGCGGCCGAACGCCCTCCGCTCCTTCACGTAGCCCATGGTCTCCTCGACCGACTGCTGGGCCACGCCGAGGCAGGCGAGCGCAATGCCGATGCGGTTGTAATCGAAGCCCTGCATGACCTGGTAGAAGCCGGTGCCTTCCTCGCCCAGCCGGTGGGACGCGGGCAGGCGCACGTGGTCGAAGGCCAGGACGGCCCGGCCGATGGCACGGGTGCCCATGTCCCGGAGCGGGCTGCGCGAGACACCCGGCAGGTCGAGCGGCACGACGAAGGCGGTCACCCCACGTGCCCGCCCCCCCGGATCGGTCCGCGCGAAAACGATCGCGGCCTGCGCCGCCATGCCCAGGCTGATGCCGGACTTCTCCCCGGTGATGACGTAGCCGTCGCCGTCGTGCTCGGCCCGGCAGGCGAGATTGGCTGCGTCCGAGCCGGCGCCGGGCTCGGTGAGCGCGAGCGCGACCACCGCTAGGCCGCTCGCGGTCGGGGGCAGCCACCGCGTCTTGATCTCCTCGGTCCCGCTACGGCCCAGGATCTCGCCGGCCAGACCCGCGAGCTGGATCCCGTAGGTGCAGCTGAAGTCGCCGCGTCCGATCTCCTCCATCGCGATCCCGAAAGTGAGGAAGTCCGCGGCCTGCCCGCCGTAAGCTTCGGGGACGCGCAGGCCCAGCAGCCCCAGCTCGCCCATGCGTCGCCAGGCCTCCCACGGGAACTCGCCGGTCCGATCCCAGTGGGCCGAGCGCGGCGCGAGCTCCCGCCGGGCGAAGTGCCGAAGGGTGCGCACCAGCTCGTCTTGTTCCGGCGAGAACGCGAGGTCCATGCCGCCTCCTAGAACACCGGCTTGCGCTTCTCGGCGAATGCGCGCAGCCCTTCGGCGGCGTCTGCCGAGCGCATGTGCTCCGCCACCAGCCGGCGCTCGAGCTCGAGGCCTTCCGGCAGCGTGGTGTCGAACGCCCGCGCCACCAGCGCCTTCACGGTACGGTTGGCCGACCCGCTGCCCGCGGCCAGGGCGGCCGCCATCCCCTCCACCGCGGTCGTCACCGTCCCGGCCGGGACCACGCGATTGACGAGGCCCCACGCGAGCGCCTCCGGCGCGGAGAGCCACCCGCCGAGCAGCATCAGCTCCTTGGCCCGCCGGGCGCCGATGAGCCGCGGCAGCCGCTGGCTCCCCCCGCCGCCCGCCACCAGCCCGAAGTTCGCGTGCTGATCCCCGAGCCGCGCGGCCTCGTCGGCCACCACGAGGTCGGCCACCAGCACCAGCTCGAGCCCGCCCGCCAGCGCGAGCCCGTGCACGCCCGCGATGACCGGCACCCGCAACGCCTCGATCCGGTCGAAGACGCGATGCCAGAACCCCATGAAGGCGCCCCACCGCTCCGGATCGGGCGAGAGCTCGCGCACCGCCCGCAGATCCGCGCCCGCGCAGAAGGCCCGGCCCGCTGCGGTGAGCATCACCACCCGCGCGCCGGGGTCGCCCTCCACCGCCGCGCAGGCGCGATCGAGATCGCGGAGCAGCTCGGGACTGATCGCGTTCAGCCGGTCCGGGCGGTTGAGGGTGATGCGCGCGATGCCGCCGGTTGCCGCGTAGGTGATCGTCTCGAAGTCCATCGCCGCCTCCGCTCACATCATCGTATAGCCGCCGCTCACCGAGAGGGTCTGCCCGGTGATGAAGCCGGCGGCGTCGGAGGCGAGGAACAGCACCGCGGGCGCCACGTCCTCCGGCTTGCCGATGCGCCGTAGCGGGTAGGCCTTGGCGATCCGCGCCTGCATGTCGGGCGCGCTCCAGGCACGGTTGGCTTCCGCGGCCCACATGCTGAGGCCGCCGAAATCTTCCTCCGACTCCGGGACGGTCATGCCGGGGCAGACCACGTTGAGCCGGATGCCGTGGCGGCCGACCTCGCGTGCCAGGCTCTTGGACAGCGCGATGACGCCGGCCTTGCACGCGCCGTACACACCCTCGCGGAACTCGCCCATACGCCCGGCGTCCGAACCCATGCTGACGATGGCGCCCGCCTTGCGCGCGATCATACCGTCGAGCACCGCGCGGGTGCAGTTGATCATGCCCCAGAGGTTGAGCTGGATCTCCCGCTCCCACTCGGTCCGCTCCTTCTCCACGAAGAGCCGGTCGTAGGTCCAGCCCACGTTGTTCACCAGCACGTCCACCCGGCCCGCGCGGCCCTCGACCTCGCGAACCATCGCCTGGACGGATTCCCACCGCGTCACGTCGGTCGGCACGAGCGTGGTTGACGCGGCCCCTAGCCCCTGCGCCTCCGCCACGACCTTCCGCCCCTGCCCCTCGTCGATCTCGGCGACGGTGACGTGCGCGCCCTCCTTCGCGAAGGCCAGGCTGATGGCGCGCCCGATGTTCGAGCCGCCGCCGGTGACGATCACGCTCTTGCCGCCCAGGTTCAGGTTCATGGGTCACGTTGGCCTTTCGCGCTTTGGCGCCCGATCAACGGGCGATTCTTGTTCTTATTGGGGGGGAGCGGCGGCGCTCCTCCCCCAAGCTCCCCCCCGCATTGTTTCACCGGGTTGCGGTCGTTTCGCTCTGACGCCCGCATCACCGTTTCGATCTGTTCTTGGATCGGTCCGTTCATTGCTGGTTTGCGCGGCCGATGATTTGTTCGCGGAGCTTGTATTTTTGGATCTTGCCGCTGGGGGTCATCGGGAACTCGGAGACCAGCTCGAGGCGCTCCGGAAACTTCTGCCGCGCCAGCTCATGTTGCTCCAGGTACGCCGTGATCTCTTCCAGGGTGATCGTCTCGCTCCCCCTGGGGATCACCACCGCGCAAGCGCGTTCCCCGAGGCGCGGGTCGGGGACGGCCACGATGGCCACCCCCGCGATCTTCGGATGAGTGTAGAGCAGGTTCTCGACCTCCACGACCGGGATGTTCTCGCCGCCGCGGATGATCAGATCCTTCGACCGGCCCGTGATGGCGAGGTAGCCTTCCGGATCGAGGGTCGCCCGGTCGCCGGTCTTGAACCAGCCGTCCGCGGTGTGCGCATCCGCGGTGAACTGCGGCCGCTTGACGTACCCCACGAACTGGGAAAGGCCGCGCGCCAGCAGGTCCCCCTCGACGCCGGGTGCGACCGGCGCCCCGTCGTCGTCCACGACACGCAGTTCCATTCCGGCCAGGGGCGCGCCGTCGCTGCCGAAGACCTTCTCCTCGGGATCCTGGAGCCCATTGCAGGTGACCATGCCGTTCTCGGTCATGCCCCAGCCGGCCGAGATCACGCAACCGAGGCGCTCGCGGGCGTCGCGAACCAGCGCCCGGGGAATCGGGGCCCCCGCCGCGATGAACAGCCGCAGCGAGTGCAGGCTCGGCCCGGCGTCCAAGTAAGTCAGGTCCCGCAGGAACGGGGTGGCCCCCATGCTCACGGTGACCCGCTCGGCCTCGATCAGGCGCGCCGCTTCCGCGGGATTCCAGATGTCCATCCAGACCGTGGTGGCGCCGAGCAGCAGGTTGAGACAGTGGCCGTAGAGGTACCCGGTCTGGTGGCCGACCGTCGACGCCATCAGGATCACGTCGCGCTCCGATAGCTCGAGCCGCTCGATCGCGTGATGCATGATCGAGAGCGTGGTGTTCTCGGTGTGCATCACGCCCTTCGGCTCGCCCGTCGTGCCGGACGTGAACACCACTTCGTGCACCGCGTTCACCGCGGTGCCGGCCGGGGCGCGCCCGCGCGCGGACGCCGCGTCGGCGAGCGCCGCGAACGGGGTCGTGCCTGCGGGCCCGTCGCCCCGCACCACGAAGACGTGCTCGAGGCGCGGGAGCTCGGAGCGCAGCGCGGCCAGCATGCCGGCGTGCTCGAAGCCGCGGAAGCCGGCAGGCACCACCACGACCCGCGTCTCCAGCAGCCCCAGCATGAACCGGAGCTCGCTGGCCCGATAGGTGGGCGGGATCGGATTGATCACCGCGCCCAGGCGCAGGGCGGCCAGAAAGACCACGACCGCCTCGCTCCAGTTGGGGAGCTGAACCGCGATGACACTCCCCCGCTCGACACCGTGCCGGGCGAGTCCGGCGGCCACGCGATCCACCGACCGGGCGAGCCCCTCCCACGTGGTACGTCCCCAGCGGTCCACCAGCGCGGTCTTGGTGGGACGCTCACGGGCCCAGCGGTCGAGATAGTCCGCGAGGGTCTCGTTACGCCAGAATCCGGTCATCGCCCGGATCCGCGCGTCGGTGAGGCTCGTCTCCATCGCGGAAGCCGTGGGAGGGCCTCAGGCGAAGGCGCCCTGCTCGACCATCTGGGTGTGCACGGCACCCGCTCGGAAGGCGGCACTCTGCATCACGCGCTCCTGGAACGGGATCGCGGTCTTCACGCCCTCGACCACGAAGCCCCCGAGGGCCGCACTCATCCGCGCGATGGCCTCGTCCCGCGTGCGGCCGGAGGTGATCAGCTTGGCCAGGAGCGGGTCGTAGTGCACGGTGACCTCCACCCCTTCCGTGACTCCGCACTCGACCCGTACCCCGGGACCCTCCGGCAGCACGAGGCGGGTGATCCGGCCCGGCGAGGGCATGAAGCCCTTGGCGGGGTCCTCCGCATAGATCCGGCACTCGATGCTCGCCCCGCGCTGCGCGACCTGCTCCTGGGTCCACGGCAGCGGCTCCCCGGACGCGACGCGGAGCTGGGCAGCCACCAGGTCGAGCCCGGTCACTTCCTCGGTCACCGGGTGCTCCACCTGCAGCCGCGTGTTCATCTCGAGAAAGTAGAACTCGTCGCCCTGGACGATGAACTCCATCGTCCCTGCGTTGACATAGCCCACCGCACGGGCTCCCGCCACCGCGGCCTCCGTGAGCCGGGCCTTCAGGACGGCGGACAGGTTCGGCGCCGGGCTCTCCTCGACCAGCTTCTGATGGCGGCGCTGCGCCGAGCAGTCGCGGTCGCCGAGACACACCACGTTGCCGTAGCTGTCCGCGAGAACCTGAACCTCG
>Ga0114129_10005448_pt1 | contig 17981 bp, 21 predicted proteins | sample RhiMetdeltSRZDD1_FD_80071 | JGI IMG/M metagenome (GOLD analysis project Ga0114129, IMG submission 80071) | Populus rhizosphere microbial communities from Tennessee, USA - Rhizosphere MetaG P. deltoides SRZDD1 (version 2) (version 2) | ecosystem: Host-associated > Plants > Roots > Rhizosphere >...
CAGATCGGCGTTGTTCAGAAAATTGACGCCGTCGATGGCGGAGCACGGCTCCGTCGCCGGCTCGCCCTTGAGCATCCTGGCCCGGTCGGCCACGCACGCGTGTTTCTGGATCACATCGTCGCCGGTGCTGGTGCCCACGTAGTAGCCGTCGGGCCAGATCGCGGGACGTGGATAATCAGGAAACAGATTCCGAGCGAACTCGTAGCGATGGTACGAACCGAGCGGATCGGCGCCCGTGCTTACCGCGTAGCAGATCGCGAACGGCGAATGGGGAGGCTCCAGCCGTCTGAAGATCGGCATCACCAGCAGCCAGCGTCCCGCGAGCTGGTCGTAGCGAACCACCGCGTCGCCGTTGTTGTAGGTCTCGCACGGCCCGCCGAAGCCCTTGAAGAGCGTGTTGGTGTTGATCGGCCCCGACAGCACGCGGCCCGTGGCGTCGAACCGGCGGCCCTTCTTCGTGAAGACCGCCATTCGAGAGTTGACCGTCTGCACGATGTGATCGGGACCAACCGCGACGCTGTTGTCCGAGGGATTTCGCAGTGACGTGGTGCCGTCCGGCCCTTCGAACCCGACACCGAGGCCGTCAAAGCTCGCGACGAGCGCCGCCGCGGGCCGTGCGCCCTGTGTCGTCTGCTCGGTGTCAGTGGCGCTCGCCCTGAGCGCGTCGAACGGGCCAGGCGCGAGCGCAATGAGCGTGAGTACTGCGAGGAGTCGCGCGGTCAAAGAGCAGCGATGGTACCACGCTGGATCTGCGGCGGAGGAAGGCCGAACGATTCTCACGGCCGCTCCTTCGCAGCGATGGGAAGACGTCTCGCGCAGCGAGCCCTTGGAGGCAGGCCGACTGGACGAGTATCAGGCGGAGATACCGATCTGCAGCGTCGCCGTGTAGCCGCTCGACGTGCTTCCGCTGAGCGTCGCGAGCTCGTTCGACACTCCATCGGCGAACACCATGTCGCCGGCGTTCGACGTCGAGTTCTGTCCCTTCGACGCGTACACACCGGACGAGTAGACGGCGGCGGTCACGCTCTCGGGGAAAGCGATCTGCGTGGTCTTCACGCTGACGCCATTGCGGAACACTTCGACGTGGATGTGCGTGGCTCGCCCGGCGTACCACCCGGGATAGATGGTGTTGAACGTCACCTGGCCGCTTGCGTCGGTGGTTTGAAGGCCTCGCAGGAAGGTCAGCCCGGTTCCGTTGAAGCCTGGCTGCGAGTACTCCGAATAGTTTCCAGCTGCATCGCACTGCCAGATCTCGACGACAGCCCCGCCGGCCGGCGCGCACGCGTTGTTGACGTTCACGATCGTCAGCGTCAACGTAAGCGGGAGCCCGCTCTTTCCTTCGGTGATGTCTCGCCGGAAGAATGCCGGGTTGTTGATCATTCCCGTTCTATCCGGGTACGGCCCGGCAGTCTCCGAAGGCGTGACGACGCACGTCGATGAAGAGGTGCCGCCGCTGGAAGTCGTGGTCGTGGAGCTGGGACTCGACGGTGAGGAGGAACATGCTCCGGTGATCGCGGCGCCGACGCCTGCACCGAGCGCGGCGAGCATCTCGCGACGGCGCAATCTCCTGAGTTCCTTTGTCGACATCCCGGGCGACAAAGCAACCGTAATGCCAGAAATGCGTTCGGGCGAAATCTCTGGAATCCGCGCGAGTCGCGTATCCGGTGTCCTCGTCAGATGGCGGTTTCGTGCTTCGGCTGGTACAACCCGATCTCTCCGCCGCTCGGCAGCGGAATCGTCGTCTTGATGCCCCACTCGGCTTCGTTGACCTCCGTGCATCGCACGTTCTTCGCCGCCAGCGCTCTCATCGTTGCCTGAAGGTCGCTGCACATCAAGTAGACCAGCGCGCCCATCATGTCGTGTCCGGCGTGACGCTCCGAGAATTCGCCGTCGCCGGGATGGACGGCGGCTTCGACGGGCGGCATCGCAAAGATCAGCCAGCCGCGGCCGATGTCAATCGCCTTCAACTCGAGGACGTCACGGAAGAACGCTCGGTCGGCCTCGGGATTCTTGCTGTAGAACAGCACGTGAGCGCCGGTGAACATCGCCATGCGTAGATAATAAGCTGATCCTCATGACAACGCCCGACCGCCGGATCCCGTGGTATCTGTGGTGCGCCACGCTTGCGGTCACCTCGGCGTACATCGGCGGCTATTGGGACATTTCGTGGCACCGATCGATCGGCCGCGACACGTTCTGGTCCGCGCCTCACCTCGCCATCTACGCCTGCGGCGTCCTCGCCGGCTTGTCGTCGGCGTACTTGATTTTCGTGTCGACGTTTCCGTCTTCGCGGCAGAGCCCCTCCGGCGAGGTCATCGCGGATGTCCGCGGAACCGGCGTTCGCATCTGGGGACTGTCTGGTCCGATCGGCGCGTTCGTGTCCGCGTGGGGAGGCATGGCGATGCTCGTGTCCGCCCCATTCGACGATTGGTGGCACAACGCGTACGGACTCGACGTGAAAATCATCAGCCCGCCGCACATGGTCCTCGCCACCGGATTCTTCGGCATCGAGTTCGGCACGGTCATGCTGCTGCTCGCGTTCATGAACCGCGCCAGCGATCGGTTCCGCACCCGCCTGCAGTGGCTGTTCCTCTACGTCGGCGGGACGACGGTCTGCGAGTCGCTCCTCCTCAAGCTCGAGTACATCGATCGCTCCGACATGCATTCGGCGCTCTTCTACATCGTCGTCTCGCTCGGCACGCCGGCGATTCTCGTCGCGCTGGCTGTCGCGTCGCGGCAGCGATGGGCGTGCACGATCATGGCGCTCGTCTACACAGCCTTCGGCGTCCTGTTCTTGTGGATCCTTCCGCTGGTGCCGGCGCAGCCGAAGCTCGGTCCGGTGTTTCGGCCCGTCACGCATTTCATTCCCTGGGAATTCCCGCTGCTGCTCGTCGTGCCGGCGCTGGTCGTCGACCTCATTCTGCAGAGAACCGACGGATGGCGGCCGCTCGTTCGCGGGCTCGTCAGCGGCGTCGCCTTCTTCGCCGCATTCATCGCTGCGCAGTGGCCCTTCGCGATGTTCCTGATGACGCCGCTCGCGCGCAATCCCGTCTTCGGCACGGCGTACTTCGATTACGGAACGAACCCGCGATCGGCCTACGCGCGGTACGCGTTCTATCCCCGCGAAGGGACGCCGACGCAGTTCTGGCGCGGCATGCTGATCGCGCTCGCGGTGTCTGCCTTGATGATGTGGGTGGGGCTCCGCGCCGGGCGCGCGATGCAGCGGGTCCAAAGGTGAACATCTCCCATTGCGCGCTCGTTGCCGCGGTGATCGCGATCAGTGCTGTTCAGCTCGATGCGCATGTCGGAAGCCCCGATGTATTCCTCGACGGCTCGGCCGGCCCCTACCGGCTGCTCGTCACCGTGAGGCCGCCGCACGCGATTCCAGGCGTAGCCGACGTCGAAGTTCGGTCGGCAACGGGCGACGTCCGCGACATCCGCATCGTGCCGCTGCCACTCACCGGACCAGGAGCCCAGTTTGCGCCCGTCCCCGATCGCGCGGCGCGATCGTCGGAGGACCCCCAGATGTTCACCGGCCATCTGTGGATGATGACGGCCGGTGCGTGGCAGGTGCGAATTACGGCGACCGGCGACCGCGGCACCGGATCTCTGGCCGTACCGGTGCCCACCCTGCCGCAGTCAACGCTCGCCATGGGCGTCGGATTGCGCATGCTGCTCGTCGCCCTGATGCTGACGCTCGTTTTTGGCTTTGTCGCGATCGTATCGGCAGTCGCGCGCGAGGCGACCCTGCCGCCTGGTGCGCGGCCCGACAACGGACGCACACGACGCGGACGGATCGGAGGCGCGATCGCCGCATGCGCCGCGCTCGCCGTCGTTCTGTTGGGAAATTCGTGGTGGGCCGTCGAGGCGTCGAACTACGGACGCTACGTCTACAAGCCGCTCGAAGCGACGACCGCGGTGTCGGGTGACGGGCGCTTGACCTTCTCGCTGCGAGACCCCGGCTGGATTGGATCGCGCAAGCTCGACGACTTCGTGGCTGACCACGATCATTTGATGCATCTGTTCGTCGTCTCGCCGGAGCTCGATCGCTTCTGGCATCTGCATCCGAAGGAAACCGCAGCGGCGAGCTTCGAGCAGCGGTTACCCGACATGCCGCAGGGACACTACGAACTGTTCGCGGACCTGGTCCATGCGACTGGCGTATCGGAAACGGTGGTGACGCAGCTCGACGTACCCGCGATCCAGGGGATCGAGCTCACCGGGGACGACAGTGCGTTCGAGGCCGACGATCGAACGCGGATCGTATGGGTCCGCGACGGGAAGCCTCTGACGACGAAGCGCCTCACGATGTTCACCTTCCGCGTGGACGACGCTTCCGGGCAGCCGGCCGATGACCTCGATCTGTACATGGGCATGCCGGGCCATGCCATCTTCGTGCGTCGCGATCGACAGGTGTTCGCGCACGTTCATCCAGCGGGGTCGGCCTCGATGGCCGCGCTCGCGATCGGGCAACGCGCTCTGGAAGAGAAAGAATCGACCGCCGACAGGCATGCGCATCATGGCGCGCTGCCGGCCACTGTGTCGTTCCCCTATGGATTCCCTCAACCCGGCGACTATCGGATCTTCGTGCAGGTGAAGCGAAGTGGACGTATTGTGACCGCTCGGTTCGACGCGTCGGTCGAATCTACAGGAGGCTGAATGCTCACGTTGTTCGCGATTGGGATCTCGCTCGCCGCAAGCCTGGCCCAGGCGCCCGCCGATACGGCGCCGCCGAAACCGAATGATTACGCCGACGGCAAGGCGTGGCTCTGCCGTCCGGGACGGCAGGATGCGTGCGCCATCGATCACACGACCACCATTGTCGCGGCGGACGGAAAACTCTCCAGGGAAACGTGGGCGGCCGACCCGAACGCGCCGATCGATTGCTTCTACGTGTATCCAACGATTTCAACCGACCCGACTCCGAACAGCGACATGAACGCCGACCCGGCCGAAATGAACGTGATCAAGCAGCAGTTCGCGCGCTTTGCGTCGAAATGCAAGCCGTATGCGCCGCTCTACCGGCAGGTGACGCTCGTCGGTCTGCGGAGGATGCTGGCGCCCGGCGCCGCCGTGACGCTCGACCAGGGCGTGCAGTACGACGATGTGAAGGACGCGTGGAATTACTACTTGAAGAACGACAACAAAGGGCGCGGCGTCGTGCTCGTGGCGCATTCGCAGGGATCGTTCATCCTGAACCGGCTCATTCGCGACGAAATCGACGGCAAGCCGATTCAATCGAAGCTCGTGTCGGCGATTCTCCTCGGAACGACGATCGCGGTGCCGAAGGGCAAAGACGTCGGCGGCTCGTTCCAGCATGTTCCGCTCTGCCACGCCGCGACACAGACAGGATGCGTGATCACGTTTGCCTCGTTCCGATCGACGATTCCTCCTCCCGCCAACACGCTGTTTGGCCGCGTTCCCGATGCAAACATGGCTGCGGCCTGCACGAACCCCGCAGCGCTCGGCGGCGGCAGTGGCGAGCTGCGTGCTTATCTCGACACGACGGGCCGAACGATTACGAGCACCATTGCGCCGAAGCCGTGGGTGACGCCAGAGCAACCGGTCGAGACGCCGTGGGTCAGCGTCCCCGGCCTCTTGACGGCGAAATGCACGTCGAATGAGCACGCGAGCGGCTATCTCGAGGTGGCGGTGCACGGCGATCCGGCCGATCCGCGCGTGGACGACATCGTCGGCGACATCGGCACCGGCGGCAACGTGCTCGCCAACTGGGGACTGCATCTCGTCGACGTCAATCTCGTGATGGGCAACCTGCTCGACATCGTCGCGCAGCAAACGAAGACCTATTTGAAGAAATAGCCTGCGGCCGCATCCGCACGACGGGATGCCGATGAAGTACTTCGTGACGGGCGCAACAGGTTTCGTCGGTGGCCGCCTGGCGCGGCAGTTGGCCGACGCGGGACACGAGGTTATCGCGCTGGTCCGCTCGCCATCAAAAGCCGACGACCTCGCCAAGCGTGGCGTGCATCTGATCGCGGGGGACGTCACGGACCGCGACTCGATGCGCGCACCCATGCGGGACGTGGACGGGGTGTTCCATGTCGCCGGGTGGTACAAGATCGGCGTAAGGGATACGCGGCCAGGCCGCGCGACGAACGTCGACGGCACGCGCAACGTGCTGGAGTTGATGCGCGAGCTCGGGGTCGCAAAGGGCGTGTACACGAGCACGCTGGCCGTGAACAGCGACACGCACGGCGTCCTGGTCGACGAGAGCTATCGGTACCACGGTCCTCACCTCAGCGAGTACGATCGGACGAAGGCGCTGGCGCACGACGTCGCCGAAACGTTCGCGCGCAGGGGGTTGCCGCTCGTGATCGTGCAGCCGGGGCTCATCTACGGTCCGGGCGACGCCGGACCTTCACACGATCTGCTGGTGAATTACCTGAAACGGAAGCTGCCCGTCGTGCCGCGGCGAACGGCCTTTTGCTGGGCACATGTCGACGACATCGCCAATGGGCACCTCCGTGCCATGGAGTTGGGCAGGGCCGGCGAAAACTACTACGTCTGCGGCCCACCACACACACTGGTCGACGCGCTGGCGATTGCAGAGCGTCTGACAGGAGTTCCCGCGCCACGCGTGACGGTCGCGCCGGCGCTGCTCAAGGCAATGAGCACGCTCATGCGCCCAATCGAACGAGTCGTCCCCGTGCCCGCCAACTACAGCAGCGAATACCTCAGGGTCAGTGCGGGCGTCACATACATCGGTTCCAACGCCAAGGCGCGCGCCACACTCGGCTGGATCCCGCGCGATCTCGAGACCGGCCTGGCTGAAACGTTGGAGCACGAGAAGGCGACGCTCGGGCCTAGGTAAGCTTCTTCGCGACGTCGCGTACGCGGATGACGCCGGGCTGAACGACTTTCGCGTTGATGCCGCGCAGATTGAGCTGGCGCCCGAGCGGCGAATTGACGAACTTCATCGCATCCAGCCCGAAGCGCGACACGAACTTCTGACATCCTGTGTGCGGCTGCGGGGTGACTTCGATCACGGCGGAGCCAATCGAGAGCCGCGTCCCCGGCGGCAGGTTTTCGCCGCTGAGATCCAGGTCCAGGAAGAGCTGGTCGCCGGCAAGGTGCCACCGATCGCGCTGCTGCGCGACGAGCGCGATGACGCGCGAGTTCATGACGTTCAGCTGCGTGTCGGGATGGGCGCCACCGTCTCTGGACCGGCTGCTGCTTCGTTGACTCCACGTATCGCCTACCAGCCCCGCCGACACGTCGAGCTCGCCTTCGGTGAGGACTTCCCGTTGCCCCACGCTCGGCCGGCGCACGATCAATTCAAGGACACCTTCGTCCTTCGGCGAGCGCCGAATCTCGTCCAGCCCAGCGTGGAGCTCCTCCGACGTCAGATGCTGCACGGGCTCTGTCTCCTCCATTTCGTCCGGTGTCATTCGGTCAGGCGTGTGGTGCGTGAAACCGTCGAATCCTGAATGTGCCTCCCTCGGCGCCGGCGAGCGGATGAAACACGAAGAACGCCCGCGGGTCGATCTCCCGCACAATCGCCTTGACCTTTCCGATCTCCAGTCGCGTGACGACGCAGTACAGGATGTCCTGGTCGGCACCGCTCATCCCGCCGTATCCCTTGTAGACCGTCACGCCCCGTCCGAGGTCCGCCGTAATCCGATCGCGGATGCGCGGGTTCGACGCCGACACGACCGTGATCGCGGTGTACTCGTCGATGCCGTGCAGGACGAAGTCGAGCGTTTTCGCAGCGGCGATGTAGGTGAGGATGGAATAGAGCGCAGGTTCGACGCCCAGCGTCGACATCGCCGCGAGAAAAAGCAGAACGTTGAAGCCCAGGATCACGTCACCGACGCGGAATACATCTGCGCGCCGGCTGATGACGAGCGCCGCGATTTCCGTCCCGTCGAGCACCGCTCCACCGCGTACCGCCAGGCCGATCCCCGCGCCGATGAAAAAGCCGCCGAACACAGCCGTCAACGTCAGATCTGGCGTGACGTCTGGAAACGGCAGGAAGGCGAGCGCCGCCGCGAGACCCGCGATGCCGAGGACGCTGCGGACCGCGAATGCCACGCCCAGCTGGCGGTACCCGACAACGATGAAGGGCAGGTTGATGACAGGCAGAAGCAGCGATAGCGAGAGCCCTGTGGTCTTCGCGAGCAGCATGGAAATGCCGGTGACGCCGCCGTCGATGAAGCTGCTCGACAGCAGGAAGCCCTTCAGGCCCATCGCGGCCGAAAGCGCTCCGAGCGTGACGAACGCTGCGTTGAGTGATTCGTGGGCCAGGCGTTTACGAGACACAGTACTTGGCCGCCATTCGTTTTATGGTGTTTGCGTTGCGAAAGGTCGCCTCGCTCCGAAGCACCTTTTCAACCACAGCATACGAAATCGTCGACTCGGCAAAGCCGTGGCGAGCGAGCCAGTAGATTTCGCGGCCGTCGACGACCAGCGTGTCCACGTGATTCGACAGCGACGCGACCTTGCGCCGGGCATCGTGGTCGGGCGCGGCGTGCAGCAATCCGATGAAGAGGGAGCCCGGCTCGAGCGAAATGCGTCCGAACGGTTGATGCCCGGCGATCGCGGCCAGTTCCGGCATCGATCGCACGAACGTCGCAACGGCATACCCGAGCGTCTTCTGAAGATGCGCTTCGATCGTCCGTTCGAGGCTGCCGCTGGCGCGCCGATTCGACTCGAAGACCACGTTGCCGCTGGCGATGACGGTTTCGACGCCGCTGAAACCGGCCGCCTCGAGCAGTTTCCGCAGGCGATCCATCTTCACGATGTGCCCACCGACATTGATCGCGCGAAGGAACGCCGCGTAGCGCATGGGGATGTCTAGGTCCTACGACCGACACCTATGATATGCCGGCCGCGTCGCTGTTCCAGATGTCGACGGCCAGCACCCAACCGCCGGGCGGCCGGCGGCGAAATACGTGGATCCCTTTGCCGCGATCCTGTACGGGCGTGGACGCGTCGCCCGTCCAGATTTCGGCGGCATACGTGACGCGCTCGCAGGCGATGTCGCCCACGACCTGAATGTCCGACGTCGTGAACTGAAATCGAAATCGCGCGTTCGAAAACAAACGTCTGAAATAGTCCTCGATCGCGGGCCGCCCGCGCACAGCGGCCTTGGACGGGGGCATCATCACGCCATCCTCGGCCCACACGGCGGCGACGGCCTCGACGTCGGATCGATTGACGGCGTCGAGAAGCGCGGCGGACGCACGCGCGATCGTCGAATTGTCTGAATCGTTCATGAGGTGTCCTTCGACTTCGCTCGGGACGGGACCCTCGGCTCCGCTCAGGACAGACGACGGAACAGGCCCACCAGCACGCCCTTCCCGCGCACGTGGCCGGCCATTGCCGCGGCCACCGCCGCCCGTGTCTGCGGCGGCGACGCGCCCACCGGCGGCACATCAAGAACCGAGTCGAGGGCAAAGAGCTCGAAGACGTAGTGGTGCGCCGGTCCCGCCGCCGCAGCGCCCGGCCCACGATAGTATGGACCGCTCGCGCTGATCTGACGAGTCCCGTCCGGAAGCTGCGCCCCCTGAGGGACGGCTTCGGGGAGGCTGCGCGCCGCCGCCGGAATGTTCCACAGCATCCAATGGAGGATGTCGTCGGTGCCGCTGCCAATCGCCGCGTCGACATCGTGCACGAGCAGCACAAAGCTGGCGACGCCATCCGGGGGGTTCGTCCAGGTCAGCGGCGGCGATATCTGATCGCCCGCCTGTGAATACTTCACCGGAATCGATCCGCCGTCGGCCCATGCCGTCGACGCGAGCGTCATCGTCTGCACGCTGCCGCGGCCGCCGCCGCGTCCACCCGGCGGCTGGCCGGCCGGAACGCCAGGAGGCGGCGTGCCGCGCTGCGGCTGCTGCGCCGACACCAGGGATGCCAGGAGCAGCGTCTGCGCCAGCGTGAGTTGCAGATTCATCTGAACGATGCCGGCTGCGTTTTCCGCCACGCGTCGTAGCGCATGCGAAGCGTCTTGACCGGATTCAGATTCTCGCCCGCCCTAATCGTATTCGGTCCGTGATCGGGCCCCGGCTGTGAGACGGTGATGTAGGTCGTGTACGTGCCGTTGTTGTGGGAGTCGCCGTTCGTGTCGCTTTTCTCGGCCATGAGGATGTAAGCGACGTGCGCGGTCTTGCCATCGCAGGCGATCGCCGGTTTGGATCCGTCGGCCGGCCACGGCGGGCAGGTGCAGCGGCTGTCGCCGCCGGATCCGTCGGCGGCTTCCATCGCCGCCATGACACGGTCGGTGATCGCGCCCTTCGTGTTCAGAAACGCCTGCACGGCGTTTGGTACCACGGTTCCAGGCCGCAGAATGTTGCCCTGGATCGAATAGAAGATGTCCGTGCCGGGCACCTGTCCCTGCACGTCCTGGGACACGTATCCGTTCGTCAACCCGGAATGTCCAGCGCGACGGCCCTGGAGATCGAGGATGCCGAACTGCCGGCTCTGAAACGCCGGATCCTTCGCGAGCAGCTCGACGATCTGCTTGGGATCGGTGCCCTTCTGCAGCTCCTGGAACACGAGCATCTGATTCTGATGCGTGTTGTCCACCGCCGCCTGACAGGCGGCCACGCCCTTTCCCGGCACGACGACCGCCTGCACGCCCATCAGGAATTGATCGTCGCGGTCCACGCATGTCGCCGACGCGATCACGACGCGGCTCGTGCTGCGATCGACGGCAATCACCGACCATGTCGCAAACGACGGCGACGGCAGGGCGAGGCAGAAACCAACACAGACAATCGTCCGGCGCATCAGCACCTCTCTACGGAACGGCTTTGGTGAACACGTCCTTCGACGAGCCGTAGTTCTTCAGGCCAGGCATCGAGTAGCCGTGCTGCACGATCACGGTGGTCTCGACGGTCATCTCTCGACCGCCGGGCGCCAGCGTTCGCGCTTCCTTCACCGTGACGGTGTAGCCCTGCACCTGCCGCTGCGTTTCGGTGACCAGCTTATTGCCATCCCAGTAGGCCTCGGGGTGGCCGGCCGCGGACGTTCCCGTGGCGCGCGCGGCTTTGCCGAGCGGGTAGACCACGCTTTCCTTCTGGTCGCCGCGCGTGGTGTCGACACGCAGTTCCTTGTCGGTCTGCGCGATGACGAACGTCACCGGCTTGAACGGTTCCCCCGAATGGGCCGACTCGCTGCGCGCCTGATCCATCGTCCAGGTACCTGAAAAGTCGCTCGAGATCTGCGCGTCGGCCGTAACCGGGAAAAAGAGAGTCGCCGCGAGCAACGCCGCTGGAAGGTGCTTCATGGTGTCCTCCTGCTCCAGCTGTCGAGCACCTGATTGTCGCTCTGCCGTCCTTCGAGCGCCATACCGAAGTACGGTCCAACGCCTCATCACTATCAATGCTTCTCCATCGATGCCAGCACGCGCCTGGCTTCATCGAGGCCGGCCTGGCTGTCGTCGTAGGCGCCGTGGAATTCAGTTGGGAGCAACGCCGCGATCGCGAGACCGATCGTGTCCATCATCACGCGGCGCTCTCCACCCGCGAGCTCCTGCAGGGCGCGAGCCTGGATGGGAGGACCGACTCGCGCCGTCGTTCGGACCGAGTGCAGCGCTTCGCCTCCCACCGGAAACAACGCGTCTGTTCCAGTGATTCCCACCGGCAGGATCCAGACGTCGGGGCCGTCGAGGTACCGCGTCGCGCCGGCGAGCATCGGCTGGAGCCCGCCGGACCGACTCCGAGTGCCCTCGGCAAACAGGAGCAGCGCGTCGCCGGCTTGGAGCCGTTCGTGCGCGGCCTGGATCGATTGACGCGCCGCCCGCGCGACGTCGCGCGGGTTCATCACGGCGTCCTCGGTCGACAAGCTGCTGCTTTGCGGTGTCTTGATCGTTCCGAAGCAGAGGCTCGAGAACCGCCGTTTGAGACTCGAATAGACCTTCGGACCCGCGACCGCCGTCAGCCGATCCGAAAGGGTTGCGCCGGCGCGATGCAGGAGCACTTCCAGACAGTTCGCATCCGAGTACGACAAGTGGTTCGAGAAGATCACGACAGGCGCAGGGCCGACTGCGCCAACATGTTCCATCCCGAATAACGACGAGTCGGGCTGAAGAATCTTGTCCGCCAGAAGATGGTGAATATGGCGAGCGAGCGGATCCGGCGGATAGTAGCTCCAGTCGCCGCCATCCTTGGCGAACCTGTCGTTGAGCGCACCGAGCTCGTCCGGCCCGGCCGCGTCGATGAGGCGCGCGAGCGCTCTGCGAATGTCGTCGCGCTTCTGCGGATCGTGTCCGGCAAGAAACGTGTCGACGGCTGCGATCAGGGCGTCACGGGTCAGAACGGGAACATCGGTCACGCGTTTATGCCTCGAGATGAAACCGCAAGAATGCGAGGATCTGCCTGATTATCTCGCGAGTGGCCGCGCTGTCGTGGAGCAGATCGAACGCGTGCGGCGCCTCCGAATGGTTGACGAGGGTCAGAGGGAGATTGCAGGCCAGCGATGCCACGAGAAACCGATCCATCGTTTCATTCAAGCGCGGAAACTCGTCCTTCCCCGCTCGGGCGACGAACAGCGGGACGTTCCGAGGGAGATCGTTGACGGTTTTTCCCGCGGGGGCGTTGACGAATCCCCATTTCTCGGCCGCCTCGGCCACGACTGTCGCATCGTCGAGGTCCATCGTATAGGGCCAGCAGAGGACAGCGCATTTCAGGCGATCGCCCTCGCGCATGAGCGCCGCCAGCGCAACGGGCGCATTTCCCGACGTCGCCAGCAGACCGATTCGGCACGCGTCGATCCCCAATAGGTCTTCGTGCTGGCGGATATGCTGCAGCAACCCCTGCAGGTCGGCCTCTGGGTCGCGATTCGTATAGAAGATTGCCATCATGCCGGAAGCCGCGATCAATTGGCCCCACGAGACGGACCATTCCATCTCCTTGGGCTGGCAGCCGAGCGGGTTCGGCTCCTTCGGTGGAAAACCAAGCACGATGACGACGACGGGCAGGCGGACGCCGGGCGCGGCGGCGTGAGGAAGATACCGATCGATCGTGAGCACTCCGGCGCCGGTCAGGAGGAACGGCTCGTTTCGTCGAACCACAATCGAATCCATTCCCGGCATCTGATACACAACCTTCTTCATCGCGATCGGATGTCGCGGCGTCTCCTGGCTCATTGGCGTGCTCCTCCGAAAACGGGCGTGGAAATACAAAAGCCGCCGGGCAGAATCTGCCACGACGGCTTTCACGTGATCGACGGACTCGATTGCTAGTCCGGCGCCCTGTGGGTTTCTTCGACCATATCCTTTCGGAGGACCCGCCCGCAACCCAAAAATGCTACTGCGCGTCGTACTCCTTCAGCTGCCGGATCCAGATGTTCCGATACCGCACCGGGTTCCCGTGATCCTGAAGGGCGAGGGGGCCTTTGGCCGTATCCGGTCCGTACGGGTCGATCTTCTTGTGCGCCGTCGGTCCCCAGAACGCCGTGGCGTTGTGCACGACGACGCCGTTGTGCAGCACGGTGACGACGGCCGGCTTCTCCGCGGTTCCGCCGGAGGTGAAGCGCGGAGCCGTGAAGACGATGTCGTATGACTGCCATTCACCAGGCGGCCTGGACGCATTGACCAGCGGCGGGAACTGACCGTACATCGCGGACGCCTGGCCGTCGGGATACGTCGGGTTTTGATAGCTGTCCAGCACCTGAATCTCGAACTTGCCCAACAGGAACACGCCGCTGTTTCCGCGTCCTTGACTGTCGCCCTTGACTTCCTTCGGCGTGGCGAACTCGACGTGCAGCTGGAAGTCCGTGAATTCCGCTTTCGTGCGGATCAGCCCTTTGCCCGTCTCGAGCACGCCGTTGCTCATCTGCCACGTGACCGGGGAGCCGTCCATCATCTGCCAGGCGCTCAAGTCGGCGCGCGGCCCGACCAACACCGTGGCATCCTGCGGAGCTGCCACCGGACTCATGTTCACGCCGTCGCCGGGCTTGACGATCTTCGGCTGCGGACGCTTTCCGTCATGAACGTGCCAGCGGCCGTTTGGCTGCATCGGCGTGTCGTCGTAACCAAGGTTCGCTTGCTGAGCCATCATCGTCGCAGCGAACAAGATCATGACGGCTGCGTGCAGGTTCAACCTCATAACGCTCCTCCACATAGCGCTCCTCCACATTCCTTCAAACTTCAGACTTCAGACTTCAGACTTCGATCATCTCGCAGTCCACGCCTCCATCAACTCTATCCTCGTCCCGTCGGGATCGAAGAGGTTCAGCTGCCATTTCCGGTTTCTGCCAATTTGGGGGCTCGCTGACGCATTCGGATCCTGCGGAGCCAGCCGGCTTCGAACCACCTCGAGCGCTTCCTGCATGTCTGGAACGACGAGGGCCACGTGGTGCGCCGTGCCGAGCTGGCGGCGGTCCGCAGGGCCCGACTGGAGCATGTACTCGACATACTCCGTCCCTTCCGGCGCGCGCATGTTAATCCAGCTCGTCACTTCATCGGTGCGCCCGCCGCGCCAGATCTCGGAGAAGGTCAGTACGTCCTTGTAGAACCGATCCGCGGCGCTTGCGTCATGGATTGTGAGGCCGGCGTGGAAAATTCGACGGGATAAGCGCCGATCGGTCGTGGCGATCACGCTCGCCCGCTTCTCACGATCCAGCTGGACGAACTGCACCCGGTGGCCGTCTGGGTCGCCAACCTCGACGCGACGACCTCCCGCTTCCGCATCGAGTGCCGGCTCCGTCACCTGCACACCGCGCGCGACCAGGAAGCTTCGGAGCGCCTCGACGTCGCTCGTCTCGAACGCGACGTTCAGAAGCCGCTCGTCGCGATCCGGCGGAAGGCCGTCGTGAACGATCAGCCGCTGCCGATCGTTGACGGCGAACACCGCTGAGTGCGCGCCCGCTCTCAGCGGCATCTCCGCATAGCCAAGAAGGCCGGAATAGAAACGCCTGGCTTTCGCAAGGTCGCTTGCCTGCAGGGCGACGTGCGCGATGCCAGTGATCGGCGGACGGCTCTGGCCAGGCACCGTCACCGACACGGCAGCAGACAAGGTCAGAACGAAAATGACACGCCTACAGCGCATACCTACCTGCCCTGCCTGCCCTACCCACCCTTCCTGCCCTTGATGATCGCCCGGACAACCTCGTACACGTACTCCTGACACGCCTCGCCCGAGCGTGGATCGTAGGCGCCGCCGTTGGTGATGTTGTTCGACAGGACGCGGATACCCAGGAATGGGATGTGAAAGAGATCCGCGATCTGCGCCGCCGACGCGGTTTCCATCTCTTCGACCGAGGTGCCGAACTGATCGTGGAATCGCTGGATGCGATCCAGCTCGCTGTTCCAGACTTCAGCCGATCCGATGACGCCCTCGACGACGCGCCCTTTGCGGTATCGATCCTTCACGCTGACGGCCGCCGCCAGCAGCTCCGCGTCTGCTTTGAACCTTCTCATCGTCCGAGCGTTCGGATCGTTTCCGGCGCTGCCGTCAGATTTCAGCAGATCGAGCGGCGTCCATTCGAGAAAATCGCTGCCCTGCCCCGATTTCCGATAACCGGTCTTGAACGAGCCGAGATTGACGGCGTATGTGCCCAGCACGATGTCGTAGACGCGCAGCTCGGGCTCGTGGCCCCCCGAAGTTCCCTGATTGACGATCGCGGAGGGATGGTAACGCTCGGCGGCGAGCGTGGTCGCCGCCGCGGCGTTCGACATGCCTTTGAGCGTTTTCGAGACGATCACCGGATAGCCGTCCACGGTCCCGCGCCAGAAGGTCCATCCCTGGACGCGCTCCTCGCTGACGTTTGCCAACACGCCAGCGAGCCTTCTCACTTCCACGTCCATCGCGCCCTGTACGACCACAGGATGCAGCTGAGGCGCCGAGCATCCCGTGAGCATGATGCCGACGAGCAGCGCCGCAGAACGTGCGATCGTGCTTCTCAAAACCCGTACAGCTCCGCCGGATTGTCGACCAGGATCTGCTTGCGCATCGAGGCATCCGGCGCCCACACCGGCAGCAGATTGCACAACGACCCATCGTCGATCTGGAGGAGAGGCGCTACATCAGTGTTCTTGCGGCCGGGCACTCGTGCTGAATCAGGATGCGGCCAGTCGGTGCCCCAGAGAATGCGCTTCGGGTTCGCCGCGATGAGCGCCGTGGCCAACGGCGCCAAATCGGCGTAGTTCGGCGCCTGTGTTGAACTTCGGTACGCGGCGGAAATTTTGACGTACGCCTTGCCGGATCGTACCAGGCTCACCAGAGATTCGAAGCCTGGCTGCCGGCTGCCGAGCGATGCCTGGGCACCGCCGAAATGGTCGAACACGACGGGAACCGGCGAGTCCGCGACTTGATCTCGGATGTCGTCGATGAGGGACGGGCGCGTGTAGATCTGGATGTGCCATCGGCGTCCCCGCAGCCGCTCGGCTGCGGCTCGGAAGCGCTGGCGAGCGAGGCTCGCGTCGGCGGACACGCCTGTTTCAAGATTGAGGCGAATACCTCGGACACCGGCGCGATCCATGTCTGCAAGTGCGGCTTCCGGCGTCTTCTCGTCGATCACCGCGACGGCTCTGGCGCGAGAGCCGAGTTGGCGGACCGCGTCGAGCGTGCAGGCGTTGTCGGTGCCGTACACGCTTGGCTGCACGATGACCACGCGGTCCATGTGCAGCGCTCGATGTAACCTCCTCAACTCTTCGACCGTTGCCAGCTCGGGTGTGTAGACGCGCGTCGGCGTGAAAGTGAAGAGCTGCGGGTCGCCGAATACATGCGTATGACAATCGCATGCGCCTGCGGGCACGTCGAAACCGACAGGCGTCCGCGGCTGCGATGCGGCGGCGAACGCCGCGGCCACCCGGATCAGCAGCTCGCGGCGCGTCAGGATCACGCCACGATTCTACGCTCCTGGCCGCAATTGAACCCCATCGTCCTTTCGTCCGTCTCAGGGTACGGCGGTTTCAGGCAGGAGGTACTCCATGCGCTTGGCGTTCGCAGCCGCGGTTCTTGGCACGGCGCTCGTTGCGGCGCCTGTGGCGCAATCGACCCACGATGGACGAACCTGGAGCTCGCTCGATCGGCCCTTCAACCCGAACGGCCGTCTCCGTATGGACTTGGTCGCGGGCGAATACCGGATCGTGGGCAGCCAGGACAATGGCATCCACCTCCAGTGGAGCCTTCGCGACATCGATCAGCTGGCGAAAGTCCACGCGCGCGCCGACGTGCACGACCGCGATGCGCGCATCACCACCGACGGTCCGAGCAGCAAGGGGCTGAAGTTTCTCATGCGCGTCCCCGCTCGGAGCGATCTCTATATCCGACTCACCGCCGGGGAGCTGCGCGTCGATGGAATCGAAGGGAACAAGGACATCGAGCTGCACGCCGGAGAAATCCGCGTCAACGTGGGACGCGCCGAGGACTACCATCACGTCGACGCCTCGGTCTGGGCGGGAGAGCTCCACGCTGCGCCGTTCCAGATGTTCAAGGAAGGACTGTTCCGGTCGTTCGACTGGAACGGCAAGGGTCCGTACCGCCTGCACGCGCGTCTGAAGGCCGGCGAAGTGCGCCTCTACGCAAACTCCGACGACGCGCGCTGATCGCTACCGACAGGCCGGCGGGTCGATGATCCGGATCGTGAACTTCGGGCCGTCCTTCGGAACCGGATGCGCGAATGTCGGGTCGATCGCCGGATCGGCCGGAATCAGCGTCATGCCGCACTTCACGCTCGCCCTTTGAGACAGCCTTTGAGACAACAGTTGCTCTGCGCGATCGAGCAACACGGCCGGCGGTGACGCTTTCGGCTGGAGCGTGCGCGGAACGACTGTTTGATTTCCGAGTAAACCCAACGGCCTCAGCGGCTCGAACACCGACTGATAAGACGACCGCAATGTCTGAGCCGTCGCAACGCCGGTGCCGATTGCCGAGAAGATCGCCGCGGCGAACGCTATCAAACGAATGTGTCTCATAACTCTGCTCCGCACTTCAGACTTCAGACTTCAGACTTCAGACTTCAGACTTCAGACTTCAGACTTCAGACTTCAGACTTCAAGTTTTAGCCCTTCTCAC
>Ga0114129_10005449_pt1 | contig 17981 bp, 15 predicted proteins | sample RhiMetdeltSRZDD1_FD_80071 | JGI IMG/M metagenome (GOLD analysis project Ga0114129, IMG submission 80071) | Populus rhizosphere microbial communities from Tennessee, USA - Rhizosphere MetaG P. deltoides SRZDD1 (version 2) (version 2) | ecosystem: Host-associated > Plants > Roots > Rhizosphere >...
CGGCGCGAAACGCAGCGTCGCCGGCGCTGCATATGTGGCGCCGTACCAGGCCTGCGACCCTTCAGTGCGCAGCCGCGTCAGCAGCAGATCAGGTGAGCGGGATGCGAGCATCACGACGAGCAGCACGAGGCCGAGCGCACCAAGCAGCGCGTGACCGGCATCGAGGCGGCGCGTCCGCGCTGCCCGCAGCACGCCGACGAGCATCAGTGCCGCGGCAATGCCGATCAGACCGGCGCGCGTGAAGGTGGCAATGATGCCGGCACCGACGATTGTCAGCGCGACAAACGCAACCACCCGGGCAAAGTAGTGGCGGGACTTTAGTCCCGCCGGAGCGGCGGGCGCCGAAGACTCGAGCAACAACCACAACCCCAGCGCGAACACGACCTCGAGATACATCGAGGCAATCGTCGGATACTGCAGCGGGCCGCCGGCGCGCACCTGATCGCCGACGGAGGTCACCGCGGGCCGAAACGCGCGCAGCGCGCGCAGCACGACGCCGACGTGGCGGTACTCGAGCATCGCGAGCGCGGCGACGACGAGTCCCGTGACGACGCACAACGCGAGCGCAAGATGGAGACGCGAACGGCTGGTGACGCCCTCAACGGTCAGGAAGTAGACGATGGCGGCGGCGGCGAAGCGGCCGGCCATGTGCCACGCGTTGAGGCGCTCGGCCGGCGCGAGCGCCGCGGCCAGCGCCATCGCCGAGACGAGCGCGATCCAGGCCGGCGCGAGCGGCGTGGTCAGACGCGGCAGGCGTCCGGAGACGGCAAGCGCCGCGCCCCAGCATGCGATTGACAGCGCGAGCACGGCTTCGAGATTCGTCAGCGACTGCCACGGCATTCGCAGCAGCGGCGTGGTCATCTCGAACGGCGCGAAAACGGCCAGCGCGAACACGCCGGCCACGGCTACAGCGCTCGACATACAGGTGTATGCTGCGGAAGTCCAAGATCCTTGCCACGCGCGCCGCGCGCGCGACAGGGCACGTCTGCTGCATAGACGCGCGGTGAATGCGGTCGGCCAGCGTTTCGATTCGCGTGCGTGCGCGAGGCCGTTCCGGCGCTTTTACGCAGGGCGAAAGGTCGTTTCCAAACGCGAAAACGTGTCAGTTCGCCGGCATGATGACGAGGACCACGACGCGCAGGAGCGCACCGACCGTGCGAGTGCGGACATGAGAGACCGGCAGGAGGTCGCCATCGCGCGGTCGGTGATCTACGCCTCGCTCTTCGACTACCCGTTGACGCTCGACCAGCTTCATGAATCCCTTATCGCCTTGACGCTGACGCGCGAGCAGATCCTGGCGAGATACGACAGCAGTCCGCGGCTGCGATCGATCGTCAGCTTTCAGGACGGGTTCTTTTTCCCGGCGGGACGACGCGAACTGATCGCGGAGCGCCGGCGACGCGAGGCGCGGAGCCGCAAGTTCCTGAGACGGCACCGCCGCATGCTGCAGATCATCTGCGCGCTGCCCTTCACGCGCATGGTCGCGCTGTCCGGCAGCATCGCCCACCTGAATCTCGACGAAGGCGGCGACCTCGATCTCTTCATCGTCACGCGAGGCCGTCGCGTGTGGACCGTCATGGTCGCCGCGATTGTGCTGACGCGGCTGCTCCGGGTCCGGCGCGTCGTCTGCGCGAACTTCGTGATGGCCGATACGCAGCTCGCCCTCGCGCACGACGATCTCTTCACGGCCAATCAGGTGCTCCACCTGAAGCCGCTCCTGGGCAGCGAGGTGCTCGAGGGCTTCGTCGCCGCGAATCCGTTCGTGCGGCGCTTCTACCCGAATCGCCGGCCGGCGCGATCCGATTTCCTCGTCGACCAGCCGCGGTGGGTGCGAGCCGTGAAGTCCGCGGCGGAGACGCTGCTTGCGCCGGCGTTACCCGCGATCGAAGCGATCTGCCACCGCGCGTACGAGTGGCACCTGCATCGCAAGTCGCCATCGTGGCGCTCGCCCGACGCGGTGCGGCTGGATCGCGATGCGCTGAAGCTGCACACGCAAAGTCATCGCCGCGCGGTCCTCGCGCGGTTCGAGGCGCGCGTCCACGACGTCGAAGCCGCGCTCGGACGCGGCGAGCAGGCTGCGATAGCATAAGCACGGCCGATGAAGCCCGTGCTCGCGGTGACTGGCGCCGCGCTCGTCTCCCTGGTCGCCTGTCGCAAACCGTCGCCCCCGCCGCAACAGGATATCGCGGTCTGGAAGCCGGTCGGATCGTGGTCGGGCCGCGGCAGCCTGCAGACCGAATCGTTCACGAGCGACACCGGCGGATTTCGCGTCAGATGGGAGACGCGGAACGAGACCGCGCCGGGCGCCGGCACGCTGAGAGTAACGTTCCGCAGCGGCGACAGCGGCCGGCCGATCATCGAAGCCGTCGACGTGCGCGGCGTCGGACACGACGAGGAAGAGGTCGCGGACAACGTGCGCTGGTATTACCTGACGATCGAATCCGCGAACGTCGACTGGACCGTCAGCGTCGACGAGCGGTTACACGGACTAAAAGGGATTAGGGACTAGGGAGCTTGTAGATGACTCGCGCGTGTCGATTGTCGCTGTTCGTCGTGTTCGCCGTTTTGTCCGTTGTTGCGTGCAGCAAGTCCTCGTCGACGTCGCCCTCGCTGCCGACGGCTGCGTTTTCCGCGACCGATCTCGTCGTCGGCACCGGTGCGACCGCGGCGAATGGCAGCCGCGTGAGCGTCGGCTACACCGGCTGGCTCTACGATCCGTCGCGGCCGGAGAACAAAGGGTCGCAATTCGATTCGGGAACGATTCAGCCTTTCGTGCTCGGTAGCGGTACGCTCATCAGAGGGTTCGAGCAAGGAATCGTCGGCATGCGCGTCGGCGGATCGCGACGCGTCGTCATCCCGCCCGATCTCGGGTACGGAAGCGCCGGTCGGCCGCCGCAGATTCCGGGGAACGCGACACTCGTCTTCGACATCACGCTGGTGTCGGTGCAGTGAGGATCGTAGGGATTCAGCGTCAACGTACGATTCGCAAACCCGTTGGTGTCGCGGGCGCCGCGGCAGGGCCGATGATCTTCAGGATGCGACCGGTCGCGTAGCCGACGAGCAGCAGCTCGCCGTCGGCGTCCACGCCGAACGAGCTGATGTTGTCGAGCGGCCCGGACGCCGACAGCTCGCTCGTGTGCTCCGTCACGTTCGACACGGTCGCCTCGCGCGTGCCGGTGTCGATGTTCAGCGCCAGCGACCAGACGCGGCCCTGCACGAAGTCCGCGAAGAAGTAGCGGCCGCGAAACATCGCGGGCAACGCGTTGCCGCGATACACGTACCCGCCGGTGATCGATTGCCCGACGCTGTGGCTGTACTCGTGGATCGGCTCGACGAGCGGCGTATACGCGGGCGGACGTGACGTGACGTTGTTGTGCGCGCCCTCGCGGTTGCGCCAGCCGTAGTTGCGGCCGCCCCGCGCCGCCGGCTCGTAGTCGACCTCTTCCCACTGGTTCTGCCCGACATCGCCGATGAGCATCGCGCCCGTCCCGCCGCGCAGCGGATCGTCGAACGTGTACCGCCATGGATTCCGGAGCCCGAAGCTCCAGATCTCGCCTCGCGCGGCGACCGGCCCGCCGCCGAGGAACGGATTGTCCGGCGGGATTTGATAACCGATCGGATGCGAGTCCGGCACGTTGACGTCGATCCGCAGCATCTTGCCGAGCAGCTCGTTCGGATTCTGCGCGCGATGGTCGGGATCGTTGCCGGATCCGCCGTCGCCGAGGCCGATGTACAGGTAGCCGTCGGGTCCGAAGACGAGGTCGCCGCCGTTGTGGTTGGCAAACGGCTGCGCGATGAACGCCTGTCCGCCGGCGCCGCCCCACCGCAGATCGAATCGCGACGCCGGATCGGCGACGACCGGGTCGCCGCGCCTGAATCGCGCGACGACGGTGTGGCCGGATCGGTTGGTGAAGTTGACGAAGAACCGGCCGGACGTCGGCGTGTCCGGCGTGAACGCCATCCCGAGCAGACCCTGCTCGCCGCCGCTGACGATCGACGCGCTGACGTCGAGGAAGTCGGCGGCGAGAACCGAGCCGTTGCGAACGACCCGGATGCGTCCGTTCTGCTGCACGACGAACTGGATGTTGCGGTCCAGCGGATCGGTGATGACCGCGACGGGCGAGGCGAATCCACTCGCCTGCACGCGCGTTCGCAGCTGCGCGTTGGCGGTCGCGGTCGCAAGCACGACGGCCGTCAGTGCGGTGATCGCGGTTTGTCGGCGCACGCAGGTATCCTAATCCCGGTGTACACCGGCGTGCAGTGTGGCGACCGGGACCAGCTCCGCGGAGGTCGCGTGGGTCGCATAGGTCGTGTGGGTCGAGGCCGTCGGGCCGGGTTCGCGCTCGTCGCGTGCGCGGTCGTCGCGTGCGGACGTGCGGCGCCGGCGCCGCCGACGATGTCGCCGCCGTCGGGCAGCGAGACGATCTCGGGCACCGAGCGTGTCGGATGGGATCAACCGGCGTCGAACGCCGGCGAGCTCGCGACGATTCGGTACGCGATCTACGTCGACGGCGTGCGCGCGGAGCTCGGTGGCGTGGCGTGCGGCGACACGGCGACGACCGCGGGATTCTCGTGCACGGCACCGCTGCCGCGCATGACCGCCGGCAGCCACACGATCGAGCTCGCCGCGTACGTCCAGGATGGGTCGACGCTCGAGAGCACGCGTTCCGCCGCGCTGCGCGTGACGGTGACCGGCGTCACGAGCGACGGCGATGCGCAGACGGTGCGCGCGCGAGCCGCGGCGGCGGGCTCGGCCCGCGAGTGGCCTGCAACCGCGATCCGGATCGCGCGCGATCTCGAGCAGATCGCCGACCTCGCGCCGCTTCCCGACGGCCGCCTGCTGATCGCACAGCGAACCGGACGGATTCGCGTCGTGCGCGACGGCGCGCTCGAGCGCGAACCGGCCGTTGCGCTGGACACCGGCGCGGGAGGCGCAGGCGCAATCATCGCGCTCGCCGCCGATCCGGAATTCGATCGGACGCGCGGCGTCTACGCGATTTACACGTCGCGCGCGCGCGACGGCGCGCTGACGTTTACGCTGGCGCGCTTTCGCGAGAGCGGCGGCACGCTCGGCGATCGCGTCGTGCTCCTCGACGGCGTGCGGGCGTCCGCCAATCCGCGGGCATCGCTGCGGTTCGGCGCCGACGGAAAACTCTACGCCGCGTTCGACGATGGCGGATGGGGTGAGAACGTGGTCGGCGACCTGGGATCCTTCAACGGCAAGATTCTGCGCTTGAACCGGGACGGATCGACGCCCGACGATCAACCGCGCCACTCTCCCGTTTTCCGCGTCGCATCGACTTCCCCACGCGGCGTCGCGTGGCATCGCCGATCGTCAGAGCTCTGGATCGCGGACGCAGGACACGTCGGCGCGATCCCATGGACGCCGCCGCCGCTGGCCATCGCGTCGGGCGGTGACGCGCTGTTGGTGGCGACCGAGAACGGCCTCGTCCGCGCCTCGATTGACGCGGACGATCCGAGGCGGTTCGTCAAATCGGAAGCGCTGATCCGCGGGGTCGCCGTCGTGGCGGTGGCCGTCGATCGCGACGGCCACGTTTACTTTGCCACGATGGACTCGGTCGGGTCGCTCAGACCTGATCCCTAATCCCATCCCCTGATCCCTGTCAGGGTCTCATGTACGTAAAGCCGCGCTCCTGCGCGAGCCCAACGGCCATCGAGTGCGCGGGCACGATCTTCACGCCGGGATTCAGTCCGTCGGCGATCTCCGCGCGAACCTTGTCGACCGGCGTGCCCGACTCGCGCGACAGCTGGCTCGCGATGCCGCCGAGCGCGATGTTGCACTGCCAGAACACGGCCCCGCGCGCCATCAGCGAGCGGACCATCGGCGTCGGCCCGCCCGACGACTCGCCGAGGAAGATGTTGCGCGTCGCCGGCTTGCCGTCGCGTCCGTTGATCTTCCACAGCTCGCCCAGCCTGTATTTCTCCCACAGCGCGTCCGACGCGTTGACCGGAAACGCGGTCCGGGCGATCCCGACGGCGACGTTTATGTCGGGCGGCTCGACGTGGTACACGTCGCGGAACGTATTCAGGTAGTTGTTCGGCAGCCGCAGCGGCGTGTCGTCGTCGAGCTCGAACGAGCCGAGATCGAAGAGCTGCTTGTGCTTTCCCTTGAAGCGATCGAGCCACGACAGATCCCACGCGGGCCGGCTCGCATCGCCGGATCGCGGCGGCTGCGCGGCCGCCGGAAGGGCGGCGGCGACACCGGACATGGCGCCGAGGAATCTGCGGCGGTCAAGCTGGATGGTCATGCGGCAGATAGTAATAGAATCTTCGTTATGCGGCGCACCGCCGTTTGCGCGCTCGTCGCCACGTCGCTGGCCGGGTGCGCGCGCTCCGAGCGCGTGCCGCTGATCGCCGCGTCGACCACGATGGTGACGGCGTGGCAGGTGCCGCTCAACCCGCTCGAGGACAAGACGCTCGACAAGTCCCCGCTTTCCGAGCAGATCCGCTGGGGATTCCAGCTGTTCACCGACACGCCGAAGCACGCGCCCCACTTCGTCGGCGGCGGCGTCTCGTGCGCGAACTGCCACCTGAACGCCGGCCAGCGCGAGCGCGCGCTGCCGCTCGTCGGCGTCGCCGGCATGTTCCCGGAATACAACGCGCGCGCCTCGCGCCTCATCTCGCTCGCCGATCGCGTCGTCGACTGCTTCCTGCGCAGCGAGAATGCCACGGGCGCGTCGACCGATCGCGGGCCGACCACGAGCTCGCCGGAGGTGCTGGCGCTGAGCGCGTACATCGCGTGGCTGTCGAGAGGCCAGCCGGTTGGAAAGAATCCGCCCTGGCGCGGGCAGAACGCGATCGCGCAGGCGAAGCTCGTCCCGCTCGACAAGCTGGATCGCGCGCGCGGCGAGGCGATCTACAAGGAGCGATGCACGTCCTGCCACGGCGAGGACGGTCAGGGCAAGCCGATCGGCGACAAGCAGGCGGGTCCGCTGTGGGGCTCGCGCTCGTGGAACGACGGCGCCGGCGCGTCGCGCATCTACACTCTTGCGGGCATCATCCGCTACACGATGCCGTACCTCGATCCCGGGAGCCTCAGCGACGAGGACGCGCAGCACGTCTCCGCGTTCATCAACTCGCAGGAGCGGCCGGCCTATCCGTTCAAGGATCGCGACTACCCGCGCACCAAGGTTCCCGTCGACGCGGTCTACTACTCGCCGCGCGGTGAAGACGCGGTGAAGAACCGATGAAGCGGACCGTCGCGCTCGCTCTCGCGCTCACGCTCGCGGCCGCCGCGGCGTCGGCGCAGCGGCGCGGCGGGCGGTTCGGCTTCTCGCCGCAGTTCGGCCCGAACCCGAAGTACGACGGCGCGTTTCAGTTCTGCCGGATCTGGTTCCGCAACGCCGCGAACGGCGACGGCGCCGGCTGGTACGTGGATTACCCGCGCGCCGACAACAACCTCTCCTTCCGCTACTCGGAGCTGACGACCGCAATTGTCAGCCAGGACGCGGCCGGCACCTACAACCACGCGGTCATGAACCTGACCGACGCGATGACGCTGTCGCGCTGTCCGTTCACGATGCTGACGGAGCCGGGCGGGGCGTACTTCGACGAGGCGGAGGCGCGGGGATTACGCGAGTATCTCGAGCGCGGCGGCTTCCTGTGGGCCGACGACTTCTGGGGCGAGTACGCGTGGGACCATTGGCTGTTCGAGCTGCGCAAGGCGCTGCCGTCCGGCGAGTTCAGCGTGTCCGACATTCCGCTCGATCATCCGATCTTCCACATGTTGTACGACGTCCACGAGCTCCCGCAGATTCCGTCGATCAACTTCTGGGCGGGCACCGGCGGCGCGACGTCGGAGCGCGGGCGCGACAGCGCGGTGCCGCACGCGCGCGGCGCGTTCGACGCGAGCGGCCACATGCTCGTCTTCATGACGCACAACACCGATTTCGGCGACGCCTTCGAGCGCGAAGGCGACATGCGGGAGTACTTTCTGGCGTTCGCGAGCAAGGGCTACGCGGTCGGCATCAACGTCATCCTGTACGCGATGACGCACTGAGATTCTTCACCACGGAGGACACAGAGGACACCGAGATCAAGTCCTGTCGGACGCGGGAAGCAACAGGATCCAACCTCCGTGTCCTCGGTGTCCTCCGTGGTGAGGATCACTACCGCGTCGTGGTTTCGCTCGTCGAGCACGCGCGCGGATCGCCGGTGTCCATTCCGCGGTGGAACCAGGCCACGCGCTGCGCGGACGTCCCGTGGGTGAATCGATCCGGCATCACGCGTCCGGTCGACATCCGCTGAAGCCGATCGTCGCCAATCGCGGCGGCGGCACGGAGCGCCTCCTCGATGTCGCCGGCCTCCAGCTGCACGTGACCCGCGCGCAGCTGTCCGCCCCGCGACGCCCCGTGACCCCACACACCCGCGAAGCAATCGGCCTGCAGCTCCAGGGCGACTGAGGCACTGTTCGCGCCGGGTCGTCGATCTTCCACGGCGCGTGCATTCAGGCCGAGGAGGTTCTGCACGTGATGGCCGAGCTCGTGCGCGATCACATACGCCTGAGCGAAATCGCCGGGCGCCCCGAATCGCTCGTCGAGCTCCCTGAAAAAGCCGAGGTCGAGGTAGACCTTGCGATCGGACGGACAATAGAAAGGACCGGTCGCCGCCTCCGCAAAGCCGCACGCCGATTGAATCGCATCACGAAACAACACGACGCGAGTGCGCTCGTAGCGACCGCCGAGAATCTGCGACCACGTATCCTGCGCGTCGTTAGTGACCGCGTCGACGAAATCGACGAGGCGCTCTTCAGCCGGCGACGTCCGGATCTCGCCGGATGTGCCGACCGCGCCGCCCTCGCCCGGCGTGCCGGTCCCGAGCAACGAGAAGAGGTTCGTTCCGCTGAGCCAGCTCAGGAGGAGCAGCACCACAAAGCCGCCGACGCCGAGGCCCGCCACCCCGACGCCGGATCGGCTGCGCCTATCTTCGATGTTGCTGCGATCGCCAGGTTCCCATCTCATACGCGGGGCAAAGCCGAGCAAGATCGGCGCCACACAAAAGTTGGCGAGAGAATTGGATCGACGCGTGGTGATGGGTCGGAGGACCTCGGTTGCGCTCGCGACGTCGATCCTCGCCGTCGCGATGCTCGCGGTCTCGGCGGCGTCGCTCGCGCGCGCCGACTCACGTCTCTTCTCGAGCCACGAGGTGCTCGCGTTGCGACTCGAGGCGCCGTTCGAGGATCTGTTCGCCGGCGCGAAGCGGGATCCCGAGTACGCGGTGGACGGAACGCTGGCCGACACGTCGACCGGCACAAAAGCGCCGGCGGACGAAGTCGGGAAGCCGATCGCCGTCAGGATTTCACTTCGCGGGCATACGAGCCGACGCGACACCGAATGCACGTTTCCGAAGCTGAAAGTGAGTCTCGGCGACCGCCGCGGCCAGGGCACGATCTTCGACGGCGTGAAGACGTTGAAGATCGGGACGCACTGCGGTGAAACCGCCGACGACACGCCGACGCGCCGGTTCGGGCGGATCTCGAATGAACGGGCGCCGTTCCGCGAGGTCGCCGTCTACCGGCTCATCGACGCGCTCGGCGTGCCGACGCTGCGGGCGCGCGCCGCGCGCGTGACGTACGTCTACACCGACGCGCAGACGGCCCAGGGCGGCGGGGCGGCGGCGCCGCTCGTCCGCAACGCCATGCTGCTCGAGGACGATGACGACGCGATCGCGCGGCTGGGCGGGACGAAGGAGATCCCGCCGGCGAGCTTCTCGAGCGCCGATCAGATGTTCTCGACCGCCGACGCGGCGAACCTCGCCTTCGCGGAGGCGTTGATCGGCAACTTCGACTGGTGCGTCAAGTTCACGCCGACCGATACGTACCGCTGCGATGCTCGACAGAAGCTCTGGAACGTCATCGGCGTCGGTATGCCGGACGGCAAGGCGCGGCCGCTCATGTACGACTTCGACGTCTCGGGCATCGTCGTCGCTTCGCATCGGTGGTTCCCCAACGTCTTCAACGCGGCGTTCACGCCCTCGAAGAACCAGCATGAAGTCGAAGTGATCGCGCAGCTCCAGCGCACCCGCAGTCTGTTTCCGCGGGCCGAGCTCGACGCGGCGCGCCGTCGATTCATCGACCGGAAAGCGAACGCGTATCGCGCGATCGATCAGGCGCAGGTCGATCCCGACGGCCGGCGGCTGATGCACGAGTACGCCGATGCGTTCTACCGCGAGATCGAGTCGGACGAGAACTTCTACCGGCCGGCGGTCGTCGCGCCGGACACGATTCCCCGGAGCGACGGCTCGCCCTCCGCGCCGGCCGTGTGTTCGAACCGCGGCGCGATTCCAGTGGGCACTCCCGTCGGCGCGACGCTCGAAACGCGCGGCGACATGATTCGCGTCGTCGTGCTCGACGCGCTCTGGCACTGGGCGCCGCCTGCGAAGTGTCCGCCGATCCAGAGCGGCAGCGTCTGGATCGAAGCGGCGTCAGTCGGGCGCGATTATCCGTCGCGCTGACACCGCCTGTTCGTCGCGAAGAGACGAAGATCACGAAGCCTACAACTTGACGATCAACTTGCCGAAATTCTTTCCTTCAAGAAGCCCGATGAACGCCGACGGCGCCGCATCGAGGCCGTCGACGATGTCTTCGCGGTACTTGATGCGGCCGTCGCGGACGAGCGGCGTGACTTCGGCGAGAAACGCCGGTGTCCGATCCACATGGTCGCTGACGATGAATCCCTTGATCATCGCTCTGCTGACGAGGAGCGGCCGCAGGTTCGGTCCGCGCGGTGGGGGATCGATGTTGTACTCGGCAATCAGCCCGCACAGCGGGATACGCGCACCGCGATTGAGAAGCCTGAACACCGCGTCGAGCACGGCGCCGCCGACGTTCTCGAAGTACACATCGATGCCGCCCGGGCAGGCGGCACGCAGCGCGGCCTTCAGATCGTCGGTTCTGTGGTTGACGCTCGCGTCGAAGCCGAGCTCGTCGACCACGTAGCGGCACTTCTCCTCCGACCCGGCGACGCCGACCGCGCGGCAGCCTTTGACTTTCGCAAGTTGGCCGACGACGGAACCGACGGCACCCGATGCGGCGGCGACGACGACCGTTTCGCCGGGCTGCGGCTGGCCGATGTCGATCAGGCCAACGTACGCCGTCAGACCCGGCATGCCGAGCACGCCGAGCGCCATGGTCGGCGGCACGTTCGGATCGAGCTTCCGCAGATCCTTGCCGCTCGACACCGCGTACTGTTGCCAGCCGTCGTAGCCGGCGACGATGTCGCCGGCGCGAAACGCGGGATTGCGCGACTCGACGACTTCGCTGACGGTATGGCCGCACATCGGATCGCCGACGGCGACGGGCGCGGCGTACGACTTTGCGTCGCTCATCCGGCCGCGCATGTAGGGATCCAGCGAGAGGTACCGCGTTCGACGCAGGACGCCGGCCTCACCGACCGGCGGCATCGGCGCGTCCACGATCTCGAAATTCGCGGTCGAGGGTGCGCCTGTGGGACGGCTCTTCAAGCGGACCTGGCGATTCATCGGAGTCAGCCGTTATTATGCACGGCGTGTGTAGGGCGGTCCTGGGGACCCGCCTGAGCCGGGTCCAAAGGACCCGGCCCATACGCGAGCGCAAAAAGCGCAACGGCGGAGAACGATGTCCCGCGTGATGGACGCAGGACCCGCTCTCCGCCGCTCCTAGCCAGGGGAGGCTAGCTTGGTGTTCGGACGTGGCGTCCGTTTGTAGTGTCCGCCTTCAGGCGGACCTACTCAATGGATCGAGGTGCCCGGCCGCTGCCCCGCGTCCACGCCGAACCAGTCTTCGTCGAGAATCGACCAGAGCACCTGGTCGAGGTACTCGCCGTTCTTCAGGAACGACCGCCGCAGCACGCCTTCCTGCACGGCGCCGATCTTCCGGAGCGCGCCGTTGCCGCGGCCGTTCTTGACCGCCGCCCGCGCCTCGAGCCGATGGACGCCCACCGTCTCGAACGCGAACTGGATCATGAGCTCGGCGCCTTCCGTGAAAACGCCCGTGCCCCAGTACTCCGAGCCGATCGCGAAGCCCCACTCCGCGGTCCCGAAGCCCGGCTCGAGCTCGCGAAGCTGGAAGATTCCGATCGCCGTGTCGCTGCCTTCGATCGTCACCGCGAAGCACGCGTAGGTGCCCGCATCACGCATCCGCAGCGTCCACGCGATGAACTTCTCGAAGCCTTCGACCGTCGTCGGCGGCGGCGAGATGAAGCGCGACACTTCCTCGGTCGTGAGCATCGCGAAGAGCGACGGCGCATCCGACTGCCGCAGCTGCCGCAACGTCACGCGCTGTCCGCTCAGGACCGGCAGCGCCGCGCGCCAGTCGCTCGTAATCGTCGTTTGTTCCGCAGGGATGTGGACGACCTGCATGTCCGTCTCCTGCTGGTAGGGCATCTTTTCCATGATTAGAACCCTCCCACGAGAGACATCGTGCCGTTGACGTCGCTCCCCGCGGGAAGCGTGGACAGAATGTTCAAGTCGATGACCGTGCTCGGCAGTGGGCTGGCGACATTGTCGGGATAGACGGCTTCATCCTCTCCGCTGCTGCCCCACGTCACATCCGACATGCCCCACACGATGTTGTCGATCGGCAGGCCGTCCATGCCCCAGACGATGTTGTCGCCCGGCGCCGACATGCCCCAGACAATGTTCGCGACCGGGTCGAACATGCCCCAGACGATGTTGTCGCAGTCGGCACTGCCGCAGTCCATGCCCCACACGATGTTGTCGAACAACATCGCGTCCATTCCCCACACGATGTTGTCCAGCAGCGTGACGTCCATCCCCCACACGATGTTGCCGAGGGAGAGCGCGCCGCCCCACACCGTGCTGTCGGCGAGCTTCGCGGCCGTGCCCCAAATGATGTTGTCGCCGGTGTCGAGCGTCCGGGCCATGCCCCACACGACGTTCAGGCCCCACGCGTTCGCCGTCGGATTGATGTCGGCGCCGGTAATGCGCTTGTTGCCCCAGTTGATCGTGCGGCTCCAGGTCGCCTTCACCGGGAACTTCGAGCCTGGCCCGCTCTTCGCGTAGAAGCGCGCCAGATCGACGGCCGACTGCGTGTCGAGGAATCCCGCGCCCTGACGGAGCGGGCTGTACCCAGCGTGCGGATCGGCGGTGTACTCCAGGATGGCCTTGATGAGATTCGGCGTCAGGTTCGGGTTCGCCTGAAGCATCAGCGCCACCGTCCCCGACACCACCGGCGCCGACATGCTCGTGCCGCTCAACGTCAGATACGCAAACTGACCGTTGGTGCCGCGCACGAGATTCGCCGGCTTGTTCACGTAGAACGTGCTGCCGGGCGCGGCCAGCGAGACCGTGCCCGTGCCCGGCGCGACGAGATCCGGCTTCGCCGCGTAGTCGATCGGCGTCGGACCCGACGAGCTGTAGGCCGCCATCTGGTCGTCGGACGGATCCAGCGTGCCCATCGTGCTCGACGCGCCGACCGTCAGCACCCACGGTGCGTTGCCGGGCGCCGTGATGCCGCCCCACTGCAGCTGGCCCAACGCGTTCTTGCCGTGATTGCCGGCGGCCGCCACGATCGTGACGCCCTTGTCGACAACAGCCTTGGCGGCCAGCGTGAGCGGGTCGGTCCAGTACGACTCGTGGATATTCGCGCCGACCGACATATTGACGACGCGGATGTTGTAGGTCTTGTGGTTGAGCGCAATCCAGTTCAGCGCGGCGATCATGTTGCTGATCCGGCCGGCGCCGTTCTGATCGAGCACCTTCAGCGCGACGATCGAGGAGAGCGGCGCGATGCCGGCCTTCTCGCCGTTCGAGTCGTAGCCGAGCCCGGCGATCGTGCCGGTGACGTGCGTGCCGTGGCCGTTGTCGTCGTACGGCAGCGTGCGGCCGTTGACGAAGTCGACGAACTTGGCGACGCGCTGATTCCCGTAGGGGAACGTCTTGCTCGTGACGTTGATCAGGTCGTCGTGCCACGACGCCACGCCCGAGTCGATCACGGCGACGCCGACGCCGGCGCCCGTGTATCCGTACTTCGAGAAGACGGCGCGCGCGCCGACCGTGACCGCCGTCCGGTAGTTCTGCGTCGCGAGCGGCCGGTCGTAGTGCACCCGGAAGACGTTCGGGTGCGCCGCGATCTGCTTCAGGACGTGGCCCGGCAGGTTGAGCGCCTGGCCACTGATGATGTCCATTCTGCCGGCCTTGGGGTTCACGTACTTCTTGAACTCGGCCGGAACCTGGACGCCCGGAACGAGCTCGACGATCACCGGCGTGACGTCGCTGCCGTTTTTCAACGACCGCTTCGACAGCTCGTCATCGAGCTTGTTGCTGTAGTTATTGTTCCTGTTCGCGTTGTGGCCTTGGCGCGGCGGACCGCCGGCCGCACTGGCCGGCGGAGACATGCCGAGGAGCGAGATGAGCGCTGCGAGCAGCGTTCGCTTTGGCCCCCAGACAGCCTTGCGCCTCGGCTGGTTACCGAAGACGAGGTTGTGCATGCCCAACGGCAGAGCAAGGGGGTCGCCAAGCTCGAGTTTTTCCGCTAAGTCACGTGCTTCTAATCTGTTAGGTCATACGAGAAACGTGAGTTGACGCTACTCGCGCGTGCCGGAATGGGACACGGTCGACCAGCAGCGGCATGTGAAACCGCGCTATCTCGTTTGATCACTAGTGGTTATCGTTGAATGTCCCAAGTCGACACGTTACTGGCGTCATATCGAACACTGTGTCACATATCGTCGTATCGAGTGAGCTCACCACTGCGATGCGATAATGCGCAGCATATGCAAGTGATGAGAAATCTTGCGCTGGCGGCCGCAGTCGTTGCCGCGGCGACGTCCGCGCCGCTCGCCGGTCATCAGGACGCGCCCACGTACCAGGAACGTGATTTCCTGACTCGAATTCGACGCCTGACGGTTGAAGGCCGCCGCGCGGGTGAAGGCTACTGGTCGCCCGATGGCAAGCGGATCGTCTTTCAGAGCGAGCGCGAACCGGGCAATCCCTTCTATCAGATCTACGTACTGGACCTGACGACCGGGGACACGAAACGCATCTCGCCGGGGTACGGCAAGACGACCTGCGCATTTTTTCGTCCGGGGACCGACGAGATCGAGTTCGCGTCGACGCACGCGGATCCGAGGTCGAAGCAGCTGCAGGAGGACGAGCTCGCGTTCCGGCGATCCGGAAAAGAGCGCCGCTACTCCTGGGACTACGACCCGGCGATGGACATCTATTCATATAACGAGAAAACCGGGGCGCTGCAGGCGCTCACCACCGCGCGCGGGTACGACGCCGAAGGCAGCTACTCGCCCGACGGCCAATGGATCGTCTTCTCGTCGATGCGCGACGCGTACAATCGGACGCTCAGCGCCGCGGAACAGAAACAGCTCGAGACCGATCCGAGCTTCTTCGGCGAGATCTACATCATGCGCGCCGACGGCTCGGGACAGAAGCGATTGACGAACGTGCCGGGATACGACGGTGGTCCGTTCTTCACGGCCGACGGGAAGAAGATCGTCTGGCGGCGCTTCGACGAGACCGGGCTCATCGCCGACATGTGGACGATGAACCTTGACGGAACCGATCAGCGGCAGATGACGGATTTCGGATCCATGAGCTGGGCGCCGTACATGCACCCGTCCGGCGCGTACTATTTCTTCGCGTCGAACAAGCTGGGATTCGAGAACTTCGAAGTGTTCATCGTCGACGCCGACGGCCGGAAGGAACCGGTGCGGGTGACCTACTCCGACGGCTTCGACGGCCTGCCCGTCCCGTCGCCTGACGGCCGGCAGCTCGCGTGGACGTCGACGCGATCGGGCGGCGGTGCCGGTCAGCTGTTCCTCGCGCAGTGGAACCACGAGAAAGCGCTCGAGGCGTTGAAAGCGGCGCCGCCGAAGAAGCCGAGTAAACGATCATGATCCGCATGCCCACGACAATTCATCGCGAAGCCACGAAGAACACGAGGCACGTTAGACAGGCGCTGCTCACAATCGCGGCTTGCGGCCTGCTCGGCGTCGCTGCGCTGAAGGCGCAAACGAAGACGCGCGCGCACGTGCAGACGCTCGCATCGGATCGATTCGAAGGACGCCTCGCCGGATCGAACGGCGAGAAGCTCGCGAGCGAATACCTCGCCGGCGAGCTGAAGAAGATCGGCGCGAAGCCGCTGCCGGGACAGGCCGACTACCTGATGCCGTTTCAGTTCACGGCTGGAACAAAGGATGCCGGGTCTTCGATCAGCGTTTCCGGCCTCCGGCAAGCCGAGGGCGCGGCGAGCGGGAACAACCGGACATTCAACATGCCGACGGACGTTCGCGCGCTGTCGTTCTCCGACAGCGCGGAGGTCACCGGACCGGTGGTGTTCGCCGGTTACGGGATCGTCGTGCCCGATTCGCAGGACTTCGGCTACGACAGCTTCGCGACGCTCGACGTGAAAGACAAGATCGTGCTCGTGCTGCGGTACTTCCCCGAAGACGCGGACCAGAAGACGCGTGGCATCCTCGCCCGATACGCGGACCTGCGCTACAAGGCGCTGGCGGCGCGGCAGCGGGGCGCGAAGGCCATGCTCGTTGTCACCGGTCCGCGATCGCCGAACGCCGGCGAAACGATTGCGATGACCTTCGACACCGCGCTCGCCGGTTCGGGCATTGCCGCCGCGAGCATCAGCGCGAACGTGGCCGGGGCCATGTTCGCGGCGCTTCCCGACAAGACGCTCGAGTCCATCCAGCAGTCGTTCGACAGCGGCAATCCCCACGTCGCCGGCTACGCCATCCCCAACGTGCAGGTCACGCTTCGCACCGCCGTGCAGCGCGAACAGCGGACGGGCCACAACGTGGTCGCCTACCTGCCCGCGACGACGGCAGCCGCCGACGCGGCGAAGCCCTGGGTCGCGATTGGCGCTCACTACGATCATCTGGGCCACGGCGAAGCGGGCAATACGCTCGCCGCGAAAGAAGATCTGAGCAGGACGCACGTCGGCGCCGACGACAACGCCTCGGGATCCGCCGCCGTGCTCGCGATCGCCGGCGAGCTCGCCAGGCAGGAGCGGCGTCGCAACGTGCTGGTGGCGTGGTGGTCCGGCGAGGAGCTCGGGCTGCTCGGATCGAACGCCTTCGTGTCCGCGGCGCCGGTGCCGGCCGATCGAATCGCCGCGTACCTGAATTTCGACATGGTCGGCCGCATGAAGGACAACAAGCTCACGGTCCAGGCGACCGGTACCAGTCCGACGTGGCGAAAGCTGCTCGAGCAGGCGAACATCGCCGCCGGTTTCGATCTGCAGGTGCAGGACGACCCGTATCAGCCGACTGACGTCGCGACGTTCAATGCGGCGAGCGTGCCGTGTCTCAGCTTCTTCACCGGCACGCACACCGACTACCACAAGCCGTCCGACACGGCCGACAAGATCGACTACGAAGATCTCGATCGCGTGGTCGACTTCGCCGTAGCGATCGTCAGGCGGCTCGGGGATGCCGAAACCGCGCCGCAGTTCACGAAGGTCGAGCAGCAGATGCAGGGCGGCGGCGGCCGCGCGGGCGTGCGCGTCTTCACCGGAACGATTCCGGATTACGGGAGCGAGGTGAAGGGCCTGCTCCTCGGCGGCGTTGTCGGCGGCGGTCCCGCCGAGCAGGCCGGCCTCCAGAAAGGCGACGTCATCGTCGAGATTGCCGGCCAGACGATCGCCAATATCTACGATTACACGTACGCTCTGGATGTCCTGAAGATAGGTCAGCCTGCGAAGGTGGTGTACCTGCGGAAGGGCGAACGGCGCGAGACGACGCTCACACCAGCTGCGAGGAAGTAAGGCGCGAACCTTGTAATGAATGTTGTCGAGGAGGGAAATATGCCTCGAGTGATGCGAATCGCGGGGATGGCGGCAGTGGTCGCGCTCGGCGCGTTACTGCCCGCTTACACGTCGGCGCAGACGATGGGCGAGCCGGCCCGGTACGTCGGGCTGGCCGTCAACATGAACAATGGCGGCTCCGGGACGGTTGAAATCGTCGTGAACCGATGGTCGACCGACGCGCAGCGCGACAAGC
>Ga0114129_10005450_pt1 | contig 17980 bp, 18 predicted proteins | sample RhiMetdeltSRZDD1_FD_80071 | JGI IMG/M metagenome (GOLD analysis project Ga0114129, IMG submission 80071) | Populus rhizosphere microbial communities from Tennessee, USA - Rhizosphere MetaG P. deltoides SRZDD1 (version 2) (version 2) | ecosystem: Host-associated > Plants > Roots > Rhizosphere >...
CAGCCCGCACTCGTCTCGTGGACTTTCGGCTCCCACCTGGGGCGAGTCTACCGGCGGGTGTCACTCCGACCTTGGAGCGACGGCCTTCCAGCATCTTCGGATCGGTTCGCGGGTTGCCTTGTGAAGACGTCGACGATGATGCCGGTTGCGAGAAACAGGATGGCCCCCCCAAGGAGCCACCAGATCGATCTGGTGACCGCCGCGATGGCACACCCTGCGAGCAGAACGATTGGACGAACGACCGCAGCTGAACGCTGAAACGTCGTAGCGGCCCCGGTCCAGGCGACCATCGCCACTCTAACTGCCCAGGTAGCTCCATAGGTGGAGACACCGGCGATGAGAACCCACCTCTGGCCAGTTACGCCTCCGACGAGGGCCGCGAGAGGCAGGATCGCCAAACTCGCAGCCGTCAGTGGCCAGTACCAGCGCGGCAGTGGGCTGCCTCGCGAGATCGCACTCGCGCTCTTTAGCGTGACCGACGGCAGCTCCTGCGGGGTCGGATCCCAGGGCCGCCGCCAGCCAACCACCATGAGCAGGACGACCACCGCTACGGCGCCGAGCAGCATGACGACGGGCACCTGGTGAGTATCGGGCTGGCGAACTGAGCTGCGCTAGACCCGAGGCAGCTCCGGAGGGAGGGCGCCCTCGAGGCGGAGGAGCGAACGCTTGCGCTCTGGTCCTCCGGCGTAGCCGCCGACGTCACCACCGGCCCGGAGGACCCGGTGGCACGGGATCACGATCGGGATCGGGTTGGAGCCGAGGGCGTTGCCGACCGCGCGCGAAGCGCGCGGTCGGCCGATCCGCTGGGCGACCGCGCCGTAGGTCGTCGTCTGACCGAACGGAACCTGGGCCGTCGTGGCCAGCACGTCCCGAGCGATCCCCCGGATCAGGCGACGGTCGAGCTTGACCTCGAAGCGCGTCCGCTGCCCCTCGAAGTACTCGTCCAGCTGCCGCCGCACCTCGTCCGTGGCCGCCGGGTGCTCGAGGATCCTCGGCGAGAGGTCGCGCGCGAGCCGGGCCAAGAGCTCGTCTCGTTCCTCTTCCTCGAAGCCGATGTACGCGAGCCCCTTCGGGGTCACCGCCAGGAGCAGCTCGCCGACCGGGCTGTCGATCTCCTCGATCGCGACATCGAGCAGCCCTCGTTCGGCCGCGGCCGCTGCGATGGCCGCGGCCGCCGCCTCCGCCCGCCGATCGCTCTCCATTCCCCCCGCGAGCGCCTTCAACTTCCTCGTGTTCATCGGCGTCTCCTCGGCATTCATCTCATCAGCTCCCGCAACGTCTTCAACCCCTGGTACACGTTCGCCCTCGCTGCCTCTTCCGAGATCCCCATCGCGTCGGCCACGTCTGCATAGGTCCGATCCAGCACGTGTCGGTGAACGACCGCCAGGCGCTGCTTCGTCGGGAGGCTCGCCACCGCAGCCTGGAGATCACCGTCGAACTCCGGCTGCCCCTGGGCCGGGATCGGCCGCTCCGGGAGCTCCCCCGTCGGGATGGCCCGGCGCCCGGCCGCTCGGTGATGATCGATCGCCTTCCTCGACGCGATCCGGAGCACCCACCGGTCCAGCCGGCTCGGATCCGTGAGCCGCGGGTACGCCCGGAGCGCCGCCAGGAACGTGTCCTGGAAGCAGTCATCCGCCTCATGGGGCCCCACCGCGGCCGTGAGGAACCGGTAGACGGTGCCTCGCTGCTGCTCGAGGAAGTCCGCGAACGGCGGGATCTCCATGGTCGTTGATGCAACCACACCTCGAACAACGCGCCGACCGCGGGATCCGTGAGAGCGGTGGTTGCGAGGTGTCGCCGGCTCGGCGTACCGTTCCCGGACGATGGCCACCTACGAGTACGTCTGCCTGGCCTGCGAGCACCTGTTCGAGGAGCGCCGGCCGATGGGCACGGAGTCGGTGACCACCGCCATTGCGTGCCCGTCCTGCACCAGCGAGCGCGTGCGCCGTCGGTTCTCGTTCTCGACCACCGTCGGCGGGACCAGCGCGGCTCCGGCTTCCGGCGGCGGCTGCGGTTGCGGCTCCTGCGTCTGCGGCGCCGGCTGACCCTCAGTCGATCTCGCCCAGGAGGCGAGGGATCGCCGACTCCCACGCCTCGGTGAGGTCCGCCACCGGCACATCGAGCATCCCGTCGATCAACGCCCGCGGACCCCCGGTCTCGCCGAGCCGGACGAACGGCACGCCGTGGGTGGCCGCGAGCCCCCGGAACGAACCCTCCCGCTCCGGCGACACGCCGACGACGGCCCGGGACGCCGATTCCCCGAACAGCAGGACGTGCGGCGGCAGGTCTCCCTCGAGGGTCACGGCGAACCCCTCTCCTCCGAGGATCGCGCACTCGGCGAGCGCGACCCCCACCCCACCGTCCGAGCAGTCGTGCGCGGAGGCGAGGAGGTCGGCGGCGGCCGCGTCCTGGAGCAAGGTGTGCAGACGGCGCTCGACCTCCAGGTCGAGCGCCGGCGGCGTTCCCGAGACCGTTCCCAGGACGGTCTCGGCGAACTCCGACCCGCCGAGCTCGGCGAACGACTCGCCCAGCAGGTACACGGCCAATCCAGACGCAGGGAACCCTGCGGGGACGGCCAGGCGGTAGTCGGAGACCACGCCGAGCATGCCCACGACCGGCGTCGGCCAGATCGCGGAGTCGCCCGACTCGTTGTAGAAGCTCACGTTCCCGCCGGTCACCGGGGTCTCCAGCGCCAGGCAGGCGTCCCGCATCCCTCGCACCGCCTCCGCGAACTGCCACATCACCTCGGGGCGTTCCGGGTTCCCGAAGTTCAAGCAGTTGGTGATCCCGAGCGGTCGCGCGCCGGTGACGGCGACGTTCCGCGCCGCCTCGGCCACCGCGTGGGCACCGGCGAGGTAGGGATCGAGGGCGCCGTACCGGCCGTTCCCGTCGACCGACAGCGCCACTCCTTTCATGGTTCCGGGCACCCGGACGACCGCCGCGTCGGACCCCGGCCCGCGGACGGTCTGTCCCTGGACCATCCGGTCGTACTGCTCGTAGACCCAGCGCTTCGAGGCGACGTTCGGCGCCGCCACCAACGTGACGAGCGTCTCCCCGAGGTCTCCCTCGAACCTCGCGAAGGTGGGGTCGTCCGCATCGCGCTCCATGGCCTGCATCGGCCGCTCGTACACGGGCGCCTTCTCGGTCAGCGACAGCACCGGCACCCGCGCGACCTGGGCGCCCCCCATCCGGACGTGGAGGTCGCCGCCGGGTTCGAGCGACCCGACGACGGCGGTCTGCAACCCCCACCGGTGACAGACCTCCTCGACACGCTCGAGGTTCGCCGGCGGGACGATCGCCAGCATCCGCTCCTGCGACTCCGAGGTGAGGATCTCGAACGCCTCCAGCCCCGGCTCACGGAGCGGCACCGCCCCGAGGTCCAGCCGAGCGCCGAGGCCAGCGCGCGCCGCGGATTCGCTGACGGCGCAGGTGATCCCGGCGCCGCCGAGGTCCTGGAGCCCTTCGAGGAGCCCTTGCTCGATCAGCTCGAGGGACGCCTCGATCAGGAGCTTCTCGGCGAACGGGTCGCCGATCTGCACCGAGGGGCGGGAGTCCTCGCTCCCCTCCTCCAGGGTCGCCGAGGCGAGGACCGAGACGCCGCCGATCCCGTCCCGGCCGGTCGACGCGCCGTACAGGACCATCAGCGAGCCGGGCGATGGCTGCGCGGTCGCCGACGACATCAGACGGTCGGCGCGCGCGACGCCGACGCAGAGCACGTTGACCGTCGGGTTCGCGGAGTGCGGCTCCGCGAAGCGGACCTCACCGCCGACGGTCGGCACCCCGATGCAGTTGCCGTAGCCGCCGATCCCGGCGACCACGCCGCCGAGCAACCATCGGTTCCGCTCTTCCGTCAGCGGCCCGAACATCAGGGGATCCATCAGCGCCACCGGGCGCGCGCCCATCGACACGATGTCGCGGACGATCCCTCCGACACCGGTGGCGGCGCCCTGGTACGGCTCGATCGCGCTCGGGTGCGAGTGGGACTCGATCTTGAACACCGCGGCCCAACCGTCGCCCACGTCGACGGCGCCGGCGTCCTGCCCAGGGCCGACCAGGACGGCCGACCCCTCGCTCGGCAGCGTCCGGAGGTGCACCTTGGACGATTTGTACGAGCAGTGCTCCGACCACATCGCGGCGTACATCGCGAGCTCGGTGCGGTTCGGGTCGCGGCCGAGGAGCTCGCGGATCTCCGCGAGCTCCTCCGGCCGCAACCCGAGCGAGCCCGCGAGCTCCTCGAGGTTCACCTGCTCGCCCCCGCCAAGGCGGCGGCGAGCAGCGACGCGAACAGCCCCTGCCCTCCCGTCGGCCCGATGTCGGGATCGATCGCGTGCTCGGGATGCGGCATCAGGCCCACGACGTTCCCGGCCTCGTTCCGGATCCCGGCGATCCCGTGGAGCGCGCCGTTCGGGTTGTGCTCGTCGGCGACCGCCCCGTCCGGGCCGGCGTACCGGAACACCACGCGCCCGTCGTCTTCGAGCTTCCCGAGCTCCTCCTCGGAGGCGACGAACTGGCCCTCGCCGTGCTTGATCGGCATCTCGAGGACCTCACCGGGGATCAGCTCCGACGTCACCGGCGTGCGAGACGTCTCCACCCGGAGATGCACCACCCGGCAGACGAACCGCAGCGACCGGTTGCGGATCAGCGCGCCGGGCAGGAGTGCCGACTCGCAGAGGATCTGGAACCCGTTGCAGATCCCCAGGACCGGCCCGCCCGCGTCGGCGAAGGCCCGGACCTCGTCCATCACCGGCGCGAAACGGGCGATCGCGCCGCAGCGCAAGTAGTCGCCGTAGCTGAACCCGCCCGGGAGGATCACGCCGTCCACGCCGCGCAGATCTCGATCGGCGTGCCAGAGCGCGACCCCCTCGCCGCCCATCTGCTCGATCGCCCGGAGCGCGTCACGGTCGTCGAGCGATCCGGGGAACGTCACGACGCCGAGCCGCGCGGTCACGCCGGCCGGACCTCCAGGATCCGCGACTCCTCGATCACGGGGTTGGACAGCAGCCGATCGGCGATCTCCTGGGTCTGTGCCTTGGCCTCGTCCTCCGTCGCCGCCTCCACGTCCAATCGGATGTGCTTGCCGACCCGGACGCCGGAGACGTTGGTCCACCCGAGCGACGGGAGCGAGCCCTCGACCGCCTTGCCCTGCGGGTCGGCGAGCCCGGGCTTCAGGGTGACCAGCACCTCGACCGCGAACCTCATCCGGAGGCCTCCCGCAGGCGTTCGAGCGCCGCGTCGTCGTCACCCTCCGTCGCGTGGCTGCGCTCCCGGTACGCGTCGAACGGCTCGCCGGTGAGTCGCTCGTATGCCTCCCGGTAGCGACCGGCGGTGCCCTCGACCACCTCGCTGGGCAGCTCCGGCGCCGGCGGCTCGCGATCCCACCCCGACGCGTCCAGCCAGTCGCGGACGTACTGCTTGTCGAACGAGGGTTGCGGTCCGCCCGGCGCGTAGGCGTCGGCCGGCCAGAACCGGGACGAATCGGGCGTGCCCACCTCGTCGATCAGGATCAGTTCGCCGTCCGCGAAGCCGAACTCGAGCTTCGTGTCGGCCACGATGAGCCCTCGATCCAAAGCGGTCCCTGCCAGCCGCTCGTAGAGCGTGAGCGTGAGCTCCCGCAAACGCTCGAAGAGCCCGCGGCCGACGAGGTCGATCGCCTGGTCGGGGGTGAGCGGGAGGTCGTGGCCCGCCTCGGCCTTGGTGGTCGGCGTGAAGATCGGCTCCGACAGACGATCGGACTCGATCAGCCCCCTCGGCAATGTCACGCCGCACACCGATCCCTCCCTCCCGTACTGGGTCCACCCGGACCCGGACAGGTAGCCGCGCGCGACGCATTCGATCGGGATCACGTCGGCCCGTTGCACCAACAGCGACCGGCCGGCCAGGGCCGGCTCACCGGAGAACGGACCGGGGAAGGACGCCGGGTCGGCGGAGAGGACCTGGTTGGAGACGAGGTCCTCGGTCCGGTCGAACCAGAACCGGGAGAGGCCGGTGAGCACGCGGCCTTTGTCCGGCACGGGCGTCGGCAGGACGACGTCGAACGCGCTGATCCGATCCGTCGCGACGAGCAGCAGGCGGTCCTCGCCCGCGTCGTAGACGTCACGAACCTTGCCGCGGGCCCGGAGGCGGCCCGCGTTCGTCACTCCGACTCCACCGGCAGCTTCTCGAGCCGATCGAAGACCACGCCGAGGTTCACGAGCGATCGGCGGGGATCGAAGAGCTCGTCCAGCTCGTCCGCCGGGAGCCGCTCGGTCACCGCGGGCTCCGCCTCGAGCGCATCCCGGAAGCCGGTCCCCGCGTCCCACGCCTCTGCGGCGGCCGACCGGACGATCGCGTACGCCTCGTCCCGATCGAGCCCCGCGTCCACCAGCGCCAGCAGCACCGCCTGCGACGACACGAGCCCGCCGCCGACGCCGAGGTTCTCGAGCATCCGCTCCGGGAAGACCCGGAGCCCGTCCAGGACCCAGGTCGTCTCGCGGAGCACGAACGCGAGCAGGGTCGTCGCCTCCGGCAGGATCAGGCGCTCCGCGGACGAGTGGGAGATGTCGCGCTCGTGCCAGAGCGCGACGTTCTCCAGGGCAGCTTGCGCGTGCCCCCGGATCACGCGCGCGAGCCCGCAGATCCGCTCGGACACGACCGGGTTCCGTTTGTGGGGCATCGCCGAGGAACCCTTCTGCCCGCCGGCGAACGGCTCCTGGACCTCGCGCACCTCGGTCCTCGCGAGATGGCGGATCTCGGTGGCGATCTTCTCCAGGGTCGAGGCCGTGATCGCAGGGGCGGTCATGTACTCCGCGTGCCGGTCCCGCTGGATCACCTGGGTCGACGCGCCCGCCGCCGTGAGCCCGAGCCGGGCGCACACCAGCTCCTCGACCCTCGGATCGACGGTCGCGTAGGTCCCGACGGCGCCGCTGATCGCGCCGACCGAGACGATCTCCCGCGCCCGCCGGAGCCGGTCGCGATCCCGATCGAGCTCGAAGGTCCACACCGCGAGCTTGTGCCCGAACGTCGTCGGCTCGGCGACGACGCCGTGCGTCCGCCCCGCCATGATCGTGTCGCGGTGCTCGAGCGCCAACCGCTTCGTGACGGCGAGGAGCTTCTCGAGGTCGCGTAGGAGCACGTCGGCGGCAGCGCGGAGCTGGAGGGCCAGGCCGGTGTCGACCACGTCCGACGACGTCAGGCCGAAGTGGATCCATCGGCCCGCAGGTCCGATGGATCCCGCCACGACGTCGACGAAGGCCGCGACGTCGTGGCGGGTCACCGCCTCGCGCTCGGCCACCGCCTCGACCGTGAACGCGGCGCGTTCCCGGCAGGCGGCCGCGTCCTCGGGAGGGACCGTCCCCAGCTCGGCCATCGCCTCGACCGCGAGCAGCTCGATCTCGAGCCAGTTCGCGAGCCTCGCCTCATCGGACCACACGGCCTCGAGCGCGGGCACGCGGTACCGCGGGATCACAGCTTGAGGCCCTCCGCCAGGTCGTCCTTGAACTTCCACAGTGTTGCTTGCACGGATCCGTCGCCCAGCGCGACGATCTGCGCGGCCAGTACCGCGGCGTTCACCGCCGCGTCCACGCCCACCGTCGCGATCGGGACGCCGGTCGGCATCTGCGCCGTGATCGCGAGGGCCTCGTTGCCGACCATCTGCGGCGCCGACGAGATCGGCACGCCGATCACGGGGAGGATCGTCCGGGCCGCGACGGCGGCGGCGAGGTGTCCCGACATCCCGGTCGAACACACGACCACCTGCAGCCCCCGCTCGGACGCCGTCCGCGCATATTCGTCGACCAGGTCGGGCGTCCGCGACGACGACATGATCTGGACCTCGTGAGGGATCCCGAACTTCTCGAGGATCAGGCCGGCCTGCCGCATGATCGGAAGCTCGCTCGGCGAGGCCGCCAGCACGCCGACCCGCGGCGCCTCCTCGTTCACGTCGCCCTCCCCTCTGATGCCGCGGCCGCGATGTCGCGGCGCAGGATCATCCCGTCGAACGAGATCTTCGACGCCGCCTCGTACGCGCGAGCGCGGGCGTCGGCGAGGCTCGCTCCCCACCCCGTCACCGCGAGCACCCTGCCACCGGCGGTGACCACTCTACCGTCGCGCTCGGCCGTGCCCGCGTGGAACACGGCGGTGGCCGGTGCCGTCGAGGCCGCATCCAGCCCGTCGATCGGGATGCCTGTGCCGTACGTCCCCGGGTAGCCCCCGCTGGCGATCACGACGGTGACCGCCGCGTCGTCGACGAGGTCCACCTTCACGTCGGCCAGGCGGTCGGCGGCGGTCGCCTCGAGCAGCGTCGCCACCTCGGTGCCCAGCCGCGGGATCACGACTTCCGTCTCCGGGTCCCCGAAGCGGCAGTTGTACTCGAGGACCTTCGGACCCTCGGGTGCGAGCATCAGGCCGGTGTAGAGCAGCCCGCCGTACGCGACCCGATCGGCGCGGAGCGCCTCGACGGTGGCGCCGACGATCCGCCAGATCGCCCGTTCGGTCTCGACGTCGATCCACGGGAGCGGGGAGTAGGCGCCCATCCCACCGGTGTTCGGACCGGAGTCGCCGTCGCCGACGCGTTTGAAGTCCTGCGCGAGCGCGAGCGGCAGCCAGGACGAGGCGTCCACCAGCGCGAACGCCGAGACCTCGGCCCCCTCGAGCCGCTCCTCGATCACGACCTGTGCCCCAGCTGCTCCGAACGCTTGCTCGACCAGAGAGGCCCGGATCGCCGTGACCGCTTCGTCGCGCGAGGCCGCCACCGTCACTCCCTTGCCGGCCGCGAGGCCATCGGCCTTCACGACCGCCGCGCCCCCCAGCTCGTCGACGAAGGCCAGGGCAGGCTCGGGCTCGGTGAACGTCGCCGCCCGCGCGGTGGGGATCCCGTGACGGACCATCAGCTCCTTCGCGAACGCCTTCGACGCCTCGAGACGGGCGCCCTCCCGGCCCGGCCCGAACACCGAGAGGCCCGCCGCCCTGAGCTCGTCGGCCAGCCCGGCGGCCAGCGGCGCCTCCGGCCCGATCACGACGAGGTCCGGCCGGAGCGACCCCGCCAGCGTCACCTGCGCAGCGACGTCGTCGGCGGCGGCGGTGGCGTGGCACTCCGCGATCGACGCGATCCCGGCGTTCCCCGGCGCGGCGTGGAGCTCCTCGACCTGCGGGCTCCTGGCCAGGCCCCAGCACAGCGCGTGCTCCCGGCCGCCGCCGCCGACGACGAGGACCCTCATCCGACGGGCAGGCTCTGCTCGCGGGCCGGACCGACCGAGACCACCGACACCGGCACGTCGACGAGCTCCTCGATCCGGCGGACGTACGCTCGCGCCGCCTTCGGGAGGTCCTCGAACGTGCGGGCCTCGTCGATCTCCTCCATCCAGCCGTCCAGCTCCTCGTAGACGGGCTCGGCCCGATGGAAGAACGACTGGTGCGCCGGCACCTCGTCGAACTCGCTGCCGTCTACCCGGTAGCCCACGCCGACCCGCACCCGCTCGAAGCCGGACAGGACGTCGAGCTTCGTCAGGAAGAGCTCCGTCAAGCCGTTGACCCGCGCCGCGTAGCGGAGCAGCGCGGCGTCGAGCCAGCCACAGCGCCGCTTGCGGCCGGTCACCGTCCCGAATTCCTGCCCACGAACGCCCAGTCGCTCGCCGGCGTCGCCGAGATCCTCGGTCGGGAACGGCCCGGCGCCGACGCGGGTCACGTATGCCTTCACGATCCCCACGACCCGCTCGACCTCGCGGGGGCCGAACCCGGCGGAGGCCAGCGCGTAGCCGGCCACCGGGTTCGACGACGTGACGAACGGATACGTCCCTTTGTCGAGGTCGAGCATCGTGCCCTGGGCGCCCTCGAGCATCACGTGCTTGCCGGCCCGGAGGCCCTCGTGCAGCAGCGCCGAGGTGTCCGCGACGTACGGTTCCAGGTCCCCGGCGAGATCCGTGTACTCGTCCACGATCGCGTCGCGGTCCAGCGGCAACCGTCCGTAGAGCTTGGTCAGGATCGCGTTCTTCTCCCGCAGGACGATGTCGAGCTTCTCGACGAAGATCCGCTCGTCGGAGAGGTCCTGGACCCGAAGCCCGATCCGGGCGGCCTTGTCCGCGTAGGCCGGCCCGATCCCTCGCTTCGTCGTCCCGAGGGCGTTGTGCCCGAGGAACCGCTGCGTGACCTTCTCGAGCTCCAGGTGGTACGGCATGATCAGGTGGCAGTTGCCGGACAGTCGCAACCGGGAGACGTCGACCCCGGTCCGCCGGACGTCCTCGAGCTCCTTCAGGAGATGGCGAGGATCGACGACGACCCCGTCGGCGATCACCGGCGTGAGGTGCGAGTAGAGGATCCCTGAGGGGATCAGCTGGAGCTTCAGGAGCCGCCCCTCGGCGACAACGGTGTGGCCGGCGTTGTTGCCGCCCTGGTAGCGGACGACGAAATCCATCCCGTCCGCGAGGTAGTCGACGGCCTTCCCTTTGCCCTCGTCGCCCCATTGGGCCCCGAGCACGATCGTGGCCGGCATGCGGCGAGTCTATCGGGGGGACCTCCGGCGCCCGAGGCGATCCCCCATCCCCGGTGCCGGGTAAAGTCTCGTCGCTGGGTTGCCCCAGCTCCACCGCACGCGTAGCGTGACCGTCCCGACCCCGGAAGCCCCATGGCCAAGACGCGACAGGAACGAGAGCTCGAAGCGCTCGTCGAGATCGACGGGGAGTTCTGCGTCCCCCATGAGGCGAACGAGGCCCGGCACGTCGTCGACTGGGGTCCGTTCGAGCCACCTCGCGGCGCCTGGTACATCGTCAAGCGCCTCCTCCTGTTCCTGCCCGCGATGTACCTGTTCGTCCTGGCGATCCAGATCATGAAAGCCGGTGCGTCGGCGATCGGTCCGCAGATCCAGGGACAGTTCCCGTTCGCGAACGGGATCTCGACGCTCGGCTTCGGTTGGCTCGGCGCCTACTTCGTGCTGTCGGGCTCACCGGTGGCCGCCTCGGCGATCAGCCTCTTCGGCGCCGGGACGCTCACCAAGTTGCAGACGTTCACGATGCTCTCGGGTTCGCGTCTGGGCGCCTCGTTCATCGTGCTCCTCACGGGGTTCATCTACGCCCTCCGCAACCGCCACGATCCCAACCGGACCGAGCCGATCGGCATGGGGATCCAGGCCCTGACGATGACCGCGCTCGTCTACCTGCCGGGGATGGTGATCGGCTACGGGATCATCAAGGCGGGGCTCCTCAGCGGTCTGAGCCTGCACGCGAACGACCAGCTCGAGGCGGTCCTCTCGGCGATCTGGGGACCGGTCGTCGACGGCGTGAGCTCGATCGTCCCCGATGCGCTGCTGTTCCTGGTGGGGCTCCTGGTGATCCTCGGCTCGTTCAAGCTGCTGGATCAGGTGCTCCCCCAGGTGAGCAGCGACACGACGGCGCGGAAGCGAGCGACGTGGTTGAAGCGCCCGTGGACGATGTTCGCGCTCGGCTGCATCGTGGCGACGCTCACGCTCTCGGTCTCGGTCGCGCTGACCGTGCTGATCCCGCTCGCGGTGAAGGGCTACGTGCGCCGGGACGAGGCGCTCCCCTACATCATGGGCGCGAACATCACCACGCTCGCCGACACCCTCGTGGTGGCGATGCTGCAGCGCGATCCGGCGGCGGCCCAGATCGTCCTGGCGGAGGCGATCGGCGTCACGATCGTGTCGCTAGCGATCCTGGCCTTCTGGTACCAGCCCGTGAAGCGCTCGGTGATCCGGCTCGACGATTACCTCGTGGCCTCGAACCGACGATTGCTCGCCTTCGTCGGGATCCTCTTCGTGCTGCCGGTCTCGTTCTTGCTGTCGGGCCTGGTGATCGGGCCGATCGTCCGCTAGCTCAGCATTCGTACGCGTCGCGCGGCGTCATCACCTCGACCTTGACCGGATCCGCGGCCTGGCGGAACGCCTCCCCGTCCGACGCCGTCCCCACGACGAAGCCGTAGTGGAACGGCACGGCGATCTGCGGACCGATCGCCTTCGCCAAGACCGCCGCCTCCGGCACGTCCATCGTGTAGTACCCGCCCACCGGCAAGAACGCGACGTCGGTGGTGATGCTGTCGAGCTCCGGTGCATGGTCGGTGTCGCCGGCGTGGTAGTAGGTGTGCCCGCCGAGCTCGACCAGGAACCCGACCCAGCGGTTCTCCTTCGGGTGGAACTTGAGGGCCTCCTCCCGCGTGTTGTAGGCGGGCACCGTGGTGAACCGGACCCCGGCGACCTCGTGCGACTCCCCTGGCGCCACGGGCGTCACGTCGCCCGAGAGCTCGGCGGCGACATCGTGGGGCGCGACGAGCTTGGTCCCGCTCGCCTGGAGACGCTCGATCTCGTCCGGCTGGAAGTGGTCCTGGTGGGCGTGGGTGATCAGGATCAGGTCGGCCGGCTCGTCCTCTCCGGTCGTCCCCCAGGGGTCGATGTAGACGGTCCGCTGTCCGTCGCTCCAGCGGAGCGCTGCCTGCCGGAACCAGGTGAAGGACTGAAGCATGCCGCGAGCCTCCTCTCCCACCCCCCGGCCGATAGTCTTCCAGCCTCCGTGGAGGACGACCAGACGACGCGATCCGCGCCCGCCGGCGGCGTCGTTGCCAGCCTCTCGCTCCTGCGGCGCAACCGCGACTTCCGGGCGCTGTTCCTCGCGTCGGTGATCTCCCTCGGCGGGGACTGGTTCCTGTGGGTCGCGATCAACGGCCTGATCTACGTCGCGACCCGCAAGGCCCTGTACGTGGGGCTGGCGATCCTGGCACAGGAGTTCGCGTTCTTCATCGGCTCTCCGATCGGAGGGTTCCTTGCCGATCGACTCGATCGGAAGAAGCTGATGATCGTCTGCGACCTGGTCCGGGCGCTCACCTGCGTCGCGTTCCTGTTCGTGGGTCCGGACCGGATCTGGCTTGCCTACGTGCTGCTCCCGGTGCTCGCGGGGTTCGCCGCGCCCTTCGACCCGGCGTTCTCCGCGGCGACGCCCAACCTCGTGGACCGAGGAGACCTCCCGACCGCCAACGCGCTGAACGGGTCGCTCTGGGGGACGATGCTCGCGGTCGGCGCCGCGCTGGGCGGCCTGATCAGCGCGGCGTTCGGCGCGAAAACCGCGTTCCTCGTCGACGCGGGGTCGTTCCTGGTCTCCGCGGCGCTCCTCTCATCCATCCGCCGCTCCTTCTCCGAGCCCCAGGAGGAACACGAGGAGCGCCCGGGCATGCTCGAGGCGACCCGAGAGACCTGGCGGTTCGCCAAGCGCGACCGACGCGTGCTGGCGCTGCTGATCGTCAAGTTCGGCTTCGGCGCGGCGGCGGGCTTGCTCGCGCTGATCCCGGTGGTCGCGTACAAGGTCTTCCACGCCGGGAGCGTCGGCTTCGGGCTGCTGATGGCGGCCCGCGGGCTGGGTGCACTGATCGGGCCGTTCCTCGGACACCGGATCGCCGGCGCACGGCATCGGCGCTTGTTCCCGGCGATCGGCCTCGCGCTCGCGGTCTTCGGGCTGTCCTACGTCGCCCTCGGCTTCGCGCCCGCCCTCTGGGTGGCAGCCGTCACGATCTGCGTCGCCCACCTCGGCGGCGGCTCCACGTGGATGCTGTCGACCTTCGGTCTGCAGGTCCTCGTGCCCGACAACGTTCGAGGGCGGATCTTCGGCTTCGACTACATGCTGGTCACGCTGTCGCTGTCGATCTCGGCGGTGATCGCGTCGGCGGCCGCCGACGCGATCGGCGTCAAGCTCACGATCCAGATCCTCGGTGGCGTCGCGCTGCTCTGGGCCATCGTGTGGCTGCTGCTGATCCGCGACGTCCGCCGGATCGGCCTCGAGAGGGCGGAGGAAGACGAACGTGGTGCCGGGCGGGAGCAGCTGCCCGCGATCAGTTGATCAGGTCGAGGCTTCGCCGGGGGGCGGGGGTGGCGGGGGCTCCGGCTGCTGTGCCGGAGCCGCCGGCGCCGCGGGCGTGTCGCCGAAGGTCACACCCGCCGCTCCCGGCTCGAAGCTGACCCGCGGCACGCCTGCCTCGCCGCGGAGCGCCTCGTCGACCTCGAAGAACTCCTCCTCCTCGAAGTGGAACGCGTTGGCGACCACGTTCGACGGGAACGACTGCACGCGACGGTTGTAATCGCGGACGTTCGCGTTGTAGAAGCGCCGCGCGGTCTGGAGCCGGTCCTCGGTGTTGGTCAGCTCCGCCTGCAGCGCCAGGAAGTTCTGGTTCGCCTTGAGATCCGGGTAGTTCTCCGCGACCGCGAACAGCTGTCGCAGCGCGGCGACCAGCGGTCCCTCTGCAGCGGCCTGCTCCGCCGGCGATCCGGTCGCCCCGGTGGCGGCCGCCCGGGCCCGCGTGACGTTCTCGAAGACTTCGCGCTCGTGGGCCGCATAGCCCTTCACCGACTCGACGATGTTGGGGATCAGGTCGTACCGGCGCCGCAGCTCGGTGTCGATGTTCGCCCATGCATCGCGGATCAGGTTCCGCTGCGAGACGAACCGGTTGTATGAGACGACGGCCGCGAGGGCGACCACGACGATGATGCCGAGAACGATCCAGACGGCTGGCACGAGCGGGTCCTTTCCCCTGCGGTCGCCCGAAGCCTACCGTTTCGGATACATCGAGCTCACGACGGCCGGGATGCGCTGCCGGAACGTCGATGCCGTCCCCAGGACGTGGACCATCCGGGCCGGGTCGACCCGCCCGCACCAGACCAGCAGCCGGTCGCTGACGACCTCGAAGGAGTAGCCGTCACCGTGCTCCATCAGCCACTCCATCATCCGTGCGTCGCAGAGCGCTGTGGCGAACCGGCGGTCCGAGGCCTTCACGTTGAACCGACGGTTGAACTCCTCGGACTCGAAGTCGATGTCGTGGAAGGACAGGGCGTCGGCGAGCCGGGTGAGGGCGTTCTCATGCTCGATCGTGAGCCGCGGGCAGAGAGCGTCGACCGACGTCAGGACGCAATCGAACCTGCGGTACGTCTTGGACGTGTTGCCGTTCGAGTCCGTGGACTCGTCGTAGTACCAGTAGTCGAACGCGCGGACATCGCATCCGTGCCACGTCCCCCACATCACGTTCTCGACCCCGCGCCCGTCGCCCCGCTCCAGGAGCGAGAAGGGCTCCCCCATCGTGCCGAAGGGGTCGGAGACGGAGAAGTCGAGGCCCTGGCCGGCCGCGATCGACCCCAGCTCGCGCTGGCGCTGGAGCTTCGCGTAGTACGAGTAGATCGCGAGGCCGATCGCAACCACGGCGAACAGCCCGAAGATCAACGGGAACACCGATGGATCCACGCCAGGAGTATCGGCCCTCCGACGGGTTGAACGAAGCTGCTGGTGGGTTCAGTGGCCGTACAGAGACGCGACGACCGGCGGGATCCGATCGCGGAACGCATGCATCGTCTGGAGCGCGAACGTCAGATCGTCGAACGTCGGGCGCGGCGAGATCGCAAGCAGCGTCGACCCGTGGATCTCGAGCCCGGTCCCAGGAGGCAGTCCCAGGAGCCGATCGATCATCGCGGCGTCGATCAGCGCGCTGGCGAACCGGGGGTCCGCCGACCGAACCTCGAACGCCCGGTAACCGTTCGAGCTCGAACTCGACGCCGCGCAGCCCCAGCGCGTGAGCGATCGTCCCGAACACATCCCTCGGCGCGATCGCCAGATCCGGGTCGCCGGGTGCCGTCGTCAGACGGAGCCCGGAGGCCTCGGCGCGATGGAGATCGCGCCGAGGCCGCACCGGAACCACCACCCCGCGAAGGAAATCGCCGCGATCGTCGTCCACGCCGCGAGCTGCGCGGGAAGCTCGCGGCGCGCCTCGGCGTCGCCGGTGACCGCGAGCACGGCGATCCCACCGAGGAACACCACGGCCAGCCAGAGAAGGATCGTGCGCGAGGTCCGGACCTCCACGGAAGCAGTATCGGCTCCCGTGAAGCCCGGCCTATGGGGTAGACGCCTCCGCGGGCTCGGACCGACTTGCCACGAGCCGGAGGCCGCCGTCGCCGGCTTCGACGGCGACGGTGTCCCCCTCGTGCACCTCTCCCGACAGCAGCATCAGCGCGAGCGGGTCCTGGATCTCGCGCTGGATCAACCGCTTGAGCGGTCGCGCGCCGAAGTTGGGGTCGTACCCCGCGTTCGCCAGGTAGCGACGCCCCTCTGGCGTGAGCTCGAGATCGAGCTTGCGCTCGGCCAGCCGCTGCCGGAGGCCGCGGATCTGGATGTCGACGATCCGCTCGATGTCCTCGCGGGAGAGTGGATCGAACACGACGACCTCGTCGATCCGGTTCACGAACTCCGGACGGAAGTGCCCGCGCACCTCGGCCATGACCTTCTCGGAGCGCTCCTCCCGCGACGCCGCAGAGTCCTGGAAGATCGCCGCGCCGAGGTTCGACGTCATGATCACGATCGCGTTCCGGAAGTCGACCGTTCGGCCCTGGCCGTCGGTGAGCCGGCCGTCGTCGAGGACCTGGAGCAGCACGTTGAACACGTCCGTGTGCGCCTTCTCGATCTCGTCGAGCAGCAGCACCGAGTAGGGCCGCCGCCGGACGGCCTCGGTCAGCTGGCCGCCCTCCTCGAAGCCGACGTAGCCGGGCGGCGCGCCCACCAGTCGCGACACGGTGTGCCGCTCCTGGTACTCGCTCATGTCGATCCGGACCATCGCCCGCTCGTCGTCGAACAGGAACTCCGCGAGCGCCCGCGCCAGCTCGGTCTTCCCCACCCCTGTCGGCCCGAGGAACAGGAACGAGCCGATCGGGCGGTTCGGGTCCTGGAGACCCGCACGCGATCGACGGATCGCGTTCGCGACGGCCGTCACGGCGTGGTCCTGGCCGACCACCCGCTCGTGCAGCGCGTCCTCCAGGTGGACGAGCTTCTGCATCTCGCCCTCCATCAGGCGCGACACCGGGATGCCGGTCCACTTGGAGACCACCACCGCGATGTCCTCCTCGGTGACCTCCTCGTTCAGCATCTTCGTGTCCGACTGGATCTCCTGGAGGCGCTCGTTCTCCTCCTCGAGCTGCCGCTCGAGCTCGAGCGTCCGGCCGAACCGCAGCTCCGCCGCCTTCTCCAGGTCCCCGTCGCGCTCGGCGCGCTCACCGGCGGCGCGCGTCTCTTCGAGCTCCATCTTCAGCTGTCGGATCCGATCGATGTGCTCCTTCTCCTGCTGCCAGTGGGCGCGCATCCCGCGCGACCGCTCCTGGAGATCGGCGAGCTCCTTCTCCAGGCGCTCCAGGCGCTCCCTGGAGACGGGGTCCGTCTCCTTCTGGAGTGCCGCGCGCTCGATCTCGAGCTGCCGGATCCGCCGCTCCACCTCGTCGATCTCGATCGGCACGGAGTCGATCTCGATGCGGAGCCGCGAGGCGGCCTCGTCGATCAGGTCGATCGCCTTGTCCGGGAGGAACCGTCCGGTCACGTAGCGATCCGAGAGGATCGCGGCGGCGACGAGAGCCGGATCCTGGATCCGCACCCCGTGGTGGACCTCGTAGCGCTCCTTCAGCCCGCGGAGGATCGCGATCGTGTCCTCGACCGACGGCTCGTCGACGTAGACGGGCTGGAAGCGGCGCTCCAGCGCGGCGTCCTTCTCGATGTGCTTGCGGTACTCGTCGAGCGTGGTCGCGCCGATCAGGCGGAGCTCGCCGCGGGCGAGCATCGGCTTGAGCATGTTGCCCGCGTCGACGGCCCCCTCGGCGGCGCCGGCGCCGACGATCGTGTGCAGCTCGTCGATGAACGTGACCACCTCACCCTCGGCGTCGGAGATCTCCTTCAGGACGGCCTTGAAGCGTTCCTCGAACTCCCCGCGGTATTTCGAGCCGGCGACCATCGCGCCGATGTCGAGCGCGACGAGACGCTTGTTCTTGAGCGACTCGGGGACGTCGCCGCCGACGATCCGTTGCGCGAGCCCCTCGACGATCGCGGTCTTGCCCACGCCGGGCTCGCCGATCAGGACCGGGTTGTTCTTGGTGCGGCGGGACAGCACCTGGATCACCCGGCGGACCTCCTCGTCCCGCCCGATCACCGGGTCGAGCTTGCCCTGCCGCGCCGACTCGGTGAGGTCGCGACCGAAGCGCTCCAGCGCCTGG
>Ga0114129_10005451_pt1 | contig 17973 bp, 9 predicted proteins | sample RhiMetdeltSRZDD1_FD_80071 | JGI IMG/M metagenome (GOLD analysis project Ga0114129, IMG submission 80071) | Populus rhizosphere microbial communities from Tennessee, USA - Rhizosphere MetaG P. deltoides SRZDD1 (version 2) (version 2) | ecosystem: Host-associated > Plants > Roots > Rhizosphere >...
CCGAGGACTAGCAGGAGCAACGGTCGACGGGGTTACCGACGCCGATTGAATGGAGTTTCAACTTCGACGCCGGGTGGGGCACGTTCGGGTTCGGCAATTCCCTCTTCATCAACCCGAAGGACCCCGGCGTTCAAGAGAATCTCAGCGATCAGTGGTTCGAGGGCTACGTCAAGCCGGCGCTGTCGGCGACCTACACGCTCGCATCGTCCAGCGAGATCTACGGCAAGGTGAGTGCCGTTGGCGAGCGGACGTACGGTTCGGTGCCGGCGCAGTTCGGCCGGGATGTCTCGTCGTTCGGCCCCGAGGACCTCTTCATCGGCTGGCGGTCGGGCAAGTCGTTGTCGATCGGCGAGAACGCGCTCGACTTCAGCATCGGCCGCGAACAGTACCGCCTCGGGCATGGATTCCTCATCTACGACGGCGCGTCTGAAGGCGGCACCCGTGGCGGCTACTGGACGAATGCGCGGAAGGCCTTCGAGCTTGCGGCGATCGGCCGTTTCAAGCCGGGCCCTCACACCATCGAGACCTTCTATCTCGACAAGGACGAGCTCGAAGAGAGCGACAGCGGAAGCCGCCTGTGGGGACTCAATTACGAGTACGCCATCGGCACGGACAACGAGACGACGCTCGGCGTGACGTACATGAAATGGTTTGCCCATCCGGACGTCAGGCCGGACCGCGACGGATTGAACGTGTTCAACCTGCGCGCCTACACGGCACCGATTTCGAGCACGCCCGCCCTGTCCTTTGAGTTCGAGTACGCGTCGGAACGCAACGGCGAGGCGCTCAACTCGAACGCGTGGACGCTTCTCGCCGCGTATCAGCTGAGCGAGGTGACGTGGAAGCCGAAGTTGTCCTACCGCTATGCGTTCTTCCAGGGCGATAACCCGGCGACGGCGAACAACGAGGCCTTCGACCCGCTGTTCCTCGGGTTCTACGACTGGGGCACGTGGTGGCAGGGGGAGATTGCGGGCGAGTACTTCCTTTCCAACTCCAATTTGAAGTCGCACCAGATTCGGGCGCACGTCGAGCCGAACGACGCGATTGGTGGAGGGCTGATCTTCTACAAGTTCAGCCTCGATCACCCGCGCTCGCTGGGACCGCAGGTGACCTCGACCGACGCGGCGTTCGAAATCGACGCGTACGCGGATTGGAAGGTCAACGCCAATTTCACGGTAAGCCTCCTCGGCGCCTTCGCCGATCCGGGCAAGGCCGTACAGCAGTTCACTGGTCGTACCAAGAACTTCGCTTACGGAATGGTTTACATCGGGTACAGCTTCTGACCCGTTGCCTCGAAGGGAGAGCCATGAGGATGAGCAGCAACGAATCCGCCGACACGAGATCCGCCGCGATCAGCCTTGCCGACGAAGATGAAGTGAGGCAAGTGCTGGTGAGCGCGGTCTTCAGCCTCTGGGACGTCGTCAACAATCTCGCCCGGCTCAGACCGTCACGCCGCGATCGCTATCGTGTGACGATTTTCGGCTCCGCGCGGGCACAGTCGGGAACGTTCGGTTACGAAGAGACCCGGCGGGTAGCAGCCGCTCTAGCCGAGATGGGCTGCGACATCATCACCGGCGGCGGACCGGGGCTCATGCAGGCCGCCAACGAAGGCGCTGCCGTGTGGCAGAAGCAGGTTCAGTCGGTTGGCATTCGCGTGGACTTGCCGTTCGAGCAGGACGTGAATGCGTTTGTGACCGAGGCGTTCGAGCATCGAACGTTCTTCACTCGGCTCCATCAGTTCGTCCTTACGTCCGACGCGTTCGTCGTTGCGCCCGGAGGTATCGGTACGGTCCTCGAAGCGATGCTGATCTGGCAGCTCCTCCAGGTGAAACACCTCGAGAACACCCCGCTGATCCTAGTAGGAAAAATGTGGCCGGGCCTGATCGACTGGGCGCGCCGCGCGATGCTGTCCAGCGACCCTCCGCTTGCGGCTATCGACGACATCGCGATTCCGCGTTGCGTCGCGAGCGGGGATGAAGCGATCGAGATCCTGCGCGAGCGGCATGCCGCATGGGTCGGCAGGCAGCAAGCGTGAGGGACCGGCACACGTGACCGCGGAGCGTCACCCCCCCAATGCGATCGTGATCCCGACCAGCACGACGCCGAGCGCAACCATGCTCAGGCCGGTGCGGAGGGGATGGTGCCCGCCGTGTCGCGCAAGCCAGGATCCGAGAACGAACAACATGACAATCGCGACCAGATTCGAGAGGCGCAGCGCGAGCTGGACGTTGCGAAACACGAGGAACGGAATGACGACCGGGAACGTGGAAAGAAAGACCAGCAGGAACACGGCGACCGCACCGAGCCAGTCTTCTTTCGTGAGCGAGGGTGTCGGCGGCAGATCGCCGATCTGGAGCAGACCCTGCCGCATTCTTTCAAGGTCTTCCCCGTTCAGCATTGGCGCCAGGATTGGGGGTACGGCCGCGGTGATCACGCGGTAGGCCGCCTCGGGACTCGCGGCATTGCGCACGGCTCGGATCGCGAGCAGATTGTGACCTCGTTCGGTCAGCGAGCTCATGAGAAACATCACCGCGTCCACGAGTCCCCACGCGATGTTGCAGCCAATGACGCCGATGAGCAGCGTGCGAATCTCCTCGCGGCCCGCTGTAGCGGCGCTGAGAGTACCGGTAAAGGTCAGCGCCATGATCAGGCCAAAGAGCACCTCTGAAACGCGCGCGATCGGATCGAGGACACGTTCCCGCCGTTCCGGTTGCATGTCGCCCATGTCTGCTGCCGGGTAACCAGGCCGCTGAAAACGCATCCTGAATGGAGAATGGGAGATGGGAAATGCGAGACGGAAATGGAAACCCTATACGCTTTGCCATCTCCCATTTGCCATTTCCCATCAGGCCGTCTCATTTCAGCGGCCTGCTACGTCACTGCACCGTCTCCCATGATCCGTCCGGATCGTAGAGCGTCATCTTTCTCGCCGTGGCATCCGTTCCGGATCCCAGATCCTTTTGTCTCACGGTGCCGTCCTGGTTGACGACGAAGGTCATGACTCCCGTGACGTCGTACTGGGCTGGCCATGCGACGAGCGCGAACCCGCCAGACATGGCGCCGTTGACGATGTAGTCTTTCGCGCCGCCAGCGGCGGCGGCTCCCTGCCCGGTCAGAATCTTGAAGTAGTAGCCGTGGAAAGGCGGGGGCTGCTGGCCGCCCTGATCGAGTCGTGTGCCTTCCGCGGCAGCCTGTGCCACCAGATCACCTAACGGACTGCGCTTCTGACCGTGCGCGGCGGCCCAATACAGGCCGTTCTGGCGGCCGGGATCGCTGCGGAACGTCGTGGCGTAGATGCCGGCGTGCTTGCCATCGTGTCCGTGCTGCGCGTAGAGCCGCTGGGCGGCGACGTAGGTGCCGCAGATGCGAATCACGGCGAGCTCGTTTCGGCCGATCCGGCGCGCGAGCACTTCCTCCTTACCGGCGGCGGTGTCGAATCGCCAGCCGTTCGCGTCTTTGGCCAGCGGAACGGGGAAGGGCCATTGCTCGTTGCCGACCACGAGCGTCTTGCCTGCGCCTTCGTCGACGAGCCGCCACCCTTCGGTGGCCGCGACCGTGAACACTTCCAGACGCCGGCGGGCCGCCACGGGATCGGAGTTGTCGACGAGCTCCTGTACGTCCGGGCCGAAGATGGATCGCAGTTGATCCGGCTTACCGGCCTTGGCGGCTTCAATCAGCGCGCGCACCGCATCTTCCGGCGCTGCAAACGATCGATGTTGCGGCTGCCGGGTGGCGTTACACGATGAAGCTGCCAGTGCCGCACACGAGCACATCAGCGCGGCGAACCAGCCACTCACGCCGGCACGACACGTCCGGGTTCGATCCGTCATGGCCGTCGTCCTCGTCACATTGCAATGCTGCCGGGGGAAGTCATCGCCGGCGCGAGCCTCCGCCACGCGAGCTGCTTCGGCTGCCCTGGCCTCGCTGGCTGGCCGAACGTTCCGATTTTCCGCTCGAATAGCCTGAGAATGCGTCGGAGCGCGTGCCGCTTCGTTCGCTCGCTGTCTTCGCTTTTTCGCCGGTGTACCCGCGCGACTCGAGGCTGGCCGCGCCGGCGCTCCGCGCCTCCGACGCCTTGGCCTGCGCATCGGTACGCCGCTGTTGGACTTCGGCCTGGCTCTGCGGCCGATTCTCCTGCCGGTTCTGTTGACGTTCGGTACGCTGCTGCTGCGCTTCCGGCCGGTTCTCCTGGCGGTTTTCCGCCCGTTCGGTCCGTTGCTCCTGTGCATTTCTGGCGGCGTCGCCACGCTCCTCGGCAAAATCCTCCCGGTGCTCCTGCCAGTCTTCGCGCGCATCCTCCCGCGCGTCGTAGTAGTCGTCCCAGGCGTCGTTGTACATGTAGCCGCCGCCGTGCCAGCCGTAAGGACCGTAGTAGTAGTTGTTGTCCATGGCAGCGCCAAGCGCGATGCCCGCGGTGAAGCCAATCAGACCCGCCGCGACGGCCTCATCGGTGTTGTCCTCATGGATGACGACGGTCTGCGAGGTGGGCTGTGTGTAGACGGTCGTCGGGTTGTACTGCGGCACGTACACGACCTGCGGATTCGAAGGCTCGATCACGATCACCTGCTGGCCGCTCGACGTGGTCCGCGTTTCGACATCCTGCTGCTGAGTGCTCTTCAGTTTCCCGGCGTCCTTGGCCTTCGTTCTCAAACGCTGGATGCTGTCGAACACGGCCGACCGATTCGCCTCGAAGGCCTGCCCGATACGTGCGGTCGCGTCCATCTTCGACGCCATCGCGTTGACGACGTCGGGGAACACGGCGAGCGCGACGTAGCTCGGATCGAAACCGGCTTTCGTCGCGGCGTCCTGCAGCTCGGTGCCTTTTAGCGTTTCGTGGCTGACCAGCCATTCGTTGAGCGCCCCGAGTTTGCCGGGATTGGTGGTGCAGAGCAGCATCTGTGCGAGAAGCTGATCCGGGTAGAGCGCTACAGGAGCCAGCAGTCGATCGAGTTCATCCGGCGTCGGGGCTGGTTTTCCTGCGGTCGCGCCTTTGCTCGGCTGTGCGGACGACTGAGGGGCAGTCGATCTGCCCAGAAGCGCCGCGACAGACCCGGTTGTGACAAAGATCGCTGCGATGGCGACGACGAGGTTCTTCATGGTCCCAGCCTTCTTCTTTTCGAACTCCCTCGGCAGCATTCGGAGCCGTAGCGAGAACTGGTTCATAACCTCGGTGGGCGCCGGCTTCAGACGGCGCCAAGTCCGCCTGAAGGCGGACACCACAGGTTTAACCCCCGTCTATTGGCCTGAAGCAACTGAAGCAAGACACGTTCTCTGCGACCGGCAAGACCGTACGAGCCGACAATCAATGCACACGGAATGACTTGACCCATTCCAGCGGCACCGGCCGCAGCCTGCCGCCATGGCACCGACTCCGCCCGGCCGGAGATCCTCCGAATTGACGGACGCGCCAGTAAGGTCCTCCGGTTCCCGGTTCCCCGTTTCCGGTCGCCGGTCCCCGGTTCCTGGTCCCCGGTTGCACTTCCGCAGATTTGAGCCTCAGCGGTTCTGGAGGTTGGTCGGGTGCGACATCAACGCCGCCAGGACCGCCGCCTGCAATCTCGCCAAGCCGCCACTCACGTCGGCGCCAAGGTGCACGCGGAGCGCGCGCCGCTCGCGCTCGACGAGCACCTGGAAATCACCTCGTGCCTGGGCCGCCTTGACGACGCCGAATGTGTACTTCTGCCCCGGCACCGCCAAGTCGTTGGTGTCATCGCATGTGATTTGAAGGAACACGCCCGTGTTCGGGCCACCCTTGTAGGCCTGCCCCGTCGAGTGCAGGAAACGTGGTCCGAACTCGAGACACGTGGCGACCCGTCTCGCGTCGCGCACGTCCTGACGCATCGTCTGCAACGCCCGCTCGTGCGCCGGGTTCATCTCGATGTACGCGAGAAGCGCGAAATAGTCGCCCGCACGGAGTCGGCCGATGTGCGCTTCGAGGTATCCCTCCAGCGTGTCGTTCCCGTTGAGCCTCGCGATCAATTCGGCCGCGTTCTTTTTGTCAGTAAACAGGCTGATCCCGTCTGCTGTGAAGATCGGCGTCTCGGTGGGCAACATCCCGCTCTTTTCGTACTCCTCGGTCAGCTTCCGAGTCGCGATCTTGCTGGCTTCAACGTCCGGCTGATCGAACGGATGAATGCCGAGGATGGAGCCGGCCACCGCGGTCGCGAACTCCCAGCGGAAGAATTCCTCTCCAAGGTCGTAAGGATCGTCCACGCCAATCCGCACGACAGGATGACCGGCGCGTTCCAGCGTATCAACGGCAGCATCCTGTGTCACGTCTGGCGCTGACAACAGTCTCAGGTAGACGAAGACGCGGTCGAGGCCGTAGACATCGGGGCGGGCGAGCGCTTCGCGATTGATCGGAATCACTCCCTTGCCCTCTTTCCCGGTGGACTCCGCGACCAGCTGTTCCAGCCAGGCGCCAAGAGACGAAATGGCAGGGGAGGCAATGATGGTCAACTTGTCGCGGCCGAAGTCGTTCGCTGCCACACCCAGGATCGTGCCGAGCACGACGCCTGGGTTTTCTTCCACGGGAACCGATGGCATGCAGGCACACACCATCTCCTCCGCGCGGTCCAGAAACTTCGCCACATCCACACCCATGATGGCCGCCGGGACGAGCCCGAAATCCGACAGCGCCGAGTAGCGCCCGCCGATCGTCGGCCAGCCGAAGAAGATCTGACGAAAACCATCGCGTTCGGCAACCTGCTGCATCTTCGAGCCCGGGTCGGTGATCGCAATGAAGCGGCGGCCCGCTTCGTTAGAGCCGACGAGGCGCTCGACGCGATCGAAGAAATACTGCTTGAAGATATTGGGCTCGAGCGTCGACCCCGACTTGCTCGAGACGATGAAGAGGGTCTTGGTCAAATCGACTGTGTTCTCGAAGGCCTTCACCTGGGCCGGATCCGTCGAGTCGAGGACGTGCAGGTCGGGCCATCCATCGATCTTCCCGAAGGTGGCCTTGATGACTTCAGGGCAGAGACTCGATCCTCCCATCCCCAACAGGAGGACATGCGAGAACCCGCCACTCCGGGCAGCCTCGGAAATACGTGTGAGGCGTTCGATGTGGGCCAGCTGCCCGTTAGTGACTCCGAGCCATCCGAGCCACTGCGCTTCGTCCCTGCCGCTCCAGAGCGATGCGTCCCTGCTCCAGAGCCTTCGGACCTTGCCCTGCGTACGCCACTCCGCCAGAGAGCGCTTCACCGCGGCGGCAAGCGGCTCGGGCAATGTGTGAGCGAGCCGATTGATTCTGTCCGCGCCCCGGTCGCGGCTCTGCTTCTCCACCGCCTTCAGCAGCTTCGCGAACGCGTCGGCGAACAACTGCACTCCTTCGGCGAGCAACTTGTCTGTGACCTCCGTCATGGAGATCCGGTTTTCGGCCAGCGCTTTCATCGTGTCGAACGCGGAATCGACGTCGTCCGCGAGGCTCGCGCGCGGCCGTCCGTGATCGCGAAATGCCTCGAAGGTCGCCGGAGGAATCGTGTTCACCGTGTCCGGGCCGATCAGTTCTTCGACGTAGACGACATCGCGATAATTGGGGTTTTTCGTGCTCGTACTGGCCCACAAGAGACGTTGGGTCTGCGCACCCTGACGCGCGAGCGCCTGCCAGCGAGGACCGCTGAAGAGCTCCTGGTAGCGCCGGAACGTGACCTTCGCGTTGGCAATTGCCACCTTGCCGGTGAGCGCACGCAGGGCGCTCCGGTCCTTGACATCGGACGTTTCCTGCAACCGCGCTTCGATGAGCGCATCGACGGCGCTGTCTATCCGGCTGATGAAGAAACTTGCGACGCTCGTGACGCGTGTTGCATCACCACCGCCTGCGACGAGCTTCTCGAGCCCGGAGATGTAGGCCTCTGCGACCTGCTCGTACGCCTCTTGAGAGAAGAGCAGCGTCACATTGACATTGAGGCCTTCGCTGATGAGTTGCTGGATCGCGGGAATGCCTTGCGGCGTCGCGGGGACTTTGATCATGAGATTGTCGCGTCCCACCGCCTTCCACAATCGCCGCGCTTCGTCGAGCGTCCCCGCGGTGTCGTACGCGAGAAGCGGCGAGACTTCCAGGCTCACGTATCCGTCACGTTTGGAGGTCTCCTCGTACACCGCACGGAGCGCATCAGCCGCGTCCTGAATATCCCGGACTGCCAGCCTTTCGTACAGTGTCTTGGCATCCAACGACCGTGCGTCGGGCGCCTCGAGGATTTCCTTGTAGTCGGAACTGCCCGCGATCGCTTTCTCGAAGATCGCTGGATTGGAGGTGACGCCACGCAGGCCATCCTCGTCGATCATGCGGCCCAACTCGCCACTCGAAATCAAGCTGCGTCGTATGTAATCGAGCCAGACCGACTGGCCGAAGACCTGCAGCGCGCGCAGGGGGTTCTCCAGAGCCGTCACCTTGGCGAGCCGGCGCCGATAGCGCGCCTCACCAGTAAATTGTGCGTTCAGGAACGCGCGAATCAGCTCGCGGGCGAGCTCGACGCCGACGACACGGCCGCCGAGCACGAGCACGTTCATATCGTCATGCTCAACACCCTGGTGCGCGGAGTAGGTGTCGTGACACAAGCCGGCGCGAATACCGGGAATGCGGTTCGCGGCCATTGACGCTCCAACGCCGCTGCCGCAGATGATGATGCCGCGGTCGGCCCGGTGCTCGCGCAGCGCCGTGCCGACCGCTTCAGCGTAATCAGGGTAATCGACCGGCTCCTTGCTGTAGGTACCGACATCGACAACGTTCTGGTTGTCCTCGACCAGGAAGCCGGCCACCGACTGTTTCAGCTCGAATCCGGCATGATCCGAACCAATCGCGACGCGCATGATTCACCTCGTTGCACCGATCTGCTGTTTGGCCGCCGCGACGACGTTCTCGGGGGTGAAGCCAAACTTCTTCTGCAATTCCTTGAGAGGTGCGGAAGCCCCGAACGTCTCCATTCCAATGCTGCGGCCGCTCGTACCTACATAGCGCGCCCAGCCGAGCGTGGATCCCTTTTCCACGGAAACCCGCGCCGTTACTGACGCCGGCAACACCTGCTCGCGGTAGTCGGGATGATCGCGGCAGTAATGCTCGAAGATCTCCCACGACGGCATGCTGACCACGCGCGCCCTTATTCCGTCGGCCTTGAGCATCTCGTAGGCCTCGACGCAGAGCGACACTTCACTGCCGGTCGCAAGCAGGAGCACATCGGGTTTGCCATCCTCAGCATCCGCGAGCACGTAGGCGCCGCGCTGCACACCCTCCGCACCGGCGTATTTCGTGCGGTCCACCGTCGGCAGTGCCTGCCGCGTCAGAATCAGCGCCACGGGCTCGTGACGGAACTGCGCGATCACGCGCCAGGCTTCGACCACCTCGTTCGCATCCGCAGGTCGCAGTGTGATCAATCCCGGGATGGCGCGGAGGGACGCCAGGTGTTCGACCGGCTGGTGTGTGGGCCCATCTTCCCCGACTCCGATCGAATCGTGCGTGAAGATGTGGATGACCGGAAGTTCCATCAGGGCACTGAGGCGGATTGCCGGTCGGCCGTAGTCGCTGAAGATCAGGAAGCCCGATCCGAACGGTCGAATCTTCGAGAGGGAGAGCCCGTTGAGGACAGCGCCCATCGCGTGCTCTCGGATTCCGAAGTGGAGGTTCCGTCCGGCAGGATTCTCGGCGCTGAAATCGCCGGCGCCGTCGAACGTCAGGCGCGTCTTGCATGAAGGTCCGAGATCTGCCGAACCGCCAAGCAGCCACGGCACGTTCCTGGCGATCGCGTTCAGCACCCGACCTGACGCATCTCGCGTGGCCACGCCTTTGGGGTCTGTTGGAAACACCGGCAGGCCGTTGTCCCAGCCGTCCGGCAGTTCGCGGCGCAGCATCCGGTACCCCTGATCGGCAAGCTCGGGATACTGACGCCTGTACTCCTCGAACATCTCCCACCAAGCGCGGTGCAACGCCGCGCTGCGCGCGCCGATGCCCGCTTCGAAGTGCTCGCGCACTCCTTGCGGAACGAGGAACGTCGCTTCGTCTGGCCAGCCGTAATGACGCTTTGCGAGCTTGATTTCTTCTGCGCCCAACGGCTCTCCGTGCGCCGCGCTCGTATCCTGTTTGTTCGGAGCGCCGTAGGCGATGTGACTATCGACAATGATGAGGGTGGGTCGATCGGTCGTCGTCTTGAACGTCTTGAACGCGCGCTCGAGCATCTCCAGGTCGTTGGCGTCGCCGACCCGGGTGACGTTCCAGCCATAACCGACGAAGCGCGTGGCTACGTCGTCGCTGTACGCCAACGCGGTATTGCCCTCGATCGTGATGTGATTGTTGTCGTAGATCCAGCACAGATTCGCCAGCTCGAGGTGTCCTGCCAACGACGCTGCTTCGCCAGAGATCCCTTCCATCAGACAACCATCGCCGCAGAGGGCGTAGATGTCGTAATCGAAGAGATCGAATCCGGGTCGATTGAAGTAGCTGGCCAGCCAGCGACCGGCGAGCGCCATGCCGACGCTCGTCGCGACTCCCTGTCCCAATGGCCCCGTGGTCGTCTCGATGCCTGAAGTCCAGCGGTACTCGGGGTGGCCAGGGCATCTGCTGTCAAGCTGGCGAAAGCGCTTGATGTCGTCGAGCGACACCGATAATCGGCCGAGCGTTTCGTACTTCGGATTGACCGCCTTGACCCCGGTCAGATGCAGCATCGAATAGAGCAGCATGGACGCATGGCCAGCCGACAGCACGAAGCGGTCGCGGTTGGGCCAGATCGGATGGTTGGGGTCGAAGCGCAGAAAGCGCTGCCACAGGCAATAGACCACGGGCGCCAGGGCCATCGGAGTTCCCGGGTGACCCGAATTCGCCTGCTGCACGGCATCCATCGCCAACGTGCGGATGGTGTTGACGCACAACTGGTCCATCGTGTCGTTCATCGCTTCGACATCGCTCTTCACTGCGTGTGTCGCGGCACCAGTTACGGTCATCGTCGTGCTCCTGTGTCGTGAGTGCCCTTCAATGAACGCGTCCGAACACCGGGCCTGTTCGCATGATTCATTGTGTGGCGCGCGGGGACGGGCCTTTCAGGCCCGCTGACTATCAATACGGCCACGTCCAGTTGGCAAGTTCGGGTCGGTCGGCGCCGTGCTCGTGCGCGTACCGCAGGTTGTCGAAGATCGCGTTCTTCATTTCCTCTTTCAGGTGCGCGGCCCTGGTGCGGAGCTTTGGCACCCAATCGATGACGTCGATGACGAGGTTGAAACGAGATGTCTCATTGAGCATCGCGAGCTCGAGCGGAGTGTTGATGTTCCCCTTCTCTTTGTAGCCGCGCACGTGCAGGTTTTCGTGACCCTTGAAACGGTACGACAGCTTGTGGATCAACCACGGGTAGCCGTGGAAGTTGAAGATGATCGGCTTGTCCGTGGTGAACAGGCTGTCGAACTCACGCTGCGTTGACCCGTGTGGATGCTCGGACGCCGGTCGCAGCTTGTACAAGTCCACCACATTGACGAAACGCAGCTTCAGATCCGGCACCCGCTCGCGCAGAATCGCGGCCGCGGCCAACGCTTCCATCGTGGCCACATCGCCGCAGGAGGCCAGAACAACGTCCGGCTCCTCGCCCGCATCGGTGCTCGCCCGTGCCCAGATGCCGAGACCCTTGGAGCAGTGAACGATCGCCTCGTCGATGGTTGTGAACTGGAGGTGCTTCTGCTTGTCAGCCACGATCACGTTGACGTAGTCGGTGCTGCGCAGGCAATGATCGGCCACCGACAGGAGGGTATTGGCATCGGGCGGGAGATACACACGCGTCACCGATGGACTCTTGTTGGTCACCAGGTCGATGAACCCCGGATCCTGATGCGAGAATCCGTTGTGGTCCTGCCGCCAGACAGTGGACGACAGCAGGATCGTCTCGGATGCCACTGCGGCACGCCACGGCACGTGGTTCTTGCAGATGTCCAGCCATTTCGCGTGCTGGTTGAACATCGAATCGATCACGTGTGCGAAGGCTTCATACGTGTGAAAGAACCCGTGCCTCCCCGTGAGGAGATAGCCTTCCAGCCAACCGATCAGGGTGTGCTCGGAGAGCATCTCCATCACGCGTCCGTCGGGCGCGAGCTCGCTGCCGTCGGCATCCTCCGGCAGCATGTCCGCCATCCAGGTCTTCTTGCTCGCTTCGTAAACCGCCTGCAGCCGGTTCGACGCGGTCTCGTCCGGGCCGAACACACGGAAGTTGGTCGGGTTGTTCTTCAACACATCCCGAAGGAACTCGCCGAGAGGCTTTGTGTTCTCGTAGTCTCGTGAACCGCGCGACGGCACGTCGACCGCGTACTTGCGAAAGTCCGGAAGCTTCAGGTGTTTGCGCAGCAATCCGCCATTGGCGTGCGGGTTCGCGCTCATGCGCCGATTCCCGTGAGGTGCCAGCGCCCGTAGCGTGGGTACGAGCGTGCCGTTCGCGTCGAACAGCTCCTCGGGTTTGTAGCTGCGCATCCAATCCTCGAGCAGCTTCAGATTTGCCGGGTTGTTGCGCACGTCCGAGAAGGGCACTTGATGAGAGCGCCAGAAACCCTCGACCTTGTGTCCCTTGATCTCCTTCGGGCCAGTCCAGCCCTTGGGCGACCGCAGCACGATCATCGGCCAGCTCGGACGAAACGGCTTGTTCGAGTCGCGCGCGGCCTTCTGCTGCAATCGAATCTCGCCAAGGGCTTGTTCCAGCGTGGCAGCCATCTTCTGGTGCATCAGCGCGGGGTCGTCACCTTCGACGAAATACGGCGTGTAGCCGTAACCAACGAACAGCGCTTCCAATTCCTCGTGGCTGATTCGCGCCAGGACGGTTGGATTCGCGATCTTGTAGCCATTGAGGTTCAGGATCGGCAGCACGGCGCCGTCACGAACAGGATTGAGGAATTTGTTCGAGTGCCACGCAGTCGCGAGCGGGCCCGTCTCGGCCTCGCCGTCTCCCACCACGCAGGCGACGATGAGGTCCGGGTTGTCGAACGCCATGCCGTACGCGTGCGAGAGGCTGTAACCAAGCTCGCCGCCTTCGTGGATGGAGCCTGGCGTCTCCGGCGTGACGTGGCTGCCGATATGGCCCGGAAAGGAGAACTGCTTGAAGAACTTCTGCATGCCTTCCGCGTCCTGGCTCTTGTCGGGGTAGATCTCGGAGTACGTCCCTTCGAGATACGCCGGCCCCAGCACGCCCGGCGCGCCGTGGCCCGGTCCGGCCACGAAGATCACGTCGAGATCATGCTTGACAATCATCCGATTGAGGTGAACCCACACGAAAGACAGCGCCGGGCTGGCGCCCCAGTGGCCGAGCAGCCGGTGCTTGACGTGCTCGGTCTTGAGCGGTTCTCTGAGCAGCGGGTTGTCTTTCAGGTAGATCATTCCCACCGAAAGGTAGTTGCACGCCCGCCAGTAGGCGTTCATCACCTCCAGCTCTTTCTCGGTCAGCGGTCTTTCCCGTGCTTCCTTCAGTTCCGGTTCCTTGATCGATGACAGCTTTGCCACGGTGTTTCTCCCATCAAACTTACGAATCAGTTTCGGCGGCTTCCTGAAGCGCCAGCATGAGAAGGACGATCGATCGCGGCTGCAAGACGTACGTCGACTCGGTCACGCGGGGCGCCGACTCCCACGGCTGACTGTCGTCGGGTGAGGCCAGCGCTGTGTCGACGCAGCGGCGCCAGCGTTCTCGACTCCCAGCGCGGACGGGCGGCAACTGGAACGTCAGCGGCTCCCAGTAAGCGTTGAGCATGCCGTGGAGCAGAAAACGCCCGCGCAGGGATCGCAGCGTGAGAGCCAGAGAGTGCGAATGCTCACTCCAGTCCGGGGCATTCAGCTCAATCCCATGCCAGTCGATCTTAGCTCGCTCCAGCAGGTCGTTGAGGGTCGACTTGCGTTCTTCGGTCACCACGTCGCGGCGCTGACGGAACGCGACGAGTGACTTGACGAACCGATGGATGTCTGCGTGCCGCTCGAGCAGGCTCCAATCGAACCAGCTGATCTCGCCGTCCTGGCAGTACGCGTTGTTGTTACCCTGCTGAGTCCGGCGCACTTCGTCGCCCATCAGCAACATCGGGGTGCCGGCCGCCAGCAGCTCCAGGACAAAGAAGTTCTTGACCTGCCGGTTCCGCAGCGCGTCGATCGCGGGATCGTCAGTCGGTCCTTCGACGCCGCAGTTCCAGCTGTTGTTGTCGTCCGCACCGTCGCGATTGTTCTCGCCGTTGGCCTCATTGTGCTTCTGGTTGTACGAAACCAGATCGGTCAGCGTGAAGCCGTCATGACACGTGACGAAGTTGATGCTTTGCTCGGCCTCGCGTTCCTCGTGAGCGTACATGTCGGGACTGCCGAGCAGCCGTGAGGCGATGCGGGACACGGTGCCGTTGTCCCCCTTCAGAAAACCTCGGACGTCGTCGCGGAATCGGCCGTTCCACTCCTGCCACGTGTCGCCGATGAAGCCGCCCACCTGATAAAGACCGGCGGCGTCCCACGCCTCCGCAATCAGCTTGGTGCCTGCCAGCAGCGGGTCGGATTCGATGTCCCAGAGCACAGGCGGGTTTGGCAGCGGATCACCCGACTCGTCGCGCGACAGGATCGACGCGAGATCGAAGCGGAAGCCGTCGACGTGCATCTGGGTCACCCAGTAGCGCAGGCTGTCCTGGATCAGTCGCCGCACGATGGGCTGGTTGGCGTTCAGCGTGTTGCCGCAGCCGGTGTAATCCGCATAGCGCGCTCCGCCGTCTTCGAGGATGTAGTAGAAATCGTTGGCAAGTCCCCGATAGCACAACGTCGGCCCGTCATGGCCTCCTTCCGTCGTGTGATTGAACACGACATCGAGGATGACCTCGAGGCCCGCGCGGTGGAACGCCTTGATCATGTCCCGGAATTCATCGAGGACACCGAGCGGATCCGTCCTCGAGCTGTATGCCTGATGGGGAGCGAAGAACGAGACCGGCTGGTATCCCCAGTAGTTCGGTCGGCCTTGGGGGGCATCCTGCGGATCGAATTGAAACACCGGCAGGAGCTCGACGGCGGTGACGCCGAGATCCTTGAGATAGGGGATCTTTTCGATCAATCCGGCGTATGTGCCGCTCTTGGCGGGCGCGACGCCCGAGCTCGGATGGCGCGTGAACCCGCGCACATGAAGCTCGTAAATGACGGTTTCTACGAACGGCCGCTGGAGCGGCAGATCGCCTTCCCAGTCGTAGCGACCTGGATCGGCCACGACGCTTTTCATCGCGACCGTCGCGTTGTCGCCAGGCTGACGCGCGGCTTTCCGGTCGTAATTTTCCGGCACGCCAACGGCGAGCCCGTACGGATCGAGCAGAACCTTCTCGCGATCGAACCGCAGCCCGCGTTCCGGCGCGAAAGGTCCGTGTGCACGGTAGGCATAGATCTGACCGGGCCCGAGGTCCGGTACGAAGGCATGCCAGTAGTGATAGCTGCGATGCGTCCTCGCGTCGAGAGGGATCACCCGTAACGGTTCTGCGTCAGCATCGGCAAACAGCAGCAGCTCAATTAGCGTAGCGTTCTTCGAGAACACGCTGAAGTTCACGCCGCCGGGAAGGATCGAGGCGCCCAGCGGCGCGCTCACCCCTGTTTTCACGGCAACCGGGCTCCGCGCTTCGACGACACTCGGGCCCATAAACTAAAACTAGCTTCGCGCTGACGTTATCGGGCCGACGTTCCAGATATTCCGGCAGTACTCGCGAATCGACCGATCGGAGGAGAAACGGCCGACGCGGGCACTGTTGAGGATCGACATCCGCGTCCAGTTGTTTCGATCGCGATACGCGTCGCTCACGCGCTGCTGGCAGTCGACGTAGGCCTGATAGTCGGCCAGCACCATGTAGTCATCGCGGGTCAACAGCGATTCCACGAGTGGACGGAACAGCTCGCGATCGCCGTTCGAAAAGTATCCCGCATCGATCAGATCGATCGCCTCGCGCAGCTCCGGGTTCGATTCGTAAAACTTGCGCGGGTTGTAGCCATCTCGCTTGCGCTGCGCAACTTCCTCCGCCGTCAAGCCGAACAGGAAGAAATTCTCGTGGCCGACGGCCTCGCGGATCTCGACGTTCGCGCCATCCAGCGTGCCGATGGTCAACGCCCCGTTCATGGCGAATTTCATGTTGCCCGTGCCGGAGGCTTCTTTGCCGGCCGTCGAGATCTGCTCTGATAAATCGGCGGCTGGATAGACGCGTTGACCGGTCTTGACGTTGAAGTCCGGCAGGAACACAACCTTGAGGACCTCGGTGACCTTCGGATCCCGATTGACGACAGCAGCGACGGCGTTGATCAGCTTGATGATCAGCTTGGCGATGCGATAGCCGGGAGCTGCCTTGCCCCCGAAGATCACGGTGCGAGGCGTTCCCGTCGGGCCCCCCACACGTTTGAGCTGGTCGTAAAGCGTGATCAGGTACAGGACGTTCAGGTGCTGGCGCTTGTATTCGTGCAGGCGTTTTACCTGAATGTCGAAGAGCGACTGCGGGTCGACCAGGATGCCGGTGCGTTCCTTGATCAAACCGGCCAGCGCATGCTTGTTGTCGGCTTTGACGGCTTGCCACTCTGCCTGGAAACCCTGATCCACGGCCAACGGCTCGAGCTGTACGAGCTCGTCTTCCAGATCGGAGATCCATCGCTCGCCAATCCTGCTGGTGATGAGCGCGGTCAATTTCGGGTTGCCGAGCACGATCCAGCGCCGCGGCGTCACGCCGTTGGTCACGTTGAGGAACTTCTCAGGCGTGACCCGGTAGAAGTCGGCGAGCACGGTCTGTTTCAGCAGCTCCGTGTGAAGTGCTGCGACACCGTTGATCGCGTGGCTCCCCACGCTGGCGAGGTGAGCCATGCGCACGTATTTGTCGCCCGTTTCGTCGATGAGCGAGAGCCGCCGGAGGAACTGATCGTCTCCAGGGTGCTGGAGCCGCACAACGTCGAGGAAGCGACGGTTGATCTCGTAGATGATCTCGAGATGGCGGGGCAGCAGGGCGCCGAAGAGGGGCACCGGCCACTTCTCGAGGGCCTCGGCCAGCAGCGTATGGTTCGTGTAGCCACAGGTCCGCTGCGTGATAGCCCAGGCCCGGTCCCAATCGTTCTCGTGCTCATCGACCAGGAGCCGCATCAACTCGGCGACGGCGATTGACGGGTGCGTGTCGTTCAGCTGCGCGGCCCAGTACGAATCGAACTCGTCGAGGGGCTTGCCCCGCATCAGGTGCAGACGGATCATGTCCTGGAGGGAGCAGGAGACGAAGAAGAACTGCTGCGCGAGCCGCAGTTTCTTTCCTGCTTCGGGCTCGTCGTTCGGATAGAGCACTTTCGAAATCGTCTCCGACGCGACTTTCTCGTCGACCGCGCCGTAGTAGTCGCCAACGTTGAACGCCTCGAAATCGAAGGATTCAGTGGCCTCCGCCTTCCACAGCCGCAGCAGGTTCGTGGTGGACGCCCGATATCCCGGCACAGGCGTGTCGTAAGCGATACCCTTGACCACTTTCTCCGGAATCCACCGAACTCGATACCGGCCCTGGTCGTCGACAAAGTGATCCGTACGCCCGCCGTACATGACGTCGAACGCCACTTCAGAACGCACGATCTCCCAGGGGTTGCCGAAGCGCAGCCACTTATCGGTCAGCTCGACCTGCCAGCCGTCCTGAATCGCTTGATCGAAGATCCCGAACTCGTATCGGATGCCATAACCAATAGCAGGAACGTTGAGCGTCGACAGCGAGTCCATGTAGCACGCGGCCAGGCGGCCCAACCCCCCGTTGCCTAGACCGGGCTCTTCTTCCTGCTCCAGCACGTCTGACAGGTTCTGTCCGACAGTGGAGAGCGCCTGCTGCGCAGCGTCCCAGATTCCGAGATTGATCAGGCTGTTCCCCAGATGCGGGCCCGTCAGGAATTCGGCTGACAGATACGCGACGAATTTGGCACCAGCGCTCGCATCGGTAATCGCGTCCACCGTCGCGATGTAGCGATCCAGCAGGCGGTCGCGGACCGTATAGGCGAGCGCCATGTACCAGTCGTTGCGTGTTGCG
>Ga0114129_10005452_pt1 | contig 17972 bp, 10 predicted proteins | sample RhiMetdeltSRZDD1_FD_80071 | JGI IMG/M metagenome (GOLD analysis project Ga0114129, IMG submission 80071) | Populus rhizosphere microbial communities from Tennessee, USA - Rhizosphere MetaG P. deltoides SRZDD1 (version 2) (version 2) | ecosystem: Host-associated > Plants > Roots > Rhizosphere >...
AGGCAGCGTACGGATTCGGCCCCTCTTCCGACGCGCTCCAGATCGGTCGGCGAGTCCACCGACATCCGGCGTACGCCGTGGCGCAGCGCGTACGCGATGGTGGCGTCGCTCTTACCCGGCGCAGTCAGCAGGATCTCCTGTGCCGGTACGCCACCGGCCAGCGCGGCGTCGATCTCGCCGACCGAGCTGACCTCGGCCCGAGCGTTCAGCCGGTGCAGCTGTTCGACGATGCGCGGGTGCGGATTGGCCTTCAGCGAGTAGTACACTGTAGACGGTTCCGGCAGCATCGCGCGCAGGTCGGCGTGCGCCGCCCGGACCGCCGCCAGGTCATAGGCGTACGCAGGCGTGCCGTACGCAGCGGCCAGGCTGGTCGGGTTCATCGCCCCGCCCCGTCGGTGCGATCCCACGTGGCGGCCAGCGCCATCTTGTCGACCTTCCCGTTGACCCCGGTCGCCAGTCGATCCACCAGCCGGATGTCGGGCGGCGTCTTCTGGGCACCCAGCCGCCGGCGCAGCTGATCGACGATCTCGCCGAGCGGGAGATCCCCGCAGACGGCCAGGCGGGCTTCGTGGCCGTCGCGCGCGGGCAGCGCCGCGGCGAACTCGACACCGGGTATGTCCAGGGCCGCCGCCTCGATTTCGGCCGTGCTGACACGTACGCCGTGCTGCTTGTAAAGGTCGTCGTGGCGGCCAAGGAAGTAGAGGTACCCGTCCTCGTCCAGCCGTGCCCGGTCCCCGGTGTAGAGCACCGGTACGCCATACTCGTTGCGCCGGAACCGCTGGGCCGACAGCTCCGGTGCGTTCCAGTACCCGGACATCACATGCGGGCCGCGGACCACGAGTTCGCCTTCGATGCCCGGTTTCACCGGCTGCCCGTCATCGTCTACTATGGACACATCGGTGTCCGGCAGCGGCCGGCCGACCGATCCCGGGCGCAGCAGGTCGAGATCCGCCTCGGCGATGGCGATGCGCTTGCACTCCGTCAGGCCGAACATGGCGTACACGCGAAGGCCGGGCACGGCCGCGCGCAGGCGTGCGCACAGCGTGGCGGGCAGGTCGGCGCCGGTGTTGGTGACCATCCGAAGCCGTGGCGGGACCGCGCCGGAACGGCCAACCAGCCGGCAGAGCGTGACGGCGAGGCTGGGTATCACCGGCAGGAGCGTAACGTCCTCCGCGACCAGCCGCCGTATGAGCGTCGGACCTGCGTCGGATTCGTTGCCCAGCACCAGTTTAGCTCCGGCCACTGTGGACAGGAACACTTGGTACAGGCCGTAGTCGAACGACAGCGGCAGGCAGCAGAACAGCGTGTCGTCGGCGCGGTAGCCCAGCCGCGACTGGATCGCCGCGACGGCGAACCGGATCTGCCGGTGCGGGCAGATCACCGCCTTCGGCAACGACGTCGAGCCGGAGGTATAGATGAAACACGCCGGGTCGACCGACAGCCCGCCCTCGCCGGAGTACGCCGGACCTTGTAACGGCGCCGCGAGCGGGTACGCCACCGGCCCGGCCAGCGCCCGCGCGGCCGGCGTGGCGGTCTCGTTGGCCAGCAGCATCCGGGCGCCGCTGTCGGTGAAGATGTGGCGGAGATGGAACTCGCCAACCTGATCGCTGACCAGGACGAAGATCGCGCCGACGCGGGAGGTGGCGTACAGGAGCGGGACGATCTCGGCTTCGTTGCCGCCGACGATGACGACCCGGTCGCCGCGGCCGATTCCGGCGTCGTGCAGCCAGCCGGCTGCGTACCGGGATTCGGCGGCGACGTCGGCGTAGGACCGCGTACGCCCGGCACGGGACACAGCCGGCGCGTGCGGTGTCGCGGCCGCCCGCTCGTCGAGCAGGTCGTGCAGCAGGTTCATCGGCGTACCCCCGGGTCGGCGCCGGCGACCAGGCCGCACAGCGAGTCGATGGTGGCGAACGCCTCGGGCAGGATCCGCTCGGGCGGCACCTCGATGTCCAGGTCGTCCTCAAGGCGTTCGAGGACCGCGACAATGGCCAGCGAGTCGAAGCCGGCCAGATCGAACAGCGTCGGCGTGGCGGTCACCGACCGCGCATCCAGCCCTAGCGTGGCGGCCACGGCGGCGACGACGGTGTCGCGCAGGCCGGTCACGGCCGGGTCCATCCGGAAACCAGGTCGGTCAACCGTCTCCGCGCGATCTTGCCAGTGCTCGTCCGCGGCAGGTCCGCGACAACGTGTACGCGCCCGGGAACCATGTACGCGGGCAGCCGGTCGCGGCAGTGGCCGAGCACATCCGCCGCCAGATCCGGCTCGGTATCGGTGGGCGCCGGTACCACAACGGCGTGCAGCCGGTGGGTCAGCAGCGGATCGGGTATCGCCACCACGGCGACCTCGGCGACGCGCGGGTGGCCGTCGATCGCGGCCTCGACGTCACCGAGTTCCACGCGGTACCCGCGGGTTTTCACCATGAAGTCGCGCCGGCCCAGGATGTGCAGTACGCCATCGTCGTCGCGGCGGGCGTAGTCTCCGGTGCGGTAGAAGCGGCGTCCAGCCACCTCCACGATCGCCGCACCGGTCAGTTCCGGCCGGTCGAGGTAGCCCGGTGTGACACAGTCGCCGGCGACGAGGATTTCGCCCTCGGCGGGACCGGTGAGGCTCAGCGTGCCGATGTCGGCCCGCAGGCCGAGCACGACGGTATCGACCGGCCGCCCCAGGGGTACGCGACCGTCCGGCGGCCCGTCGAGCGTCCACTGTGTAACGACGTTCGTCTCGATCGGGCCGTAGAGGTTGGTGACGACCGCGTCTGGCGCCGCCCGCATCAGCGCGGCCAGCGGCGTCGGCTGGAACTCCTCACCGGCGTACAGGATCTGGCGCAGGTCGGGCAGGCCACCTGGGGCCAGAGTGGACCGGTTCACCAATGCGGTCAGCGCCGACGGTACGGCGTACAGGTGGGAGATGCGGTGTTCGGTCAGCCAGCCGAGCAGCGCCTGCGGGAACAGGGCCGTACGCTCGGGTATCGTGTGTACGGTCGCACCGGCGGCCAGCCCGACGTAGACGTCGTACACAGGGATGTCGAAGTGCAGCGGCGCGTGGACGGCGACGTGATCGCTGGGCCGCAGCGGCAGCGCACCGGCCGCCCACGACACGAAAGCAAGCGCGTTGCGATGGGTGACGACGACGCCCTTGGGCTCGCCGGTCGAGCCCGAGGTGTAGAGGATGTAGGCCGGATCGTCCAGGCCGATCGCGGGCGCCCGCCACACCCGATCCCGGGGTGGGCCGGCCGCAGCCACCGGCAGCAGCGGCCGGTTCAATGCGGTCAAATCTGTGTCCGCATCGGACAGAAGGAGCTTGCACCCGGCCTGCTCGACGATGAACCGGCGCCGTTCGAGCGGCGCGGACGGGTCAAGGGGCACGTACGCCCGGCCGGACCGCAGCGTGGCGAGCATGGCCGTGATGGTCCCGGCGCTCTTGCGGCTGTGTACGCCCACCGGCGCGGCCGCGGGCGCCGCCGCGTCGATCGCCGCGGCCAGCGTCTCGACCCGATCCCTCAGTACGCCATAGGCAACCGGGCCGCCGTCGTCGACGAGCGCGACGGTGTCCGGATAGCGGTCGGCCGCCGCCAGCACGGCTTCGTGAATCATCACCGCTGCCCCGCTTCCAGCATCGCGGCCGCGGTGGCCCGCTCGGTCTCGGCAACGGTGCGCAGCGATTGCACCGGCCCGGCCGGAACGGGACGGCCGCGGCGCACGCGCCGCAGGGCGAGATACGCGGCCTCACTGGCCCGCTGCCACGCCGGAACGACCGCGGCGAACCGATCCGCCGCGTCCGGTCGTACCTCGGCGACCGATCGGGAGGACAGCCATCGGGCGTGCAGCGCCCGGCTGCGATGGGCCAGCCACGTCTGCAACGCCAGGTGCTCCAGCGCGTCGGCGTCCAGCGTCGCGTACTGAGCGATGAACTCCTCGTACCGGCCGGACGACGCCGCGATCGCGTGCGCGTTCGCGGCGATGGCCGCCACCGGATCGACCGGTTCGCACGGATCGGTCACAGGCTCAAGCCGGCACCACCGCGCCCGCCCCAACGCCGGTTCGATGACGTCCAGCGACGTCTGCAAGCATTGCGGTGTCGCCCTCCCCCACTCTGTCACGTTGTCGTAGGGATCGGCGATGTACGCGGTGGACTCATCGAGGCCCTCAATGACGAACCCGTGATCCATATGCGCTTGGGAAGCGTACGGGACCCACGGAAGGTGGTACGCGTCGGCGACGACCGCGACGGCGTACCCCTCGCGCAGCGCGCGACGCCAGTCGGCGACCGATCCAGCGCTCACCTCTGTCCACACTGGACACCATCCGGTACGCCGCCCGAGCAGCGCATCCTGATCCGGCGGCGGCAGCAGCAGTCCGATCCGTCCGGATGGGTCCGGCGCGCCCAGCTCGAACCGCCAGTCACAGCCGAAGGGTGTGAGCACATCGCCGATACCGCGCGCGGCGAGCAGCAGCGCGAGCGTATCGGATACGCAGTCCAGCTCGGCGCTGTCGATCCGCGGCAGCAGGTGCCCACAGCGGGCGTACGCCGGGCGCCGATCCAGATCGAGCACGGCCATCCCTCCCTTGCGTGGCGTCGTCCTTCACGGTGCCCGGCACCGGCGGGGCCTTCAAACCCGTGGTCATTTGCTGCCATCGCGGCGGGCGGCAGGAAGCTGCCACCAGGTTGCCGACCCGGTCCCGGTCCGGTTTGTCTGCCTGTATGGATGCGGCCACGGTCGACGGCTATCTACGGACGGCCCGGCGGGCTCTGGACGACGCACCGCCGCTCGGCGATCCGGCGTACCCGCGGTTCGCGGCGTACGCCCGCGAGCATCTGGATCGGCTCTGGGATCGCATCGTGGCGGCCAGCACCGCCGACGTGGCCCGGTGTCGCGAACGCGGACTGCCCGAACGGTTGCTGCGGCGCATCGCCATGACCGATACGCAGCGGCGGACGGCGTACACGCTCATCGAGCGGCTGCCCGACGAGTTGCGGGCGGCGGTGGCACCCGCGCCGGTCGTGATCGGCCCACGGCGTACGCGCGCCCGCAAGATCCCGCGCCCGCTGGGCGTCCTGCTGATGATCTACGAAGCGCGGCCGTCGGTGACGATCGATGGCACCCTGCTTCCGGTGTGCGCCGGCAACGCGGTCATCCTGCGTGGCGGTACGGAGATCGGCGCGACCAATGCCGTCCTGGCCGAGGCGTTCACCGCTGCGCTCACCGACGCCGGCCTGCCGATCGGCCTCGTACAGATTCTGACCGACCTCGACCGCGCCGGGCTCCGTGCGTTGCTGGCCCGCGACGACGCGATCGACGTCCTGATCCCGCGCGGCAGCCCCAGCCTGACCGACGCCTGCCGGGCCGTCTCCCGGATACCGATGATCATCGGTGGCGGCGGTGTCAACCATCTCTACGTCCACGCCGACGCGGACATGGACCTCGCTGTCCGTGCGGTCCTCGACGGCAAGCTCTACGAACCCGAGGGTTGCACCGCCCTGGAGTGCGTACTGGTCGACGCACCCGTCCGGCCCGCGTTCTGGAAGACCCTCGCGGCGTATGCCGGTGAACTGTCCGAAGTGGTCTTGCGGGTGGACGCCGACCTGATGGGCGAGGTGCCGCCGACGCTGCGCATGGAGGAGCGTACCGAAGCCGACTTGGGCCGCGAATACCTGACGCGTACCTTGTGCGTCCACGCGGTCGGCGATCTCGACGACGCCATCAAGCACATCCGCCGGTATGGCAGCGGGCACAGCGAAGCGATCATCACCCGGAACCGGATCGTGGCCGATCAGTTCTGCGCGCACGTCGACGCGGCCGCCGTCATCGTCAACGGCTCGGTACGCCTGCACGACGCGCCGATCCTCGGCCTCGGTTCGGAGATCGCGATCAGCACCAGCCGGCTGCATGTGCGCGGCCCGGTGACCCTGCGGGACCTGATGAGCCACAGCTGGCGTGTCGATGGCGACGGCGCCCTGCGCTTCCGCACCACCGGAGAGGAGTGATCCGTTGACCGCCACCGATCGCGCCCGGGTGTCCGCCGCCGTCAAGCGCATGGTCGCCCGCGAGTCGCGGCTCTCGATCGATCCCGATCGAATCCCCGACGGCGAACCGCTCGACGGGCCGCTACTGCGGGTTACCTCGGTCGGCCTGCTCGGCATGTTGATCCGGCTTGAGGACGAGCTGTCCCTGACCCTGCCGGACGACCTGTTCGTCGGGCGCGTGATATACACGGTCGACGACATTGTCGACGTCGTCGCCGGCGTCGAAGATCGGGCGAACCGATGACGCAGGCGGCCGCCGAGGTCGGTGCGAGCGCGCTCAGCTGCCTGACCGCCAACCTCAGCACATATCTTGCGTCTACTATGGATGATCCGTTTGGCCGGATCGCGCGCTCGATCCGCCTTGCGGTCCGGTTCGACCCCGAACCCGTGTTCTCCCACCACCGCCACTGCCTGGCCCGCCTCGATGACGGGCGGCGGCTGGCGTACCAGGGCGCCGACGATCCGGCCGTCGCCGTCGAGCGCCTGGCCGATCAGATCGACCGGTACGCCGGCGTCCTCGCGCTGGCGTACGCCGGAGCGATGCCATGGTCGCTCGCCGAACCGGCCAACACCGCGGTACATCTGGTTTTGCTGACCGGACACTCCGGACAGTCGTGGCTGGTCAGCGACGCGTTCAGCGCCTTGCTTCCGGCTGGTCCCCAGAAGCCGTTCGCCGGCTGGATCGGCACCCCCGAACTCCTTCGGGCCCTGCGTACGCCGGCCGCACTGACCGACGAGCAACGCAACCGCATCCGGTACGCCTTCGGCCCGGCGGTACGCGTACCCCGCAAGGAGTACCGGTGGCTCGAACCCGGCGCCGAAGACGCAGCCGACGTCGATCCGCAATGGATAGACGACCCAGACGTGGCCCTGCCGAAGCTGGCCGGCTTCTTCGCCCGACTGCCCGATCGGGAGCAGTACATCGACGACCTGTGGGCGGCCACCCAACACCACACGTTCCGATACGCCCACCTGCGCCGTCACCACCCCCTCACGGACACCCAGCGGGCCGCGGTCGACGCGGCGACGACGGCCTGGTCCGGGCTGCCCATGTCCCTGCACTTCGCCGCCGACTCGGCCCGACGTGGCAAACCCCGGCCGTCGTTGGTGTCCACGGCCTTTCAGACACTGCGCTCGGCGGAACTACGCTGCGCACCGTTACTGGTCCGGCTGGATTACGCCGTCGCCCGCGACGGCGTACGCATGAAGGGAGAACAATGACTCTCTGGTTCAGCGCGTTGACGACGGATAGTGACAACACGTACCGGGACCGGGCCTTGGTGACCGGGCACGGATGTTGGGTCGTGGACGTGCACGGGCGTGAATACCTGGACGCGCGGTCGGCGCTGTGGAACGCGACCCTGGGTTACGACAACGCGGCGGTGATCGACGCGATCACGCAGCAGCTGCACCGGCTGCCGGTCGGGCAGATCATCCGGCACGACCAGCCGCCCCACATCGACCTAGCGTACGCCGACCGCCTCACCGCGGCGCTGCCGGACCACCTGACCCACGTACGCTTCTGCACCACCGGCGCGCAGGCGGTCGAGGGCGCGGTCCTGTTGTCTCGCTTCGTCAACCACCGTACCGACGTGATCGCGCTCTGGGACGGCTACCACGGCATCGGCGGGTTGGCATCGAGCCTGACCGGCGAGCGGCCGCTGCATGACATCCTGGGCACGCCGATCGGCGTGCACCACGTACCGGCCGGCGACCTGGAAGCGTTGCAGGATACGGTCCAGCGCGTCGGCGCCGACCGGATCACGGCAATACTGATGGAACCGATCCTGGGCACCGGCTTTGTCGAGTTGGGACAGGGTTACCTGACCGCCGTGGCGGATCTGTGCCACGCCAACGGCATCCACCTCATCCTGGACGAGGTGACCACCGGATTCGGCCGATCTGGGCAGCTGACCGTCACCGGTGCCCTCGGCGTACCTGCCGACATGGTGGTCCTCTCCAAGGGCATCACCGCCGGGTACGCCCCCCTCGCCGCGATCGCGGTGACCTCACCCATCGCGTCCACCGCCATGAGCATGGGCATACTATTCCCGCACGGATCCACATCGGATGGACATCCGCTGTCGATCGCCGCCGCCGACGCCGTCCTGACGGAACTCACCGATGGCGGGATCCTCAAGCGCGTCAACCCGATCGGCGCCCGCCTGACCGAAGCGCTGCACACCCACGCCGGCGGCGATCCGGCGGTCGCGCGCATCCACGGCCCCGGCCTGATGGTCGCGGTCACCCTCGTCGATACCGCGGGTACGCCGCTGGACGCGCCGACGATGACCGCCATCAAGTACGCCTGCCGCGACGCCGGACTCCTCATCTCGTTGTGCGCCAACCTGGTCATGCTGACCCCACCGTTCGTGCTGACCGAGGACGAGGCGGAGGTGGCCGCCGAACGCCTCATTGCCGCGATCCGATCCGTGCTGGCCCCCAGCGGATAGTGGTGCGAATCCTTGTCCTGTGCGGCACGCCTTCGTGCAGAAACCTCCGCCGTGGATACAACGAACTTGCCATCGACACCCGCTCACCCGGCGGATCGCCACCGGGTTCACCGCACTGGCCCACGCGATCTGATCCCGAGCCGCCGCAGCCCACGATTCAACGTGCCCGCCGATCCGACAACGCAACAGCGCGCACAACTCACCGCGCCGCAAGCCGGTGACCGTCAGCAGGCGCCACAACACATACAGCCGATCACCACGCACATGGTGGAGGAGCCGGATCACCGATCGGTCGAGAGCAGGTTCAGTTCGGCCGCCCGGGATGCCGCTTCCCGGCGGTTCCTCACGCCGAGCTTGCCGAGCGCCGCGGCGACGTGGCTGTCGACGGTGCGCACGGAGAGTACGAGCCGTTCGGCGATTTCCGCGTTGGTGTGGCCCTCGACGAGCAGGCGCAATACCTGCATCTGGCGGTCGGTGAGGCCAGCCGGATTCTCGCGGGTGGCGACCCTCGGACCGCGAGGGAGGTGGGCGATTCCCGACCGCCGCAGCGTGTCGCGGACGGCGCGGGCCAGGGGGTCGGCGCCAATCCGGGTGAGGGTGGTGAGGGCGTTGAGTCGGTCGGCCGGGTCGGGGCTTTCGGCCAGCGCGAGCGCGTACTCGTATGGGCAGCCTTCCGCCTGCCAGAACCGCGCCGCGTCGCGCCAGCGGCCCGCCACCAGCAGGCCGTACGGGTTGTCTGCCAATCGCGACGCTTGCGGCTGCCCGGCCTTGGTCAACCAGAAGGCCAGCTCGGCCTGCACGGCGTAGACGCCGCGCCGGCAGATGTCGTCGTACACCGGAGCGAACGCGGCCAGTACGCCGTCCGGGTCGCCGCGCAGCCAGGCCGCCTCGGCGCGGGCGGCGGCCGTGGGCGCCGAGTGCTGCAGCTCGCCTAGCTCCGCCGCGATCTCCCAGGCCCGCCCGAGGGTCTGCTCTCCGGTCGGATCGCCGCGGCGGATCTGAATCCGCCCGAGCGTGAGCAGTGCCCGGCCGCGGTCCGGCGGGGGGCCGTCGAGCGCCTCCTGAGCCGTGCGGACGGCGACGTCCCAATGGCCTCGGAGCAGGTGTACCCGGCTCTCGTCGAGGCGGAAGTGAGTCAGGTAGTACAGGTGCTCGGAACTCTCGGCTAGCGCGAGCGCGTTATCGAGGTATCGGACCGCGTCGGTGACCAGGTAGTGGTCGAGCAGCTCGAAGACGAGCGTGCTGTAGGCGCGCAGGGTAGCTCCGACCGCGCTGGCCGATCTCGCCACGCCCAGGCTTTCCTCCAGGATCGACCGACCGCGCGGGTCGCCGAGCAGCCAGCGCGAGGTGCCGACGCTGCATAGCGCCTCGGCGAGGATGGCCGGGTCCCCGACCTCGCGGGCGATCGCGACGGCGGCCTCACCGACCCTGACGCTGTCGGCATAGTAGTCGCTGACCAGGAGGTTCGCCGCTTGCTGCGCCAGCGCCCTGGCGTACCGGCGCGGATCGCCGGCGCCGAACAGCACTCGTACCGCCTCTGCGGCAGCGTCCCGCGCTCCGGCACGGTCGCCGTTGCGCCCGCAGATCCGCGACAGCGATCGGATGGCCGCGCCGAGCTGGCGTGGGTCACCCAGTGACCGGCGCAGCTCGACCGCCTCGTGCTGCGTACGTGCCGCTTCGGTGGCGTAGCCCAGCGTCGAGCACTCGGCGGCGTACAACTCCAGCAGGTCGGCCAGATCGACAGGGCCGAACCGGTCGCGGTGGCGCAGCACGAGGTGCAGGTGCGCGGCGGCCTGCCGATGCGCACCTGCACGGGCCGCCTCCCGGCCTGCCGAAGGTCCATAGTGGACGATCGCATCGTCGTCGCCGGCCTGCGCCGCGTGGTGGACGATGTGGGACAGGTCGCTGCGCTCGCGGCCGGTCAGCGCCGCGAGTACGCGCTGGTTCAGCTCCACCCGCCGGGCCGCCGGCAGGGAGTCGGCGATGGCACGCCGGGTCAGCTCGTGCCGGAACGCGACTCGCTCGGGCTCCACTAGCACTAGGCCGCGCTGTTCCGCGGTGGCGAGTGCGGCCAGGCCACCCGGGACGAGGAGATCCACCAGCCAGCGATCTATCATGGACGGTACGACGGCCAGCTGTTCGAGATTCCTGCGGTCCGCCCTGTCCAGGTGGGCCAGTCGGGCCAGAACCGCAGCGGAGACAGTCGCCGGCACCGCCTCGACCGCGCCGCCGGCCAGCATTTCGGTGACGAAGAACGGGTTTCCTGCCGTCACCTGGAACACCTCTCGCCCGTCCAGCCCGGCGGATGCGCTCAGCTGCCGCACTGCCCGCTCGGAGAGACAGGACAGGGGCAGCCGCCGTACCCGATCGAGCCGCGAGATATGACCGAGCAAGTGCTGTAGGGGATGCTCGCGGTCCAGCTCGTCGTCGCGGTAGGTCAGCACCAGTACTACCTGCATCCGCATTGCCCGGCGCGTGAGGTAACGCAGGGCGTCAAGGGTGGCGTCGTCGGCCCAGTGCACGTCCTCGATGGTCAGCAGGGTTGGCGGCCCGGGCCGGTCGATTTCCGTGCGCAGCGCCTCCAGCACACCGCCGAGCTCTATGCCGCAGGACTCGGCGCCGTGACTGAGCGCGCGGCGCAAGTCGGCGCCGATCTGGCCGAGGAGATCGCGGAACGGACCGAGCGGGCGGCGCATGGCGAGGTCGTCGCAGTATCCGATCAGGACCCGGCTGCCCGGTGGCTGCGCCGCACACCAGGTCGTCACCAGAGTCGACTTGCCGATGCCCGCCTCGCCTGAGATCAGCACCACCGAACCGTCGCCGCGGGCCGCCTCGGACGCGGCGACCGACAGCTGGGCGTACTCGGGTTCCCGCTCCAGGATTGGCTGCCCCATGGGTGCATCGTCACATGAGTCGACCGAGGCCGATCGATAAAAGTTAGGTATCGGACCGCGCCGAACTCGGTAGCCAGCACGGATGTGCCGGTGCTGGTCCGCACACATCCTCGTCACTATGAAGACGAAAGCGTACTGGTCTGTACTCGTATTGGTCGCCGCGATACTGGTGGTAACCCCAGTCGCGGCCCCGCCGGCGGCATCGTCGGCCGTCGAGCCGCCCGCAGGCGGGCTGGTGGCAAGCGCTCCGGGCTTCGGCTGGACCGAGGGTGAGTTCTCGGTCAGCGACGATGGCGCCGCACTCTATCGGGTGCCCCTGTGGATGCCCGACGGTCGCGGTGCGGTTGCGCCGGAGCTGACTCTGTCGTATTCCGGCCGCGGTGGCAACGGCCCACTGGGCGTGGGTTGGTCGCTGTCGGGCCTGCCGTCGATCACTGCATGCCCTCGGACGATGGCGCAGGACGGGGTCGTCGACCGGCCGCATTTCGACGGCACCGACGTGTACTGCCTCGGCGGCACTCGGCTGCGGCCGGTTTCGGCCTCCGGGTTGCCCGAACGCGAGTTCCGCACCGAGGACGAGATGTTCGCGCGGATCGTCGCGTACGGCATGCAGGATGGCGTGCCAAGCCACTTCGCCGTGTGGGCGAATGACAGCCGCATCCTGACGCTCGGGGAGACCGAAGACTCGCGGCTGCGCTCGGCGACAGGGATGATCGTTTCCTGGGCGGTCAACCGGATCGCGGACCGCAACGGCAACGCGTCCACTATGGAGTACACACACGGAAACGGGCCCGGGTGGACGCACATGCGGCCGAGCATGATCCGATACGCGCCGAACCGTCGGATCGAGTTCGGGTACTCGGCTCGGCCGGATCCCGTCGACGGGTTCAGCGGCGATGTGCGTACCCGAATTCCGTACCGGCTCACGAGCGTGTCGATGTTCGCCGGGTCGCAGGGCGCCACCGCGGAGAAGGTCCGCGAGTACCAGCTGTCCTACACCAACACCAGCATCACCGGGCGCAGCCAGCTCACCTCGGTCACAGAGAAGGACCGCGATGGAACGACCAAGCAGCCGATTCTGTTCACCTACAGTCAGGGCGGTTACGATTTCGACGTCATCGACACGGCGATCGCCGACGTGGGCACCACGCAGGCCACCGGAAACCGCATCATCGTGGCCGACATCTCCGGCGACGGCCGCGACGACTTGCTGTATCCCGATCCGGACAACGACTGGCTGATCCGGCACAGCACCGGTACCGGGTTCGGACCGGCGCTGCCGGCCGGCATCCCGAAGGTCGATACCACGCGGCGGGCAGACATCCAGGTCGTCGACTTCGACATGGACGGCCGCACCGACGCGGTCGCCGAGGTACCCGACGCGTCCGCGGGGGGTACGGGCTGGAAACTGTACCGCTCGAACGGCACGACCTTCGACGCGTATGTCGACAACGTCGGTGCATCGTCGGGGCCCGACGACCGAAGCCCGGACCCGATCTACTTCGTCGACCTGGATGGCAACGGCCTGCCTGATGTGCTGCGCGCACCCGATGAGTACCAGCTGGTTGACCCGATCCCACCGGTACCGCAGCTGATCGACGGACCGTGGTCGTACCGACTCAACACCGGCGCCGCCGGTTCAGCCCGGTTCGGTCCGTCCAGGAGCGCCGACGTGCCGGGCCCGAACGGTGCGCGGGGACACTTCGTGGTGGACACCGATGGCGACGGCCGGACCGAGCTGATCGGCTGGCGGTACGTCGGCGGGGAGAGGGTGGGAACCTACTCCATCGGCCTGAGCGCGTCCGGAACGGCCGAGGCGATGCCGGTCGGCGTCGCCATCATCGATGTGCAACCCGAGCCGGGCGTCGCGGACACGGGCGACTTCAATGGTGACGGACTCGAGGACAGCATCGCGGTCAGCGGCTTCCTGCACACACGACTCAGCACTGGCAGCGGTGCCGCTGAGGGCCGAACCATCCAGCCGTCCGGCGGCTATACCGCGCCACGACTGTTCGAGGGAACCGGCGGTGGTTTTCATTTCGACCGGGGCGTGCGGATCGCGGACTTCGACGGCGACGGTCGGCAGGACGTCGTGCTGTTCCGCGGGGGCACCCCGACCGGGTCGGGGGACTCCGAGCGAGGGCTGCAGGCATATGTGTGGCGCGAACCGGACGGGTTCGCCCGCGTACCGCTGAACCAGTTCACGAACGGATGGAACGACGTCAACGGATTCTCGTGGAGCCAGCTGCTGGATGTGGACGGCGACAGCGCACTCGATGTCGTCCATGTGCTCGGCGGCCACCTGCGCATCCTTAAGCGGCACGACGGACCACCCGACCGGCTGATCGCGGTCGGGGATCCCGCGTTCCGGGCCGGAGTCGAGGTGGACTACACCACGCTGGGCGACCGGGCCGTTCATACGCCGGGCACCTGCACCGCACCGCTGATGTGCCTGGTGAGCGGCGGCAGCGTCGTTGCGGAGCACCGCCTCGTCGACCGCTCGGCGGTCGGCGTGCCGGACGACGTGTACCGGCATCGGTACATTGCCGGCCGGGTCGCGATGAACGGCCGCGGCTGGTTGGGGTTCGCGCAGCACAACGTCACCCGAGCGGCGACCGGTGGCACGGTGACGACGACCTTCGACAACGTGACCTACGACGCAGATTCCAAGACGTACCCGTATGCGCACCTGCCGGCGACCGTGACCGAGACAGCGGCCGACGGGACCGGCCGGGAGTTTCGAAGGACCGCTACCAACACGTACGCGGTCCGCTCGCCGGGCACCGGCCGCTACACGGTCGAGCTCCGTACCTCCTTGGAGGCGGAGCAGGAACGGCCGACCGGTGGCTCGTGGCTGGCGCTGCGGTCTAATACGACCGAGTTCACCTACGACCAGTTCGGCAACCGAACGGTGGTGGTCTCGGCCACGACGGCCGGGCGCCGCATCAGTGATGTTGTGACCTACCGCAACGATGCGGCCGCCTGGCTGATCGGCCTACCGACCCGCAGGCTGACGACCGGGTGCACCGCCGCGGCCATCTGCACGACCCGCGAGTCCATATTGGACTACGATGGCAACGGCAACCGGACGATCGAGGTCACCGAGCCGAACCTGCCCACGAGACTGACGACGACGACCCAGTACGGCGAGTTCGGCACGGTACGGGCAATCACGCGGACCGACTCGGCCGGGCAAAGCCGGAGCGAGCGGTTCGAGTACGGCACCGCCGATCTGCTCTACCCGACCGCGACCGTCAACGCCGCCGGTCACCGCACGCTGATCGAGACCCATCCGGCGCTGGGTGTCCCGCTGAAGATCACCGATCCGAACGGCTTCACGGCCACGATGCGTTATGACGGGTTCGGCCGGCTTCGCGAGACCACTCGCTCCGACGGCAGCTTCGAACGCATCGAGCACCTCTTCTTCCTGTGGCATTTCACGACGACGACCGACTCCGCTGGCGCGTCCACGACCGTGGGACTCGACCAGCTGGGCCGTGAGCGGGAGCGCTGGGCGATCGGATTCGACGGGCGGAGCGCGCACGTCTACACCGAGTACGACGCTCTCGGCCGGGTCCGGCGGATCTCCCGGCCGACGTTCTCCGCGTCGGCCGCGCAGTACACGACGATGGTGTACGACAACCGCAACCGGGTCCTGTCGGTGACGGCGCCAGACGGAGCGGTGGTCCGGCACTCCTATGCCGGCCGGGAGGCGCACACGATCGATGCCCGCAACGTGGAGCGCTTCACCGTCGAGACTCCCGACGGCGACATCGCAGCGTCCTATGAGGACGATCCCGGTTCGGCCGCCTGGCTGCGCACGCAGTTCGAGTACGGGCCGTTCGGCGAGCTGACGAAAGCGGTTGCGCCGGACGGGACAGTGCAGACCACCACGTACGACAGCCTTGGCAACCCGATCACGCACACCGATCCGAGCAGCGGCACGACCACGTGGGTCTACAACGCCTTCGGCGAGGTCGTATCGGAGACCGACGGAACGAATACAACGACGACCTTCACCCACGACGCGCTCGGTCGAGTCACGCGTGAGACGGCACCCGAGGGCGTCACGACTCGGACGTGGGACACCGCGGCCTTCGGGCTCGGGAAGCTGGCCAGCGCCACCAGCGCCGACGGCGTCGTGACCCGGCACCTGTACAACGACGCCGACCAAACCGTCGGAACGACGTATACGGTCGCCGGTACCGCGTACGACATCGCCTTCGGCTACGACGGGCTTGGCCGGCAGTCGTCGCTCACCTATCCGGCGCTGCCCGGGGCCGCTGACCGGTTGACCGTGCGGTACGCGTACAACCAGTACGGCTACCTGGCGCAGGTCGCCGACGCCAACACCGTGTACTGGACGGCCGAACAGCGTGCCGCCGATGGTCAGCTCGTTCAGGAACGGCTGGGTAACGGCGCCGTCGGCACGCGCAACTACGATGCGTCGACAGGTTTGCTGACCTCCACGATCGTCATCGGGCCGGGCGATGCCGGTGCCCTCTCGGTGCTTGCGTACGGCTACGACGCCAACCGCAATGTCACCGGCCGCGCCGATTGGCTGCGCGGTGTAGGGGACGCGTACACCTACGACACACTGAACCGGCTGACGAAATGGACGGCGCGCGGCGAGCAGGTGGACGTCACGGCGTCCTACGTCTACGACATCGCCGGCAACCTGAGGACCCAGACAGTGCAGGGCGTGACGGGTCAAGACGCGACGTTCGGGTACGGCGAGAACGGAGCCCCGCCGCACGCGTTGACGTCGCGAAACGGCGAGCGCTACGGCTACGACGGCGGCGGGCGGCAGATCACCGGGCCACAGCGGTCCGTGACCTACAACCGGACTAACCTGCCGCGCAGCATCGACCGGGGCCAGAGCGGCGGCCGGACGGATTTTCGCTATGACCACACCGGTGCTCGCGTGGCCAAGACCGATGCGGCGCAGACCGTCCACTATGTACCAGGCTTGTTCGAGCGCCGGACGTCAACGGACAGCGGACGGGTGACCAACGTCCACCACATCATGGCCGACGGGCGCGTCGTGGCGCAGCTGACGCTGGAGCAGGCGGTGGCCGGGGGGCCGGTCACGAGTTCCAACCTCCTATACCTGCACGGTGACGAGCAGGGAAGCGTCGTGCTGGAGACAGGCCCGATCGGGGGAGTCGTGCGCAGGCTGCTGTACGACCCGTGGGGGCAGCGACTCGATCCCGACTACACGCCGGCACCCGTCAACCGGCGTCCCGACCGGTTCGGCTACGTCGGCCGTGAGCACGACGACGAGCTGGGATTGATCAACATGAAAGGCCGCCTCTACGATCCGAAGCTGCGCCGATTCATCACCCCGGATCCCGTTATCCAGAACCGGCTCTCCGGCCAGAACCACAACCGGTACGCGTACGTACTGAACAACCCCGCGACGAACACCGACCCCACCGGGCTGATCATTGACCATGGGCCGTACAGCGCTGGCCCGAGCCGGCTCGGCGCCGCCTGGTTGGACTACTGGCACTTCAATCCGCTCAACCCGATTCCGAGTCCGTTCGACGCTCCGCTCATCCTCCATGCTCCCGACACGAGCACCCTGCTGCACGCCGGTAACGGTCCGAGCGGCACGGAGGAATCAGATCCGGGCGAGACCGATTCGGGCGAGTCGCGGGAGGGGAAAACCAAGGGCGACGCCCTTACCATCGACGCCCCCGTGGAGGATTTCGAGCAGATCGGCAAGACGTACTTCTGGCGCGTGGGCAACGAGTACTGGTACTGGCTGCCGTCGGAGACTGAGCCGACAAAATCGCTGTCGAAGGCGCACTGGGAGCACTCAAAGGAGCTGGCGCGAAAGGGCACGCCGGGTTACCTGCCGTGGGACCAGTACGTAGCGGCATGGGGGGCCCTCGCCCTGAAGACACCACTGGAGGTGACCGCCGCCGGCGCGTGCGTGGCATGGGCGCCGTGCCGTGCGGTCGCCGGCGACGAGGCTTTGCGGTTCATCGGCGACAGGATCTTCGGCAGCGGTGACGGCCCGGACTGGACCATCAGTTCGCTACGCAACCCGTTTGGCAGAGGCGGCAAATTCGCTCCCCGATCCAAGAGCGTCCAGTTCACGTCCGGTGGCACCTTCCAGCGCCGCGACCAGGCGATCGCCGCCGCGCACCGAGACCGGGAGAACTACCGAAACGCCAACGGAGGCCACAGCGCACACGTTCGGCTAGAGTCACGACCGGACGAGGGCCATGTCCATCTCGACGTCTTCAACCGGCGTGGGGAGCTGCTGGAGACGAAGCATTACCGGTACCGGGAACCCTAGCCCGAGAACGGCTCCGTTGCTCGGTGGACGGACGCTGTCGCCGGTAGTGGGAGACAGTGAGCCTATGGCGGCTAGCCTATGCGCCGTCAACGCCTTTCGGGCCGTCCATCCGTGGGAACCCCACCAGCAGCACTCTGGTGGGGTTCCCGGCGTAACGGTGTCGCGCTTGGTTCGGTGCGGTCGTTTGTCAGCGGCCAGTGCAGAATCCCCAACTGGCGAATTTGCGCAGGTGTGAGGCTTTGGGCGAGGCGGGCTAGGCGGGAAGTCCAGCTGCCGAAGGTGGCGGTGACG
>Ga0114129_10005453_pt1 | contig 17972 bp, 16 predicted proteins | sample RhiMetdeltSRZDD1_FD_80071 | JGI IMG/M metagenome (GOLD analysis project Ga0114129, IMG submission 80071) | Populus rhizosphere microbial communities from Tennessee, USA - Rhizosphere MetaG P. deltoides SRZDD1 (version 2) (version 2) | ecosystem: Host-associated > Plants > Roots > Rhizosphere >...
GCCGCGAGAGGAGATTTCGCATGAGGCTGCGCACGTTGTTCGCGTCGCTCGCGATTCTCGTATTCACCGCCGGCATCGTGTACGCGGCGGACCGCTTCTCGGTGCGATCGGGCGAGTTCGACCCGGGTAATACGTTCCTCGTGCAGGCGGAGTGGCTCGATGGCATCGGCTGCCCGGCCGGGCCGGCCTACAGCGATCCCGCGTGCAGCGGCGCGCAGGCGAACGATCCAAGCGACAGGCACAACCAGGGGCTGCTGCTCGCCAAGACGGGTCCGACGGCGACGAATGCTTCGGCCTTCGCGGTCCTCAGTGGCGTGAGAGGACCGGTGACGGAGCTCGGATACGACGTGCGCAAGCCGGTAAGTGCGGCAGCCCCAATGGGGTCGCACTGCGGCGCCGGCGCACCGCGCTTCAACGTCGAGACGACGACTGCCTTCTTCTTCATCGGCTGCAACTCGCCGCCGGCGGTGCAGACCGCCACGGGGAACGGATGGATCCGGCTGCGCTGGGGTGGCAGCGTGCCGCTCGTTGGGTTCAACACGACCACCGGTACCTTCACCCCGGTCACCGGTAACGTGAAGAGCCTCTCCATCGTCTTCGATGAAGGCCAGGACACCGCACCGGACTTCTTCGGACTCGCGGTCATCGACAACATCGACGTCAACGGAACCCTCGTGGGCCGCGGCGAGAACCGCGCGAATCGGGACCGGGACGACAACGACAACGATGACGACGACCAGGGGAACGACCACTAGATAGGGCGCGTGAGGAGCGGCCCGTGGGGGCCGCTCCTCGTCACGACCGGGTAGCTAGGTCCCTTCTCGCACCCAGGCACGCAAATGCGCGTGCACCTCAGGCGCACCGACTACCGGCCCATCGAGGCGCCAGTGGGTAGGGTGAAGGATGAATGCCTCGGCCTGCTTTCCGCCGAGACCGCCGTGCGATCCGATCTGACTCTCGAACGCGGCAACGTCGGGCACCGAGGTGCTCATCGTCAGGCCCGGAGAAACGACGACCCTGCCGCCGTCGAGCTAGGCGATCGGCTCCTGCGTCCCGAGGTGTCGCGCGACGAAGGCGATCTGCATCTCGACCTGCCGGATCTGCTCGTCGACGACGAGCGAGCCGTGCCCCGCGTCGTAGCGATACTCCTCGAAGTCCTTGCCGAGCTCGAGCAGCCGCTCCCGATAGACATCGACGCTCCGCGACGGACAGCGCGGATCGTTCTGTCCGACGATCAAAAGCATCGGCACGCGCACCCGCTCGGCGTAGGTGAGCGGGTTGCTCTGGTGGTACCTGTCCGGCACCTGCTCGGGCGAGCCGCCGAACAGCGCGTCGTCGTACCGCTTGAGCGGCTCCATCTCGTCCTCGTAGGCCGCGATGTAGTCGCCGACGGGCACGATCGGGATCCCGAGCGACCAGCGCTCCGGTTGGGTGCCGAGACCGAGGAGCGTGAGGTAGCCACCCCACGACGCGCCTGAGAGGACCACACGCTTGGGGTCGGCGATGCCGTTAGCTATCAGGCGGTCGTGCACCTTCGCGATGTCCTCCAGCTCGGTCAGCCCGGCCCGTCCCACGTTCGCGTCACGCCATTCCTTTCCGTAACCGGTCGACCCGCGGTAGTTCACGAGGACAACCGCGAAGCCGTGGTCAACCCACGCCTGGACTCCGGGATAGAACGCGTCCTGATCGTGCGAGGTCGGCCCCCCGTGGACGACGAAGATCGTCGGGTGCGGCGCTTTGGTCTCCGGCTCCGCGACGAATACGTGGACGCCGTCGACATCGAGATCGCGGAAGGAAACGCCTGAAGGCGCCGGCTCGCGCGGCGCTCGCAGGACAACTCCGCCACGTAGGGAGCGGGTCACCGCGGGCGATCGCGCGCTCGTGAGCTGGTACCAGACGTCGCCGTCCGGCCGGACACGCGCGGCGATGATCGTCCCGGGGTCCGCGGGCAACTTCTCGAGCGTGCGCGCGGCGAGGTCGTATCGATAGAGCTCGCTCCGCCCGCGGTGCTCGTGGCCGACTAGGAGGGTCTTCGCGTCCGGATACCAGTCCGCGAACGTCTCCCCAGGGAGCTCGAGCTCGATGTCGTCGACCCGTGAGGTCGCCGCGTCGAGGATGAGCGGCTGGCCCCGACCGCGGCGATCGTTCATCGCGAGAAGCCGCTGATCGCCCGCAACCGGAGACCACCGCACCGGCTCGAGGCCACGCCCGGGGCCATCCCAGAGCTCCGCCACCGCGCGGCCGTCGAGGTCCAGCGCGCGGATCGCCGGATTGCGGCTGTCGCCGTGCTCCGAGTGGGTGATCGCCAAGAGCGTCTCGTCGCGTGATAGATCCGCGACGTACGCGATCTGCTCGTGCCTGTAGAGCAGCCGGGGCGCCTCCCCGTCGCGGACGACGTGGATGGTCGTTCCCTCGTCGCCTCGAGAGCGGCCGAGGACCGCGAAGGCGGTGCCCAGGACCAGGCCGGTGCTGTACGCAGGCTGGAGCTCGGCGGCCACGGGCTCTCGTTTCCCTCCCGCGAACGGCTCGCGAACGTAGCGGCCGAGCTCGTTCCCCTTTGCGTCGTCGAACCACCAGATGTGCCGGCCCGACGGATCGAGGCGACTCGGCACGCGGTACCCCGTGCCCTCGGGCCGATCGGTTACCTGTCGGTGCGTTCCCACGAGCCGGTCCCACGCATAGACCTCGAAGCGGCCGCCGGCGTTGGAGAGATAGAGGAGATGGTCGGGGTCCGCGAGCTCCCACACCGGGAAGCTCGTGCGGGCGGCGCGATAGCGACGCTTCCATGCGGTCTCGGTCGCAGTGATGGGGAGAGCGGTCAAGGAAAGACCGATTGTATGAAGCCGGCCGATTCGAGCCGCGACACGCTGCCTAGCTCTTCGCAAGATTGGGCCTTGTAATGATCCGAATCGGGAGTACACCGAAGACGTTCTCGGGACCCGATCCCACCGTCCGAGCCCTAGTGCCGGCGTGGTGCCGCACAGGCCCCAAGGCATCTCCTATTACGTGCGAGCGCGATAAGGAAGGAATGTGCCATGGGCAAGTTCGAAGAAGTTTCGAGAAACCTGGCGAAGGCAATCAACGCGCACGACATCGACGCCACCGCAAAGATTTACGCGTCTGACGCCGTTGCGTACGACCCAATGTATCCGGAGCCTCTGCGGGGACGCGACGCGATCAAGAAGGACAGCGCGGATTTCTTCCGCGCGTTTCCGGACCTGCACCTCGAGATCTCCAGCCTCATCGAGAAGGACGACCGATCGGGCGCCGGCGAGATTCGCATGACCGGTACCCACACGGGACCGCTCGCGACGCCGACCGGCGGAGAGGTCCCGCCGACGAACAAGCGCATCGAGCTCAAGGGAGCATCGTTCGACAAGCTGAACGAGAAGGGCGAGATCGTCGAAGAGCGCCGGTACTACGACGTCGGCACCATCTTGCGACAGCTCGGGCTCATGCCTGAGCAGGCGGAGGAGCCCGTCGGGACGCGCCGCTAGGAGATCCCACGGTCGAGGGGCGCGGACGGCGTCCCCTCGGCCATGACCTCGGGATCACGCGCGACCGGCGACTATTCCTCATCGCCACATCCGGCCGCGTCGCCGCACGGGCTCGAGCAGCGCCTCATCAACCGGTGGTGATAGCGCATAGCCCTGGGGTTGGGGCGGTTCGGTACGCCAGCCCATCGCAAGCAGTACGGTCTCCGCTTCGTAGTAGTCCTCCAGCACGAGCGCGACCAAGGCCCGGAAAGGTCCGCGCATTTCGGCCTCGACGCCCCGCAGGGTAGCCACGCGTTCGGCAGCGCCCGCCCACACGAAAGCGTCCTCGCCTCGGGCCGCACTCGCGATCGCCGCAAGCACGGCCTCGAGCCGCGCGCTGTCGCGGCGCGCGACGAGATGTGCCGCCAGCCTCGCCGCCACGCCCGCGGCTGTCCCGGTGGGCAGCTGCGGCGGGTCGTCGTCGCCAGGAAGGAGCGTGTCGACGATCGCGCTCAGGAAGTCAGGTATCACTCGATGACCTCCCGCGCTAGATCGTCGGCGATCTTCATCGCAACCGCGGCGATCGTGATCCCGGGGTTCACCGCGCCACCGGTCGGGAACACGCTGCCGTCCGCAACGAGGACGTTCGGAACTGCGTGGCAGCGTCCCCGCGAGTCGGTCACCGACGTCGTCGGGTCGTCCCCCATTCGCGCGGTACCGAGCAGGTGCCAGCCGGTCATCGGGGCGAGCGGCACTCGGGTCACGCGATGTGCGCCTGCCGCCCGCAGCATCTCCTCCGCGCGGTCGAGGGCGAAGTCGAGCAACGCGCGCGAGTTTTCGGACAGCGTGTACTCGACCCGGACACCGGGCATCCCATCGTCTGCGATCGCCCCCGTAAGCACGACTCGGTTGCGGGCGTCGGGGAGGTCTTCTGCCATAACCAACACCGGAAGCGAGTGCCGAAACTCCTCCCGCAGCTGATGGTGCGCGGCGGCCCCCCAAGCCGGCTCGAGGCGCATTGCCTGGAGCAACAGCGCGTTCTCGCGGGTGATCTGCAGCTGAAATCCCCGCGTGAAGGGGCGCCCTGCACGTTGCTCGTAGAACTCGTGGCTGTAAATGCTCGTTCCCACCGGGCCGCGCGGGCCGTCCAGCTCTTCACGGAACATTCCGCGCGCGTACGCGACGGGATGGAACATCAGGTAGCGGCCCAGCGCGCCCTCGCGTCCGTCGCCGACGTTGGATGCGAGCAGGAGGCGCGCCGTGCCGATCCCATTGCAGGCGAGCACGACGAAAGAGGCGGGCTGCTCATGCGTGACACCGCTCTGGTCGCGGTACGCGACGGCTACCGCGCGGCCGCCACGCGTGATCACCTGCTGCGCGACACATCGTGTCCGCAGCGTCACACCACTCTTCAATGCGGCTGGCCAGTACACGACGTCGGCCGATGCCTTCGCGCTGATGGGACAGCCTATGAGGCACGGCCCGCCGTTGTTGCACGCGCGGCGGCCGTCGCGGTCGACGGTATTGATGGCAGCCTCGCTCGGCCACCAGTGCCACCCGAGCTCGTTAAAGCCGCGGGCCGCCGTCTGGCCCATCCGGCCGAGCGGCAGCGGAGGCATGCGCGGCGAACGTTTTGGTGGGTAGGCCGGGTCTCCGGCCAGGCCGGCGACGCCCATAGCGGTGTCGTTCAAGTCGTAGTAGGGCTCGAGATCGAAGTACGAGAAAGGCCAGTCATCCCCGACGCCGTCGAGGGTCCTCGTCTTGAAGTCCGAAGGGTGCAGTCGCGGGACATGCGCCGCCCAGTTGATCGTCGAGCCGCCGACGCCGTTCCACATCAGCGGCTTGATGGGTGAGGCCGAGTCGTCAATGGGGTAGTCGGAAGATTGCGAGGCCTCCTCCGCAGCCAGACGCACATTCGGCGATGTCGCCCATGCGCCGAGCGCGGCCCGCTGCCAGTCCCGTCGGTAGGCTGGCATTGCCGCGCGGTCGACCCAGTCGCCGCGCTCGAGGCAGACGATCCGCAGATGCGGGGCACGCTCGGAGAGGCGCGCGCAGAATGCCGAGCCACCGAGCCCGGCTCCGACCACGACGACGTCGACGGGATCTAGTCGAGCCACACCGTGACGGCGATCAGGCTAGCGGTCGAGTCACCTGCTCGAAAATCTCGTCGCGTACAGATCCCTGGACGACGAGGCCCGCCGTTCCCCGATAAATCTTCATCGACTCGGAATCGGATTGAAACGCGCGATTGATTCTCTCGAACGATGCGAGATCCGGATAGTCTGTTTCCAACACCGCCTCGTTCCCTGTCCCCACAACGGGTGTCCAGATCGTTGATTCCGGCCAGCCCTTCTTCCGTGCGATCGCGTTGAGCTCTTCCGTGGCTTTTAGGAATTCGTTGAAGTGCCCGTAGATGACCTGGGCATAAGCGCGGTGCCGATACATCCTGTCCTCCCCCCGACTCGCCACGATTCAGCGCGGCGGCGTCGATGATCCTAGCGGCCGTCGCGATGCACGCTGAAGACGTCGCGCACGCCTTCAAGCTTCGCGAGCACGCGCGAGAGCTGCTCGACGCTCGTCACCTGGAGCGTCGCGTTCACCGTCGCGGTCTTGTCGGGGTTCGCTTGCGCGGATAGGGCGAGCAGGTTCACCTGGTTCTCGCTGATCACCGCGGCGACGTCGCGCAGGAATCCGTCGCGGTCCCACCCTTGGATGCGGATCGCGACCGGATACGTCCGCGTCGTCGAGCGCTCCCACTCCACGTCGACGAAGCGCTCCTTGTCCGCGCTGCCCTTCACGTTCGAGCAGTCGGCGCGATGCACGGTCACGCCGCGGCCTCGGGTGATGTACCCGACGATCTTGTCGCCGGGCACGGGGTTGCAGCACACCCCGAAACGGATGAGGAGATCGCCGACGCCCTTCACGTTCACGCCGCCGCGCGAGGTGTCCGGCGGCAGCGGTGGCGCGACCTCGGGGATCGCGAGCTGGGTGTCGTCGGTAATGCCGAGTCGCGTGACGACCTGCGCCGCTGTGAGCGCGCCGTAACCGAGCGACGCGAAGAGTGTGTCCACGTCGTGCAGATTCAGCGCCTCGGTGACTCGGCGGAGGTCCTCGTCGGAGATGTCGCCGAGCTCGCGCTGCGAGATGCGCTTCAGCTCCTTGTCGAGGAGGTCCTTGCCGTGCGTGATGTTCTCGTCGCGCTGCGCGCGCTTGAACCAGGCGCGGATCTTCTCGCGCGCGCCCGGGGTGCGGACCATCGTGAGCCAGTCTCGTGAGGGGCCGCGTGCAGCCTTGCTCGTGACGATCTCGACGATGTCGCCCGACGCGAGTCGGTGGTCGAGCGGCACGATGCGACCGTTGACCTTCGCACCGATCGTCCGGTGACCGACGTCGGTGTGGATGCGATACGCGAAATCGATCGGGGTGGAGCCGGCCGGCAGGCCCTTGACCTCGCCCTTCGGCGTGAAGACGAAGACCTGGTCCTGGAAGACGTCGACCTTGAACGATTCGACGAACTCCTGGGCATCGGCAACGTCGTGCTGCCACTCGAGGAGCTGGCGCACCCACGCGAGCTTCGACTCGTAGTCGCGGTCGCCTTTCTGGGTACCGCCTTCCTTGTACCGCCAGTGCGCCGCGATCCCGTACTCGGCAAGGTCGTGCATGTCTCTCGTGCGCACCTGGATCTCGACCGGCTGCCCCCCGGTGCCGATGACCGCGGTGTGGAGGGACTGGTACATGTTCGCCTTGGGCACGGCGATGTAGTCGTCGAACTGTCCCGGGATCGGCGGCCAGAGCGTGTGAACCACCCCGAGCGCGGCGTAGCAGGACGGCACGTCGTCGACGATGACGCGGATGGCGAGGACGTCGTAGACCTCCTCGAAGCCGACGCCCTTGCGGCGCATCTTCTGCGCGATCGACCAGAGGTGTTTGGCGCGGCCCGACAGGTCGGCGCGGATTCCGGCCTTGTCGAGCTCCTCCTTGAGCGTCTTCATCGTCTCGTTGATGTAGCGCTCGCGGACCTGGCGCCGCGCGGCGAGCTGCTCCGCGACCTCGCGGTAGTGCTCGGGCTCGACGTACTTGAACGCAAGGTCCTCGAGCTCCCACTTGATCTGCCAGATCCCGAGGCGGTGCGCGAGCGGAGCGTAGATGTCCATCGTCTGTCTCGCGATGCGCTTCTGCTTCTCCACCGGGAGCGGCGCCAGCGTGCGCATGTTGTGGAGCCGGTCGCAGAGCTTGATGATCACGACCCGCAGGTCGTCGGCCATCGCGAGGAGCATCTTCCGGATGTTCTCGGCCTGGTGCTCGTCCCGTGACTGCCCCGAAAGGCGCGACAGCTTCGTGACGCCGTCGACGAGACGCCCGATCTCCTCGCCGAACTCCCGCCGCACATCCTCGACGGTCTTCGTCGTGTCCTCGGGCACGTCGTGGAGCAGGGCAGCGGCCACGGTCGCCGCGTCCATGCCGAGCTCGGCCACCAGCATCGCGACCGCCGCGGGATGGGTGATGTACGGCTCGCCGGAGACGCGCTTCTGGCCCTCGTGCGCCTCGGCCGCGTACGCGTACGCGCGCCGCACCAGCTCAGCGTCGCCCTCCGGGTAATGGCGAAGGATCTCCTTCGCGAGCGTGTCGACGTCGACATGCCCATGACGCTGCGGGCGCAGCCGGTCGGTGATACCGACGATCCGCGAGGTGATCGTTGATGCGCGCTGCGCCATTACCCGGTCACCAGCACCGGCGCGGCGCCGGCGCCGTGCTCCATCTCGTCGGCCGTGCCGACCGGACCGAAGTCGCGGAGCTCGAGCTCGACGAAGCCACGAAGGCCCGTCCCGATGCTCACCACCGCGTCGACCCGCCCGGCCTCGGTCATCCCGTCGGCGTGCTCGCCTCGGCGGAAGGCCATCGCGTCGAAGGTGAAGCGACCGACCGTGACCTTGCAGCGGAGATGGTCGGCATCGGCACCCACCTGGCGGATGTCGTAGACGCGCACGTCGCGGATCAGGAGGTACGGACGCGGATTCTCGGAACCGCAGGGCTCGAGCATGGCGAGCTCGAGTGCGAGCTTGCTCGTCAGGATCTCAGGCGCGATCTCGGCGTCGACCCGGATCGTCGGTACCGGCCGCTCGCCGTGGAGCCGCGTGCGGACGACGTCGTCGAGCCGAGCGATGAGCTCGGGGATGCGGTCGACCGAGACCGAGAAGCCCGCGGCCATGGCGTGACCGCCGTGTTTCAGGAGGACGTCGTCGCATTCGTCGAGCGCCTCGGCGATGTGCACGCCGGCGATTGAGCGGCATGAGCCCTTGCCCTCGTTGCCGTCGATGGCGATCACGATCGCGGGCCGGCCGTAATCCTCGACGAGACGCGACGCGCCAAGACCGACGATCCCCGCGGGCCACTCCGGATCGGCGACGACCGTGATCCACGCGTCCGGACGTTCCTCCGCGCGCTCTCGCGCGCCGGCGACGACTTGTCGCGTCAGCTCCTGCCGCTCCGCGTTGCGCTGTTCGAGCCGCTCCGCGAGGGTCTTCGCCTCCTCCGCCTCCTCGGTGAGGAGAAGGCGCAGCGCGTCCTCGGCGTCGCTGATGCGACCGGCCGCGTTCAGTCGCGGCCCGAGCACGTAGCCGATCTCGCCTGCGCCGACATGCCCGAGCTTCACGCCCGAGCGCTCCACGAGCGCGCGCACGCCCACGAGTGGCGCGCGATTCAAAGCTTCGAGGCCGAGCCGCGTGAGCACGCGGTTCCTGCCGCGTAGCGGGACCACGTCGGCGACCGTGGCGAGCGCGCAGAGCTGGAGGAGCTCGTCCTGCCGCAGGCTGTACGCGAGATCGCCGAGAAGGCGTTTCGCGAGCACGAGCGCGACTCCGGCGCCGGCGAGCTCCTTGTCGATCGAGGGATCGCCCGGACGCCGCGGGTTCACCACCGCGAACGCGTCTGGAAGCACGGCCGGCGGATGGTGATGGTCCGTCACGATGAGATCCACGCCGAGCTCGCCGGCGAGGCGCGCCTCGGTCACGGCGGTGACGCCGCAGTCGACGCTGACGATGACCTTGGCGCCATCCGCGGCAAGCTGCCGGAGCGCCGCCGAGTTCAGGCCGTAGCCCTCCTCATAACGGTTGGGGATGTACGCGCCCACCACCACCCCCAGCTGCCGGAAGGCCCGCACGAGGATCGCCGAGCCGGCGATCCCGTCGACGTCGTAATCGCCATAGACGACGATGCGCTCGCGAGCCGCGAGCGCACGACGAAGCCGCTCGACCGCTCGGTCCAGATCCAGCATCGGCGGGCCCTCTTCGGTCGGCCGTGCCGCCAGAAAAGCGGCCATGTCGCCCGCGGCGATACCGCGGCAAGCGAGCACCTGCGCGACGAGCGCGGGGATACCATCCGGTACATCCCGGGCCTTTTTGGGCATGATCCAGCGCCGTCGCGCCGCGAGGGTCATCTGACCTTCAAGTATCTCGCACGGGTGTTCACCTTCATGCTGGTCATGGCGTCGTGCGTGCCCACCGAGGCGCGCCCGAGCGCCAGCGCTACGCCGATCCCGAGTCCGGCGAGCTCGGCCGCCCGGCCCACCGTGGCGGTCGCGGCGACCATCGATTCCTCGCGCCACTGGTACCTCCTCCCGGACGGCCTTCGGCCGGACTCAACCGAGGTTGTGGTCACGTTCGCGAGCGATCCCAGGGCGACCGAGCCGACTATCCGGCTACGGGCGACCGGGGCAGAGACCCGGCTCGCGCCGACCGGCGCCGGCAACGCCTGGAGCGCCGCCCTCGACGTCCGCGGCGCCGCGCCGGGGGAGCACAGCCTCGACGTCGTCGAGCACCTGGCGGAGGCGAACGTCGCGGTCGCGAGCAAGCCGGTCATCGTCTCGGCGCCCGAGTACGTCGTGTGGACGCTCGATTTCGAGGGCGACGCGTCGAGCGACGCAGCCATGACCAACACCGCGGACATCGCCGACGGCAACAAGATCCCCATGACCATCATGTGGAACCCGCGGGTCTGGACGACGACCCAGGTGTCGGGCGAGCGCGCCGAGGCGATGATGGCGTGGACGAAGGCTCGGGTCGCGAAAGGCGACGAGCTGTCGCTGCACCTCCACATGTGGACCGACTTCGTGCGGTCCGCGGGCATCACGCCACGGACCGCGCCGAGCTGGGCAGGTCGCGCGGACGGCTACGACGTCCCCATCACCGCGTATCCGGAGTCCGATCAGCTCGCCCTCATCAATCACGGGCTCCGTCTCATGGCCGAGCACGGCCTCGCGCGACCGACCACGTTCCGCGCCGGCGGCCAGTTTGCGAACGACGCGACCCTTCGGGCGCTCGCCGCGACCGGATTCACCGCCGACGCGAGTGGCGTCCCCGCCGGGGCCTTCGGACGCCTTCCCTACCCCTGGACCCTCAAAGGCGATGCGCAACCATATCGGCCATCAGCGACCGATGCGAACAAGCCGGGCGACCTCGCGGTGCTCGAGGCGCCAACGATCGGCGGTAATACCTACGGATACGACACTCGCACCATTCAGCCGATCATCCGCGCCGACCTGTCGTACCTCGCGCCCGCGGGAGAGGTCGCGCCGACGCGTCGGGCGATCACGATCGTGAGCCACCCAGGGACGATCGACGTCACGGAGCGCGCGGCGATCACCGCGCTGTTCAACGCGCTCGCGCCGCTTCGCTACGACCTCGACAAGGGGCCGCTCCGCTTCGTAACACTCGCCCAGCTCGCGCAGGCCTGGCGCTAGATCGGCTGCCCTCCGCCACCGCCCGGCGGCACGGGCACCGGTCCTGGGACGGGCGGCTGACCCGGCACACCGGGGACCGGCTGCTCCGGGATCGCCATCATCGGAACGTGACCGTTTGCCCCATTCTTCATCAGGTCTTCCATCTTCGGGAGCACGAGAATCTTGCGGACGAACGGCGCCGCCTTCTCGGGGTGCGCCTCGTCGGCGTAGTGGAAGACCTCGTCGAGCTCGGAGCCAATGAGCTCCTGCCGCTCCATGAGCGAAGCCGCGACGGCGTGGACCGCGTACTCCTTCTCGTGGATAAGGCGCTTCGTCTCTTCGTAGAGCTGCCCGAGCATGTTGTCGACGAGGACGAGCACGGCGGGCGGGTAGCCCGCCATCGACGACGGCGAGACCATGAGCGTCGAGCCCATTCCCAGCCGCGCGACATACGTGAGCGCCCCGTTGGTCGCCTGCATGAGATCGGAGCTCGCACCGGCGAGCTTCGTGCCGAGGATCAGCTCCTCCACCGCGCGTGAGCCAAGCGAGACCATGATGTCGGTCTCGATCTGCCGGGCGTGGAGCTGGTGGCGCTCCTCGCGCTCCGAACTCTGCACGACGCCCAGCGTCTCACCGCGACGGATGATCGAGGCCTTCTTCATTCGATCTTCGGGCCGCAGGTAGTAATTGACGACGGCGTGACCGGCCTCGTGATAGGCGACGGCGCGCTTGTCGTCTTCGCTCATCTTGTGGATCGGCTGTTTCAGCCCGAGGAAGCGCATGTCCGCGGCGGCGAGCCAGTCCTTGTAGCTGAGCTTGTCGCGGCCATCTTCGTGGGCGACGATGAGCGCCTCGTTGATGATCGTCTTGATGTGGATCGGGGTCCAGCCGATCGAGTCCTGAGCCATCATGTCGACGTCGGTCGTCTCGTCGTGCGCCTTCCTGCTGAGGTAGTGCTGGATGATGTCCTTCCGTCCTTCGCCGTCCGGCGGATACACGATCAGCGAGCGGTCGAGGCGACCGGGACGGGTGAGGGCCACGTCGAGCGTGTCCGGCCGGTTCGTCGCTCCGATGACGAAGACGAGCGGCTTCGGGGGAACCGGACCGCGAACGAGGCCCAGCCAGCGCGCCATCTTGACCTTGAAGCGGTCCTCGACATGCGCGTTCAGCGAGTCCATCTGATTCAAGAGGGTGTTGAGGCTCATGCCCATCCCACCGAACATGCCCATCGGCCCCATGCCGCCCTGCTGCTGTCCGCCCTGGACGCCGCCGCGCGACATTCCGATGGAGTCGATCTCGTCCATGAACAGGATGCAGGCGCCCGGGGTGCCCGGCTTCGCGTACTTGCGCGCGAGTCCCCGACCCTTACGGAAGAGCGAAATGATGATGAGCGCGTCCACGCCCATCCACATGCTCCGAAGGCTCGAGGCGTCGATGTAGATGAACGGAAGGTTCGCCTCAGCGGCAATGACGCCCGCAAGGAAGGTCTTGCCCGTGCCGGGCTGACCCGAGAGCAGCATCCCCTTCGGCATCTCGCCGCCGGCCTGCTTGAAACGCTCGACCCCACCGAGGATCCGAACGAGCGTCTTGGCGTGGTCGACGAGGTCGGGCTGGCCACGGTAATCGTTGAAGCTGAGCCCGATCTGCGGGTCGTCAGGCGTGACCGTGTACGTTCGCGGCCGCGATAGGAACCACATGAGGGCGCCGAACTGCGCGATGAACGCGAACGCGTAGAAGATGAGCGTGATGAGGAGGCCGGGCATCTGGCCAACGAGGGCGGCGAGCCCCTCGAACACGCTGCGGATGCCGTAGAAGAAGAGGATCAGCGCGAGGATCCCGAGAAGGATCAGTAGGCGCCGCTTGTTGTGTTCGAGCACATACGCGCTCGTCGTGACGAATCCTCGAGCGGTCAATTCACACCTACCACCTGATCATTCGCTACCCGCAGTACGAATCCCACCACGATATCGGCGCCCTCGGTGGTCTTGCCGGTCACCACATAGGCGGAGAGAAGTCGTCCTTCACTCTCGACGGCCCCCACGAACTTGGTTGTGCGCACGTCGATGATCGGCTGCAAGGCCGTGTCCAGATCCGTGAGCATCGTCGCGGGCATGAGCTTCGCGAGCGTCTCCGGTTCGTCCTTCCCGATCGCCTCGACGACCTCGTGCGCGACGCGAGGCTCTTCCACCTTCGGCAGCGCCGCGTACGGATTGTCCTTCGGCCTCTGGTCCACGAAGGTGTGCGCGACGGTTCCCGCGAGGATCCCGAGCGCGAACAGGGCGAGCGTGGTCATCGCTCGCGCCTCATTCACTACGGACCACCTTGCCTCCGTAGATCGTGAGCGCGAGCGGGAAGAATTGGTCCACGCCCTGCGCGTTTCGGAGGCCGACGGCATAGATGTGTACCTGGTACATGCCCGCGCTCGCGCCGCCGATATACGTCAGCGATAGCGGCGTGATCGATGAAGCGTTGCGGCTCGTATCCGCGCCCTGCAACTCGGCGGCGCGCTGAGCGATGCCGTGATTTGGCCGGATGCTCACGATCGAATTCGGATTCCGCTCCAGAAGACCGAGCATGTACGCGCGCGCGATCGGGGATTCGCCGCTAGCACCGAAAAGACCGCTGTCTTGCACGAACACCCCGATTGCCGCCGAGATGACGAAACCGAGGAGCGCGCCGACCAGCACGGTCCCCATCCAGCCGCTGATGAGACGTCCCAGCCCCATATTGGGAGTCTACTTCCGCGGAAGCAGACCGCAGACGCGTTAGCGGCGAGGACTACGCGCGCTCGTTGCCTCAACCGCCCGCTCCCAGCGCGCTGGCAGCGAAAAATAAGAGTCCGCTAAGTTCCGTCGCCCAAAAGTCGAAACCCTTTTCCTTCGCATCTGCTCCCAGAGCCGCCGCGTGGGATAGCAGCGCGGTGCGCTGGAACCGCGTCGGGCCCGCGTGCGCGGTCGCGGCGGCAGTCTCCGCTTCGCTTACCGGCTCGAACCGATCGCCGACGTCGTGCAGCCAGAAGACCGGGGCCTTTAGTGACGGCCAGTTCGTCCGCGGGGAGAGCGACTCGAGCACGTCACGAAGCGAGGCCGGCAGCGCATGGAGGCGCTCGAGTGCGACCTCGTAGTCGGTCGCGGATAGCGCGCGCCAGAGGGCGGCGCTCTCGCTCTGCAGACCGATCGGCGGGTCTCCGCGGAGCCGTCCTCCGGCCTCGCGAAGGGCGCCTCTCATCAGCTCGCGGTCGCTTGCATTTGCCAGCGCCTCAGCGGCCGCGACGGGCAGACGTACTCGCACCTCGGGATCAGCGTCCCATGGCTCGAGCGTCCCGTTCCGTCGCTGCGACAACGAGAGAACGCTCGCGAAGTACGTGTCGAGGTCGAAATACGCGCCGAGCGCGCCGATGTAGCGCGCCTCCGAGAGCGCGCCCGGCCGCGATGCGGCGGCGAGGAGCATGCCGCCTCCGACCGAGAACCCGAATGCGCCCACAGCCATGCCCTTGGTCTCGGGACGAGCAACGGCGCGCGCGAACGCAGCGTCCAGTAGTGAGGTCGCCTCGCGCTCGAGGATTCCCGCCTTGATAAAGGGGAACTCCGGGAGCATCACGAGGTACCCCGCTCGCGCGAGCGCCTCCGCAAGGCGGCGCGTTTCGGAATCGTCGTTTCCCTTCTCGGTCGCGCCGTTCACGAGCATGACCGCCGGATGGCGGCTTCCCCATCCCGGGATCCACCAGGTCACGCGCATGTCCTGCGCGCCGATTCGCTCGATGCCGTCTTCCACGCGCGGCGGTGGGGTCACGTAGCCCGCGACGTTGCGATCCCAGAGGGCGCTCGAGTAGATGTCGGCGACGAGGATCGCGCCGGCCCCGATCGGTCGGAGGAACGGGCGCCAGAACATCGCGATGGAGAGAACGACAAGGACGAGGACGATTTGCCGCCGCATTCGCGGCGACTCTAGCTAGGTGGCCGCGGCGAGGCGCCGGTGACGGGCCCGATCTTCCACTTCCTGCCACAGCGAGATGATCTGGCTCGCATTGAAGATCGACGAGTACGTCCCGGAGACGATGCCGATGAGCAGCGCGAGGGCGAAGTTCCGCACCGAGAACCCGCCGAACAGGAATAGCGCGAGCAGAGTGAACACGACGGTGAGTGAGGTGATCACGGATCGCGCCAACGTCTGCATGATCGAGTAGTTGATCACCGGGTTGAGCGCCTCGCCCGGGTTCAGCCGAAGATTCTCTCGGATGCGGTCGAACACCACGATCGTGTCGTGCACCGAGAACCCGATGATCGTGAGGACCGCCGTCACGAAGAGGCTGTCCACTTCAACCTTCAGGAAGTATCCGAGGATCGCGAAGATGCCGAGCACCACCGCGGCGTCGTGGAGGAGCGCGATGATGGCGGCGATGCCGTAGCGGAAGGCCGCCCACCCGAAGTTGCGGAACGCCCACGCGATGAGGAGCACGATCAGGAGGCTCGCGAGAGCGATCGACTTGATTGCGTTCTGGATGAGCTCCGCCGAGAACGACGGGCTCACGACCGACGAGTTCGTCACCCTGGCCGCCGGTCCGAACGTCTGCTTCAGGTCTTGCTCGGTTTTGGAGAGCTCCTCCGGCTTCATCTCCGTCGTCCGAACCTCGACACCGCCGGCGACCCCCTGAATCGTCGCCTCGTCGTGGCCGTGCGAGGTGAAGAAGCTCTTGAGCGCCGCGTCGTCCGGGCGCGTGTCGAAGCTGAGCTCGAGGAGCGTCCCGCCCTTGAACTCGATGCCTGGGCGCAGGCCTCCGATCGCGAGGAAGAACACCCCCGGAACGATGAGGAGCGCCGAGAAGAGGAAGTACCACCACTTGCGCTCGACGAAGTGAAAGAGCATGCGAAAAGCGTAACGAATCCCACGACGGGACGAGCGCCGCTTTTGGTCGTGGCTTTCAACGGGAACCGCCCGATCGGGCTGTACGTTTGCCCTTCAATGCGAGCTCTTCGCGCGGGATTGCTCGGCTTCCTATTGGCGACGGCATGCTCGCCGAGCCCGGTGTTCTCGGATATGGCCGCGTGCCTCAACCCGATCCCGCCTGGCGCGCCGGGCGAGGCGTCCATCCCCGCTCTTGTCGACCGCGCCGATGTGATCGTCCTCGCCACGGTCGTGAGGACCGAGCGGACGAATACGCCGGGCTACCACGACGACCAGGGTGCCAAGAAGGTGACGCTGAAAACGACGCAGAGCGCGAAGGGCTCGGCGCCGGCTGAGTTCACCGTCCTCGATGGCCCCTGTCCCATGCTCATGGCCACCTCGGGCGAGGCTCTGATCGCCCTTCTCGAGCCGAATCCCCAAGGCGGAGAGCTCAAGCCGATCGGCCTCCCGACGAGCGCGCTGCGGGCGACCGCAAACCGCTCGCTGTCCCAGCTCATGGCCGAGATCACGGCGATCCGTCCGCTCGACGGGGATGCTCGTGCGATCTTCGAACGGAGCGGTTGGACGGTTACCGCGAAGCGCGACGTCGGCGAGTTCGAGCTGCCGGCACTCTCCGGGTTCGCGCTCGCCGGTCGCGAGATCCGCGGAGCGATGGCCGCCAACGTGACTGAGCCGTTCGAGCGGTACGCGGCCCTCTCAAGTGAAGTGGGCCTCGATCCGCGGCCCTATGCGGGCCAGCCGGCGGAGCTCCTGACGTTCTGGCTCGAGCGGAAGCCGCCGGCATTCACGGAACGCACGCCGTTCGGGCACGTGCTCATCGCGCGACGTCAGCTCATCGGAGCCTGGGTCACGGTGATTCCCGACGGCGACCCGTTCTCGGTCCGCGACCGTGCGGCGGCGCTCAATGCTCCCCTCGCCCGTCGATCGTTCCCGCCGGCCAATCGCGCGCCTCAGGGGATCAACATCGCGCAGGCCTACAACCTCGCGACGACGCGACAGATCGCGTACAAGACCGGAGGCGGCGCGAACGGCGAGGTCACGGACCCGGCCCGCGTCCGTGCGTTAGTGGATGCGCTCAACGCGACCCTGCCGACGACACAGGCGATCTGGGATCCCGACACCTCGCGTCCGACGACCTATTACCTTCACTTCGATTCCGGCGCGGGGTCCCTGTCGGTCGTCTACGAGGCACAGAGTGGGCTCCTGATGGTCGCCACCGATGGCTACTCGGTCAAACCTGGTCAGCGGTTCGCCGAACTGGTCGCGAACATCCGCTGACGGACGCTATCCAAGCTTTAGCGTCATGACGGTCCGGTCATGCCGAGCGCCGCGGGACCACGCAGGATCGCGGTGATGAATGGGCCGATGGCCACGTACGCCGGCCGTTCGAAACGCGAGCTTGCGGTCTCCGCTACAGGTCGTCTCGTCGACCTTGCTCGCGAGCTCAACTCGCTTCGGACGCCGGATCATCGCGAGCGGATGAGTCAGGCCGTCGCCGTGACGCAGGAGTACTTCCGACTGGACCCGGACTCGGCTCTTCCGGCTGCGGGTGCCGACGCCCTTTTGGATGGGGTCCGGGAGCTCGACGCAGCGTGCGATGCCTCCCGCACCGGATACGAGGACGCCTGCGCGAACCTCGAGCAGTTGGAACGGCTCGAAAGCCGGTGAAGTCTCGGCGCGGCCTCATCGAGAAGTGGAGTGGCCTCCCCCGCGGACGACCCACCGGTGCCCGACGGCGTCTGCGATGGGCCTCCGGCGGACCGGGCGAGGGCGCTAGAGTGCCGGCGCGGGACGTGTCGCGTGACGCTCCGGCGTCTCGATCGCGCGCTCCTCGACCCCGTACAGCCACCGCCGACGAAGGGACGCGAACTCGA
>Ga0114129_10005454_pt1 | contig 17972 bp, 11 predicted proteins | sample RhiMetdeltSRZDD1_FD_80071 | JGI IMG/M metagenome (GOLD analysis project Ga0114129, IMG submission 80071) | Populus rhizosphere microbial communities from Tennessee, USA - Rhizosphere MetaG P. deltoides SRZDD1 (version 2) (version 2) | ecosystem: Host-associated > Plants > Roots > Rhizosphere >...
CGCCAGCGCTGACCGACCTGGACCGCGATCTGCTGCTCGGCCTCGACGCGGCCTTCGCGCGCCTGCTCTCTCGCGTGCTCGCGCGCCTTGGCTTCGTGGGCCTTGCGCCCCCAGTCGAAGGCCTCCCAGCTGAAGGAGACGCCGACGGTCCCGATGTCCTGGGGCGTCGTCTCCGAATTCGCCAGGCGCGTGTACGCGGCGACGAGCGAGACGTCGGGGATCCAGCCGGCGGTCGCGAGCCGGCGCTGGGTGTCTGCCTGCGAAGTGCGCAGCGACGCGGTGCGGACCTCCGCCCTCGATGCCTGGGCGCGCTCTCGCGACGCCTCGAGCGTGAGCGCCGCCGCCGGCGCGACGAGCGCGGAGGGCGTCGCCACCCGGAACGGCTCCAGCACATCGCGCCCGAGGAGCTGGTTGAGGTGCTCGTGGTTCGCGGCGAGATCGCTCTCGGCGGCCTCGAGGCGCTGGCGCTCGCGCGCCAGGCGCGCCTTCACCTCGAGCGCGTCGGAGCGGAGCACCAGCCCCTCGGTGAGGTAGCGCGAGGTGACCGCGTCCAGCTCCTCGACGGAGCGGACCAGGTCGCGCAGGGCCACGATCCCCGCCTCCCGGGCGGAGATCTGGTAGTAGGTGGTCCGCACCTCCGCGGCGACGCTCTGACGTTCGCGCCGCAGGTCCTCCTCGGCAATCTTTCGATCGAGCTGCGCGATGTCGAGGTTGAGCCCGATCCGGTATTGCTGCGTGAGCGGCTGGCTGAGGCTCACCATCGCGGCCGCGCTCCACGATGACGGCACCGTGATCGACCCGTCCTTCGCCGGAAACGCGCCGATCGATCCGACCCCACCGGTGGGGATGGCGAGCTGGAACGAGTTCAGCAGTCGGCCGCCGAATCCGTCGAGGTGAAGCGTCGGGAGGCGGCGCGTGCGAATGGCGGCCGCGCGCTCCTCCGCGTCGCTCACGCCGCGCGCCGTGCTGGCGAGGAGGTGGTTATGGCGATAGGCGAGATCGACTGCCTGCTCGAGCGAAAGTGCCGGCGCAGGGGCGTCGTTCTCGCGGGCGCCCGCCGCCGTCGCAGCCGAGAGGAGCGTCGCGATCGCGATCGGGAACGCGGGGATCACGGCCGGACCTCCTCGTGATCAAATGGCCAGTTCGGAATTTCAGTCACCATGCGGAACACCTCGCCGCGAGCTTTGAAATCGTCGCGCTGCCCTGGGCGGCATGTGCACCGGCTGTGCCAGCGTGCGCGCCGGGACTTCCTGGAGTGACGCGACGATCAAGATCGACGAAGTGGCCTCAGTAGCCCTCTAAAGACCTGACAGGGGGTGCAACGGATTTCGGCACCCATCGGGCCGACCGTCGGAGCAAAACCGGTCCGCAATGCGGTTTCCGGATCCAATGAGCGTGGCACCGGCGTTGCTGTGCAGCCGTAACCATGAGCAAACACGACAAGGACCTCATCCGGAACGCCGCCGATCATGTGTTCACGCTCTTCCGCGACGCATCGCGGGACGGCGCGCTCGTCTATTCCGGGTACGATCGGACGCGCGAGCTGGCGAGGTCCTGCAGGGAAATCGCGAAGGGCTGCGGCCTTGCGGACGGCGAGATTCGGGTCGCGGTTCTCGCCGCGTGGTTTCACGGGGCCGGGCGCACCGCAGGACCGAACGCCAATGGCGTCGAGAGCGCGGCCATCGCCCGCCAGTTCCTCGCTGTCCAGGGCGAGCCGGCGGAGCTCGCCGATGCGGTCGAGGCGTGCATGCGCGCCGCCGAGGTCGGCGTGCTCGAGAACGCCGCGCAGGAAGTCGTCCACGACGCTCTGCTCGCCCCGACGGCGGGCAAGGACTACCTACGCGAGCTGCGGCTCTTGCGTCTCGAGAACGACCGGCGCGGAAGCGCTCGCCTGTCCGACCTCGAGTGGACGGAGAGCTGCATCAGGTTCGTCGAGGAGCATCCGTTCAGGACGCGCTACGCTCAGCTCGAGTACAACCGCGGCCGCGCCGAGAACCTGGTGAGGCTGCACAAGCTCTTGCGCGAACACCGCGAGGAGGCGGCCGAGGAATCTGCCCAGGCAGAGAAAGCGGAAAGGAGCCTGGGAAATACCATCGAGGACGTCTGCACGGACATCACCAGGAACCAGTTCAAGCTCCTGAGCGTCGCCGATCGCCGGACCGCGACGATGGTGCACGTCAACGCGATCATGATTTCGCTCATCGTCGCGCTGCTGCTCCGGCACATCGACACGCATCCCCACCTGCTCGTGCCGACGCTGATCCTGCTCGCCGTCAACCTGGTCGCCGTCCTGATCTCCATCCTGTCGATGCGCGCTCCGCGTTCGCTCAAGCGCCTGGTGGGCCACCTCGACGAGGAAGGCTCCGCGGCGCACGACAAGAACCTCCTCTTGTTCGCGAACGAGTTGCCGATGAGCCGCGAGGACTACTGCGAAGAGATGGAAAACCTCGCGCGCGACATTCCCGCCTTGCGCAAGGCCAGGCTCGAGGCGACCTTCTTCACGCGGCGGATCCTCCAGTGGCGCGGGCACATGCTGCGGCTGACCTACGACATCTTCCTCGGCGGTCTCTTCCTGGCCGTGTTCGCGTTCGGGATCGCGGCACTCCACAAATGATGACGGCGAAGAAGCCGCTTCCCACGATGACGACTCGGATTCAATCCACCTCTTGAGCAGACCCGCGGATGGGGAGCAGCACCTCGGCGATGCAGCCGCCGTCGTTGCGGTTGGACAGCCGCAAGCCCCCGCCATGCTGCTCCGCCAGCGTGCGCGCAATGGTGAGACCCAGTCCGGAGCCATTCGCTTTCGAGGTCACTCCCCGCTGGAACGCCCGATCCCGCATCGCCCGCGAAAGCCCGCAACCTCGATCCATCACGCTCACGCTCGCGAATCCGTTCTGGCGCCCGACGACGCCGAGGGCCACGCGCACCTCGCCGCCGTCGGGGCTCGCCTCGAGGGCGTTCTGCACGAGGTTGACGAGGATCTGCATCGTCTTGCGACGATCGCAGCGCACTGGGAGCGTGTCTCCAGGCGCTACCAGCGTCAGGTGGCGCGCGGCCGCGATGCCTTCGTGCACCGCGACGACCTCGCGACAGAGCTCGCCCAGATCGACGTTCTCCTGCCCGGACGACACGAGCGGACGCGAGAAGTTGAGGAACTCGTCGAGGACGCCTCGCATCCGGTCGACTTCGGCCAGCAGGCGCTCGAGCCGCTCCGGGGCGCGAGAAGGCTCGAGTCGCATCAGCTGCGCGAGGCCTTTGATCCCCGCCAGTGGGTTCTTCAGCTCGTGGGCCACCTCGCCGAACCACGCCGTCGGATCGCTCAGCCGCGCCGCGACTGCTTGCTCCATTTCCACCACGGGCTCGTCGACGATGCGCACGGGTCCTCCTCGGGCGCTGCATCTGCACGGGGTGTTTCCGGAGTCGCACGCCGTGGAATGCCGCTGCGCCATGCACTTCACGCTAGGCGGTTCCGCACGGCTTGCGTAGTCTGCGTTGGTCTAGGTCGATCCCCTCGCGTCGGCGGTCTAGCGCAGCCTTTCGGCCATCCTGACTAGATCCGCGAGCGAATCCGCCTTCATCTTCTGCATGACCTGGCCGCGGTGGAGCTTGACGGTCGTCTCGCTCATCCCGAGCTCCGCTCCGACCTGCTTGTTCAGCAGGCCCTTGACCACGAAGGTCATTACTTCGCGTTCCCGCGGCGTGAGCGAGTCGTGCCGCTGCCGCAGCTCGGCCACCGCTCGTCTCTCCTCGCGAGCGAGGCGGTCGCGTTCGATGGCGTGGGAGATCGCATCGAGCAGCTGCTGGTCACGGAACGGCTTGGGGAGGAACTCGACCGCTCCGGCCTTCATGGCCTGGACGGTCATGGGGATGTCGCCGTGGCCGCTGATGAAGATGATCGGCAGCGGGTTGCTGGTCTTTCCCAACTCGCGCTGCAGATCGAGGCCGCTCAGTCCAGGCAGTCGGATGTCGAGGACCAGGCAGCTGGGCACGTCCGGCCTTTGCGCTTCGAGGAACTCGCGCGCGGAAGCGAACGCCTCGACGCGAAGGCCGATCGACTCGATCAGCTCTTTCGCCGAGCGACGCACTCCTGGGTCGTCGTCGACCAGATACACGGTCGGCTCATCGCTGCGCGCGCGCTCCGACAACGGGTCCTCCGCGGGTGGAAAGAATGGCGCCGCCCGCGGCTACAAGTCAAACGACGGATTTCTCTCCGTGGTCATGCGCCCGCAGGCGCCCGGGCCCGACGAAGACGAGCCGCATCGACAGCGTCGAGGAGGGCTTCGGTCCTGAACGGCTTTGCGAAGAAGGCGACCGCTCCATCCTGCAGCGCGCGGGCACGCACCTCCTCGTCCGCGTGCGCGCTGATGAAGATGATCGGGATGTTCTGGTGGGCCCCGCGCAAGCGCCGCTGCAGCTCGAGCCCGTCGATCCCGGCCATGCAGACGTCGACGATCAGGCACGTCGTGGCAGCGAGAAGCGGAGAGGCGAGGAATTCCTCGGCCGACGAGAACGTCTTGGCCTCGAGGCCAGCCGTATCCATCAGGCGCCGCAGGCCGCTCCGAACGGCTGAATCGTCGTCCACGATCGAGATCATCGGCTTCTCACGCGACAGCTTCCTCCGGCGAAGAATCCTGTACCGAGGTTCGATATGCCCACATCCGAGCGACAATTCCATTGGAACTAGGTCTGGGTCGCCTACTACCTTCGGTCGGTCTTCCGATCCGGCGGTACGATCAGGCAGGCCGGAAGGGGACCTCGGCGCGAACGGTAGTCCCGCGGCCCGGTCCGCTCTCGAGCAAGAACGTCCCGTCGAGATGGCGGATGCGTTCCCGCATGTTGACGATGCCCATGCCTCCGGAATCGCGGGAGCGCGCGACCGCGAAGCCGACCCCGTCGTCGGACACGGTCAAGCGGACGACTTCGTTCGCGCACGTCAGTCCGACGCGAACCTGCTTCGCCTTCGAGTGTTTTGCAGAGTTGCCGAGCGCTTCTTGTGCGACGCGGTAGAGGGCCAGCGCGGTCGCCAGAGGGAGCCCGTCGACGTCGGAGGCCGCCTCGCAGGAGACGGGAATGCCGCGGGTCCTGCTGAACTCTTCGCAATACGAGGAGAGCGCTCTCGGGAGACCCGCTTCTTTCAACAGCGCCGGATGAAGCTCATGAGACAGGTGCCTGAGGGCCGATCCCATTCCGATCAAAATCTCCTGCGCCTCGTCGATCGTGGTCTCCGATCGCGATTCAGGCGGCATCTGCCGACGGATGGTTCCCAACAACAGATTGACCGTCGTCATCTGCTGGACCACCCCGTCGTGCAGTTCGCCGGCGATGCGCGACCGCTCCTCCTCCTGCGCCTTCATCAACCGCTCGTTCACGGCATTGATCTCGATCTGGCTCTCCCTCAGCGCCCGCTCCACGCGCCGGCGCGCCACGCTGAACTCGGTGATCAACAACCCGAGAAAGACGTGGAGGCCCAGGCCCAGCGCGTAATTCGAGGGGAGCGCGAACGAATCCACCGGAGGGATCAACCAGTACAGGATCCCCGCAGTGGAGGCGATCGAGCAGAGCACCCCAGGTCCGCGGCCGCCATACCAGGCGCTCACGACTACGGCCGCGAGCGGGAGCTGATAGATGGTGGTGCCTTCCGGGACTGGAAGCGCGAGGCGGATGGCTACGGCGAGCGCCGCTGAACCCAGCGCAAGGCCATAGCGCTTGAGCAGATCTCGACGCTGTAGGTCCTTCATCGCGAGACCCGGACCGTCGCAGAGAGGAACCTTCTACCGCATCCCGGGGCGACCGATCCAGCCGTCCATCGAGTCGCCGCGGTGCGCCCGCTGTGCAATGACGCGCCGGGCTCGCCGGACTCTCGGGCCGTCTCTTGATCGGGGTTCCGCGGAACTTCCCGTTCACGCGTGCCGTCCGCGAAACGAAGGTGACGATCGGGTTAGGATTGCCGCGGAGGCCGGATGATCCTCCTCCTCGCCGCGCTGCTCGCCTCGACGCCGGCTACTGTGCGCGGGCGCGTGGCGTTCACGCTCAGCGGCGGCGTCAGTCTCGGCAGCTACGAGGCCGGTCTGACCTGGGCGATCATCCGTTACCTGCGCGCCGTGCCTGGCGCGCCCGAGCTTGCGGCCGTGACCGGCGCCTCGGCGGGCGGCATCAATGCCCTGCTCGCGGCCGGGCTGTGGTGCCGCGAGCGTACGGACGCTTTCGGGGAGGATCCCGACGCCAATCTCTTCCACGATCTATGGGCGTCGGTCGGGCTCGAGGATCTGCTGCCGGACGACCCGTCCCGGTTCGCGCCCGACGACGGGATCTTCGCCGCGGCGCCTCTGGAAAGCGCATTCCGGCGCGCGCGCGCGCAGGTCCTCGCGCCGGGCGTTCGTTTTCGCCCGGGATGCGTGGTGCCCATTGGACTCACGGTGACGCGCGAGCGACCCGAGGAGCGCACCATCGCGGGGCTGCAGGTCCCCAGGCAGCGCTTCGTCCTGCCGTGGCGCTTCGAAGTGGACGGCTCGGGAACGGCGCGGATCGTCTCCGCTCCGCTCGCGTACGGCCGCGAGTCCGGGGACGCCCAGCTCCTGCTGGGCGAGCCTCGCGGCGTTCCCGGGATCGGGTTCGTGCAGGTTTCTGCGGCGGCGCTCGCGTCAGGCGCCTTTCCGTTCGCGTTCCGCCCGCGCCAGCTCTGCGACTGCGCGCTGCAATGCCCCGAAGAGGACGTCGTCTCGAATGGCGCGTGCGAAGGCCCCGACCCGGGTCTTGGCATCACCGGGCTGTCCTGCGAGGCGATCCCGCCGGCAGGGTCGCGCCAGCTCTGCGGGCACCTGTACGTCGACGGCGGCATTTTCGACAACGCGCCGATCGGGCTCGCCGTCGACCTCGCCGAAGCGTCGGCGGCCCCGGCGCTGCCGTTCGATCCGACGATCTACATCTTCATCGATCCGGATCACCGGCGGCTCGCGCCCGCCGTCCGCCAGCCGCCGAAGCGCGGGCTCGTTTCGTCCGCCGAGTTCTTCTCGAATCTGATCGGGACGGCGCGCGTGACGGAGCTGGCGCGCGCCGTGCGCGACGAACGCTGGCAACGCACGACGCAAGGCACGATCTCGGAGTTCGCGCAGCTCGAGGCGGACGCGGCCGCCATACAGGAAGAGATGGCGCGCGTCGCCGGCACTTCCAACGGCGCGCCGGCGAGGTCGCCCGACGAGCTCCTCCGCTGGCCGCGGCGCGAGGGCGTCGCCTCCTTCTTGTCGCGCTGTCTCGACCGGTTGGGACGCGCCGCCGAGCGAAGCAGGGATCCGGCCATCGACGAGTTCGCGGACTGCGCCAAGCCGCTGAGGAACGGAACGGCAGGAGCCGGCGAGCGAGGCGAGCGGCCGTCGCGAGCCGGCGTCGTCCGGCTCGCCTCCGCGCTCGCGCACGCGGTCGTCACGGGCAGCAAGACCGCGCAAGGCGTTCTCGCGCAGATGACGGATCCACGCACGCCGATCGATCGCCAGCTTCGGCTCCTGGCGGTGATCCACGACGTGACCACCATCGCCAGCGTTTCGTACCGGTTCCTCGTCGGTGAGCTGCCGGCGATCGCCGCATCCCGCCTCGGCGAGCGCGAGCTGATCGAATTGCGCCGCGATCTGCTCACCGTCGCGGGCGAGGGAAAGCGCGTCCTGAATGGCACTTCCGCGATGCTGCGCGTGCTGCTGATCGCCTCGCTGCTCGAGGAAGAGACGGCGGGAACGCTCCCCGCGAGGGCCGCCGATGCCCGGGCGGCGCTCGCCGCGGCAGCGGAGCCCGACTACGAACAGCCGGCGCTGCGCGAGGTGGCCGCCGCCTCGGATCGGATCGCCCGTCTCGTCGCGTTCGCTCCGCGGCTACGGTCGTTATCGGCCCGCGCGTCCGCCATCGCGAACGAGGCCGCGCAGCTCTCCTCGACGGATGCCCCGGAGAGGCGCCTCCTGCTCTCGCGGCGCTTCTCTCCGCTCGGCGGCGGCGCGCTGCTCAACTTCTCCGGGTTCCTCGACCGGCCGCTGCGCGACGTGGATTTCTACGCGGGAGTGTACGACGCGATCGTCCAGATCGCGACGCACGACTGCGAGGTGCAGGGGCCCTACCCGGCCGGGCCGCGTCCGCCGCCGGCGTTCCGCGCCGCGGCGCCGCTCGAGGTGGACCCGTCGGCCGAGGACACGCAGCGCTGCCTGGGGTTCGCGGCGCGCTCGGTCGTCGAGGCGCTCTCGCTCGCGCGGTCGCCGCGCGCGACGTTCGTCGTCGCGAACCTCGCCAGGCTCGAGGTAGCCGCGCAACTCGGCAATCGGGCAGCCGCCGCGCGGCTCTTCGCGGAGCCCGCCTGGAGCTGGCTCAGTGAGCCCGCGCTCGCACCGGGCGATCAGCTCGGAGCCGTGTTCGCCGCCGTCACCTCGCTCAAGGCGCCGTGTCGTGAGGGCGCGACCGAGTCGCTCTGTCTCGCCGATCCGGGCCTCGACGGGCTCCTCGATGCGCTGCAGCGCGCCGGCTACGTCCCGTCCAGCGGCGCGATCCGCGAGGCGCTCTCCGATCGCGGCCGATGGATCGCGCGGTTCGCCGGAAAGCTCCTCGATCGCGCCGCCGCCGCCGAGCTTGCGGCGGCCGAGAGGGCACGGCGGGAGCCGTCGGACATGGTGCTCACGGCCGTCGGATTGGGCCAGATCTGGGCCCGCAGGACGCAACGCATTTCCGGCGCTTCGGGGTTCGATTTCGACCCCTCCTCGATCCCGGCAAGGTCCGCTGCAAACCCGCATCCCGCGCTGCTCGTCGCCGCGCACGCGCTGCCTTACCGCGTATCGCTCGACTTCGTCCGCGGAGGAGCGGCGTTCTCCTGGCTCGAGCCCGCCTTCGGCGCGACGTCTTGGTTCGCGCTCGAGTCGGTCGCCGACCTGCTCGCGATCGACGGCGCGGGCCGCGTGCAGAGCAACTTCGGAGTGATCCCGACGTTCCGGGTGCGCGGTCTGGCGATCGGGGCGGGGTTCGAGGCCGCACTGCCGTGGAATGGCGACCCGATACTCGCGCCTGGTCCCGTCGGACGGCTTTCGTTGCTGCAAGAGCGTCTCGCTGTCACCGTCGCGCTGCGCTCGCTCGCGTCCGGCCACCGGCAGGTCACGGCGGCGGTTTCGGTCGCGGATCTGAACGGCCTCGTGTACTGGCTGGCGCTCTGGGCCGCTGGTCGAAAGTGACCTCGCTACGTCGCGTTACCGTCGGCCTCATCGGGAGACTCGTCGCCCGCCGACAGCCCGTACTTCTTCAACTTCGACAGCAGAGTGGCGCGCGCCAGACCCAGGGCGCGAGCGGTCTGGCTGCGATTGTTCCGGTTCGCCTCGAGCGCCTGGACGATCAGCCCGCGCTCGTAGGCGTCGACGCGGTCCTTCAATTCGGCCACCGAAGCCGGCGCGACATCGGGGACGGGCGTCGATCGAGGCACCGGGAGCACCGAGTCGTCGATCTCGTCGCGCGCCAACACGACCGCGCTCTCGATGGCGTTCTCCAGCTCGCGGACGTTTCCCGGCCAGTCGTAGGCGGTCAGCCGGTCGAGGAGCGCGGGCGTCAACTGGAAGGGCCCGACTCCGAAACGCTTCGAGTACTGGCTCAAGAAATGGCGCGCGAGAACAGGGATGTCCTCGGGACGCTCGCGCAGCGGCGGGATGCGCAGATGCACGACCTTGAGACGGTAGTAGAGGTCCTCGCGGAACGCTCCCTGCGTGGCGAGCTGCAGCAGATCGCGGTGCGTGGCGGCGATGATGCGCACGTCGACGCGAATCGCCCGATCCTCTCCGACGGGCCGGATCTCGCCGGACTGCAGGACGCGGAGAAGCTTCGCCTGGGTGAGCGGCGCCAGCTCTCCGATTTCGTCGAGGAGGATCGTCCCTCCGTCGGCTTCGCGAAACAGCCCCGGCCGGGCCTTGACCGCTCCGGTGAAGGCGCCCTTGGTGTGGCCGAACAGCTCCGCCTCTGCCAGCTCCGCCGTGAGCGCGGCGCAGTTGAAGCGCAGGAACGGTTTCGACGCGCGGGACGAAGCCGCGACGATGGCCTCGGCGACGCGCTCCTTTCCCGTTCCGCTCTCGCCGGTGAGGAGCACGGTCACGTCGCGCGGCGCCACCCGCTGGACCAGCACCGCGAGCTCGCTGATGGCGCGCGAAGCGAAGACCAGTGAACGCGAGAGGTTCAGCTCGCTCGAGAGCCGCTCGACCTCTCCCGACAGCCGGACCGATTCGAGGGCGCGGCCGACGACCGCTTTCAGCTCGTCGATGTCGAACGGCTTGCGGAAGTAATCGTAGGCGCCGCTCTTGATCGCCTCCACGGCGTGTCGCTCGGTTCCGTGCGCGGTCACGACGATGACGCGAGGCGCGGACGGCCCGCGTTCGCGGATCTTGGCGAGCAGCTCGAACCCGTCCATGCGAGGCATGCGCACATCGGTGATGACCAGGTCGAATGCACTGGTTTCCAGGGTTTCCAGAGCAGAGACGCCGTCGGCGGCCTCGTCGACGGTCACGCCGGCCAGCTCCAGCATGCCGCGCAACGTGTACCGGACCGTTGAATCGTCGTCGACGACCAGTGCTCGCGCGCTCATGTCCGCAGTTCCTGCGGTCGTGCAGTCGAGTCCTGCATCGGGAGGAGCACTTCGGCGATGCAGCCGCCGCCGGCGCGATTCGACAGCCGCAACCTCCCGCCATGCTGCTCCGCCAGGGTGCGCGCGATGGTCAGGCCCAATCCGGAACCGGCAGCCTTCGAAGTCACTCCTGCTTCGAACGCACGGTCGCCGATCGCCGACGAGACCCCGGAACCCGTGTCCATCACCTGGACGGTCGCGAACCCGTTCTGGCGGCCGACGGCCACGCGGACCTCGCCGCCGGCGGGGGTCGCCTCGAGCGCATTCTGCACGAGGTTGACGAGGATCTGCTTCGTCTTGCGTGGGTCGCAGCGCACCTGGAGCTTGTCTCCAGGCGCTACCAGCATCAGGTGACGCGCGCCGGCGAGACCTTCGTGCAGGGCGACGACACCGCGGCAGAGCTCGCCCAGATCGACGGTCTGCTGGACGAGCGGCACGAGAGGACGCGAAAAGTTGAGGAACTCGTCGAGAATCGCTCGCATCCTGTCCACCTCGACCTGCAGGAGCCTGAGTCGCTCCCGGGCGCGGGAAGGATCCGCTTCGACCAGTTGCGCGAGCCCCCGGATGCTGGCGAGAGGGTTCTTCAACTCGTGCGCGATCTCGCCGGACAAGGTCGTCAGGTCGGTCAGCCGTTCGGCGTGCATCCGGAGGACCTCGCCGCGCGCCTCGAGCGACCGCGCCAGCATCGAGTCGCTCATGCCGCCGACAGTGATACCGAGGCCCGTGATGAACACGGCGATGATGCTCACCACAGCGACGAACACCACGTCGTAAGCGAACGCCTGCCGGCCTGCCGCATCCACGAAGAGGGAAGGCATGATCCACGGAATCCGGCCTTGGATGAGGACGAGCGCCCAGAGGAAAACCAGAAAGCAGCCGAGCACTACCAGCGCCACACGACGTCCCTGCAGGATGGCGACGCCCACCAGCACGGCGAACGTCGCGACGATGAACGGGCTGCGCGTTCCACCACTGAAGAGCGCCAGCAGCAGGAAAGTGAGGACCAGAGGGACCAAATCGCGGTAGCCGATCCGGTATTGTGAAATGCCCTTTCTGCGGATGAGCACCGTCTCGAACACCATGGCTCCGAGCATCACGGCGATCGCGGCGATCATCGCGATCGCACGGTACGGGCTCGAGTCGTTGAGGCCGATGTACAGCACGATCGCCAGGAACAGCGGGTGGGCCAGGTAGCGCGCGCGCAGTAGCCTGCCAAAGGCGCGCGTCTGCTCCTCACGCCGGATCTCTTCGAATCCAGGCGGCACTGGCGTCACGTCCATGAACGGGACCGTAGCGCCATCCGACCTTGCTTGTCGAACCGGGCTCAATCGCCTCCTGACACGAGTCGCATCAGCTTCTGAGCAATCGCGATGCCAGCGCGCGAGCGCGTGCGCGGCAGGTCCACGGACCCGTCGACATGGAGTTGCGCGTAGAGCGGGGCTACGGTCACCCGACCATGAACGATCGCGGTGTCGTTTTCCCAGGCATGTGCTGTCCCGAATTTCGCCAGGTCGCCCCGTTGCCCGGCGCGCTCGCGAGAGGTGCCCACGAGGAACGTCACGCGGTCCGACAAATCAGGCACACTGCGTGCATTGGCGGCGCAGCGTGACGAATGCCCTCCCTGTCGTCTGCCTCGCGAGGCACGGTAAGACTGCCTCGACGATCTCTCGTCAGCACACGGGCGTCACCGATCTGCCGCTGACAGCCGCCGAGCGTTGCGTCGCGCCGCAGCACGCGCCCGGGAGGGAGACAGCATGACGGCGAGAAAAGCCGCGCTCTTTCAGGCGCCGAATCCCCGGGACGACCTCGAGGCGTTGCGGCGGCAATACGGCGGTCGGATCGAGCTGACGGGCACCGCCGACTCGTTCTACGAGCGGCACCTTCTCTTCGACAACGTCGTCGATCTGGACGCCACCGGTTTGCGCGAGCGCTACGAGGCAATCGCACGTTCGCTCCGGGACGTTCTCTCGCAGCGGTGGGTCCGCACCGAACAGACCTACGCGCAGGAGAACCCGAAGCGCATCTATTACCTGTCGATGGAATTCCTCATCGGCCGGTCGCTCGCGAACAACGTCACGAACCTGTTGCTCGATCCCGTGGTGAGCGAGGTCGTCAAGCAGAAATCCCTCGACTGGTTCGGCCTGATCGAACAGGAACCGGACGCCGGTCTGGGGAATGGCGGGCTGGGCCGTCTCGCTGCGTGCTTCCTCGATTCGATGGCGACGATGCAGTTGCCCGCGATGGGCTACGGCCTCCGGTACGAATATGGAATCTTCCGGCAAACGATCGAGAACGGCTGGCAACGCGAGCAGCCGGACAACTGGCTTCGCCGCCCGGACCCTTGGGAGGTCGCTCGTCCGGGCGAAATGGTCGAAGTTCCCCTGAACTGCTCGTTCGAGGTTCAACGAGGAGAGCTGCGACCCATCATCGGACGTCCCTCGAAGCTGCTCGGGATTCCCTACGACCGCCCGGTCGTCGGCTACGGCGGCAAGACGGTCAACACGTTGCGACTCTGGGCGGCCGCCACGCCCGACTTCTTCGACTTCCAGACCTTCAGCCACGGCGACTTCGTCGGCGCGCTGGCGAAGACGCTCGCAGCGGAGTCGCTCACTCGCGTCCTGTACCCCGACGATTCCACCACCCAGGGACAGGGGCTGCGGTTCGTGCAGGAATACTTCCTCGTTGCGTCGTCGCTCGCGGACCTGATCCGCAGGTTCCGGCGCGGCAACGAGGAATGGAGCGCGCTTCCCCAGAAGGTCGCCATCCAGCTCAACGACACGCATCCGGCCATCGCGGTTCCCGAGCTGATGCGGATTCTTCTCGACGACGCCCACCTCGGATGGGACCAGGCCTGGGACTTGACCCAGCGGACGCTCGCGTACACGAACCACACGCTGTTGCCCGAGGCGCTGGAGAAGTGGCCCCTCGCCTGGTTCCAGGATCTGCTCCCGCGCCATCTCGAGATCATCTTCGAGATCAACCGGCGACTGCTCGACGACGTCCGGCGCCGGTTCGCCGGCGACGAGGGCCGGGTCCGGCGCGTGAGCCTCATCGAAGAGGAGCCCAGCAAACAGGTCCGCATGGCGAATCTCGCCATCGTGGGCTCACACAGCACCAACGGCGTCGCTGCGATCCACTCGACGCTCCTGCGCAAGTCGACTGTGCGCGACCTGGCCGAAGCCTTTCCCGAGCGCTTCGGCAACAAGACGAACGGCGTGACTCCGCGCCGCTGGCTCCTCCTCGCGAACCCCTCGCTCGCGCGAACCATCAGCGAGGCGATCGGGGACGAGTGGATCGCCGACCTCGATCAAGTGAAGCGCCTCGCGCCGTTCTCTAGCGACGCAGCCTTCCGTGGCGCGTTCCTCGACACCAAGCGCGCCGCCAAGTCCTCTTTTGCCCAATGGGTCCGCACCAGCGTGGGAGCGAAGCTGGACCCCGACTCGATGTTCGACAGCCAGATCAAGCGCATCCACGAATACAAGCGGCAGCTGCTCAATGCGCTGCGAATCGTGGTGCTTTACGACCGGCTCCGGGCAAACCCCAACCTGGAAATGGCGCCGCGGACGTTCCTCTTCGGCGGCAAGGCCGCCCCCGCCTATCGCCTGGCGAAGCTGATCATCAAGCTCATCAACGACATCGCCAGGACCCTCGATGCCGATCCCGCGGTGCGCGGGCGGCTCAAGGTGGCGTTCCTGCCCGAGTACTGCGTCTCGCTCGCCGAGCGGCTGATCCCCGCGAGCGACGTCTCGAACCAGATCTCGACCGCGGGCTACGAGGCGAGCGGGACGAGCAACATGAAGTTCATGATGAACGGCGCCCTGACGATCGGCACCCGCGACGGCGCGACGATCGAAATGGCGGAGGAGGCCGGCGAAGAGAACTTCTTTCTCTTCGGTTTGACGGCCGACCAGGTGGCGGCGAGCCGCGACTGGTACAACCCGCGCTGGCATTACCAGAACGACCCGGAAATCCGCGCAGCGGTGGACTTGATCTTCTCCGATCACTTCAGCCGCGGCGAACGCGGCGTCTTCGAACCGCTGCGCGACACGCTGCTCGTCCGCGACCGTTACATGCACCTGGCCGACCTGGCTTCGTACCTCGAGGCGGACGGCAAGCTCTGCGCGCTCTACGCCGACCCGGATGCATGGGCGCGCAAGGCAATCCTGAACGTGGCCAGCTCGGGGAAGTTCTCGAGCGACCGCACCATTGCCGAGTACGCGGCCGACATCTGGCACGTCGCGCCGTGCCCCGTGCCGTGATGGAGGGCACGATGGTCCCCGACAGCAAGGAAGCCGTGCTTCCGTTCAGGGCCGGCTATCGCGCTTCCGGCGTCCTGCTGCACGTCACCTCGCTGCCCTCGCCCTACGGAATCGGCGACGTGGGTCCCGGGGCGATCGCCTGGATCGATCGGCTCCACGACGCGGGCCAGAGCTTCTGGCAAGCGCTGCCCCTCGGTCCGACCGGGTACGGCGATTCGCCCTACCAGGCACTGTCGTCGTTCGCGGGCAACGCGCTGCTCGTCAGCCCCGACTGGCTCGTCGAGGACGGGCTGGTTCGCGCGAGCGATTGCGCGGGCTGCTCCTTCGCCGCCACGCAAGTCGATTACGAAGGCGTGAAGCGATTCAAGTACGCGTTGCTCGAGACGGCCGTCCGGAACTTCCGAGCGGGCGCGCGCCCTGACCTGGTCCCGGCGTTCGACGACTTCGGGCGCGGCGAGGCGCATTGGCTGGACGACTACGCGCTGTTCCGCGCGCTGAAGGAGAAGTACGGCGGCGCCTCGTACCTCGATTGGCCGCAAGAGCTCGTGCGCCGCACGCCTCGCGCGCTCGATCGGGCGCGCGGCGAGCTTTCGCGGCGGATCGAAACGGTTCGATTCGCCCAGTTCCTGCTCTTCCGACAGGGTGCGCGACTGAAGAGTCACGCGCGCGCGAAAGGCATCCACCTGATCGGCGACGTGCCATTCTTCGTCTCTCCGGACTCGAGCGACGTGTGGGCAAATCCGGAGCTGTTCCTGCTCGACGAAGACCGCCGGCCGAGCGTCGTCGCCGGCGTTCCTCCCGACTATTTCAGCGCGCAGGGACAGCGCTGGGGCAATCCGATCTACGATTGGGATGCACTTCGCGCGCTCGGTTACCGCTTCTGCATCGATCGCCTCCGCGCCGTCCTCGCGCACGTCGACGTGGTCCGCCTCGATCACTTCCGCGGCTTCGCCGCGGCCTGGCACGTTCCCGCGGGAGCACCGACCGCACAGTCGGGTGAGTGGAAGCCAGGTCCCGGCGCGGACTTCTTCCGGACCCTGCACACGGCGCTGGGCAGTCTGCCCCTCCTCGCGGAGGACCTCGGGATCATCACGCCGGACGTCACCGCGCTGCGCGACCAATTCCGGTTGCCCGGGACGCGGGTCCTGCAGTTCGCATTCGACGGCCAGGCCGACAATCCGCACCTGCCCGAAAACTACTTGCCCAACCTGGTCGCCTACACCGGCACGCACGACAATGCGACCACACGCGGCTGGTACGAAGATCTCCCTGACACGGCGCGCGCGAACCTCTGGCGGTACCTGAAGCGCGCAGGCGGATCCGGCTCCGATGCCTCGCCCGCGTTGTTGCGCATCGTCTGGTCGTCGGTGGCTGCGCTCGCGATCGCGCCCCTCCAGGACGTCCTCAACCTGGGCGACGAAGCGCGCATGAACCGCCCCGGCACCGGCGAGGGCAACTGGCGCTGGCGCACCACGGACGAAATGCTCTGTTCGCCTGCGTTCGACTCACTTCGCGATTTGACGCGGGCATCCGCACGCTGCGATGCCATGCAAACCACGCAAGACGCCGTCTCGATCGCGGCTGCGTCTTGACGGCAGGAGGGAAGATGAAACCCACCGGGACGCTGCACGAGGAAGGACAGAGCCTCTGGCTCGACAACATCACCCGCGACTTGCTCGGCACCGGGACGCTCCAGCGGTACATCGACGAGCTGTCGGTCACGGGACTGACGTCCAACCCGACCATCTTCGACCACGCGATCAAGAACAGCTCGAGTTACGACGCCGCCATCCGCAAGAAGGCCCAGGAGGGCAAGTCGGGCGAAGACCTGTTCTTCGAGCTGGCGCTGGAGGATCTCACGCGCGCGGCGGATCTGTTCCGACCGATCTGGGAGCGGACGCACAGCGTGGACGGCTGGGTGTCGCTGGAAGTTTCGCCCGTGCTGGCCTACGACACGAGAAGCACGCTCGAGGCAGCCAAGTCCCTGTACGCGCGCGCTGGGCGGCGCAATCTCTTCATCAAGATCCCCGGCACGAAGGAAGGGCTGCCGGCCATCGAGGAAGCGATCTTCGCCGGCGTCCCGATCAACGTGACGTTGCTCTTCTCGCCGCAGCAATACGTCGCGGCCGCCGAGGCCTTCCTGCGCGGGATCGAGCGCCGCATCGACGCGGGGCTCGATCCAGTCGTCGGCTCGGTGGCCTCGTTGTTCATCAGTCGCTGGGACACCGCCGTCAAGGACAAGGTCCCGGCGGCGCTGCGCAATCAGCTCGGGATTGCCGTGGCGAAGCAGACCTACAAGGCGTACCGGACGCTGCTCGGCTCGTCACGGTGGCAGCGCATCTTCAACATGGGCGCGCGCCCGCAGCGGCTGCTCTGGGCCAGCACGGGCACCAAGGATCCCTCCGCCTCGGACGTCCTGTACGTCGAGGCGCTCGCTGCGCCCTTCACCGTGAACACGATGCCCGAGGGCACTTTGAAGGCGGTCGCCGATCACGCAGTGGTGGGCGGAATCCTGACCGCCGACGGCGGCGACAGCGACGAAGTGCTGGCCCGCTTCGCCGAATCCGGCGTCGACGTGGAAGCGCTGGCCGCGCGGCTGCAGGACGAAGGCGCCAAGTCGTTCGTCGCCTCGTGGCGGAATCTGATGGACGTGATCGCCTCCAAGACGATCGCGCTCGACAAGGCGGGCTGAAAGGAGCACCGATGACGCGAGCGTTGCCATTGACGAGGCGCCCCTCGTGGAAGGCGCTGCAAGCGCACCACGAAAAGATTCGCGAGGTGCATCTCCGCACGCTCTTCGCCGACGACTCGAAACGCGGCGAGCGAATGACGATCGAAGCAGCCGGCATCTTCCTCGACTACTCGAAGAACCGGGTGACGGACGAAACGCTGGCGCTCTTGCGGCGCCTGGCCGACGAGTCCGGATTGCGCGAGCGCATCGACGCCATGTTCCGGGGCGACAAGATCAACGTGACGGAGAACCGCTCGGTCCTCCACGTCGCGCTGCGCTCCCCGCGCGGAGCTTCGATCACCGTCGACGGCAAGAACGTGGTGCCCGAAGTGCACGCGGTGCTCGACGCGATGAGCGA